>Ga0307514_10000183_pt1 | contig 176448 bp, 182 predicted proteins | sample 16_EM_MG_FD_203088 | JGI IMG/M metagenome (GOLD analysis project Ga0307514, IMG submission 203088) | Populus trichocarpa ectomycorrhiza microbial communities from riparian zone in the Pacific Northwest, United States - 16_EM | ecosystem: Host-associated > Plants > Roots > Unclassified...
ATCATGACTGAAAAAGACCATCTGCCAACCAATGAGCATTCTGTAATTTGCCACAGTAAGATGGTACGTACCACCATCAACCAATGAGAATGCTTCGAGCCGACAAACCATGTGTATATATTATAGACGAGCATTCACGTACTCATCTAATTGTAGAGACGGCTGAACTCCGTCAGCCCGTATCAGAGCCATCTCCGTCAGCCCATATCAGAGCCATCTCCGTATGAGAGCCAGCCCAGTCAGCCCGTATGAGAGCCGAGATTTATTTATGCAACACATTCATATGGCGTTTCATTTAAGCATCAACGCTATCGCCACACCAATGACATGCATACACAACTACATAATCAATACCCACCCTAGATTGCTGTCGCATTGGCACTGGAGCTTTAATCACCCATGAACAACTTTCGCTTTATTCTCTTTGGATCAAGATAGCATCGGCTAAAGTGCAAATCGACTATAGGCTCATAGCAAGCTTCCCGTGGACCCCGGCGCAATACACAGCCTAGTCATCTATAGTCGATTCATCGAGATGTGCGCGTGGGCCTATGGACCTATATACGGCTGGCGGCCGGAGATGGATCTATACTTGTCTTTACTGCCTGCAGTCTTCGCTGTTATACCGGTACTGTACACACTATCGCTGCGAGTCCACTTGACAGCCCGCTGGCGTTTGATAGCCTGCTTGAGAGCCTGCTTGATAGCCTGCTTGATAGCCTGCTTGGGAGCCTGCTTGGGAGCCTGCTTGGGAGCCTGCTTGGGAGCCTGCTTGGGAGCCTGCTTGGGAGCCTGCTTGGGAGCCTGCTTGGGAGCCTGCTTGGGAGCCTGCTTGAGAGAGCCGCGCTTGACAAAGCCGCGCTTCGGGAGGAGTAGAGTTTTCCACAGGAAGCTTTTCGCCGTATGAAAACTCTGAGTTTGCGGAAGCCTTGGCTAATAGAAGGCTCTAAGTCTGTGGAAGCTTTGATGCTGACGTTGACGTAGGCAACCTACTTGTCTAAGTGCTTCTAGTACTATGATCACCATCACCAACACCACCACCATCGCCATCGCCATTGCAATCATCACCATCAGCCCCAGACCGAATGCGCACACATATGCCCACAATCGATGAGAAGCAGGCAGCAGATTCCGCTGGAAAATCTGAGTCGGAGATCTGCTCTCCCCAAGATCCAATTGTCTACCATTCCTGCAGAATCTAAGGCTGCAATTGTAAACACCATTACCGTGAGGCATCGTGAGATCTCGTCGCAGTGGGCGCACTAAAGATAAGGTTCAGACTATGATATCGACCGACGCCATGATTTCGGCCACCATATGCGCCTGCCACCCGCCACACGCCACCCGCCTCACGCCTCCCGGTGCCTGGCACCTGCAACTCAGCAAATCTCTGGATCGAGCACGCAGGAGCATATATGGGAGCATATAGTCAAGTGGGATTGGGAGTGTCTTGCATCTTGAGAGTGTACTTGGGAGCGTAGGGCCATGTAGGCTGGGAGTGTGCCATCGAGTGCAATTGGGAGCATACTTGAGAGCATACTTGGGAGTGTATTTGAGAGCGACTCGGAGGTGTACTCGAGAGCGTACTCGGAGGTGTACTTGGGAGTGTCTTGAGAGCTTATTTGGGAGCGTACAGTCATGCAGGCTGGGAGTGTGCCATCGGGTGCAATTGGAAGCGTACTTGAGAGCATACTTGGGAGTGTACTTGAGAGCGTAATCGGAGGTATACTTGGGAGCATACTCGGAGGTTTACTTGGAAACGTACTCGGAGGTGTACTTGGAAGCGATTTGAGAGCATACTTGGGAGCGTATAGTCTAGCAGGCTGGGAGTGTACCATCGAGTGCAATTGGGGGCGTACTTGAGAGTGTGCTCGGGAATGTACTTGAGAGCGTACTCAGAGGTGTACTTGGGAGCGTACTTGGAGGTTGTACTGGGGAACGTACTCGAAGGTGTACTAGGGAGCGTCTTGAGAGTATACTTGGGAGTGTATAGTCAAGCAGGCTGGGAGTGTGCAATCGAGTGCAATCAGAAGTGTACTTCAAAGTGTACTTGGGAGCATACAATGAAGTGCATTTGGCAGCTTGGTTTCAAGTTTGTTGTATGCAGCGTGATGTATAGTATTGAGCGTACATAATCACAGGTGTATCATAGTAATCTAGTCAACACACAGGTCCATAGGACTTCATAGTGCCCTGTGCAAATATGCTATGGATTACTGAGCCAGAAACAGCTTCTCTATGAGCTGCACATCATGCATGGTCAATTTTCCTGTTATGGGGGTACTAAATTCCTATAACTAATGAAACATTTATTGATATAAGTACAGCTGTGAAATCACTATCTGTTCTACTCTTTTTCCCTCGTCTTTCCCAAGACTCAACTTCTTGATATCTCAATCAAGAACAAACTAATATTCGTAATAATCTGGGAAACGATCACTCTCCTCCAGAAACTCTTCAAACTCATCACCTGGTATGAGGCCAATTTTGATGTAACAAATGACGTCATACTCAAATCCTGCAAGCAACACAAGGTGTAGGATTTGTAGAGCGTTACCAACTTGTCCGCGCTCTTCGTAATGCAGGTATAGGTCTCCAAGCACAGTGACTACATGGCTGAATGCAGTCTTCGATTCTCTCAATCTAACAAAAGCCATGTGAGAATGTTGAGGGTGACCAGAGTCGTTTGGTTTTCTTCGAGAGGTTTGTAGATGTGAACTGTTCCCACAGTGGTGAGAGGATAGGAAGTAATAGTGAATAGAATTGTTAATAATAATGTAAAATGTTCTTTACTGCTAATGTCTGACTGTGGATTGCTGCTTGAGCTTGATTCTTCTCAATGCTGGAACAATGTGATTTCTTTATAGCTAGGTTTTCGGATGAGACTGCCTTAGAACATCCTTCCTCTATGCCATTAAAATTCCTTGATAGCGTATCACTGAGAAAAAATCCTGTTTCCGAAAAATCCCTCATTGATGTAGCCATGAGTCTCCGATTGGTTATTGTGTTCATGCATGAGTTGTTTTTAAGCATGACGCTCCTGACTAGGGCCTTCCTCTGCAAGATATCAAACACACACAAAAACGACAGATCATAACGTCAACTTGGACACCTTGCTTATCATTTGTTCAGTAGTCGGAATATTTGCTCGCAAGTAACCTAATAGTGCTTATCGCAATTCTATTAATGCATCATCTTGAACTAGATTTATTGGCAGTTGCATGACAGATTTAATTGGCGACCAAGCGATACTTGGCCGACTAAGACTAAGACAAGCCAGTAGCGTTGTGATACATACTAACTCAAACCAATGGGCAGGGTTGCTTCTGGCCTCTGATCTTCAGCCAATGCCATTAATCCCTCAGACAATTGCATGGTTACATCTCAACCGCTTGATGACCGGTAGTTACCGTGACGTCTTTCCACTCCTGATGAAATAGACTCCCGGATCCCACTTACTTGTATAGTGCGATGTCTGCTGCACACATAAGTCTGCATAAGCACAAGTTAATCTGTGCGTTGTCCTGCTAGATAATGTTTGGGGTTATCTCTTAGCAGCGGTTATGATACATGATTAGTTACAAGAAATGCATCTGATGTCATAAGTCAAAGGATTGCATCAATCTGTGTCAGTGTGACATTGAATTTGCCAGTCAAGTGATCATCAGCAGGATTACACTTGTGCCGCATCTCGATTGATTCATGCAACCTACACAGGTCCTAGTTGATTCATGTATGATGACGCAATTATGGCACCATGGCTGGGCCATTATTAAAAACCGCTAGTGGTGCGCATAATTATCAACCACACCACTATACCTTATCTGGTGAGACAACACACAGTTGGATTGCGCTGATGCAGAACTATGTGTGCAGCAGATGTCATTCAATATGCAAATAAGTGGAATCTCAGACGCTATCTCCTTGGAAATAGGTACACCTCGGGTTACACCTTGGGGTACTTCACGATCGTCAAATAGTCAAGACCTAAGGATGATGTATCTGAGGGATTAATGACATTGGCTGAAGATATTAGGCTTGAAGTGACACTGCTAATTGGCTTGAGTAAGTATGCATCACAATCTATGAGAGTGTCATAATCTATGTTGGTGGAGTATCGGTTGGTTGCCAATTAAATCTCTGACGCAATTGCTGAATACCCAGATTATGGTAAGGCATTAATATCAATGTGATAAGCACTGAAAGACTACATGTCGTCAGATGTTCCAACTACTGAACAAGCGAAAGCAAGATATCCAAGTTGAACTTATGAGCTGTCACTAAAATGTGCGTTTGATATCTTGTTTGCGGATGGCCCTAGTCAGGAGCATAGTGTATTAAAACCACTCATCCATGACCATGATAATCTATCAGGAACTTGTGGCTATATTGTTGCGGCATTTAGCTAAGTGTTGTAAGATAGGCTATCAACTCTTTTGTTAATCCTCTGGATATGTCTAACAATGATTGTGGGTATTAGTTTGTCCTTCGAAAGGATTTCGAAAGTTGGGTCTCGGGATAAGACAAGGGAAAAAGAGGCGAACGATTTAGTTATTAGGCCGCTGTACTTAGTTCTAATAAATGTTGTAATGTTTATTGGGATTAAGAACCCATGTAACAGAAAGGATATAGTTGGCGGGGTTGAACATTATATGCACCACTAATGTCCCTTATTCTACATGATCTGTCTATGATGACATAATTGCGTCATTAAAAGTGAAACCGCTAATATGTGCTTAGTCATATACTATTCAATCAACATGGGCCCAGCTCAAGTGTAATTCTACTAAAGATCACTTGACTGGCCAACTTAGTTATGTTACAAATAGGTGTTATGTAGTATTGGCAATGGGTATGGGTATCCCGCCAGCTGTCCCAGTTCAGACCAGAGAAACGGTTCTATTCGGTTTCAGACCTGTCCAAAAACCTGACCTGCTGCTGTTTGGTAGTCCAAACCTGGACTCGTACCCATCAAGCTGTGGGTTTCGCCTGGTTTGGCTAGACCTGTCAGGTCCAATCTCCGGTTCTGCATTTTGGGTTTTTCTATTTATGGTCGCATTCAGATATTCTACTGTTAATTGCAAAATATTAACGATGGTACGTCATTGCTTTTCTTGGATGTAATGGCAATCTTTAGGATCAAAAAATAGAGAGACATGCTCTCTGCCCCATCCTGGAAATGAGCGTCAACGGAGCATCAATGATTTGTGGTTCTGCATCTTGGGCAATTTGAGTGGAGATTGGCTGCAGACAGTCAAAAATGAGGTATTGGCCGCCTATATAGCCAAAAAAGAAAACCACACACTCCCTGCGCCATCTTGAAAATGAATGTCAATGGAGCGTTAACGATTTAAGATCTTGCATCCGCAAAAAGTGAAATTGGTTCCCGAAAATGGACTCCACACACCGATCTTTCTCTACATTCTCCACAAATAATCCGAGCGACTTATGTGCAATCTTCCACCATGCTTTGAAGCATTCAATGATGTGATTGCGTCGTCGCAACATCTCAAAACGTGTTTAGTCATTTAAGCTAAGTTATTGCACTTGTTTCTTTCACATTGGTCCTTTAGATTTTAATCGTTTCGACGGTTTTTTGAACTGTTCCATTGATTTCAAGAATATTCTTAACTATTTAATCCCTTAAAACATCGATTATACACAAGCTTGCACAACTCCCATTACAAAAATTAAGACACCCAGAGTAAACACTCATCAGATTTCTATATATCGCTGTAACGATTACTTCAAGCATCGAGTCGAATAATCTACATGTAAAACAAATTGAAAGCATTCAAGTCAATTGTGTTGCTCAAGTACCACCGCGAGCTATCTGGCTGCGGCGTCAGCAGAAGAAGGTGTACAGCTCCTTGGATCACGCTTATAGGGACGATATAGGTGGTTCTGACGCCGAAAAGAGGCTTACGAAGGTAGCTTCCATTGTGCAAGGATTGCATCGGAGGTTGATGCCTCTTCTCGACAATCACCATACCAGCAGTCTGACGTATCGGCCCTGTTGCAAACGTCTGAACCAAGGCAAGAAGCCCTTTAACGCTCGATTCAGCATCCACAACGACGAAAAGACACTTCAACCGTGCGGGAATGCGTCCTGCAGTCGACTTAAAGTGGCTATCTGGACTCGTCCCCATCCAGAGAAGCACTGTATCATTTCTTGGTGGCTTATACTTTCTCCAACTTGTGGACCCAGTGCAACGAACCATATGAACTGCTTGCTCGTCCCATTGAAAAGACGTCACCGGAATTGCTACAGTGTTGTACCGAATGTATTTTGCATCGTTGAGACGACTGAAATACTGATCGTGATCGACGTAGTCTGTGAAGTCGGGAAATCTCTTGAAACACCAAGCAATGTGATTCTGTAGCTCCCCTTTTGGCATTGCACACCACTTGGCCAAGTTATCAAGGGTGTTGATTTTTGGTCGCGGGTTTTTCATCATTAACTTGATAGGCGCTTTGGTTAGAGGCATATCATCGTCGCAACGTTATTTTGCAGCGTTTGCATTCAGCTCTTGATACTGAAACACCTCCTTTCGGGCTTTCATTCGCAAAACCTGGAAGGCGGCCTTATGACGATTGTATTGTCAGTACACTTGTTTAAGATCCATCATCGCTTTTTCTGGGAGTTCAGAGCTTAGATTTAATAGGTTGCCAAGCTGGCGGATATGGTCAGAGAAGTTGTTCAGGAGATGCATCTTCACAAAGTTGAAATCCGATTCGTCGACAAGATGTTGTGCAATTTCTGACTCGATCTGCGTTTTATCTTCATCAACATGATGTTACGGGGATACTTAGATACCAAGTACAGGTACTAGTACAGCCGTAGATCCTATTCTTATAGTTGATTGCGTCAGGCTTTCGCTTGCCTAGCCTTTTTAAGTTGCCTTTTCGATTGGGGTAAAGGATTGACCCTCCCTTTCCTGGTCCTTCTTAAAGGGTCCTTAACGTAACTATCCACAGATACCTCTGGTAACTTTTTATCGGGTTCGATGCTGACGTTTCTAGCAATATCTCTCGGGGTTGTAGATATTCCTCTGACAATCGCTGATTGTCTTAATGCTAGATTATCGATGTGTCGTCGTAACCCTTCGTCTAATCCAATAATCGAGGCTATCCACCAGGTACAGTTTCCTACGAAGAAGTACTGAAATTCTCTGGCGTATGACATAATCTTCTCGAGTGCGTATACGATAACGTCGTTGTCGTTCTCAAAGGTTATAGTCATTTATAGGAATACTTATCGAAGGTGCGGGGCTGCCGCTACAAAAAGCTAATAGATTTTTATATAATACTAGGTATCATAAAAACTCAATAATAAATAAAGGTCTTCTTTCGCTGGTAGGTTTCTAACTGTTCGCTGCTAGAGCTTGTTCTCTTCATTGTAGGGACAATGTGATCTCTTTTATAGTCATGTTCGAGGGTCTCCGCTTTTTGCGTGCCCGTACTTCCATGCCATGATTCCGTTGCTCGTAATTGCTCTATTGCGATCGCGACTTACATTCTTTCCGAATGCGCCCGGTAATAGATGCCACGCTTCCCTTAGGTTATCGTGTTAATATAATGTGGTTTTGAAGCATTACGCTCCTGATTAAATTCAGGCCATCCATCATATTAAATTACGTCAGACACGTATCAGATCATAACTTCAACTTTGACATCTTGCTTCCGATTTGTTCAGTAGTTGGAACATCAACGACTATCATGTATGTCTGCGTAATCGCAATTTAACTATGAGTTGTCTTCTTGATGCTTTATCGCAATATGTTTTAATAACTCTTCGCTATTAAACACCTCACCATTACTTTGGCTATTCGGCATTGCCTCAGAGATTTAATCAGCGACCAACTGATACTCTGCCAACGTAGATTATGACACGTCACTATGACGTTGCAATGCATACGGTATCAACTCAATGATCCGGTTTGCTTCAGGCCTCTTATCTTCAGCCAATGCCATTAATTCCTCAGACACTGCATGCTTAGGTTTCGACCTTCCGTAAACCGTGGAGTGCCACAGTTGTTCTCACCGCTTAGCGCATGAGCTGCAGATCCCTCGTACTCGCATATTGCAATAACGTCTGCTGCACATCTAATTCTGCATAATTGCAACTTAAGTATGTGTTGTCCCGCTAGCTAGTTATAGTAATCGTGGCCAAGAGTCATGCGCATCTAAGAAGGTTTCTCACCTCCAGAGCAGGCAACATAACTTCATCATCATATTTGAATCCGACAGTAGGAACGTATCCTCACTGCTTGATCGACAAGTGACTCAAGTGTAATCCCGCTAAAGACCACTTGACTGGCAAACATAACATCGTATTTGAAAGTAGGTGTTTTGCATCCCATAGGTTTAACCCATGACATGTACTTTCTTCGATCTGTTATGTATTATTATCACTGCTAAGGGATAATCCCCTAACACATGACAACACTTTGCGGCAGCAGAAAGATTGTTCCAAGCGGGGTCACTCTCCCATTCCGCCTGTTAATCCAAAGTAAGCTGCTTTTTCAAGGCTTCCGAGACCTTCTTTGTAGATTTACTGGCGCGGAATCGACTGAAAACATCCTTGTGACGATGGAACTCCTCCAGACAATTCTCCATGTACTTGATCATGGCCTCAGTATGGTACCGGTACTGTGCCATAAGGTGAAAATTCACTAAGTTCTTGACGCACAACAGGGCTTCTGTGAATGGAATCCTTTGGCTCGCCAAAGGGTTTAAAACAGTCGCTGCGAAAGCTGGAACAATCACACGCCCGAGTGCTTTCATCTCCCTACCACTCCATTGCGTCACCTGGCTATATGGCTTGTTGAATCGAGTGAAGCCAGGATATGGAGGCATCATCGCCCAGAGCTGGTTAAATTTGTCGATCCTGGAATGTTGTTCGAAGAAGGACGTTACCCAGTCCATCAAATGCTTAAGCATACCAAGATACACCGTATGAAGAATATCGGGTACGATAATTGTCGTCGGAGAGATGCATTTCGTATTCCAGAAGACGCCTTCTGAGGTTCCAACCGCTGGATCTTCCAGATATTGTCTTACTTCCCGTCTCTCCGTCTCATCTCCCTGAGTCGCGAGTATCATTTTTTGGAAGTATAGCTGATAGTCTTGCAATTGCCACGACGGTGAATTCCCTTCTCCAAACGACGATTTCGGTGCTTCGTACACAGGGCAATGGGGCTGCTTGATTGAATGCAAGTGAATGTTTTGGAAGTAGTCAGCCGTCCATGCACAGATGACAGGATAACATTGCCGCATCCGACCATCCGCACAAAGCATAAGCTTTCCAGTGTTGAAAAGCACGTCAAGAGAGCGAAAAATAAGCTCGAAGACCTTCCTTAAAACCTCTCGATTGTGGATTTGTTGTTCCTTCACGGCAGTTGTTTTTCCATGTCCTTTAAAGTGATATTTCGGAGGAACGGGAAGAAGGGCAACAAGGATGCTTGCAAGATTCCAAGGCTTTGATCTAATCGTCGAGTCGATGTTTCCGAGACTCAAATATACTGGCCAGTCCTTCTTGTCGACCGAATAGTTTGTAAGATGTATCTGGTCTGAATTGCCTAATAAAGGGACAATCGTAGCTCCAAGCGGCCGCCATAGCTAATGAAGCTGTCAAAATCATCATAGCTATGATGAAATTCAACTAATGTACCTGTTCATCCCACCACCAGTCGCTTGATTTCACCTCTGAGTAGATACGTTCCTCAGCATTATTGAATTTCTTTGCTGGAGCATACGACATATGTTCCCTGAATGCAGGCTGTTGTATGAGGAACTCAATACATTCAACAGGATTGTGGTAAAAGAAACGTGTGTAATCATTGTCGCGAAGGTTGTTTGAATCAGCCAAACGATTGTAACACACTTTGCCGGATTTCCAACAGTCGATGCCCATCGAGTAGGACATTTCGTTCAATGTTTTGAATAAAGTATCGGACGAAGTGAAGTTGCTGACGGTTGCCATCATAGGGTTCCTGAAAAGCTCGTTGATAGCAGCTCTGCTCAAGTTGTGCTTGACACACCAGTGCGCTAATCCATACTCCTCCTCGCAAGAAAACAGTGACCATAGATCAATTTCGTCATCGAAGATATCGAAATACTCGTTACTAATAGGCTTGCTGGCTAGATGGTTGTCCAAGTGTGGAGTACCTTAAATACGTGTCCGAACTGGAGGTTGCTCTGCATCGATACACGCATTCTCGCTATCGGCTTCTGTATCGCTGGAATCATCATCGGAAGGGTGAAGAAAAGGGTCGCGATGCGGTTCAAGAACGAATGGAAGTAGAATACTATCATGCTCGATCGCAATACCATCATCTGGCAGTTGTTCGGCTGATATGTATAGTATCCTTTCTTTGTGGTCGCGACGAAGGTGAGTGATGTAACCGCCGATGTAGGAGTCCGTCTTTGAGCAGTAAAGATACTGTTGATGAAGATCCATGTTTGGTTAGCAAAATGAAATGTTGCAACAACGTTAAGAAGTGTCTCGACGGTCTTTTAGCTCCCAATACCATTACAAGCCGGCTGTCCTCGGAAAAAGCCGCACCTCAATTTACTTTTTCCAAAAAGGGGTCCTACCACTCTCATATGATTTCTCTCATCCTCCTTCACACGTTTGCAACGTGTTTAATTGCTCTCTCAATTTCAACATCCCTTGCATCTCGAAAAGCATACCGCATCTGCATTCAGCTCATCATGGCGATTGTTTTGCACCCTCACAAGACCCTTCTGTGTCCATTGCCTGATTTATGGTTGTCACTTTATGTTGAATTCGTACCTTACATGAACTGTGCATTCTCCTTAGATACCGACCCAGTGATGTCATCGCGGGGTACAAGAAATAGAGCAAGGACAAACAAGTGAGATATGACTGCAGAGCATGCTTTTGGTTGTCTTTGTGATGAACTTAAGCGTTCAGTCGACGAATCAGGGTGCCTAGATAATGCTAAGTACATTGCCTCCTAGCTGAATTGCAGCCAAGATGATGTCGCTGGATCAAGAAAACCATCCAAGCCCATATATATCTTCGCCTTGCCTGCCCACCTTAGTTACAATCTCCAGAACCTTCGACACATCCTCCTCACCTCTGCTACCGCATTGCATCACCCTTGATGATATATTCAACACTCCTGACGCTTGTTTAGAGTAACAAGCATTCGATATCCACCACTCAATCATTGACCACTGTTGAGAACCTAAAATGTAATGTGATGCCTTCTGGTTGCTGAAATCAGTTGTCGGAGATGCTAATACAATTCAGATGCCAACTCTACAAGTCCGCGTCTGGGCCGAGAATGCCGGTGTCGGAGTCAGCCAATGGCTAGCAGAAACCATGGGGATTTGGCAGGATGAGGGTGGCTTGACAACACAACGGATAGATAATAAAGTGAGGGAGTGCGTCTGGGAGATTACCCAGTCCATGAGCATCATCAACAAGCAAGGCACCGGCCCCGTGCAATGAGATCTTCTAATTGATCGTTGCGTTACTCGAATCAGTGATCTGGAGTCTAAAAGGCCGCTTTGGAAACGGTGCATGGCAGATAAGACTAACCTCGATGGTCAGAAGCTCAAGGCAGCACTGGATCAGTTCGCGGAGGTTGGCCTTCGCCAAAGAAAGAATAGGCTTGAAGAAACTCCGACTAAGAAGAGGAAACTGATGCACGTTGGTATGTATTTCATCGCCCTGATGCTTCTTTTGCTCCTCCTGATGATGTGTAGATCCAGAAGACAACGAGGAAGAAACCTCGGGTCACAGGTCTTCGCCGATAATGGTGCGTTGCGCCGCCTCGACCGATTTCCTTGTCAAGCCATTAAGCTTCACCATCTCCTATGTCGATTCCGACATTGCTGGGAAGAGGGTGGGTGAAAACAATACTCAGCTATTCTCATCGCACTGGCCTGGGGATGATGAATCAATACTTCCGATAGTTACATTAATCATCGACACAACCATTTTGTCAATCGCGAATGCTGCAACCGCCGGTCTGGTAGACCCCAGCCAGAAAATCCGAGAGCTTTGGGGCTGCCTGGTTAAGCCTGAAGGAGATGGTGGTTCGTACGCCCGTAATGTTACCCCAATCTTCGATAACAATACTGCTGCCAGATAGGTCAAGGTGGCGATGAAATTAATCAACCCAACACTTTTTTGCGTCGTTTATCAGGGCCAACAAGCCGACGGCACAGCTGGTGCCCAGACGCCTATGCGTGGTGGCCGTAGCTACCTTCCTCTGGATGACATTCTCCCACCTCCAGCCGAGGATATGATCGATGATATCAGGGAGGAATCGGATAATGATGGTGATACGCGGCGCCGAAATCCAAGAAGCTTCCCGACAATGAAAACAGGCTTCAAAAAGTTTGAACGGAAGCTTCAAAAGAGGATTATCAGACAGCAGCAATACCTTGAAGTCATCCGAAACCGTGCTCTTGGTCTCTTTGCCGATTACAAGCAAAGCATTGTTGCTGATGAGGATGTGGCATGGCTATGCGAGCACGATCACATTGTGAATTCTCCCGCTGCAGGCTCTTTGGCCAATAGGAAGCATACAAGCGGCCGCCCAGCTGCAAATTAGTCATTGTGAGGATGGAATGCACTGGCTGGATGGTTGTTCAAGGATTTGCGTAGTGGGTTGGTATTTTTCTGGCACTTTGGAGGGTGGACGGATGGGTAATAATTTGGAGTTTTTTGGTGAGGTTTTGTGTCTCTTTTAGGTGTTTTGTTTATTTTATTATAACATCATTCATATTCATACATGAAAGGCTGTGTTGAGAGTTCACGATGTTGGGATTAATCATTGAGACGTTTATTTTTGGGAATGGCATAGCGGCAGCGATAGGACTCTGTGTATGGCTATCATGTAATTGGTAGTTCGGTATCTTTACCCAGTAGAAGTTATCCCGAATGATTAGTGAAACGCGAACGCTTTTTACCTCATTGTGATAACAATTTTCGTCAAAGAAAGCTAATCAACAACCCTGCGGTATGCTTGTTACTTGCCATTCTTGGTTTCGAGTTCCCGTCCATCCAAGGAGTTGGAAGTGTGGGTGGCGGGACAAGCCAAGATCCTTGAATTGTCGACAGGATAAAAAGACGCATCACATCGATGCTTTTAATTATATCAATGCTTTCTTTCCTTTACACAACGTTTTAATTCTTTTACTCTACATTCATTTACATTTCCTTTAGTCACTCGTTTAATTTTTTGTACTTATTACTCGCCGCCTGTTCAAATCATGACAAGAAGGCGCGGCACTTCTCCTCCTCCTCTTCTTTCCAGCACCAAGAGAAGCAGACAATCTATCCACGACCAGGATCTCGATGACGATCTCAGCACGATACCTGACAATTACAATGATCGTCGAAATGACAATTCAGAATCCGACGACAAGCCACTTTGGCGGCCATCCAGGCGGCCATCAAACGATTTCTTCACGTCAACACTGGGAAAACGAATTGCGGCAACTTAATCAACTTGTACGTCGGCGCAACCCCTACATTCTGAGTATCGGGAGGTCTATATTGTCTCGGAGGAGGTGGATGAATGCGAGCCTGCGCCGCTAGCATCCAAGAAGGTATCTGATTAAGCGTTTGAATGATTGAATCCGCTCGCTAATGTATATATTCACTACAGGAAGGATTCAAACAAAGCCGGTGAGCAATTGGTTGCATGGAAAGCTGGAAATGTGTGGTGATATGAGCCCTTTCTTGACGACGTGACAGGCCTCATCGTCGGCACAGAATACAACGCCCAGACAACCCTTTCAGGCGTTCCGGCGATGGTTATGGCACGTGTGAACCCTATAACTATCAATAATACGATGTTTGTGAATCCCTTTGCCATGAATGCGGTGAAGACTGCCCAGATTCATAGTTGGTGGTATGAGGAAATCGCCAAGATTGATCCAGCCCAGAGAAACTCAGACCCTCCACGTGCCTACATTTCAGTGGTAAATGAATTATCTCAACGATTGTTTTCCTCGCTGACATTGTGCACCAGGCTCTCACAAAGATTACTTGCTCCCGTGCAGCAATGGTATACCGCTGCAAGACCTCAATTAATTCTATTTACGGATTTCGAACACAGTTGCCTACAGAGATCCAGACAATGGTAGCCTGGCTATTGGCCAAGGACAGGTTTACATGCCCCACAAACGTTCGTGAGGTAAGTTCAAAGTTCCCTTCTTGTTTAATCGTTGTCTTGACGATCAATTTAGGAGTGGAAGTTTCGATTTGCAGCGACTGAAATTGTGGATCTTATCCACCGGATATACTTCTATGGCATACGACAAATGGGAATGAAAGATAGATCATTCATTGATAAAATCAACCCGACATTCATTGCCCTCACTGCAACGCCCATCCACCATTGTCTGTCGGCCTGGAAAACAGGTGAGTTTAGGGTCTTGCCAGAGTTTGGTACAGGAGGTGGAGCACAACGTAGGTGCGATACAAGAATCATTAATCACACGGTTAATAATGCATGCACAGATGTATTTCGTCGTCTCAACGTGGGTTTTCGTTCTTCCTTGCCAGAGGTTCAAGCCAAAAAGATAGACAATATCCGCAGCATGATCCGCTGAAGGATCCACTCCACTGGTACAGACCCAGCGATGGCACAACCTCATAACGATCAGGGCAGCTTAGATGAGGACTTCCTTGATTACATCCCGGATTAGCTGATAGAGCAGTCCGACAATTCCTTTAATCGTCTCAGCAGCTTTGTTGCTGCTACTGAAGCTAGTATGCCATTCTCAGCTGTTCTGCCTATGGGTGGGTCTCCCATCGCCAGCAGCAGCCAGCCCGTCCCCTGCAGTGACAGCAACAGCAACAGCAACGACATCACCAACACGACCAGCGTTGAGAATACAGGATTAGTCGATGGAAGTACGACTGTAGAGGGTGTGATGTCACTTGGAGGTTAGGAATGGTGTGGGTGATCGGATTAGGGATTTCCTTTGTGTGCTATTTTGTTCTAGGTTTCGTTGATATATTATAATAGTAATAAATGTAATGGAACTGATGGTTTACAGAAGTCTGATCCCAAACGTGTGAAATCATAATCGTAATGATGCATAACCCTCCTGCTACGAACTGCAAGCTACTGACGATCTTGTATCAACAAATTAAATATCGTGAACCACTTCTGCATAGTAACTATCATTGGTCAAATTAAGCCATGAGGGCCTTTAAAAACAAGAACTACACGCTTCATTAAACGTATGGAGCGAGTCCTATCATCATCGCGAGGACTAATCGAATTGGGCAACGTAGGAGTAGGCCTAGAGATGATTTGTGATATTACGAAAGGAACTGTGAACCGTTTGTCAAGTGCTCGTTGTCACATTCGCAACAGTGGGTACACTGGTCGTAACGCTTGAAAACAGCATCGTGACGACTCAAAGAACACTCTGGAACAGTAAAGCAATGCCATATTTCAGGGAAACCTCAATTTCATTTTTTGAGTTTGTGGGTACAATAAACTGAATAAATTTAATGAAGGAGATTTAGTTTTTGCTGATGTGCATCATGGGTAATCTAAGTGGCACTTGATCGCAGACCTTCATTAAGGAGCAGTTCGCAGCCTCACTAGGCAGATAAGCAAGGGACATTCCCACGACAGCCTCCAGGACAGTAACAACTTATTTCATTTACAATGCTGCAACTAAGAGTTCATGAGCGTTTTAGCCTAGAAAAGCAGTCAAAGCATCGTATATAAACAATAACCCACACATCGTGCTTTGATTACCCATGATGAATGGCCAAAAATCGTTGACGCTCATTTTCATGATGGGGCAGGGAGCGTGTCGCTATCTCTTCTTTCTATAAAGGCGGCCAATAGTTTGATTATGTATAGTAATGACCAAATGGTTTTTGAATTACCTGACTTACAAGACCAAAATTCGATAACGCTCTGTTGACGCTCATTATCAGAATGGGGCAGGGAGTGTGTCGCTCCCACTTTTGCCTATGCAGCCATCCAATATCTCATTTATGAATGGCTGCAACCAATCGCCACTCAGATTACCCATGATGCAAGACCAAAAATCATTGACGCTGCATTGATCCTCATTATGCCATGGGCATATCCACAATATGTTATCATTTAATTTGGCATAGTATTGCATTATTGGTGTTTTAGCAGCCTTTGTACCATCTTCATATACTTTCTCATTCATCAATGCATTGTTCTTTAATAATACATATAAATATATCCTTTAAAATAGACTTTAAAGTGTCCGCTAATTGTAGATAATAATACACTTAAAAATCCCGTTCCATTCAATCATTGCTCGTGTTCACTATCAGGTTTGCTTCATTAGCTGCTGTCGTCAGCAAAATGGATGTCAGCTGCATTACCACACAGCAGATAGTGTACTAACCAGTGGATGGGCCTTCATCAGTCAGCAAATAAGGATTAAAATCTTTATTATGCTTGTGATCCTCGGTATATGCATCATGATTGAAAAATTGAGTGCAGGGAAGAGGAGTATGTATATACACAGAACCGGGTAGCATAGCCGGGTGTCTTACCATCGCAGCCTTCACATTTTTATGCACAGGAAACTCAACTCACCGCTGCTTGTCTTTTTGAGTTTCGGCACGACGATTTTTGATTAAATCTTGCGTTTCCTCTATTACAGCGTGCAAAAACCCTTCTTTGGCCATTGTGCCCATATTCAAGGCAAGGCGCATGACATACTATTCTAGCTGTACCCGACCTCCTTGCCTTGCCATAGTTGCAGACATATTAAAAACCTACAAGAAATCAGTTGCTACATCTAGATATGAGATTCGGCTATTACCTCTACCATATACGCTTCCGTAGCATCCTCTAAGATAGTTATAGCCTGTTTTGTCCACTCTTGAGGCAGCTTATCACTACATTCATCCGCGAAAATCTCAGAGTTGATAACATCATGATGTTCAATTTCGCGGAGTGTGCAGACAAATGCCTTGATTGACCATGGAGGTTTCCCACTACCGGCGGCTATAAATTGGTCACGCAGCTCTCTATGTACACCAGCTGTATATTATATGGTTGGTTGACTGCCGTCTACCTCGATACGGATATACTAACATCCGATTGCGTGCTGCTTCTTATGCGTGCTGCTTCCTATGCATGCTGCTTCTTATGCGTGCTGCTTCTTATGCGTGCTGCTTCTTATGCGTGCTGCTTCTTATGCGTGCTGCTTCTTATGCGTGCTGCTTCTTATGCGTGCTGCTTCTTATGCGTGCTGCTTCTTATGCTTGCTGCTTCCGGTTATATTTGACCGTTTCGAACTGTGCGTGCGGGGTCATATTTTTGGTTGCTGCATTTGCAGCATTGCGGTGGACTAAGTGGTGTCTGCATTGTAGTTGTGTCTCAGCGGGTGGCGTATTGGATGAAGTGCCTGTCATTCTGCTCTATTCCAATCCACTTGTACCTTGCTGTGCTGTTTGTGGAGCCATGATTTGTTGGTGCGGAAGTGAAGAGGAAGATGATAACGAAAAGAAGTGAGAAGTCCTGAGCAATATGTAGTCAGCCTCAAGTCCAAATGGAATGAGTAACAGCCATCCTGTACGTTCTACACAAGATGGATACTGCTGGGTATAGCTGCAGATTGCACGGGCTTCCAACCATCCTGCGATTTGGATCAAGTTGGTCCGATGGTGTGTGTTTGTTAACAGGGATAAATCTATGTGAACGACCGCCAAAATCTTGTTGTTGTGAGATATAAACAGCATATTCTTCAACAGAAAGGACGTCTGGTGATGTAGGTCTCAAGCCATCCCCAGGATCTTACATGAAATAGACACTAAATATCATATAATGATGTACGGATAGCACTGCCATTCCCAATGTAGTGACGGTCAAAACGCAGATTGTGCTTTGTTCAAGTCGATTAAGCGTACCAACTTCGACATAAAAGACACAGCTTGCCTCCATGTGGTTCATATCATGCAACATCCAACATCACGCCAATCAACATTGGCAACACAAAACACAAATGGTCACTGCTTCGAAAAAGAACGTTTCGCCACTACGGGCTGGCAAATATGGATAATCGACGAAGCGGTCCAAACGACAATGTCATTAAGCGAATCAAGGCAAGAGCGGCTTGGTGGAAGAAAGGATCCGAGCCATTGGAGCATTGCGCAGCTTGCGATCCAAAAAGAAGCTTGCGGTGGGGATACAACGTGAAACCCACTTCATAAGCAACAAAGAGCAAGAGAAATGCATTGAATATCATGTGGATAGAGTGACCGCTGTGGCAAGAAAGCAAGTTGAAGACGTGGAGTGAGCAATTAAGCAGGAACAAGAAGATATGCGAAATGCTGGAAAGGCGAGATTGACAACCACAAAGCGTGAAACGACATTAGAGGAGATGTTGAACGCCATTGGAGGTAGTCTGAGCGACCTTGTAAGTTCCGACGATGGGGAGGATGGGGAAGACGAGGATGCTGCTGAAGAAGATCCTGAGCTAGGTAAGCTGAGTGAAGATGATGAACCCGGCTGGGTGATGGGCACAATATCCGAAACAGTACTGCATCAGATGAAGGGTTTTCGGCCGAAGCAGATGAAGCACGACAAATTGATTCAACCAGGCTGGGGAGACACGACCGACTACTTCCGTAAGAGCGATAAGAAGTATGGGATGACCGAATTGAAGGTTTCCCCTGGCATTCAACCGCAAATGGCAGATGATGCAGCCTCATCTGGACCGACAACAGTTGGTGAGTCTATGGAGACTCTTGATAGCGTCCCCGGAATATCGTAAATGCTGCAATTGTCTTCTCGACCAGAAAGTAGTCATATTAGACTAGGTTCCAGGAAACCCCAGACACCCAACTGCATTTCGCCACTCCCGCCCGATGCAGCGGCCGATTAGTCACCAATTAAAAAACCAAAGCCTGTTGAACTTGTGAGCTTTTACCCCTGCGTATAGCATTCCAAGCTAAGTACCATATAGAAACTGGATTCTGACGAAGAATTGGTGACGGCTCCTGCGTCGCTGAAGGAGTGAATTAGTAATTGCTATTTTTGACAATGTATCTCTCGGAGAAGTAATTCGTGTACCAATTTTGCTACATGTCAGCTTTTGCTTGATTTCAGTAACCAATTTGTGAGACATGATAATTCTTCTGTGCATTTGCAAGGGTCGGATGGGCCATGCCGATGTTCTAGGATTCACATCACATTGACTGACGACCAATGAACATGATATCGTCCTGCCGGTTACTGTTAAGTCAGAAAACGAAAACTAAATTAGACACAAAACTCACTAATACAATTTAAGTCAGTGATGTCATATGAGTTATAGATGGAGTGGTCAATGCACCGCCCAAACTGGGATGAATGACGACCATCATGCTGCATTCGATTATATATCCAACTGCATAACTGTGTGCCCAGACCTGCCGCACATGGTCAAGATTTCGAAAATTGCTTCTGGTAGATCATGGTAATTGTGGAGAATAAGCTGGATGAGGAAAGGTGAGGAAGTCAGGCTATATATATCGAAAACTAGTGTATGGATTTACATGCGATTAATTGCCGGCCAAAAGCGCCGTCACATGATAGGCCTATGTCATTTATCACTCAGATGACATGTCTAGAGCTGGATCAGAAAGTGAGAGGTATCAAAGCTCCAATATGCAAATATTTGTACATAGCAACGATTAATTGGCTGTCGATAAAGACTGTATGCATTTGAACATACAATTGTTGAGCATCCAATGGCGATTAGTATTTCATTAAGGTGAGCGTCAACAGAGCGTCAATAATTTTTGGGCTTACATTATTGGGAAACAAAGTGCTGCCTAGTTATCTCCTTCCAAAATGATTGTATTGGCCATTTTGATAGGTAAAAAGGAAAGTTACATGCTAGTTGCCCCACCCTGGAAATAAGCGTGGACAATATGTCAACAATTTTTGGTCTTGTGAGTCTGATAATGAAAAAAGACTTCGTCGCTGTGACTCATAATCAATATATTGGCCGCCTTTACAGCCAAAAATGCTAGTGAGGACATCGCTACTATCTCCTAAAATGAGTGTCAACGATTTTTGTTCTTTCATCGTTGAGAATCAAACTGCTGTGCAACGACATTCAGCTATAATCGATGTGTTGGCTGCCTTTATGAGCAATATAGTACTGCCGATATCGCTAGCACCTCCTAAAAATGTGCATCAACAGAGTGTTAACGCTTTTTGGTCTTGCAACTTGGAAAATCAATGGGCAATGCAACTGCATCAACTCAGAATCATAGTATTGGCTGCCTTTATGGGCAAATATGCTATGGACGATATCGCTACCACCTCCTGAAATTGAGCATCAATGGAGCGTCAAAGATTCTTGGTCTTGGATGTCGGATAATTGGAGGGCTATGGAAAGGCATTGACTCACAATCCACCTATCGGCTGCCTGTATGGGCAAAAATGCTAGTGAAAATATAGCATCTGCCTCCTACAATTGAGCGCCCATGGCGCGTCAACAATTTTTGTAGGGGCTCAGTAAGTTACACAGCAATGGAATGCATTGCATTGTTACTAAATTGAATTTTGCACGGTGAGTCTTTGTTAGGGGTTTTCCCTTAACAGTGATAATGGTACTTGCGATAGCCTTATGCATATATATCATGGAGCTACTCTCAGTCTAGCCATGTGATATGCATAACACCTATTCATGGTGTTGCAAGTTGGCCAGTCCTATGTCCTGTAGCGGGGATACATAGCAGTCGCATGTCGATTGGATAAGTAAGATTGATTACTTAGAGAATTCACTTGAGATGATACAGCAACACTGCCATATCAAATGATGCTTACTTCTGCTGAGCATGTTGTTTCCAACCACATTCATAATCCCTGATACTAGCGGGACAGGTATAATTGGGCAGGTGCTTGCTTCGACTCACAGACCTAGCAGTGGATAGTCAAAATGCGAGAAAGCGGGACCTCTGACTTATTGCCGCAGGCGATCCAAATCACCCGGGTACTCCCCGGCCGAAGAGAATGGTCTCAGCCTAAGCATGACGTGACTGAGGGAATGATGACGTTGGCTTACGATATGAGGCCTGAAACAACCCTGCTTATTGGTTTGAGTTAGTATGCATTGCAATGTTAGAATCATATGCGATATAAGCTGACACATCAAGTTTGACGTTGGCATAATATTGGTTGGTCGCTGATTAAATCTATGATGCAAGCCATATAGCTTTTAAGGTGAGACATTAATCTGCGATAAGCACTGCCGACCCATATCGGCTGATGTTCCAACTACTGAGGGAAACAGATTGTGAGATGGCTAAGTTCAAGTTCATCTAGCACATTGTCTGACATGATATCATGCGATGGATAGCCTAATTCTTATCACGAGCGTAACGCTTTAATACCTCATCCACATGAATCCAATTACCTCTGGGAGGCGTGACAAGTTATTACTGTGCGCATGTGGAAATGGCATGATGTGACCACGATAACGCTATTATGAGCATTGTAGTCATAGTGTCAAAGTATGGGCATACAAACCCTTGAAGACAACTATAAAGAGATGGCATTGCTCCGGCAATGAGAAGAACAAGCTCAAGGAGCAATCTGCAGTCAACAATCAGGACACCGAAGACAATCTTGAAATATTGTTAAGAATTCTATCTACCCTTTACAAACAATCCGTTTTCAATCCATCTCCATGACCAAGCCTTATATAGATGGACACAGGTTGACACAATCTCAATATGCACTCCAGAAGAAAATCGAAACTTTTGGCAATTTTATCTTTCAATTGGAACAGCAGCATTTAATCCACATCTCCATTGTGGTATACAGTTTCACGCATTCAATCGGTATCGGCTACCTGGTGCACAGGTAATTATCTACCGGGCTGTTACCATTCAATGAATTTCCCAATGAGTAGTGCTGTTACCACCGGGAGTAGTTCTCGGGAGAGATGTAGGAAGTACACGTTGGGACGTGTGGATTTGAGGGCTCTTGAGAGAAGGTCAACAGGTTGAGTCTAAGGATAAGACGAGGAAAGAAAGAGCATCATAGATTGGTGGCTGTACTTAATTCAACAAATGTTGTATTCATTATTGGGATTAAAAACCCCCGTAACAGTCTTTTCAATATGTTCTTGTATACAACTTTACAAATATGCATGCCATGTCTCACAGATCTGACTTTTTTTGCTTGTAGCTCTAGAGTTCATATTTAAGAACCTGCATTTTACATTACTATAACATAACTTTCGGCAGTCTCTCGAGGCGTATCACCCAGCTTTCCAATTCTTACCGCAATGTTTGATTCAAAATCTTCCAATACCTCATTGCTAGAGGTTCTGATATCATCCAAAAAGCAAGGTGTCTGTATTTGGAATTTGAGCGACCGTACTATACAAATCATCTTTGATGTTTGGTGGGCTTCAATGAATGTAGGCTTGAAACGTCCTATTGCTTGGAATAATTCTAGACATGCACCTTCATGACCATTTTATTTGCACTGCAGAATTGAGGTGACCGGGAGCCCTGGAATCATATGTATCGTTTGTCATCAAGTTCTTCACCATCCATCAGAACATGTAACCAGCCCAATGGGGAAACACTTGCTAGCAAAAGCTGACATTGCAAAGTTAAATGAATTAACCAAGTTGGAAGTAACTAAACTGACCAGTTCGACTGTCGACGAAACAGCGTTGGGTATCCTGAAAAGGCAAGGAAGTAGAGGAATTACAATAGTAAGGGTGCAGAGGAAGTTCATATTTGACATTCAGGTTTGATCCATATTGACTGAATTGACCGACAAAACGCTCCAAACTGGCAGCTAAGGACTTTCAAACTTCAGAATTTCCCCAAGACACGTCGAAGCAATACCTCATGTTAGAATTCGTTTTGGCTCATATTGCTTGGAACACAATATCAAGTCTCAAACTACGACGGTCATATAATGCATTACGAAGTAACCTAGTGCTGCTGTCCGCCTCAACCCTTAGCAACATTTGCCAGAGGCAATACTCACTGATTGTGAATGCAATTATGAAGCAATTGCCGTCACGAAATAAAGTTAGTTTAGGTTTCCATGAATGGACATCAACGAACAAACATGCCATAATGTTGGTCATTGCTTACTATATGAATCGAAATAGGGCATTGCGAGAAGTACACCTTGCTTTCGATAGGATTGATTGCCTATTCTTTTCCATTTTTGAAAGCTAATTAAGGATGATTGGTCAAGGGCCAACATTCGGATGCAAGGCTAGCCGTACAATTGAAGGTAGTTCTCGATCATTTTGAGCTTACCGACAGCTGTTTGCTAGAAATTACCACTGATAATGCTTCCTCACATTACTGGATGACTCACAAGCTGCAATCAACCCTTGAGGCCTCCGGAATCAAGTGGCCTGCATTATGAAACCACATACTATGCATGGCTCACGTTATACAGCTGGCTTTAGGTGCATTCATGAGGAGTGTCAGTGTGAAAGGCCGTACCAAGTCTTGGGAAGCCCATGAGTGCGATCAGCAATTTGGAGAGAATCAAAGCTTGGACATTGGGAAAAGTTACAGACTTCAAAACAGGGCAATGCTCGAATAAACAACTTGTCAGCTATGAGACCAGGTTTAGCAAAGTTAATCGAGAAGGTACGTATTTCACGATATTTTGAAAGTCCTGAAACTACCCTTCACATAGCAGAGATTGCTAGCTGTATTGATTACGCTGACACCTGGTCGTCGAAACGAGTTCATTCACTGTCCAAGTGGCAAAGTCCGCATCGCGGTATCACCGATTATGGATGTGAAAACACGTTGGAATTTGACTCTGCAGTGGCTTGAGCGAGCCTACCGATTACGAGAATTCACCCGCAAGTGGCTCCAAGATCCAAAGTTCAGTGATTACCGGTCACTCCTCACAACACAGGATGCATGAACCATTGTGCAGTTCATCATAGAAATTTTGAGGCGATTCCAATACTGGGCCCTGTGGATGTCGAGGAGCCATATGGTCACATTGCATCACGTTATCACAGTCTACAATGACATGTCTGATCACATGGATGGCATTATGCAAGCTTTGGCTAGGAAGAAGACTAAATGGAAAGAAAGATGTGTTCTTCGCCATGAAGTTATCACGACAGAAGCTGTCCAAATATTATGCTGAGGTGACTTCAACACCGGGTATGCTTCTGATTTCGGCCCATATCCTTGATCGTTTCTGGAAGTTGCGCTCATTTAGGAAGTGGGACGAGGGAATGGATATTAATCCTGAGGATAGTGTTAGCAACAGTTCCAAATTGGCGGTTCGGTTACGGGTCCAGGTTGGAACCGAACAGGAACCGTTGCAACGGGTTTTACCCCATCAAAAAACTGAGCCGCACCGAACCCACGGTTTCTTTGCTGGTTCTACATTTTCGCAAACTCTGAACTTTGCCTACAATTAAGTATTTGAGTTCTGATCGTATCACAATATGATATATACGTAAAAGATGCAATTTTAGATGCTCTTTCACCTCCCATTTTCCAATTTGCGATCCAATCACTATTGGTTGAGTCACTTCGAAAAATGCCCAATTTTCGGCGTAATTTCACAACAACTCAACGAATAGTGATTGAATCGCAAATTGGAGAACAGGAGGTGAAAGAGCATCTACAACTGCATCTTTTACATATATATCAGATTGTGATACGATCAGAACTCAAATACTTAATTGGAGCCAAAGTTCTGAGCTCACGAAAATGAGGCTCTACAGTAGAATAAACCCGGCCAAAAAACCGCGGGTTTATGTCCGGTCCAGGTAACAACCCCGCCAAGAGAGAGCGGGTTGGGTTTCTGGATGGTTCTGGAACCGAACCGAACCGTTTATCCGGTCCAAACCCGGACCGCTGGCGGGTTACCCGGACCTGTTGCTAACAATACCTGAGGACAAGTCATCCTATACTACCCAATACCAAGACGCCTTTCTGAAGTATGTGGAGAATGGACAATGTGCCAAACATGGACGTGTGCTGGTCATTAAACCCGAAAGAGTACTGAGCAACAATTTCCTTCCCCTCCCCAACGGCTTCAGGATCCTGTCAATCTTGCTTTGATCCATATGATTCGTCCAGCGATGACGAAGAATACATAATGCTTAACAGTGTGGCTGAATCAATGCCCGGATGAAGCGATCGCGCGGCACGCTTATTGACCACCACCAGGCTCAATTTGAATTCACCACCTGAATCACCAAAGAACTGGGGTCAAATTAATGCAAATCTCAATGATTACCACTCCAACGCAATGGATATTAACAGTACATTTTGGATACCGGACATAACCGACTGGTGGCGCCAACCAGAGGAAACGCACTCAAAGTACGCCAATCTCTCCAATGTGGCACGCGACATATTCTCTATCATACCACGTGGTGTCAGAGTGGAGCCCAGTTTTTCCCTTGGGTGAGATGTTATCGGCTGGAGGCAGTCAAAAACCACAGCTGAGACCCTTCACGAAAAGGTCGTTGTAAGGCAGTTTGGTTGAGCCAATAACGGGATACTAGCAGGCGATGACCCAGCATTGGATACGACGAACACCGAAAAAGACTCCGAAATGAAGATAGAGCTGTGGGAAAGGAAATTGCCCAGAATGGCCAATGTCCATGACTTTTTGGAGATGTGGCAGGGCAGCCAAAACCTACGTGTTATACAGAAGGAATCTCGCGCTCAAAACAAACAGATGACAGCCGTAGGATACATTTCGGACATGAAAGAGATCATCATAGCATCCTGGCCTCTCTTACAACATGATGGTACGAATGCATTTAAATTGTCAGAAAGATCTCCTTTGCCACCAGCTTTGTCTGCAAAGGACCTCCCTGGAGGACAAAGTCAAATATCAAATGTCCGCCAAATCAGAAGAATCGACCGTCATCCAGTCAAAAGCAATGACGACAGCACACCTGAAACCATTCCAGACACAGACAATTGGCTTAACTAGAAGGGCAACTTGGATAATCCAAATGACAGCGAAGACGATGGCGAGGCAGACTTTGAATCTGATATAGAGCCAGACAATGGCTTTGAAGATCCGGAAAGTGCAGAGCAGCGGGATGTGAGTGCCACACCAAATGTTTTCGGATTGATTCGGCCAACACGGAGGTCAAGCAGACATGTTGAAAAGGTACAGGTGGCGGTCAAAGCAATGGAAATGAGGAGGAATATGGGAATCAAGAAAAAGTAGGACAGAATGCGTTAATGTTTCACCAGCTTCTTTATGTAGCTTGACCGAGAGTTTCAGTTAGAGATATATTATTGGCGAATGGTAAGCAGTGGCTTCAGAATATCGGTTGATAAACAGATGTATAGCAGGTGCAATCTATCTTTTGACAAGATATATAAATTTTAATAGTATGAGAGTGAACAGTGCAAGAATGTTACTGCGCACAGCTTTGCCACAGGGCCGAGTCTCAATCTGTCAGAATGACAACCAATAAGTTCAAATCATTAAGAAAACAATTATCAATGGCAGCAGATGTTGAATGGACAATACATTACAATGGGTGTCAACGATTTATGGTCTTGTAAGTATGGTAATTGAACAGTGTTTTTCGTCGCAGTTATGCATGAGTGACGTATTGGCAGCTTTAATTGGCAAAAGAGACAGCAACACGGTCACTGCTCCATTCTGAGAATGAGTGTTAACGGAGTATCAACAATTTTTAGCTTTGCATCTTGGGCAATCTAAGTTCCAATTGATTGCAGACATCCATTGATAAGATATTGGCAGCCTGTAGGGGCAAACACAAGAGCGACGCTCCGTGCCGCATCCTGAAAATGAGCATCAACTGAGTATCCACAGTGTTTTGTCTTGCATATTGGGTAATCAAGGCATCACATGGATCTTCGAGCACATAACAGAATTATTGCCTGCCTGAATAGGCAAAAATAGAATATATCAAAGGAAAAACGCAGATTCCAAATTAATTGATATCGCAAACTGCAAAACATCCCAAAACATATCATTGGTTATTAATTATGCGATTTTGATAAAATACTATTATCAAGCTGCCAAACCAAGAGCCTTATATGAATCAAAAGATGAACCCACTCAGCAACCTGCTGACAACCGGCACAATGTAGACAGGTTGGGAGATTACCATTGAACTGTACCCGAGCTGACGGTTTGGGTTTATTGACAACCCGGACCACCAATTTGGCAATGGTTCGGTTTGGACCCAGACCCAGACCCCAAGTGAAGGTCCAGAACCGTTGCTAACACTACTGTTATGCATTTGTTGTCATGTGATTTTGAAAGTATTTGCATTGCAATCCAGTAGGTACCATTACTGCTGCTACGGGAGAACCCTCAACATTTACCAGTATTGGTTTACTGAATGTGATCCAGAAGAGATATGCATGTGCAAATTACCTTAGTGTGGAGAAATCACAACAATGATTGGATGAGCACCAGCAATAGTACCAATAGTAAAGATCTCCAAAACAGAGAGTACATTTTCAATTGCCAATGCACTCTGAAATTGCACAGTGTATGTGGCAATAGTAGATGCCCATGATCCATTGCAATGTCACGATTGGTGTGGTGGTAACATCAATTTCATGCCCCTGCCGCCACTTAGTTTGGCAGGGGAAAGCTGGTGGGGGGCGAATGGAGATACAGGGGTAATGGAGACTAGTGTTTGAAACGGGTCCAGGTAAACCACCAGCGGTCCAGGTTTGGACCGGAAAAATGGTTCGGTTCGGTTCCAGACCTGTCCAAGAACCTGACCCGCTTTGTCTTGGCGGGATTGTTACCGGACCGGACATAAACCCGTGGGTTTTTGGCCGGGTTAGACCCGGACTGTGGTTCCATTTTACAGTTCTTACAACTTTGGCTCAAGTTGAGCTCCAATTAAGTATTTGAGTTCTGATCATATCATGACATGATCAATGCGTAGATTGTGCAGTTTTAGCCCCTCTTGCACATCCCGCTTTCGGATTTGCAATCTGACCAATATTTGTTGAATCACTGTGCAATAACACGAAATTTTATGCCAATTTTGCGGGTTTTTGATAGCGACTCAACGAATGTTGGTCAGATACCAAATCTGAAAGCGGGAGGTGAAAGAAGGACTAAAACTGCACGATCTACGTATTGATCATGTCATGATACGATCAGAACTCAAATACTTAATTGGAGCTCAGGTTGTTAGGTTGAAATGTCGGGTTTTTGCTGGTAAAACCGGCCCAATTCCAAGGGTCCGGGTTTTTTGTGTGGTAAAACCCGTTGCCACGGTCCGGGTTCTGGTGGAACCGGACCCAGAACTGACCCGGGAATTTGGAACCGTTGCTAACACTAATGGAGACAGACTGAGTGACCAGGAGAATATATTGGAGAAGCCCCTGAGTACATAGACATCATTTTATCATACAATGAAATACACACTCTATCTGTGCAGCTCTTGGCGTCACTCACTCTTTCCCATATGTCATAGATCCATACAATTTGCGTGGTTCCTCACGACTGAGAACCCTGTTACTTCCTCTCACACTATTCCTACATTTATTGAGCCACAATCGCTCGTTCCCACGAATTCCCTTTGGATGCCACAAGTCATGCAGTGGTGTATTGATGAAATACCCTCTTACTCCATAGCTCCACTATTTACCCACAGATGGAGCAAAAATGCGCATGCTGATTCAGAAAGCTGAGTACAAAATCGTGGCAAAGATCCTTATCCCTTTGCTGGTAACCAGGTTTGGGCTCACAGATGGGTCTGCTTTTAAAATACACATTACACAACCACAATCCAGCCAAACGCCCCAAGAATAAATAACAATACTCTATATATGGTGAAATTCATAAAAACAATTTTGTTTGGGTGTGAAACACAAAGCCTCATTACAGTCCTTACACTTTACACTGGTTTTCATGTCTTCTCCACTACCACCCTAACTTCTTCTCCACCTTGAAAGGAAACAATCTACTCTACTCTCCATCCAAAGTCGGGAATATATTCCTGGTACTTTTCAGCAGAGGGGAAAGGTAGTGTGCATGGTAACTAGCCTGGTAAGCAGTGGGGGCAAAGCACATTGTGTGGCGTAAGCCAACCGAGTGATATTGTGTGAAACCGCAATGCCAGAGGAACATTTCGTTGTTGATGGACTTCCAGCTGGCGGATGGTCATCCATACTGGAGAAATGGAAGTGGAAGTGCTCCACAGTGCGCTCTTCATTTCCTGGAAGATTGTGAACGATTATAAGGCTATTGATAAGAGCCAACAAGACAAGCTTTCCGGAGTTTCAGTTGGTGAATTGTATTGAGACACATGAAAGAAGTGGCGGATTTCCTGAAAGCAAGTCTTGCCAAGGTAGGCTGCTGGTGATAATTCATCATTGGGAAGGTACACTCCATCTTTCATCGAGTAGCTCTCAGGAGAATCTCTAATAAAACCCATATCAATATGAATTGCAAGCCAGAGATAAAGCTCTTGGGCGGTAACTGGCTGCCAGATATGCTGCCACTCCTTCTCTGGCCCAACAAGTTGCTGCTGGGGATAGGAATTTGTGTTGGCTACAAGCTGTCCCATAAGGGAGTTGGTAAAAAAGAGTTTGAAGATTTGAATTAAAGTAATGGCATCCAGCATAGAGAACGAGATGGGTAATTTGTTCCATGCTTGGTGAGGAGGACAACAGGTCATGAAGGGTCAAATGTAGAAAGCTGGCAAAGATGTCACTTCTTTAGGATTGGTCACAGTTCTGGTGTCATGAAATATCACTCAATGATGATGTCATCTCGCGATAGAAAAAGGTTGATCAATTATAAGCCAGCACTATCACCACACCAATAACCACCAGGCACATATCCGTCGAGCACATTATCACCACCCGCCCTTGAACGTTGTCACAGTTGCAATGGTGTGATAATACAATGCAATCACACATCGCTCTATTCAGTATGGTTACAGATAGAGGATAATGCCAGCTATCATCACCTCTATACAAGGTGACTCTCGGGTGGCATCAGTTATGGGGAGTAGGATAAGGACACGTGAGCACAACATGATGGAAAGCTGTTGAATGCTACAACGAGGTAGATGGTCCGGAAGACAACAGTTTGATGAATACCAATCAGTCTGGAGATGAATAAGAGAAGGATACTGTTGATCATGAAAGACTGGAGGACTGGAGGGATACCATTTGCTCACAGGAAGTTCAGGCCGACTGGTTAACAGAGCAAGGGGATAGGAGGATGAGAAGATAGTGAGCATTTATCTAGAGAAGAGTGTAGTTAGAATTAGCAGTTAGAGCGCAGAGGGAACAGGTATAAAGACCTCTCAATTCTCCACCGATATCGAGGGCAACCTGCTCAGGACGGAGAACAAGCCTTAACAATATACTCGAAATTGAGAGCTATTCTGCATATAGTCTGTTCTAACTACTTTCTGCGCCTGAATGAAGCTTCAAACTTAACCAGCTATTTGTCCTTGTATGAGTCCAATATCACGTCCGAAAGTGAGACAAGCAAACGGAATACATAGAAGGGATACTTGTAGTCAAGTGTATCTTGGAGTTGATTCCTCCCGTGTTACAACCAGAAGCAGAAACCATAAGAAGCAGCATCTGATCGAATGTGAGTACATCCATACCGAGGTAGGCAGCTGTCAACTAACAATATAACGTACAGGTGGTGTACGTAGAAAGCTACGTGACCAATTTATAGCTGCCCATACAGAGAAACCTCCCTGTTCCACCAATGCATTTGTCAGTACAGTCCACGAAATCAAACATCATGATGTTATCAGTTCTGGAATTTTTGCGGACTAATTTCCTGATAAGCGTCACTGAGAGTGGACGAAACAGGCGTTAAAGATCTTAGAGGAGGCTACTGAGTTGTATATGGTAGAGGTAATAGCCGAATCTCATTTTTAGAAGCAGCAACTAGTTTCTTGTAGGTTTTCAACATGTCAGCTACTATGGCAAGGCAAGGAGGTCGGGTATAGCTAGAACAGTCCAACATGCACCTTGCCTTGAATATGGCCAAAATGACCAAAGGAGGGTTTTCTTGCACAGTAATAGAGAAAATGCAATATCTTGTCAAGAAACCTTGCGCTGAAGTCCGAGAAGAAAAGACGCCGGAAGTTGAGTTTCCTGGGCATATAAAGGTGAAGGCTGGGATAGAAAGACACCCGGCAATGGTTCGTGACAATCACGCGGACGGCTACTTTCCTTGACAAAATAGTACAGCACAGAACCGGGAGACGCACAGGAGGTGCAAAGGAACAGGTGAACCTGCAGCAGAAATGGCGCCACCACCACCCAGAATGCCACCTGTACTATCTGGTGACAATAAGACAGTTCAAAGTTCAGAAATCGAAGGTGTGTCACCCGGATATGTGTATATACATGCTCCTTTTCCCAACTCTCAATGATTCAAGCTTGGTGCATATGCCAAGGATTGCAAGTGCGAGAAAGATTTTATTCCAGGTTTGCTGACAGATGATGGAACATTCACTGGTTAGTTTACTATCTGCTATGTGGTAATGCAGCTGACATCCATTTTGCAGATGAGAGCAGCCTATTGAGCAAACCTGACAGTGAAGACGATCATTGATTGATACAAATGGGATCTTTGAGTATTGTTAATATCTACAGTTAGTGGACACTTTAAAGTATATTTTAAAGGATATATTTATATGCATTATTAAAGAACAATGTAGTGATAAAGGAAAAAGTACATGAACGCGATAGAACGGCTGCCAAAAGACCATTCCTGATATTGTATGCCAAGTTAAATGGTTGCACATTTTGGATACTCCCGTGACAATCTGAGCGTCAATGGAGTGTTCACAAATTTTGGTCCTATAAGTCAGGTAATTAAAATGTGACTTAGTCAATGTTATACATAATGAAAGTATTGGCCGCCTTAATGGTCAAAAACCCTAGCTACAACATCACTACTATCTCCTAAAATTGGGTGTTAAAAGAGCATCAATGACTTTTGGTCTTGTAAGTCAGGTAATTAAAGAGCGATTTCACCGGGAAAAATTACCTTACGTGACGCATAACTCATTGAGAAGCTGTTTCTGGGTCAGTGATCCATACCATATTTGACATGTGGCACTATGAAGTTCTATGGACCTGCGCATCAACTAGATTACTATAATACGCGTGCAATTATGTGCAGTTGATACTATACATCATGCTGCATTCAACAAACTTGAAACCAAACTGCCAAATGCACTTCTTTGCACGCTCCCAAATGCGCTCTGAAGTACACACCTGATTGCACTCGACTGTACACTCCCAGCCTGCTTAACTTACACTCTCCCGTAAGCTCTCAAGATGCTCTCAATCACACTCCCAAGCATGCTCTCAAGTACACTCCCAATTGCACTCGATGGCACACACCCAGCCTGCTTGACTATACACTACAAAGTCAACTTACAAGATGCTCTCAATCACACTCCCAAGCATGCTCTCAAGTACACTTCCAATTGCACTCGATGGTACCCTCCCAGGCTGCTTGACTATACGCTCCCAAGTAAGCTCTCAAGACACTCCCAAGAACACCTCCGAGTACGCACCCAAGTACACCTCCGAGTCACTCGCAAGTACACTCTCAAGAGGGAAGACACTCACAATCTCACTTGACAATATACTCCAATGTACACTCCTGCATGAACAATCCAGAGAACTCCTGAGTTGCAGAAGCCAGACACCGGGAGGCGGAAGGCAGGTGGTGTATGGTGGGCAGTGTTTGGCGGGCGGCATGTGGCATGTGGTGTGTGGCAGATGGCAGGCGGCGTATGGTGGCTGAAATCATGAGGTCGGTCAATATCATAGGCTCAATTTTATCTTTCGCCCTGCCACCGTGACAAGATCTCACGATGCCTCATGATCATGGTGTTGACAATTGTAGCCTTAGATCCCGCAGGAGAGGTAGACAATTCCATCTTGGGGTGAGCATATCTCCGACTCAGATTTTGCACCGGAATCTTGTATCCTCTTCCCATCAATTGTGGGCGCATGTGTGCACATTCGGTCTGGGGCTAATGGAGATGATGGCGATGGCGATGGCGATGGTGATGGCGATGGTGTTGATGATAGTTATAGTGATCATAGTATCAGAAGTACTTAGACAAGTAGGTTGGCTACGTCAATGTCAGCATCAAAGCTTCTACAGACTTAGAGCCTTCTACTAGCCAAAGCTTCCACAGACCTAGAGCCTTCTATTAGCCAAAGCATCCACAAACTCAGAGTTTTCCAACAGCCAAAAGCTTCCTGTGGAAAACTCTACTCTTTCCGAATATGCTCCTGCATGCTCGATCCAGAGTCTTGCTGAGTTGCAGGTGCTAGGAACCGGGAGGCACGTGGTGGGAGGCGGGAGGTGGGAGGCGGGTGGTGGGAGGAGGCGGGTGGCAGCGGCCGAAATCATGACGTCAGTGGATATCATATTCTGAACCTTATTTTTAGCGCAGCCACCGCGACGAGATCTCACGATGCCTCACGGTCATGGTGTTTACAATTGTAGCCTGAGTTTCTGCAACAACGGTAGACAATAGGATCTTGGGGAGAGCAGATCTCCAACTCAGATTTTCCTGTGGAATCTACTGCTCACTTCCCACCGACTGTGGGTGTATGTGTACGCATTCGGGGCTGATGGTGATGATAGAGATAGTGGTGATGGCGATGATGATGGTGTTGGCGATGGTGATCATAGTACTAGAAGCACTTAGACAAGTAGGTTGGCTACATCAACGTTCGCATCAAAGCTTCCACAGACTTAGAGCCTTCAAGTATCCAAAGCTTCCACAGACTTAGAGCCTTCCATTAGCCAAAGCTTCCACAATCTCAGGGTTTTCCATCGGCCAAAGGCTTCTTAAGGAAAACTCTACTCCTCCCGATGCAAGGCTCTCTCAAGAAGGCTCGCCAGCAGGCTCGCAAGCAGGCTCTCAACCAGGCTCTCAAGCGGACTCTCAGCGATAGTATACAGTACCGGTATAGCAGCGAAGACTGCAGGCACTGAAGACTGGTATAGGTCCATCTCTGGCCGTCAGCTGTTTATAGTTCCATAGGCCCACGCGCACATCTCTATGAATCGACTATAGACGACTATAGCCTGCACATCGCGCAGGGGTCCACGGGAAGCTTGCTATGAGTTGCGCATTTGCGCATAGCGCAGTCTATAGTCGATTTGGACTTTTGCCGATGTTGGTCATTGTTATACCTAATCACAGTATGGGCTGTCTCTATAGGCAAAAGAGATAGCTACACGCTCCCTGCCCCATCTTGACAACGAGCATCAAAGGAGCGTCAAATATTTTTGTCTTGCATCTGGGGTAATCTAAGTGGCGCTTGATCGCAGACATCTATAAACAAGCAGTTTGCAGCCAGTATAGGCAGATAACAGGAGATGTTCCCATGACAGCCTCCCCAACAATCACAACTGAATTCATTTTCAAAGCTGCAACTCAGTGTTCATGAGTGTTTTAGTCTATAAACCTGGCCAATACTTTGTATATAGACAGTATCGGCCACATTGCACTTTGATTAACCATGAAGCAAAGCCAAAAATTGTCGACACTCATTCTCCAGATTAGGCAGAGTCCATGTCGCTTTCTCGTTCGCCTATATAGGCGGCCAATACTGTGATTATGTATAACAATAATCATATCACTCTTTAATTACCTGGCTTACAACACCCAAAATTGTTAACGCTCCATTGACATTCATTTTTAGGAGATTGTAGCAATGTCGTAGCTAGTGTTTTTGCCCATTAAGGCGGGCAATACTTTCATTATGCATTACAACGACCACGTCTCTGTTACGGGGGTTTTTAGATCCCAATAACTAATACAATATTTATTGAATCTAAGTACAGCCGCCTATCAAATCTCTTTCTCTCCTCGTCTTATCCAAAGACTCAACCTCTTGCCCGTCTTGCAAGAGCTATCTCTTCCGTCAGTTGCAAACCTACTGCCGCGTCTTCCAAATCGGTTAAATTGAACCGATGCCAATTCCCGTCTCCGATATAGACGAAGATTAAATTTCCCCGTCGAACAACCACTCCTCGGAAAATTCCTCGAAGGGTAAAGCGCCGGTGTTGATGTATCTCAGCACCAGGTAGTCGATACCTTCTAGTTGACAGAAAACAAAACCACAGCGTAGATGTGGGTTAAACGGTGCTCTTCCAACTCGGAAAGCAATCTGCCGAAACTCTCGACTTTCTGATGCAGTGCGTACTCGGCTGGTGTGAATTGATGTCCAGGCATACAGTACCCAGTCTCGTGTATTGATTAAGGAAGTAATGGTAAAGATAGATAGAATTCTTAATAATATTTTAAGATCGTCTTCGGTGTTCTCTGAAAGCTAATGTGTTCGCTGATGCCCCCCAATTCCTACGTCCAACGCTGGCTCTTTATAGCCATGAACCTCTCATGCCAGGATAGTGATTATTCCGGCCACGCCCCCTTAGCGCCTGTAAGATAACTCACCACAACACCCTCAGGTAATTGCGCCGTGGCTACGTGGTTTGAAAGCTTACGCTCCTGATAACAATCAGGCCATCCGTTGCCCGATATCAGCTCACCCATGCCTATTCAATAACCCTTGCAATCTTTGAGTCGGTAGTTGGAACATCTACCAACCAAGTTGATAATGCTTATCGCCTCGAAAATCCCTCATGTACGTGAGCAATTTTCTTGCGTCATAGTTTTAATCGGCGACCAACCGATACTATGCCAACGTAGATTAAGGACGCGTAAGCTCATATCCGATACGAGGTTACATTGCGATCCAGCCCACCTGAGCTAACAAGTGGTGCTCGCTCTAGGCCCTAAGCCTACGTCATATAATCCCTCAGTTACATCATGCTAAGGTCGAGACTTTTCTCTAGACCGGAACGTGCTTCCCTAGTCCTATCCCGTTACAGGTAGGGGAGAAGAGTTCTCTTACTCGCGTTTGATTATCAACTGCCGTACGTGATTACCACGCATGTCCCGCATAGTTTCCGGGACTGAACAAAGCACTCTCGCTCTGCGCGACTGACACGAGCTCCCGCTAAAGAGCGTGTCACTGACCAACTTGATTATCACATGCATAGGTGTTATGCATATCGTAGATATGTATGCATCCTGTAGTAAATCAAGTATCATTATCGCTGCTAGGGAGAACCCCTAACAGTCTCTGATTAATTACCTGACTTACATAACCAAAAATTGTTGACACTCTGTTGACACTCATTTCAGAATCGGACAGCAAGCATGTTGCTTTCACTTTTGCCTATACAGGCGGCCTATACATTATTTATAAATATCTGCAACCAATTGCCACTCTAATCAACCTTAATGCCAGGCCGAAAATCGTTGCTGCTCGGTTGATGCTCATTTTCACAATGGGGCAGCGATTGTGTCACTTGCTCTTTTGCTTATAAATGCGGCCTATACCTCATTTATGAATGTCATCGGCAAAATGTATTTTAGTCAGTGGAAGCCTCCAGGAGTGTGTATCATCTGAAGTACACTTCTGATTGCACTTGGTTGCACACTCCCAGTGTGCTTGACTACACTTCCAAGTAAGGTCTCAAGATGCTCCCAAGTACACTCTGAGTACACTCCCAAGTACACCTCCCAGTATGCTCCCAAGTACACCTCTGACTGCACTGTCAAGTACACCTCCGAGTATGCTCCCAAGTACACTTCCGAGTATGCTCTCAATTACACCTCCGAGTACGCTCTCATGTACACTCCCAAGATTGCTCTTAAATACGCGCCCAATTGCACTCGATGATACACACCCAGCCTGCTTGACTGTATGCTCCCAAGTAAGCTCCCAAGACGCTCCCAAGACGCTCCCAAGTAAGCTCTCAAGACATTCCCAAGTACACATCCGACTATGCTTCCGAGTACACCTCCGAGTACGCTCTCAAGTACACTCCCAAGATTGCTCTCAAATACGCTCCCAATTTCACTCGATGGTGCACTCCCAGCCTGCTTGACTGTACGCTCCCAAGTACGCTCTCAAGACACTCCGAAGTACACCTCCGAGTATGCTCCTAAGTACACCTCTGAGTCGCTCTCAAGTATGCTTCCAATTGCACTCGATGGTACACTCCCAGCCTACTTGGCTCTACACTCCCAAGTATACTCTCAAGAGGCAAGACGCTCCCAATCTCACTTGACTATATGCTCCCGTATATGCTTCTGGGTGCTCGATCCAGAAACTTGCTGAATCGCAGGCATAAGGCACTGGGAGGTGTGAGGCAGTGGCGGGTGGCGAGCAGTGTGGCGGGTGGCAGGTGGCGGGTGGCAGGTGGCAGGTGGCAGGTGGCGGGTAGCAGGTGGTGGCCAGCGTATGGTGGCCAAAATCATGATGTAGGTCAAAATCATAGTCTGAACCTTATCTTTAGCGAGGCTACCGCGACGAGATCTCGCGATGCCTCACGGTCATGGTGTTGACAATTGCAGCGATAGATTCCTCAGGAAAAGCAGAAAATTGGATCTTGGGGAGAGCAGATCTCCGACTCAGATTTTCCAACGGAATCTGCTGCCCGCTTCCCATTGATTGTGGGCATGTGTGCGCATTTGGTCCGGGGCTGATGGTGATGATGGCGATGATGGTGATGGTGATGGTGATAGTGTTGGTGATGGTAATCATAGTACCAGAAGCACTTAGACAAGTAGGTTGGCTACGTCAACGTCAACATCGAAGCTTCCACAGACTTAGAGCCTTCTATTAGCTAAAGCTTCCACAAACTCTACTCCTCCCAAAGCGCGGCTCTCTCAAATGCGGCTCTCTCAAGTAGGCTCTCAAGTAGGCTCTCAAGTAGGCTCTCAAGCGCCAGCGGGCTCTCATGCGGACTCGCAGCGATAGTGTGTACAGTACTGGTATAATAGCGAAGACTGCAGGCTGTAAAGACAGGTATAGGTCCATCTCTGGCCGCCAGCGGTATATAGTTCCATTGGCCCACACGCACATTTCTATGAATCGACTATAGATGACTATAGGCTATGCGTCGCGCAGGGGCCCACGGGAAGCTTGCTATGAGCTGCGCGTGTGCGAGTGTGCACATAGCGCAGCCTATAGTCGATTTGCACTTTTGCCGATGCCTCCCTTTATAAGCAGCTCATTCACTACTTCCGAATCATTCACCATGCTTTGTTGTGTCATTCAAATCCTCAACTATGATCTTACACACCACCAACTAATCCCTTTTCAACACAATCACACCATATCGTTTTGATGTTGCAACACATCAGACCACTTCCTTATCATACTGTACAATGGCATCGGCAAAAGTGCAAATCGACTATAGGCTGCGCTACGCGTACACGTGCACACGCACAGCTCATAGCAAGCTTCCAGTGGACCCCTGTGCGACACGCAGCCTATAGTCATCTATAGTCGATTCATAGAGATGTGCGTGTGGGCCTATGGACCAATATACGGCTGGCGGCCGGAGATGGATCTATACCTGGCTTTACTGCCTGCAGTCTTCGCTGTTATACCGGTACTGTACACACTATTGCTGCGAGTCCACTAGACAGCCCACTGGCGCTTGAGAGCCTGCTTGATAGCCTGTTTGGTAGCCTGTTTGATAGCCTGTTTGATAGCCTGCTTGGGAGAGCCACGCTTTACAACCCCGCGCTTTGGGAGGAGTTGAGTTTTCCACAGAAAGCTTTTCGCCGTATGAAAACTCTGAGTTTGTGGAAGCTTTGGCCAATAGAAGGCTTTAAGTCTGTTAAAGCTTTGATATTGACATTGACGTAGCCAACCTACTTGAGTAAGTGCTTTCGGTACCGTCACCGTCACCGTCACTGTCACCGTCACCTTCACCATCACCGTCACCGTCACCATAACTGTCACCATCACCGTCACCGTCACCTTCACCGTCACCGTCACCGTCACCATAACTGTCACCATCACCATCACCATAACTGTCACCATCACCATCACTATCACCATCACCATCATCACCATCACCATCACCATCATTACCATCACCATCATCACCATCAGCCCCGGCTCGAATGCGCACACATACACCCGAAATCGACAGGAAACTGGCCGCAGATTTCGCTCAGAAAACTGAGTCGGAGATCTGCTCTCCCCAAGATCCAATTGTCTACCTTTCCTGCACAATCTAAGGCTGCAATTGTCAACACCATGACTGTGAGGCATCGTGAGATCTTGTCGTGGTGGCCGCGCTAAAGATAAGGTTCAGACTACTATATCGACCGACGTCATGATTTCGGCCAACATACGCCACCTGCCACCAGCCTCACCCCACACGCCACACGCCGCCCACCGCCCGCCAAATACTGCCCGCCATACGCCACCAGCCTCACGCCTCCTAGTGCCTGGTGCCTGGTGCCTGCAACTCGGCAAGTCTCTGGGCCGAGTACGCAGGAGCATACATGGGAGCATATAGTCAAGAGAGATTGGGAGTGTCTGCCCTCTTGAGAGTGTATTTGGGAGCGTAGAGCAAAGTAGGCTGTGAGTGTACCATCGGGTGCAATTGGGAGCGTACTTGAGAGCATACTCGGGAGTGTACTAGAGAGCGACTCGGAGGTGTACTTGGGAGTGTCTTGAGAGCTTACTTGGGAGCGTACAGTCAAGCAGGCTGGGAGTGTACCATCGAGCGCAATTGGGAGCGCACTTGAGAGCGTGCATGGGAGTGTAATTGAGTGCATACTCGGAGGTGTACTTGGGAGCGGAGCGTGCAATGAAGTGTATTTGGCAGCTAAGTTTCAAGTTTGTTGTATGCAGCGTGATGTATAGTATCAAGCGCACATAATCGCATGCGTATCAGAGTAATCTAATCAATGCGCAGGTCCATAGGACCGCATAGTGCCACCCGTCAAATATGCTATGGATTACCATCCCAGAAACAGCTTCTCTATGAGCTGCGCGTCGCGCATGGTCATTTTTCCCGGTGTACTAACCAGTTTACTAGCAGTATTAGTACCAGGCCCACAATAATTCAGAACCCATCTGCATATATGTTAGCTACTCCATGCCAATAAGTTTCCAATTTGACCCAGGATTGCTGGACTTATGGATTTGATTGATTATAGAGGATAAGGAAAAGGAGAGTTACCTACCCCATATGATTTCTCCATTACTTCTGGTTGCAATTCATTGCCCTTGCTGCCTGAGTCTCTTCAGCATGCTACAAGACTACTTGGGTGCAGCTTGGGAGTTTCTTGGGGTAATGGAATGTCAGTTGGGCGAAAATTACCTGAGTTATGATACTATAGAGAGTTTCCCACTTCAGCAACTTAGAAATAGTACCAATCTCAACAACTACCACCCCAAATCTGCCAAGATAAATATGAATTGACAGCTAGCATACCACATATGCTCTAATAGTATTACCAGTGAATTCCATTTACAATTGGTGATGAAACAGGGGGTTAGAAGGTGGGCAAAAATCCGCCAGCTTCATGGACTCTCACTCACATTTTCATCTTGCTCAATGTTGCATATATGGACCGCCTCCCTGACGTACGGCTTATGAGCTTCAGCTGGGCTGATGGGGATCATAATCTCACGATGATGATGGTCGTTCCAGACTCAGCTGGAGATGCCAGCTGAGTGCGCATGCATGCGTACAAGGCATACTTTGAGCGCCGTATATAAGGTCACACGAACTCCTGTAGTTTAGAATATACAAGGCTTCTAGCAATCAGTATTTCAACACTCAAAATTGGACCATTTGACTTGATTCTTAGATTGACATGTAGGCCTGGGAGTTGTCTATTATACAGCAGTCTCTGATATTCTCTCCATTATGTGGCTGTTGAGCAATTTGCAATTTTGAATAAATTCCGGAATTTGCGAGGCTCTCCGCTAGCAGCTTGTTAGGTGTAGGTGCTGGGCATCGCCAGGCCCGTAATAAGGCGCCTAGGCTGTATGCATGAGGTGACTTCATTAATTAAATCAGTCATAGCAAAACTAAAAGGTAGTGTGGTGTGTTATCTAAGCCTACTGTATTGCCGGGTAGATAAGGCAGGTATCGGTATTTCGTACTCAAAGAGGACCCAGCCCACATATGTCACATACTCACCGGCCCGCGCGCGATGCAAATGATCTCCGGACTTTTTCCCGCTGACAACTGTCCGCGCGTACCATTTACTCTACTTCGCTTACTATACCTCTATTCTCTAATGTTCCTTATCTGAATAAAATGACAGGGGTGGGATAGAGCAAGTATTATCACGGTTGCCTATTCAGATTGTCCAAAGACTTTTAACACCGGCGAGTTAGCCGCCTATGGCAGAGCCTTATGAATGACAGACACACAGCGAGAGCACACAGGATATTCGTATTGCATATACCTAGAGAACAACGGCAACATACCATATATGTGAGTTATGAGGCGCAACTTCAGAGGATCAATGGTTGTCCGCTAGGGTTAGGGACTGGTGGGATCGGTAGACGAAAAGGTGGCTATCAACTACCGTATACTCAGAGCCGGTGCAGACGTCAAAACCCCTGGGTCCATTTTAAACGCGACATACTGTGGTTGATGTCACGCTTACCGATGTCTCAGTAAGTTAATCTCAATTCTGCTTATTTGTTTAGTATTCACTCATTATTTGGGTATCGGTATGACCGCCTTGTCCATTCTCGCGGCTGTGATATAATATCTTTATGGCATTACAAGCCGGTAACGCTCCTATTTCCTACCTATTCGAAATAGTTGTATTTCCCGCCAGCCCGGTGAGTAGAGCTAAAACTAGAGCTACTGCCGCATAGGAAATAATTCTCTACGGGAAATTATGGGGCAATGTCCTTCCTATCTTCTCCGGGTTTGTTGAGCCCTGTGGGGTGCCAGCCTTCATCCGCATGCCTCCTTATTACTTTATCCCCATACCTCAAATATTTTGCCATAGACCCCATCGCCACCGAAGAAAACCCAAAAACCGGAACCTCAAACTCCAACCCATGTAAACCCATTTTCAAAATTTAATACCCCGACCACAGCCCTTTTGACCTATCGACTCCTCGTAATATCAACTGTGACTGTAGTTGTTTTCGAGATCATCCCAAGACCTCCTCCATAAACTAGCTGTTCATCGTCCGTCGACTCTGCTCTCTTTCCGCGGCCGCACTGACCAGACGTGCTATACGCAACAGCACAGCTTCCCAAGTTGTTTTGCCGATCGGGATCGTACGCAAACGACAGGTAGTCGAACTTTCCAGTGCATTGCCCATAGATTCTTATCGAATCCTGAGAACGGGGTGCCCTCTTTTGCGTGTGATTCGAGATAAGTGCTGTGAGTACGGGGATCGACGCGGTGATGATGCCAAGACACTGCTCGGCCTGGTCCAGGAGCGCGATGATAAGGACATGCCCTGGGGGGCGTGTCAATTGGGTGTCTCGGGAGCGCGGGGGAGAACTTACAAGATACGTCCAGCGTTAGCAGTAGCTTTGGCAGTATCGCGAGTCGAGTTATTGCTATAACGCATGTACTAGGTCGGGGCATTAGCATATCCTTGAGCTCCTTCTAAGATACCTGAGTACAGTTACTCACAAAAGTCCTAACGAAAAGATCCCCACTAGCTCCATCCTCTGCCGCAGTGGTAACTGTAGCTCCCACACCATCGGAATCGGCAAGAGCAGCGTAATGATATCACACAGCACCGTGACGGTTCTGAGCCCGACATACAAAATCATCGTCTGATGGAACGACGGACATCCTTGAATCCGCAGCTCCAATTTCCACCACGCTTTCACGGGGCTGCAGATACAAGCGAAGGTGAGGACGCTGGCGACTGCGAACACAAGCTGGAACAAGAGGAAGTATCGGACTATCCGCTGCAGCTTTGGGTGGCAGACTCCGAAGAGACGGCGGTAGAAAAGGAGGATGCTCATTTTTATGATCGCCACGCCAATGGAGTAGATGATTGGCAGCGCGTAGGTAAATTTTAACATTCGCTCGGTTTCTTCGAAGGTTGTGTCGTAGAAGTGTCGCCCAACCCCCGCGTATCTGACTCCTGATACGGATTTTGATCAGATGAGGAGATGAGGACTAGGAAGTCGTAGGGACGTACCGTAGCAATTCAGCGCCGTACTCCCGGCAACCACCAACATCGCCACACCGATAGTGATATCATCACCACCGACACTTGCGGCCACAAAAATGCGGGTGTAAAACCTTGCCAACACTACCAGCAACGTTATGTTCGCCAGCACCAGATTGGTAATGAGAAGGACACTGCCTCTGTCGGGGTGGACATAGTCACTACTGTTTACATCGGACGGGATCTGACTGTCGAGGGAGATGTGGTTATGTTGTGCGATCGCTAGTATTACGGCGATTTCGTCGGCGAGCGTTTTCATGTTGGGATTGGGATTTCTGACGATTAGCTGGAGGACATCGGCGGCTTGATTTTCGTGGTTAGTTGTGGTTGTTGCTGTTGCTACTGCTGTCTGAATCCTTCCATCTAGAAAACGGCGAGGAAGAAAACTAGGGCGATAGGTAGGCTATGTATCTTCATCAAACGAGGCTTGCTAATATCGATGAGGTAGCGACTACCGGGTGAACATGGGTGCGAGATTAGACTGTACCGACGATTCCAAGGTCCAGGGCGGCGGTGTACTATACCCGGGAACCATGGAAGCAAAATTCGAATAAACTACCATTAGATACTCGTGTCCCTACAACCGTAGTAAGGTTTCCAATTCAGATGGAAATACGGGGCTCTTAGTAGTTGTAGTAGCGCGTGACTTTCATTAAAGATCCTATCGAACTGCTACTTCAGCCAATCGCTGTCCTTCCTTCCGGCGGAGTTTCAGTTCTGAGGAGTACAACTACCAATCCGGATCATCCTCTGAAATCTTCTGAGTTACTGCACGCCTTATTCCATGCCTTCCATTCCTCCTAGCATTTTTCTGATGCACGATGATCGGATACGGCTTTTGGAATGTTTGAAGTCTGCAGTAGCGTAGTGATCCCAAATCCCTGTACAGAAAAGATAATGCAAGGGTCTGTTTCGCTTCGATACCTTTTTCGGTAATGATGATTATGATGGGGATTTCAAACGAACAAGCTGCAAGGGGGTAAATAGATTAATAATTTATGTTCGCTCTGAAGAGGGCACCTGATAAAGTGTAGGCTTCTAGATTCCCATTTTCATAGAGTACTCAAAAGGCATCACAACCGTTTGAATATACCCACAATAATGAAGTCTATTAATCTTCCTGGGATTCTATCAGAGTGTACTATGTACAGCGAGACTGCAGTAACTGAAACGTAGGAATGTTTAAACTATGTGGCCGCTTCCACCACGTAGCCGGCTATATATATTGGCGATCCACCATGTGGGCCCGGGCCAATGTAAATTGTCCTTCTCCCCAGTTCCCCAGATGCGCCAATAAACGACATCAGATTATATGCATATTCCCTCAACTGGTACTGTATGCGAACACTTTCCCTTGCTCTTGCATCCGTATCATATATGTTCCGACTTATACGTCAAAGTATGCGGTTTTGTAAATAAGTCGACTTGTTTGTCAAGAAGTCAACTTTGCATACTAGCCACCGCAGTTGTCAAGCTAGTCAACTTACCTACAAAGTGGACCTCTTGATAAATATGCCAACTTGAGGACCAAGTATATCTTTCGGAGATGCCCTAGCAATTACACCCTTTAAGTCTCCCCCAGAACGCTCTGTACCAGCTCCCTCATGGACTTATTTTTGCCTAGGTACTTGAGACCTTTGTGTGGTCGGGACATGCACAGAGGAGATGCAAAGATACTGTAGATGAGAAGCAGAGCATGCGCAGCTCATAATCCATCTTGCAATGATAGTGTTTCGAGACAGTGAAGTTGTAAATTCAGTGTGATACTACAAGCGACTTCTGCAAGCACAACATAGCTTAATTTTAGCTCTCCGGACAGAGTGTAGAGGCTGGCTGTACATCGGCCACGTATTTTCAATCATTTGCATATATATTGAAGAGAGATATGAGTTCTCAGGGCAAAATGATATTCCCGTAAGTTGACTTATTTGTAAAGTCGCCTGCTTTGCAGTCTAGTTGGCTGATTTTGTCAATAAGTTGCCTTATCTACAAAGTTGCCTTATTCATAAATAAGTCAACTTGTTTGTCAAACAGTTGACTTATTTGAATTTCAGTCAACTTCTTTACAAAGCAAATTTCTTGGCGTATAAGTCGGAACATATACATTACTCTGCAGGCGGATTGCAAGCGAGACAGCGGGTGTGAATGGAGACCATACCTTGCAAATAACATCGTTATAATAGAGAGCCATAAGGCGATGGAAACAAATGAGGATGTGCCCGCCTGGCTAAAATTGAGTTTTATGAGCTTATTTAGGCGGCAGCCTTAGGCATTAGTTTCAAGATTGCAATATGAGAGTACTAAGCATTGAAGTGCTAGTGTGGGGGGCGCGTGGGGAAAGTAAATCGCTGGCTATGTAAGAGAAAGAAGCTTAACACCATTCCAGCCTTAGAATTCCGCGTTTTCCGGATATGCAACTCTGAGCAACATTTCTGCAAGGGACTCGGAGGAATACCCCATATCTGGCAAGATTTCCAACTGAACTGGATAAAAGGCGATCTCGGTATTAAGATACAGAAACGGAGGCTCAGTCTTCCGGCCCAACTGCTGTGGCGGTCTTTGGTAATGAGGGCCAGGCTACAAGCGTGTTCTGGGGGCAAACTCCACTATGCCCACCAGCTCGCCGGGCTACCGAGCTACTTTAAATTGATATCGAGGTTTAGCTGAAGTACTAATATTATCCCTTGCACTAGTATTACAAGATATACATAAATAGCTCGAGGTTACTCTAAAGCGAAGTTTTATCGGCCTATGGAGCACATTGGATCTAGCTTTAGACTACGGAACGATGGTCTTCCGCAGCAAAAAATAGTACCAGTATTTGAGACTTTGAAACGGCGATCTCGGGAGTAATTAGTGACCCTCTCCAAGGTTTGAGATCTGAGTTCTTAGATCTGGGATCGAGTACTCCAATGAGCTTAATATACCAAATCCTAGTCCTGTATAGAGTAAACTGAGTCCTGACAAAGGCTGGAAAGGGTGATTTTGGCCCTACTCTCCGATACATTGGCATCGTTTTCCGACTCACCAGGTCGCGTATTTGGAGCACCAACACATTCCAGTGCTTCTCACGGCTCCGAGTATTCATATAATGTTTGAATGCTGCAAGATACGATAGGTTTTGAATTAACTATTACCATGGTACCATCCGGTTGAAAGAAAGAATGCAGTACAACAGCTCGTTCAGTGACGCCCAACAAGCCCTCTAATATGAGCTTCCTCTTCTGTTTAAGGTATTTGTACGTCTCTTGGACTTGATTTCCGCGCTATCAACATCAGCGCCAACTTTGTAGCCAACAGCAACTATTCCTATCAGTATTGGATTTCCCGAGTTCAGGTAGGACGACAAACCCAGTCTGAAGACTAAACGAGCACACTTCTCAAAAAACGCCTCTCGGACGGCGACCGACGGGTTCATAACCTCCATTGAGTGACGATGTAGTGATGTTCGTTCCCGTAGACTTTTAGTTTCTTGATACAATTGTTGTCAACACTGGCCTCGACCAAGGCTTCGAATGCGGCATCCACTGTCTTTCGGACATTGACGGAGTGCGCCATGACATCATGAACCGAGGAACGAAGGTGAAAACACGTACCAGGGGTGGATGAGGGAAACATGGTGAGATGGTGGGTGTTCTAGTTGCGCTTCATTCCCACTTGCTTCATGTTGTGACGAACCTGTCGAGACGATTGATTGAGTCTAAGTCTCAGATGACACGTAGCCAATATAGTAGTTGCCAGCCCTAACTCAAAGCCACGTGATGACGTACTCTATAAAGACTCGGTCTAACACTCCTCCAGGGCGTTATCACGTCCGTAAAAACTAATAGAAAAAACAGACAGAAAAGAGATAGAACAAAGTGCTAAACCGTGCCGTGCTCCCAAGCTCTTACCAAGCAATAAACCATGCTGGTGCTCCTCCGAAATGCCATACCTGGAGCTCCTCCCAAACATTCACCTGTTGGAGGTGCCGATAGGCCCGTGTCTGAACTCGGTGTGGGATTGTGCTGTTGGCTTCTGCTCTCTCTGATCTCAGTCAACCGCTCCTCCGAAGGAAACACACAGTCCCGTTGTATGTGTCGGTATCGCGTTGAAGAATATATATTAATTTGCTGCGTTTAGCGTAAACTGTATCGAAGGTACTGCTCCAACCAGTTGGAGCGTCGTTCATTCCCGTACACAGCCTCTCGGCCCCAATCATGGGTTGTGCTGTCGGTGTCGGTGTCGGTGTCGAAATTGGACACTTCTCCATGTCACAATTCGAATTAGAGACTCTTCTCTGTAGGTCACGCATCTGTCTCGGCTTGCCCTTGGAAACTCATTTCCGTAGATCGTGGATCCCCGTCCGCAGCCTCCCGGGTGGAGGAATGGGGTTGTCATGACTGAAGGTTTAGGGTTAAAGGTACACAGTACAGCTCCCAATAATGCTTCCGCGTCCTCACAGTAGAGGAGTCAATAGACTTCGTGGATACATGGCCACCAACTGGCCATCGCCGGTCTCTCGGGCTGTCCCAAATCACATACCCAGCGCACTCTAGCGGACCATCCGCCGCGCTCCCCGGGGTTTCGTTGTGTATCTGCCAACATCTTCCAAGTATGCGCGGTCCATTACCCGCACATTTCCCATTGACAATCCAAATACCATACTGTATGTCGATCTGCTTGGCTGGCCACCAGTTGACCCGTTCTCGAAATCGGCCCGAACAAGTCCTGATGACGCGTCGTTCGGTAAGTTACCGTCCCTAGAGAAGCAGTCCGTTACTTCTCCGAGGGTGTTGACCCGATGTTGACCCGAACTCCTGCCAAACTGCTCTCCATACTCGTCCCAAACTCGTCCTGCTGACATGATGGGTTTCCGTAATCTTGCATACCCGTAGAACTCAACACCGCGGCCATCGCAGCCATCGCAGCCATCGCAGCCATCGCAGCCCTCTAAGCGGTTGAGTGTGAGATTTCGTCGAGAGGAGGTATCCGAGTCCTTTGCTCCGTTGAATCATCGTCCTGAGTCCGTAAGGTGTCCTGATCCCGGGCTCGTTCGCAACGCGTCTGGGACCCTACAGCCTCGTTCGTATGTAGGTTCGCGATTCGACTGCTATCTCCGCTTGATAGTTGTCGAAAATGGTGTCCGGATCGTGGTCGCGCCCGGGCTCATAACCTGTTGTGACGAACCTGTCGAGACGATTGATTGAGTCTAAGTCTAAGATGACATAGTTGCCAGCCCTAGCTCAAAGCCACGTGATGACGTACTCTATAAAGACTTGGTCTAACACTTCATGTGACGTCTTTGGCAGACTTCTTTTGGTGGAGGCGCGTTTTCTCTTCGACAACCGACACCCCACTCTCTTCACCTCCCCCCGGCAAACCGCCGCCTCTTTCGTCTCCGAGAAAGTCCACCAATATCACCCCGAAAACTCCCCCTATCACCTGCGGCGAGCCCATCTATGGTAGCGTTTTTCGGCCAAACTACCATGTCTGTTGACAAAGTTTGAATTTGTAGAATTTGTCCGGTTATGGCGCATGCAGCTTTAAACCTACAACTCGGAGACAGCAGGAACTAACTATCATTAGCAAGAAACTTTAAATTAAGCTTTGATAGTACTAGTGGCCATTTGCTGCTTCAGTGACTCTTCTGTTGCTTTTATACAATTAAGTACCTTCTTGTAATTCTCATTCCCGAAAATTGCATGACTAGAATATGCCTCTAGAATCCTTTGAGTGCGAGCACAACAAACGGGGGACATGAATTAACTCCAAGCTACCGGATATACCATGAACGCCGAAACTTTATTTGAACATCATTCTTCCGTATACATAAAATAAAACCACCGCAGCTTCACTACCAGACCGCTAGAACAGAAACCTGTAAGATTGTAGAAACCCTAGTACTATATCACGGTACAGAGTGAATAATTACAACTCTCTCTATTTCGCCTGCTGCAGCTCGCACAATAATATCACACTACCGGTATCCTCCGAGTTGTAGGTTTAAATCTGCGTGCACCATACCATATTGAAGATCAGATTTTATCCACGGCTGCGGGACAGGTTATGGTCCGGGGTAAGTTCTGAAATTCACGTTATCCATGCCTATTCTATACCATGACCCCATGATGTAGAATACTCACAAAAACCACGGGGTCGTACCGTCCCACGATCTCGTACTCTGTCCCACAACTCCATGGATCTAATCTAAAATTATAGTTTATCCACAGACACGGGTACGACATCGTAGCATGGAGGCATTTTTACAGTAAAAAGGCCCCATACCGTAACTGACAACGTGGGAGAAAGAGAATCACGTCCACAAGATGGACATTTCAAGACTTGCAAGAAACCTTTGATGATGAAGACTGCTAGTATAAGTTTGACAAAAAGGAGGTTCTACTTGGTGGCAACGAGAAACATTGTACGGCAGGCTTTTTGCGCGGAATGGCAAATGCAAGGTTCTGGTCGCGCTTAATTGCACTTAAATACTATTTAACTTGAGTTGGTGTGGTTTGGTAAGATACCGCAGTACTACCGGCAACTGGGCAGGAATGAGGGTCTGCTACTGGTTTCTTGTCTCGATGATACTGCATTTGGACTGCAGAGGAACCAGTTGAAGCAGTAGGAAGGGTGGTGGTATTGGTGGCGAATTTTTGGCAGCCTTCCCCGTGGCAACCTTAGGTTTCGCTTTTTGGTTGCCATACTATTTAACTAGATTAATTAATTGTTATACGGAAATATTAACTGGTCAAAATTCACTTAGGGGTGGTTGTTAAGAGGTAGTGGTGGTGATGTTGTGTCGCGTGGTGGAGTGGTAACCAGGTATCAGGAATGGTGGTCAGGGACAACCCACTCCCACATCTATCATAATCCATGGCCACTGATGGTTAGGTCAACTAAAAACCGCCTTTTCACCATTTTTATGTTCTAGACTGTCACCACCACTTTTTATCTACACCTACTCAAGTTAATTAATTATTAAGTGCAACTTTCTACACCTACTCTAGTTAAATAATAATTAAGTGCGACTACAACCTTGCATTTGCCATTCCGCGCAAAAAGCCTGCCGTACATTGACGGTTCCTGGAAAAAAAGCCGGAAATCCAAGACATCAAAGCCAAAATGTGGAAACACATTCCTGAGGATGAATCCAGATTTGAACTGGACACAGACCCTGCTGATAACTGCTTCATATATGCCAATAAGAAACATGGATTAAGAAGGGGGAGGAGGTATTCAATATTTTATGCCATTATTTATATGGAGGATTTGAATCAAGCCTTGCCGATTGGTGCCAAGTTAAAAAGTCGCTCATTAAAAAGTCTATATTATGCACAAAAAGCCCTTTGGCCATTTAGAAACAGAGCGCTTTTAATACGAACGGCAGAAGAAACATGGTAAGTAGACCATCACATTAACCCGAATGTACTACGTGTTTGTCCCTCTGTCGACCTACATACAGATCGACAGACCAGCTCACCGCTACTTGCACCGATTTATTGAGGTATCTACCTAAATGATAGAGTGTGTGCTATATACATGGTAGTCATACCCGATGAAAATGTGTGCGTGCTGTTCTTCTTTTTACTCACGGTTGAGGTCCAATAATACCCAAGTACTCATTCAACGAGTTTGATCCCCTCTTTCTACTCGAGATCTCTCTTCTCCTCTCCTAAACCCCGATGGTACGCATAGAGCAATATCTCCTTTACCTAAAACCCTGCTTACGACACCTTAAAGCTCCTACGAACGCGCACGCCTGACACCACACTGCTGTGGTTCCAACATGCCGGAGGTCTTCGGTAGTCTTCCCTCCATTCCTTCACGAAGACCATCTATTTACCATGGTCAGTAACCAGTTCAACGGAGGTAGGTTTTGACCGCCTACATCGCACAATGTAAAAACATTAAAATATGACAGGAAAAAGATAAATAATGCCAACATTTGTCCATATCCAAAGTTGTTCTCAATGTAGCCGCCGCGAGCTAGTTGCCGAGATTTATTACGTGCGAGAAGATCAACACACATGATTCCCTATCGTAAAAAACACTGGGCAAACAATCAACAAATATTTTATCTTCCAAGCTTTAGCTTCATCTAGATATGAAATCAAGCGTCTTAGTCTGCCCTAGCTAGTTGGCCATAGCTTCACCGCCACCAGGTACAGCCAGTCTAGGGCAGCAAAATTTCCAAATTCCAGTTGGCCGGGTGAAATAAGTCAAATCCTAGTACGGAGTGTGACAATTGCCCCTTCCTATTGAGCCACTGCATTTGTTTAGAAGTCAGTCAAATAGAATAGTTGGAGTCCTATTCCCTCAAGACCGATCACAGATTATGGAAAAGGTCAGCCATGACGCTTGCACACTCATGTCCCGGCACCATTCGTACTACTTTCCCATCGGGGACATTGAATCAGAGATTTTGGGACCGTATATAGTAGATGTACAGACTTAAAAAGGACATCAATGATCATGAAACGAATCCAGTCCTTAACCGCCTCTGATGGAGATTCCGGTAGGAGAATGCTAGGAGAATGCTAGTGCTAGATATACCACTCCCTGGTTCAGAATAGATGCTAGCACCATTATTTTGTTCTTGTACAATGTCATCGTCCTTTGAGAATATATGGCGGATGCAACGTTGATAGAAAGTACAAAAAATATTGTTGCATCTAGGAATATACTCATCAAGTGCTGAATCCTACTAACATGTTTATGCAATTCGCAGCAAATGGTACTGATCCGGTAGTTCTTCCGAAATTGATGGAATTACATGAGCATACCATGAAACATAGCGTTACGAAGGCTATTTCGAATATGTAGGCAACGATCATCTATTGAACATCTCATCTCAGCTAGAGGACCACCATCAAGACAAACACTTACTTCTACTCCAGAAATATCAGGATTTCCTGAAAGTCCTTGCACCGCCACACACATGGGGGCTCGGCATTGTGTTGCCGCTGAACGGATGGAACCATTTTCCGGGCCAAGTCCGGCAAGAGACGAAATAGTTTCGCCATAGCCACAAGGAGAGCACTCTGTTTGTACAAGTCTACGGAGGAAAACTTGCGCAAGATAAACGCATTGGTGACTGGATTCTTGCTGAGAACGACTCCTTCCAGCCAGGAACAGTTTCGTGACAATATAACTTGGATTGCACCAGTCTGGGCAATATATATGCACGGCGCCGGACAGGGCTGATATATATAGATAAACCTAAAATGAAATTTGGTCGGGTTGCTGATATCTATAGTTACATCATAAATGTTCGTTTTAGGGATTCGTTTCATTTTTGTGATCGTTTCGTTCGGAGTAAACAATATTCAGTTCCAAGGCCCTGCGTTGCAGATTAATGTTAGGTTCTTAAGAAGAAAATAAGGTTTAGGAAGATAGGACTCACTCGGAGGTCCTTTTGTTACAGCTCTAATATCGGTGACAATGAAAGAGAGCAGAGTTGGCGAACGAAGAGTGGAATGGAGGGGAGAATCATTTAGTGCTGTACCGGTGGGTTTGAGCCGAGCTTTCAGAGGAGGGTGTTCTTGGGTGTTGTTACTAGCTATTGTTTTTGTATCATTTAAGAGGATATGAGGACGTCATACTACTCTATTTGTGTGAACAATCGTCAAAAGCCGTGAATCTATTCAAGCAAGCTTTCTCCACCTCTTAGCCTTTACCGTCCCTCCTCAACCCTCTTCTCATACGCCTCCCACGCCGTCTTCCTATACTCCTCCGCTGTCGTCCTCGGGTCCTCAGCACCAATAATCCCCCTACCCACAATAATAACATCACACCCCTTCACCCTCACAACTCTATCAGGTGTATTATACTGCTGCCCCAACCCATCCCCCTTCCTCCCCAGATTCACGCCGGGAGTCATAACAATCCAGTCCTCGCCCTCCCTATTCTCAACTGCCGTCTGCGCAATAAAACCCATCACAAACCCGGGATCCATTCTCGCCATCTCCAGGGTTTTGCTCAAATACTCTCCGCCACCGAGATTTCCCTTCGACGACATCTCCCCCAACAGCAGCAGACCCCGCGGCGCAGGGATAGTGGCGGTAACCTCTTTCAGCCCCGCGATTATACCCGGCCCCGGGACAGAGTGCGCGTTGGTGATGTGTGCCCACGACGCGATGTTGTATACGCCGCCGCCGTACTGGGCTTTCACCGTGGAGCCTATGTCGGCGAATTTGCGGTCTTCGAAGATGAGGAAGTTGTGGGCTGCGGCGAGAGCGGCAAGGCGCGAGGTGAAGGTGGTGATCGCATCGGGGGTGGAGAAGGGGATGATGTCGATGTGGGTTTTTGCGCAGCAGATTAGGGGGCCGAGGGCTACGGGTGTTAGCGAGGAAGGAGGGGGAAGGAGGAGGGAAAGTGGGTACTGTCGAGGAGGGACAAGATCGCGTCTGCGTCTGTCAGGTCGAGGCTGATGCAGAGGTTGGTTTTCTTAGTGGCGATGATAGAGAGGAGAGTGCGCCCGACGGCGGTAGGGTGCGTTTGCGCTCGGGATTCATACGTGCGGGCCGACATGGTGGGAGAGGACCGGTGGTGCTGGTGGTGGTGAATTGAGTCGAGGAGAGTTTTAGCGGGGTAGTGGGGTTGACGGAGGTTGCCGTGGGTTTCGGTGTCCCCTTCATAGATGTCACTCGCTCCGTGTTCAGAAGAGGTGGATGGTAGTTGCTGTCAAAGTCAGCAATTGACTGTGTGCATGGGCTTTAGGGCGTCAAGTATCCCTTCACAAATGGTTCTCTGACTCGGAGGTCGTTTCAGAAAGCAGAGTACGGAAAAGTAAGCCGGGAGCAAGAGGCAGACGAGAGCTTCACGAAGAGCGACATTACCAAAGCGGATGGAGTGGACGTGACAAGACCGAATCACGGGACTACTTGGGGTGGCCTCGGGAAAGCATAGGAGCAGTTGTCATTTCTGCGTAGCGTAAGCACCCCCATCTTCGCGGCTCTGATGTGACGGCGTTTATCCACAGTACGAGAGCTTCGCCACCTCTACCGGCACCGATGCCGCCGTCGCCATGCTTCCCTGCTACTGTGCGGAAGAGGTCAGAGACACGGTGATGACAATGCACGACTACATCTGTCGCGACTGGGCCGTACTATAAGTAGAGATGTTGGACTCGTTTTAGGATGCCGACAGTCGATCCCGGGACGTCATCCACACGCGTCAGTATCTGGAGTTTCTTTTTCTCCCTCCCTGTTCCTGCAGTTGTGGAACCCAATCTTGCATTCGTCTCATCTCGAAGCGCGCGGTATCCGCCGGTTGCAGATTCTACTCTGTCTACTCTACTCTACCGACATGAGGGTGGTAATGATGAGCCGACACATGCGCGCCCTATTTGGACATCCTCTATGCAACTGGTGTAAAGCACTCTACAGAAAATGCTGGAGGATTCCAGCATAGGCAGCAGGACGACATTTTTGGGTGTTGCCGCCGTTGAATGAACTGGGAACCGTGGATGCCGAGTTTGGTGATCGCCTTCCTCCAGAGTCGCTTCGGAAGTGTACGCAGCAGTATCTCCATCATCACGTACTCGACCATCACGCCGCGCTCGGAGACTACTCCGCTGGTATGATCGTACAGACGAAGACTTGACGGTCTTCGTATCGTCCCGGCCTCCAAACTTGGTACAGAGCGGGGACGGAGGGGATAAGGGTCCTGTCATACTCTAGCCAGAGTAAATACAGTATGAATAAACAACGACAACTCGGTGCAGATCTTCTCATCTGTGAAATCCGGGGTTCATCAGGTGGCACGGGTTACCGGGGCTATAGTGTTACCCGACAAACACGCTCAACGCCCTCTGAAAGCTCGGCGCGTTCAGTGTTCACCCACCTCACTTGTTTACTCGGCGCATTGCAGCATCTCGATTTCTCCTCTTACTTATCGAATTCATGTTGGCACCACCCTCATCATCGCGGAAACGGAAGCGCGGAGGAAGTGAGCGATTGATTCTAGGCAGTCCGTTTGTTGTTCAAGTATCACCCACCGTGCCAGCCATTCTTGATCAACAGCGCTGATAACTCCAGCCTCACGTGTCCTCCTCGTTCGATGCTGCCACCAAAATATCCCCTTCAGTTGTCCTCCCGCGATCTCATGTACCTATCGGCTGGCTCGCCGGCGCTCCATCGCGAATATTTGATGCACCTACGGATTCCCCGATTCTCTGTGTGCCTGGAAACGTGGTTATTGTTAAGATTGAGGGAGAGAGGCAACTTTCGGCTGTTGAGAAAATTGGAGAAAATGTCTACGCACTCTATCGCCTGTCAACTCAACTCAGGATGAAAGATATCCGCAAAGTCGCCTCACTAACAAAGCACTTGCCAAATGTAGATTTCGGGTCTGGCCAGTATGATATACATGAAGCGGATTGGTGGTGCAAGGCAGGCGACGTATGTTACCCATTTTCAAATGCACCTACCTGTCATGCAGCTTTAGATATGGGAGTACCCAATTCCGAAGGCGTGGAAGGTGGGAACAATACATTGTATGTATCTCGTAAACCAGATAAACCATTCTGTACTAATTTTGTCCTAAGGATTGCCCCTCAACCATCTCTGTCACCTCCGCCCGCGACTATGAAGGATAGCGCCGCCCACGAATGTACCCAGCTGCCCATGCCGGAGATTTTGGACCAAGTACGGCGACAGTACTTTGATACACTCTATCTCGCAAAGGTCGGTGACTCGTTCGCCCACCTCAGTCGGACATTGGCTAACTCACTGTAACAGACTTCACTAGCATACTTTTCCAAGTCAACATTATCCCGAGCACGTGCAACATGTTATGATATCGAAGCGACACCACCGGCCAGCCGGTTTGGTCAACTGAATGAGTTTTTGCGACAGATGGTCCTGCCTTTGGACAAAATGGATACGAAGTACCGAGAATCATTAGTACAAAGCGCCTTAGAACATGAAGTGGGTAATTCAACGGTCTTCAGGTCTGATGAAGAAATTTTTATCCAGCGATGGAGGGCATTGGAATTTCAGGAGCGATTTATCAAAGAATCCGATCCTGAATTGAAGCGAAAGTTGGAAAAACTAAGGCTCCGAGAGTGCGTAAGACATGTAGAGATTTTGGCAATATAAACTAACTATATTATAGAACGGAACTACAGATTATTCTGCTTCTGGAGATCCTGGCGCTGAACAAAGAGCACCCACCTAGTTCGGCCGATGCAGTAGATCTTCCTAAAGGCAAGAGCAAGGCCAAAGGGAAAGCCAAAGGTAAGAAGGCGAAATCTAAGAGCATCGACAAAATGCCAGACCCAGACATACTTTTGGATTTGCTTGTTGATCGGCTTTGTATCTGGCACTCAATTGGCTCCGATTCATCCTCAGAGAAAGGCGAATCTCTCGCCCAGGAGAAAGACGTTTCTGAAAAGGATCATCTCCGCCATTTCTCCGTGGAGGTTATCATGGCATTGTGAGCGCTTCCTGCGTATCCTAATAATGTCTAATGGCTGATGCTCTCTATAGCTATGCCTCTAAACTCCCGGAAAAGTGTGCTTCCATAAACAAGAAATTTGGCGGTGGCCGTGGCATCTCATCTTCCAAACCACCATTCGTTACTCCTCAACCAAATAAGGCACCTAAGAGCCGACGTACGGTTTCCAAGAAGGCCTCCACTTTGCCTCGAGCCAACACTACGACATCCACAGCACCTGAATCGCGAGGAACTACTGTAGAGCCGCTTTCATTGCTAGCCGCCGAGGGAATTTTGGTGCCAAAGACGACTCGCGGGGGCACCTTGAATTCGAGAAGTTTCACCAAAAAGATCGTTGAAATGGACAACAGGCCTGTACAGAAGGTGAATGAAGAACTAAAGAGAGCAATCAGTGCACTGACGAAACCGAATCGCGTCGCTATGGCTTCGGAGCTAGTAGATGATGCAGAGAAGAGGTTAGCAAAAGCAACTAGCAGAAGTATGTTCCCCCAGAGAATATCCCTTTTCCCGATTGCGTACTTACTCCACAACAGAACCAAAGAAGACGACCAATATGCCAACGCCCAATGTACATGTTGCGGCAACTCCTAAAAAACAAAAGGACTTATTTGCATCGTCTTACCCTGAATTGTTTGATGCATCCAGAGAGTTTCTGGCTCCCACCGAAAACGGTACCCCCCGGCGGTTGTCTTCGTCGGAGGTAATGGCCACGCCACCTCCACGCCGCCAATCAAGACCTCAGTCACAGCCGTTCAGTGATGACGGTGGTGTGGTCCTTGTGACACCCAGAAGGAGTTTGTTTGCAGAACTAAAGCATTCGGCTGTCCAACAGCCTAAGGCCCAGCCACGTTCTGTTCCGGTCTTTGAAACACCACAAAAGAAGCCACCTGCTACTCCAGGTTTTTGGTCGCCGTGTGGAGGCGTAGCATTAGCTGAGGAGACTCCACTAAAGATTCCACACACGCCCTTGAATGTTGGCAGAAAGATAACTGAACAGACACAGAGAAAGGTGAAGAAGGACCTTATGGATAGTTTTGAAGAGAATGCAGATCCAGGTGGTACTTCTATATATGATGCGCTGGGCTGGGATGACGATGCGCTGTACTTAGAGTAGATAGCATTTTTGTTTGTATGATAGATTTGGCCGCATGGCAAGAACCCTGTACGTTCGGGTACGGCAAACTCAAGAACTGGATCACCGCGAGGATCACCATCCTTGCAATGTTCAAGTTTCTTGCATCAACTTTTAGCGCACGACCCGCAGTAAGGATTCCCGTTGCTTCTGTTGCCCCTGTTGCTCCCGTAGCAGCCACGATGACTCCGACTACCATTGCCCGCAACGACCGCTTCTCCTGCTCTCGCCGCTTCTCCGGCTCCCACTAGTTCTCCGGCTCCCCGTGCATCTCTGGCTCTTGCTCCCACGACTCTGACCACTCCCTCGGTACCCTCAACAGCTTCTTCTGCTCCCACGGCTTCCGTGATAGCTCCTACAAGTCTCCGGCTCACACAGTTCCTACGATGCCCGAGGCTCCCTCGGCCGATCCCACTGCTTTAACTCTAAGGCTACCACGATCCCGGTAACAAGATAACTACTATCACTCTCCGGCTGCCACAACCGGGGCTAGACAAGATACTACCCATACAGAGCAACTAACCTTGCGATTGGGTATCGTCTATGTCGAACCCCCGTGAGTTCCGCAAGTCCTTCGACGCTGTTTCGTCAATCCGCACCGAGTGGAGTCTACTATACCCTGCCGAAACGAGCCTGCGAAACGATATTGTTGTCATGAGCCTATACTACCGTGCCGTCAGAAGCCCACGCCGCCGCATAGTCAAGAGCTGCCGTTGTAAGATGTCTCACCATGCTTCTGCTCTGGCAACCATCGGTATTACCTCCGGAAGTGTGTTGATTTGGGTACCAATCTGAAAAATGGTATATACCGTGAGCATAAACGACCACAACCGGCTAGCACTTAGGCATACAGGAACAGAGGAGATATCAATGCCACCGGCTGGCCGGGACTACCGCACGATGAGGGACTATCCCGTGCAAGTCCTCCAGCATCACCTGCAGTTCGACCTACCCCCGCTTTACGCTAGCTATATCAATCTCCTACATCCGTTCGATTGACCTTCTAACACTCCGCAAGCAATATTCTTCAATGGCATAGAATAGATTGTTGTATAGTGATTCAGGAGAGTCAATTGTAGTCGGTGTTAATGGCCGAGTTTTGGTGAGATTATCTCATTTGATAGCTTCCAGATACTCAGCCGCCTTTCATATATAGCACCAGAGTCGGCCCTTTTGATTGGGTCGCTCCTTGTGCTTTGCTTGGTGCCTTGCTTCCTAACTACCTGCTATTTCAATCGGTTGTCCTGCGATTTGGCCTATCGAGGAGTATAATGCGACATGGAAATTGCCAGGCTTCTGACCAAATAGTTTGATGTGGCGCTACAAATTGTATTTGGAATGGTCGCCCTTGAACGTCTTACCGCAACCCTTAATAAGGCATATGGTGGTTTACAAGGCAGTTTCGTTGGATATGTGATTCCCATCGATGAAGTGAAGTGTTGAGAGACCTATTGTAGTGGTGTGTGAGGATAGGTTCTGGTTGATCCCTGATATCCAACACTTTAGAGGTTCAGGCTTGTGTCACCATCCTGGTGGTATATATCGTCATTGCCCTCCCCTCTCTTCCTTCTCCCCATCGATTCTCCCTCTCTCCCTTCTTTCCATCCTCCCTCCTACTTCCTTCTTTACTACTGTCACTTTCCTCTCTCCACCTGTCATTTCATTGCCTCTTTCACACTTTGTCTGTCCTTTTTATACCACCTTTCAACACAAACATGGCTCCTGGAGCCCAATCTGCCGCAGGGCCAGAAAGAGGCCTGTAAGCTGCAGTTTGCCTGGTGTTTTCACAAACTAACATGGACAACTACAAAGCAAAACATGAAAAGCAGGTCCTCTGTGCTGCGGTAAGCCAACATACAGCCTTAGTTTCTATAGTACTCCCCCAACTGATTTCCAGTTTACAAGTCAGGCATCCAAACCCACCGGTCTCGCACCCGGTCAGATTGGGAACTTGCAGGACCTCATCGCAAAGATTGGTCAGCTGCCCAAGGACGCTGTACTAGGTTGACTGAGAGAGCGCCGATCTACTCACCGGCTGAGAAGTGGGTTCTGGTGAAGAGATGGATCGAAACGGAGAGAGAAAAGCTCTCTCAAGAAAAGATCAACAAGAAATGGGTGATGGCGACTGTCAGAGATGATACCCCCCAATCGAGTCACCCCTGCAGCGGCCCCGCTATCTACTCGGTTACCCTCCCCTATGGTAATTTCGCCACCTACTATTTCACCAACTGCTCTTCGGTTTTCCTCTACCTTTTGGTCACCCTCTCCTATTGGCTCACTGACTGCTGTTAGGATGCCCACTACCTCTCGTTCGTCTTCTCATGCTTGGTCACTACCAGCTGTTCAGACGTCTACTGCCTCTCGTTTGTCTTCTTTTGTCGCCGGCCCCTATCATACAAGTAACGTGTGAATCACTTGTTAAAATAGTGTGAATAACAAGTTGCAAAATTTGACATGTTTTAAAACACGTCAATGACATATTCTCATTTTATCGTTTGCATCAGAAACGTAGGGGTTACCGGATGATCATGATCCGGATCCTTTGGGAATCACATTCGAATAATGTGACATTGATGTGTTTCATATACCTTATATAGCAAGAGGGGGAGTGTTGCTGGAAGCCCAAAGGTTCACAGTTGTGACTGTCCTATCAGACTTTGCACTCCATTCTCTCTTCTTCACGCTTCTGACCTTTACTTGTACCTACAATCAACGCAACTGCACAGAAGAGAATCAAGGAGAGTCACACTGCTACAGATGAGGCTGCACACCTTCGTCATCGCTAATCTCATATCTAGGATGCGCATTCTCACCTGTACTAGTCAATTTTCCCTTCTGTTTGTTTCGATTTCATTCTTGCAATTGGTACTCTTCTCTTGAAGTTTCAAATTCCTGTACGGTACTGCATTTAAATACGGGCTCGGGATAGATCTGGAGATGCATGAAGGTATGGGAGTAATCGGCCGCAGGAGTTTTGGGGATTGTACATCAACAATATCGATATCAATACCAATCAAAAGCGGCAGCGGTACTGCATTCTAATATATCTACACAAATTGAAACTGGTGATGTATATGTTTCCGACTACCAGAATCGCACCTATTTTACATGGCGATTCACATGTTTATTCACATGTTTCAAAAACACGTGATTCACACTATACATATATGACCGGGGGTTCGGTTTCCCTCAGCTCCTTCTTTAACGACATAAAATCTATTATGGGTAACAGCTTGGAGAAACGGCTCTAAACGCACGGTATAACCCCGTTCTCATAACTCTATGATCGTAGCTAGCAATCTACCACCCCTTGCATCTCTATTTAGCGCATGCTACGCCAATTTTCAAATTCTTTTAAACACTACTTAAGTAGATTACAGTATCGCTCGATTATAACTTTGCAGAAAGTATTAGAGGAGGGTATACCTAGGTAGTTACGAAGATATTACACGAGGAAGAAATCGAAGATCCAGAGTTTGTTTGCTATTCAAAAATAGGTAGAGAAAGCCCAAAAGAATAGCCATAATACTTTAAGTAGTTAAAGAGCTGCCTATCGGCAAACCACACCAACACGTTGTACAGGAAAAGCAAAAGATTCTCGCACGCATACAGCATAAGGCTGAGAAGCTCAGGCCCAATCGGCATCGCGATTACAATCTTGAGATCACCAACTCGGCAACAAGAACCCAACGTGTTGCGTTAGATACGCGGAAACATCCCATTACCGATAGGAAGCCCCATTTTTAACCGACCCCGTCTGCCGGTCCTGCCTGCCTATGGGCCGCCCCATACGCGGAACACACCGAGAGCCCTCCCTATCTGCAGATGGGGCGATCGATTAACGCCTTATCTACAGATGGGACGATCCGCCTGGGGATGCAACAGGCTTACCAAAGTGCAATTATCTACACTTATCATTGATTAAGTTGCAAACTTCTTAGTTTCGCCTGAAATTCCAACTTCCTCACTTTTACCCAGCCTATCAGCCGCCGCCTCATAAGTAGATGTTGTATCTGGCCGTTGGCGGCCATAACATACATCTTCCTCCCTTTCGTCCCTTTCAGACCTACCTTTGGCAAAGAAAATAGTCCAAGTCGATTCTTCCCCTCTATCAGTACTCTCCCTCCTCTACATGAGCTGCAGGAATCCGTAGTCTTACAATATCAAATATTCTTCCAAAATTCTACCATCTGTTATTAGTCGATCCACATTCCCCGCGCTGTTTGCCGTGGTAGCTTTTCTTAAAAATTCTCTGGGCTGCGGTTGTATCCATGTCTCAAGGAGATGATATACGGCGGAAAGGCCTTACAACATTGTGGGAAGGTACTGACGGGGAAGGGGGACCAATTCTTGAGTGAGTTTAGACCAACGCTAACTCTGCTCTCGATGTTTGTTGACATGAAAGTTAAGCTTTGTCTTTGTCCATGGCCTTGGTGGTCGCTCGGAGAACACATGGAGCTCCAAGCCTACCGATATAGGTGCAGTAAGCCACAACGTGCGCGGATTGCTCACGAACCCGACAGACCGTCAAACGAACCAAACTCTTCCTCGGAAAGTATCTTAGAACTTCGCCCTCAATCAATACCTAACACTAGGATTTTAACGTATGGTCACGACTCAGACGTCATTGGCCACCTGGGCTCGAAACAGATTGAAGATGTTACTGAACAGCACGAGAAATTTTCCAAGGAAACACCGGAGCTGGGAATTTCCGCTAAAGAGCATTCCGGGGACTATGGTCATGGTGGTGTGCGCGGTGATGTCAACGAAACCACGCCCCACCTAGAACGTAACCGTCCAGAACAGCTGCGACTCTTCGGATCACCTTCTAATCGCAAGGCCCGGTTTGCTCGGATGACCCTCAAACGTAAGCGCGCAACTGCGGACCTCGCCGAAGGCTCCCCCGCAGCCTATCAAGCAATCGACGGAACGATAGCGAAAATTGCGAGGAAAACGTCTTTGTGTGAAGCTAGACGTAGTTTCACGGATTGGTCTTATGGGGGAAGTTCTGCTACATACGTCGGTGACCCACGGAACCAGACGTTGTTTGTCAAGACGACTACAGGAAAGACAATAACCTTGAGTTTTGGGGTGAATGACACGGTTGAGTGGCTGAACTTAGCCATCCAGGACAAAGAGGGTATACCGCCTAACCAGCAAAGGCTGTGGTTCCGAGGGAAGCAACTCGAAAACGGTCGAATGTTGCGAGATTATGGCATGTACGTCGTTCCTTCACGGCAAACTCTGTACCTGATAAAGCTTAACAGATTTGTGTGATAGCACTCATGAGGCGACGCTTCATTTAGTTCTGCGTTTTCCAGGGTCTTAAACGTCAAGTGGCGCTTTATCCGTGCTGGAGGACTACTTTTAGGGTTTGATCACATATACTACCGTGGAATCACAGCAGGAGTACCAAGTTAGGTTCGACCAACCAGTTTCAAGGGTGGTATGGAGGGAAGGTTAAAAAGGAAGTAAAGCAGAGTATGTAGAAAGTTTCCCGTGGACTCATGGTGCATAGAGGCTATTCTCTAGAGTTATATAGGATTCAGTCTGAATCTTGCATGCGGGTCCGACGCTGAAGCCATATCACCCCACTTTTTGCTACAGAAGTTGTTGGGCAAAGGTTGTATATATAGAAAGCCCCGTATAGACCCAATATTTTCCTACTACCGTTTCACTTTCCCAAACTTTGCCCACCACCCTTATCCATCTCATGATCATTTCCGTCCCTTTCCATCATGCGCCTTGTTTTGCTTCCCTTCACCGAACTCCTCCTTCCCCTCCCGTGTTAACCGCAACAAAACGACCGACCTAGTGGCTCCTGCGGGCTGGAAATGACAAGACACTATCAGCCAGTAAAGTCTCAAACTCCTTCTGTGGGTGGCGTTCATGGGCCCTCTCTAATCACAAGCCGTGCAGGTGCGAGCGGACTTCCACCGCTCGCCAATGCCATCCGTCGCAGTACACGAACCCCTTCATGTTCCAGTCTCATTCAATCCCTCACATTTCACCACAACTCTATCAGAAAATACTACATTGCTACAAAATACATAAGTACACATCACAAACAAAAGATGTAAAAACAACTTACAGAGTTACATAAAAATTATTCGCACTCCCCCCCTCTCCATATGCATGCAGTAAACAAGAAAAGGTATAAGTAGACATAAGTTTACAAAAAAGCAATAAAAAAACGCAAAGGAATCACACCACAGCATTCGTCTTAATCCAAATCCCCGCGCCCTTCCCCCCATCCAAAACTCCTTCTACCCAACCTACTCCCGAATCAACCAATAAGTCAACCCCACCAGCCCGCCCAAACAGATAGTCGTCAATATTCCGGCACCGGCCCGATCTCCGGCAGTCGTAGGACTAGTCTGCATCAGATCCTCCGTGCTAAGCCCGCTAGTTCCACTTCCGGCGCTTGCATCACCCTTACTGGTTCCACCGTTCTTCTCCGTGACAGGGGCTTTCGCTCCGGGGACCAACAAAGACTGGAACACTTCCATCGCCGCCATATGTTCTCCGACACCACCCTTTGCAATTCCGTACGCGGAGCCGTCGTATGCACCCCTGATCCACGAGAGGCCACAGGTTTGCTGGTCGCTTCCGCCGGTACAAGATTTCGCTGCAGCGGTGGCAGAGGCTTTAAGACGCGTCATGATCCAGTCCTGAGTGGAGGGGACGAGCTGGTAGGTCAGTGCCATGAAGCGAGAAAGGTAGGCTTTGAAGGAGCGTTGGTCGGTGTTGCAGGTCGGTGTGCTTGTGTATGGGGGGGTGGATTCGCAGGCGGACTCGCACATGATGTTGGCGAGACCGGGGCCGCGGTTGAAGAAGGGCTCGTCCATGGCTTTGAGGAGCTTGTCGGTTTCTTGCTCCCATTCGGTAGCTTTGGCGGTGTCGCCATTGATTTTCTATGTCTGTTAATTGGGGAGGATGGAGGGAGGATGGGGGCCGTACGAAGTTGTCGTGCATGTATGCAGCGCCGGCGAGGTAGATACCAGCGTTATAAGACCATTGGATTTTGGAGGAGACTACACACTCGGGGATATGGGATCCGTCGTAAACCTTGTAATCCTTCGACACCAAGCCATTGCTCTTACTCCAATCGTACGTCTTCTGCGCCCAATCCGCGTACGTCTGATTGCCGGTATATCGTGCGAGCCGCGCACCCAGATGGAAAAACAGACCGTTGGAGACCGAGTTCTTGTAGTCGTAGCCCTTGTTAGACGAGAAGACCTGCCATCTCAGTCCACCGCCACACGCAGCAGTATCCCAGCGCCCAGCCTGTCGATTGAACACTGCTTGTGCCAGGGCAAGCCACTGCGGTTTATCCTTGGGCGGGTCGGGGTATCCGCGCTCGGCGGCGGACATGGCAGCAATGCCCCAGAAAGCTTGATCGTCGTTTCCGAGAGCGAGCGTCTGATTAGGGGGTTGGTAGTCTTTGTCGGGGCCGACCTGGAACAACATGGCTTCTGTTACGATGCCGTTAAATTGGTCGTCGTTAGTGAAGAACCAATAGTCTATCCAGGCCTGATGTGCCGGTTAGCTGCTTGAATATTGCGATGACGAGAAGAGACAGACCCCCATAGCAGCACCAGCTTCCCACCAATAGTAGCCCTGATCGTTCTTTCCATCCGCCGTCTGGATCAAACCAAATTCTCCAGGAATAAACCAGGACTCTGTATTGGGGTAGAGGGCGCGCAGCTTCAGTGCAGCGACCTTCGCGGCATCCTTAATCGATTCTGTTCGTGCGCTTAGCAACTGAGGACGGTGAGAGGGATCCAAGAGGGATACGGACTAGTGTCGTCGACGTTGATTGCGATGGCCGAGGCTATACTGGCGAGGGACAGTAGCGATAGTAATGACGAGAGCTTCATTGTGAAAGAGAGTTGTGGTTTTGTGTCGAGTGCAAAAGAGCGACAGGTCTTCGTAATAGAGAGCGAGAAGTCGTCGGATGGTGATGGAGTCAGGGATGTCTATGTTCTATGCTCTATGCTCGCTAGCGAGTGAATGAGAAAGTATCGTCGTCGTCGTCGCAAGAGAATGGTGATGCTCTCCGTGTCTCTCTTCTCTCTGCTCGTTCAGCCGGTGGTGCCTCAGTCGATGAGTTCTTGGTGTCTGCCCCTGTGGTTTCCTTTTCCGTTTCGAGATGCAAATGACGAATTCAGCCGTCCAATCGGCTGCACTATCACGAAATCAAATGAAACCGAAATTCTTCTACTTATTGTTCAACAGCAAAGTCTTCTTCTCGTTCTATACCTCTCTTAACTTTTACATATCTCCGCTCTCTGATCCTTTTCATGCAACACGCGTTCAATTGTTGATCGACCGTTTTATTCCCAAAAATAGATGTTGCGTTAGTGTTACAGCCAAGACGTCTCGGCGAAGGCGCTAGCAGTTTCAGCCTCCTTCACAGAATATCACCAGGCAACTACTTTTTATTGTATTGTTGCATATATGGACCGCCTCCCTGACGTACGGCTTATGGGCTTCAGCTGGGCTGATGGGGATCATGATCTCACGATGGTGATGGCCGTTCCAGACTCAGCTGGAGATGCCAGCTGAGTGCGCATGCATATTTGGATGGGACTTTGCGTGGCACTCGACTGGTAGTCTTTGCTTTTTTGACGATAATAAACGACACTTCAAGTATGTGAGTGATACATGTTGAAATACTGATTGCTAGAGAAGCTTGTATATCTTAAACTACAGGAACAATCGTGTGATCTTATATACGGCATTCAGAGTATGCATGCTACCACGGCATTCCCCAGAAGATGAACGCAAGGCCACCGCACTATGCCAGTAAGATTCACCTCTTCTGGCCTCCGCCTCCTCCATATCGGCCATATCAGTATGTTTCTTTCCTCTACCTATCTCCATCCTCTGCTAATAGGTAGCCGTTGTTCTACCGCGGCCGTCATCTTCTTCATGTCGACCATATCGTTGTTGGGCTGGGTACTGGCATCGATGCTAAATTGAACCAACTATTCACTAAACTTGTTTATTGGTATAAACCTGATGGTATTCCATGGTTAGTGCTTTTAGGAAAGGAGCAATATTCATATGCCTCAGGGAGTGGGAGATTACCTCTAAGTTCTTTTCTAACAAACAAACAACATCTACGTGTACGGCATTCTTAAACTCAAGACTCTCCAGACTCTTAGTTCCCATTGGACGATTTAGCCCGTGCAGACACCGCGAAACTGCGGTGGAGTAATTCTCTCCGGCTGTCCGCCATAGCTCCCCGATATATTGCGAGGCGGTCTCGTAGATAGAATTATCGTTGAATGGAGCGCTAGAATCGAATTTCGAGCTTCCGAGCTCTTCGATACCGCGTTCGAACCACAACTCTACCAGAACGACACCCAAAGAAAAGAGGCTTATGTCGCGTCTAACGAGCTCTGTCAATGCTGTCGTCGTTGGTGAGGTGTGTTGGGTAGCAGTGGATTTGAATATTTGTCGAACAAATGGTTTGTCGGCTACGGGCTCTCGAATCTTAGTGAGCTTGCCGTCTTCAGCGTGACAGGGTCTGACTCGTTGTAGGAAGAATATGTCTTGCTTTCCCCACCGTTCAGTCATCCATTCACCTGTGAATTATCAGAAGAATATCAATGCAGTCAAGCAGACTTGGGAATTATCGTACTCGTATGCAATTGCATCACGGCAGAAGCAAGTTGAACCCCCAAATTCAAGCGCACGGCTTTTTCTAGCAACCCAGGGACGAGAAGATCATTAAGCGAGATCGCATCGGCACAGCATACCGGTACTGTTGATGATGGCCATATACGGTGGAATAGCCCATTATCCTCGTCAACTAGGATCCCTATGCAGGAGTCTAAATAGGAGTCTATAGTGTGATTGGCGGTCTGTCCAATTGCCCCGCACAAGTCCTCTATTTTTTTCGCCGAAATCTCCAGCACATCAGGGATGCTAGGGTTCTTCCTCTCTGCAAGAACCGAAGCCTCGAAAGTGACTGACTTCCCCGACGTGTGCCTAATATAGAACATTAGATGGGTATACATACCAAGTACATTCTGGGATCAGTTCACAATTACTCTATTCGATTAGGGGACGAAGGGTGGTAGTTGGCTTGAGTCGGCCGCCGGGTCGGAGATGCCGGATGCTGGGTATTATGCCCTGACCACAAGCGGCCGAATACAATATGACTATAAACAGACGGATAGACAAGCTCACCCTGCACCTCTCCTGGGTCTGATACCCATTCCAACTAGCGACGCAAGTATACCTACGTTGGCTAAGCTTTCACGGACCCCGACCATTCTTTCCCGCTGTGGGTGGGTATCCTCCACGACAATATCTGGGCCCATAACATTACCGACCACCAACTCGGTGACTTTCGTCGGAGTGACTGGTTGTTTCACTTGTTCGAACTCCAAGATGCGCCAATCTCGTTGCCTCGTTGGTGTGCTTTCAACATCGAATAAAACTTCCAGTCTCGGTTCATCAGGGTCTTTCAGATCCGTCGCTATTCTTTTTAACCGAAGGCTTGCATTGTGCGGCCCTTCACAGGCGCATATCGCTGATAGGAACCGTTCCTGCAGTACAGAGTGAAGACTTCTGGCGTGGTTTCGTATACGGTTGTATTTTTCGGCAGCTGTGGAGTTCTGAGGGAGAGCGCGAGGTGCAGTCGTTCGGGATTGTTGTGTAGTCAGTTGAGCAAGATCGGTGTTGATTTTGGTGAGCTCGGCTAATAGGCTGACGTGCTGCTCTTTTCGGAGAGCAAGTTTGGCTTTCTTTATGGCAGACTGTCCCGATGAAAGGTTGTATTAGCTCACAAATAATCCTGTGATGATGTGCACAATTACGAGGGAGTGCTCGGTTGCACATACTCTCTGCTTTTCGTCAAGGCCGCCAACCTCTTCGCTCAGCCTCTGCAGCGATTCGTACAGATCCTCCACAGCGCCGGTAAATGCAGTAGCAGTCTCTACCCCTAGGTGTTGCTCAAACCTTGCCTGGAAATCAGGATCCTTCCACCCGGCTCCACCAACGAGAATCTTTACGTGCTCGGCCGGTACAACTCCTTCGAGAAGAATTCGGCAAGTGTTGGTGAATTTGCATTTCTCCATGTAGAGTTGTCTTTTGAAGCGCTTCAAGGAGCCATAGTGATCCTTCATGTCCTTGATCTTGCGATATCCGTCAAGGTAATTTATGAATGTTGAAAATACTGCTAGCGCTAAGCCCGCAGCTTCCATCGGTCGATTTCTTGACTAGGATCGGGGGAGACGCAAAACTGAGAGTATCGTGGAGCTTTAGTTTCGGCGGTGGGCGGTCCAACGGTAAAGCGGGGGTGGTGCTTCGTGATACAACATGACATGGAGTCGTTGATTGGAAGACGATGGGCTAGGGTTGGCTGCTTTACCCCCGCACTCGCCGCCTCAGTAGAATCTGAGCAAGTTGATAACGCCGCTTGTTCGCAACAATGAGCTACGATAATAACCCGCGCCATGCTATCCTAAGGCTGTATCGGGCTTGCATGGAATCCTTCATATTCCTCGCTGACACCGTAGGTGGAAGCGAGTTTCGCAATGTTTCAACAAGCTTACAAGATGAACTGGGAAGATTTCGCATTTGGGTGGAGAATGCTGGTGCGCATCGGAGTGGGCGGGTATCTCTTGATTATCGGCTTCGAGAGGCACCAGAGGTCAAGGAGGTGGTCTTAGAGCTCATGAATAATTTGTATAGTGATTTACAAGACGGTATGTAAATTTGCGAGCTCGTGTTTGTACTGTCCTCTTGGAAAGATGCTAAATTAGGTCAGTTATTGCAATCGTTTCGGGTGAGAGTCATCCTCCGGGTATCGAGACCGAGTCTTTCGATCAGCCTACATCTTCTCCAGAAGGGGACGCGGAGGAAGAGGACGTGGAAGAAGAGGGCGATATGGAAGGAGGGATAGAGGTCACTGAATTGGAGGAATGCATTCTCGACATCGCCCACGTGATCAAATGTCTCTATGAATTTTCAATCACCATCCGTAATCCCGCACCGCAAGATAGATTTGAAAAGTGTTCAGTGTAATACACCCAGCAACGACTTGAGCACAGGCAGCTAACCTACATCTAGCATTGACGTTTCCCACTTCGAGTTTTTCGATATCCAACACGTATCGAACAAATTTCCAACAGCCCCGCAGTACCTTGTCGACCGCTGTGGTAAAGCTAATACTAAGCGCCGCCAGCTTCTAAGGTACCACGAGACGCACCATGACAAAATCGCAGGAAGGTACGAATCCGACGTGGCGCAGAAAGACCTGAGAGCCACAAAGGATGAAGACGCTCCCGACGCACGTCAAGTTGCAACAATAGTCGAGGATCCTTGCAACGAAAATTGCGAACCGGTAATTATAAGAAAGAGCCCTTGCACGATTGCCACCACGACGAACACCCAAACTGTTGTGACAACTTTTGTCCCGAGCAATCTTGAAATTACTGATGCCCATTCTGAGGCAGACCAGTCACAAAATTCGATTGCCACTTCCTTCGCGTCCTCAACTGTAGGTGGTGACGGGGTTAGGAGCCATCTCAATGTGCCCCCTCCCCCAGATCAGGAGAATTCTTTGGATGGCAACCCTTTTCAATGTCCCTTGTGCTTTGCTATTATAAAGGTCAAGGGCCAGACATCGTGGACGTGGGTTCCTTCTCCTGCATCAAATGTCAGCGGTGTGCTAACTTCTTTCTAGAAGGCATGTCTTCAGAGACCTTCGGCCATATGTATGCACATTCGAAAAATGTCACAAGTCAAGCCATTTGTTTGAGAGCCGGGGCGAGTGGTTCGAACACGAGCTAGTGAAACACCGACGAGAGTGGGACTGCGGCTCTTGCGAAGAAGAATTTCCATCCCGACTCGAGTTTCAAAGACACTTGGAAGAAATACATCCAACCCTTTTTATTCCCGAACAGCTGCAGATTGTTATTGATAGGTGTGAGAGACCTATGGAAGCGAAGCAACAATGTCCTTTCTGCGGAACACAGCTTCTTCCAGGCTCGCTTGAGCGACACATGGCACGTCATATGCAACAGACCTCACTTTTTGTTCCCCGATCGTTCGAGGAGGTCACAGGCGATGACGACTCGAAAGGAGCTTGTGCCAATGAGTCGGGCAATGAAAACCAGAGATCGGTAGGCGAAACTGAACTGGAGTTCAACTCGAATCCGTCTGTTGCCGATGGATCTGAACAAAATCACCAGGGGTCAGTAGACAAAAGTAAATTATTGGAATCTGTTACCCATGGATCTGAACAGGGTCACCAGGAATCAGTAGGCGAAAGCGAGTTGGAGTTTAGCTCGAATACGTCTGCAATCAATGGATCTGAACGGGATCACCAGGGGTCAGAAAGGGAAAGCGAAAGAGACACAGAATCCATTGGGTCCGAAAAACAAATGGGGGGTATCTTCGGCGGGCAGAACAGACGTCATATCCAGAAATTACATGAAGCAGCGCGGAAAGGTGATTTGGCAACAGTGGAGCGGTTGCTTAAGCTCGATTTCGACATGTGTGCGGACTCGAAGGACAACGACGGCCAGACACTGTTGTCGTTAGCGGCCAGTAACGGACATGAAACTGTGGTGCGACTGTTGGTCGAACGGGAGGACGTTAAAGCCGACTCAAAGGACCACAGAGGCCGGTCGCCGTTGCATTTTGCGGCCGAGAACGGACATGAGGCGGTGGTACGACTGCTGATCGGACGGGAGGACGTTTACGCCGACACGAAGGATACCTGGAACCAGACACCATTGTCGTGGGCGGCCAGTAACGGACATAAGACCGTGGTGCAACTGCTGGTTGAACGGGAGGACGTTTACGCTGACTCGAGGGATAGCAACGGCCGGTCGCCGTTATCGTTGGCAGCCGGTCGCGGACATGAAGCTGTGGTGCGACTGCTGGTCGAGCGGGGGGACATTGAAGTCGACTCAAAGGACATATACCGCCAGACACCTATGTTATGGGCTGCTAAGAATGGACATGAGGCGGTGGTGCAACTGCTGCTCGAACGCAAGGATGTTGCAGCCAACTCGAAGAGCGCAAGCGGCCAGACACCGTTGTTACGGGCGGCCGAGAATGGACATGAAGCGGTGGTGCGACTGCTGCTCGAACGAGAGGACATTGAAGTCGACTTGAAGGACGGCGTTGGCAAGACAGCGATGGATTGGGCGATCATGCTTGGACATGAGGAGGTAGTACGACTGCTAGGATCGAAGGACAGTACTATAGCTAGCCGCTCCAAATTATCTTATGGTGTCATTTACAAAGAACCTTACAGGCATCCAAGCATGATAAGTAGTGCACACCTTGCAACCGATCCAATTGATTGGTTCATCTACAAAGGCCAAATCAAGCGAGAAGAGTACAGTCACAGGTTTTCCCGCACATATACCAATGAAGAGCCCAGCAGGAAGTGGGAAGATATGGTCGTAGCCGCGGAGTGTTATGGTTACAATGCCCCGGATTCTTTGTGGGACGAAAAAGTCAAACTTGTGTGCATCATCGAATCTACATTACCGGACCTGGGTTCAGACACGACAGACGTGAAGGGCAAACATAAAGCTTGGTCTACAGCGGGAGAAACTACAGGCTATAAAAAGATTTTTTATGAAATCAAGCTTGTCTTTAAGAACTCGGACCCGAACGTTGAAGTTTGGTCTGAGGGGCAGAAGATAGGTTCAAGTGAAGTTAAATGGAAGGGTGAGTCGGGGCAGTATTTCGAAAAAAGGGCCGGAAGGTTGGAGGGACCAATGAAGGTGGGATTGGAAGAGGAGGCCCTATCATGCAAGAAAGATGTGTGGGGGAGTATATTTCAATAATTTGTATAAAGACTTTAAATTAAGAAAGACGTATAGGCGTACATGTAACTGTAAACCCCGTCATTATCAAACTAAACAAACTGAAAACAAAGATTACATCAACTAAGTCAAATAGATGTCCAGATACTCCTAATCCTTTGTACAAACCCATTACAGGAATTCACTTGTCGACCACTATCCATACGTTTTGTATCTCTCCTCTTCTCCGTGCTTCCTTTTGTAGAAATTTAAATGACACCTTTCTGCGGGATGTTCAGAACTTATATGTGTGTGCCTTTCTGTTGGCAAGCCGGATCGCAGAATTCCTCTTTCTAAGACGGAGGAGATATTGCACTATTTAACACACTTCTTAAGGAGCTGGTCTCGGTACTAAGATGAGTCGTTAATGCTTGAACTGAAATAAATGACGTTTATTATCTTCAAAAAAGCAAAGACCAAGCGCAAAACGACAGTAGATTCGCTAGCTAGATTAACACTCGAGCACCTATCCCGTCTCCATATTCATGCATCCTCCCTACCATATCACCGGCATCCCCCATCCTACCTTTGCCTCATCTCACACTCGGGATGTCCGGGATTCTCACTACAAAACCTCTCACGATCATCATCCTGTCCCGGGTTCGCATGTTCATACTCCAGCATCTTCATAACCCTATAAAACCCCGCGGCAAGCATTGCGCCTATCCCGGGTCCTACCCAGTATATCCAGTGCGTATTATGGAACTCTCGCTTCACCACGCAAGGCCCAAAGCTCCGTGTCGGATTTGCAGACCCGCCGGTGAAGTATACTCCCACCAACTCGATCACGAAGAAGACCAGTCCGATTCCGATTGGTGCCAGGAAGGTCGCACGGTGTTTTTCCGCCGCGAGCATGAAGATGGTGAAAATCAGCTCCGCGGTGAGAAACATTTCGATGAAGACACCTTGTACACGTGAGGTCCCGCCGCCGAGGGTTGTGGTCACGTCTAGAGGTACTGGAAGAAGGGCGTCAACGATGGCGGCGGCGGTTATCCCGCCGAGCATTTGCGCGGTGAAGAGGGTTATTGCGCTGCGCCGGTGCTCTTGTCAGCACGGTGGGAAGAGGGAGGGGGTGGGGAGGGACTTCATGGCGCTGAGGTTCCCGACGAGGTAGAATGCGAATGTCACCTATGTTTTCCCTATAAGCCTACATCCTTAACACTCAACAACCGCGAAGGGGAAGACAGACAGCGGGATTAAACAACCCCCCCGAGACGCGGAAAAATATCCACACGTTCACTGCGAGCGAGAACCCGAAGCATAGTGCGATGTACAGCAAGATTATTGGGTCGGTGCCACGGAGGTTTGAGGGGGGGTGGTTGTCGCCTGGTTCGGAGTACGGCACGTGCGCGACCATGGTCCCGGCGAAGGCGAAGAACAGGTACATTGTTGTGCCTACCCTGCGTCAGCTTGGGGGTGACTCGGTCCTGGAGGGAAGGGGGGACCGGTGTATTCTCCGAGCTTTTGTCGAAGGCTGCTGTTAACCTGTAGCCGATATCGTTGGCGACGGTGTACATACCCATGCCACGAAATCTACCTCCATCAGCGCGATTCTTAGAACTGTGGGAGGGGAGTACGGTTCTTAGTATCTGGCCCCATCCGCTCGCGGAACGGCAGGCCGCGGTGTCGGAAAGTGGACGGCTTGAACCACCATTGCTTTGGAGGGGCGGCGGCGGTGTTGGTCGGTAAGCAGCCGTCTTGTGAGCTTACGTCCATGGTGCTTGATAAGGTGGTGAGTGTGAATTGCAGGATTAGGGGTGTTGATTTATACAAGTATACAAGCTGGTAATGACGATGCTCCGCGGTAGTGGTACGTCATAAAGTATATTTATTAGGGTGTCATTATGACAGCTGAGCCGTGGTTACTCTACTTTACTTTAGCGCCTGGCGACTTGTTCCATAAGACGTTCTCGTGGGTCACTGGTGGTAGAGGGATTGTTGAGCTTCGAGAGAGTGGAGTGGTAGGGATCATAGGCTAGAAGCCGTATGCGATATTACATTGCGTTACCAGGAAACCTTTTGTAAAGCCTGAGGTTAATCAGATGTGCGTTTTCATCTCCATAGCAGAGCCAGCTTTTCATTCAATATCTGCTAGTCCCCGTTCATCCACGCGTGGCTGAGACTCCCGGTCACCCACTGCAGTACTAACGCTGCAATGACGTAGGACAGCAAGTTGCGGAACTTCACGTGTTATGTGAGAGAAGAGATTAGATGGATTGATTATGTATTCCACTATCCGATTTGGGTTGATACCATAGTTGATAAACTGTGAACCTACTTCATCTCTTCTCACCACACCTCTCTCATATACTGTACCTGCCACCGAGGAAAGTACACTTATTGAACAGACAGTTTTTTCCGATCTCCGAATGCTCAAGAGTCGGCCAAATATCCTATCGAAACTTATCCCCTGGATCGTAACTTTGGCATTCCCGGCCCGTTTGGGCATGGCAACCGACTCCCCACCTGCAAATATTTAGCGATGCAACCACAACTCTGTGGGGGTGGCCTGGGAGTATTATAAACTTACTTTCTTATGTCTTGAGTATTTTGGCAAAAATTAAGGACTGTACAGGAATGGGGTGCCGATAAAAAGGGCAGTTTTTTGTTGGGAGGGTTGTCTCAAGATCAGCTCCCCAAAAACTCGAAAATGTCACTGCACAGCCCAGATGGACAACTTTACCCATAACACCCCAAAATATTCTTCAAGCTTAGTGCTAAGGACATGCTCTGAGGTCCCAATATCATTACACACAAGGAATTCCATCTGCAATGTGCCCGAGAGTTGAGATTCAGAGGGGGGATACCAATACCCATCACACAGCTCTCATAGTGAACAAGGCTAAAACCCACTTTGTCAAACATCAAAGAGGGCATATCTTTACCCCTCAGCCAGAGCTGGTGTCCCAGGCAATTTTCAGTACACCTTGAGAAGGGAAAGTAGCTGGGATGGTGGCTTTGCCAGCAGGAAAGCCCAGCCAAAAATACCAAATCTCCACCCAAACTTTGCTAAGCATGTTCAAAATGCAAGTAACTGTGGTGTCTCGATAATGAAAGGCATCATTTTGTGGAATTCAATCACCTGTAAAGGAGAAAGGTGGGTAGTGGTGCATAGACATGGGGTGGATTGCCAGTTCAGAGAGCAAATTTTGGTGGGGCAGTAAGACTTACAAAGTCACATCACATATAATTTACAATTCACTTTGACAGAAAGTTTTATTTGCTACTAAAGAAGACTTGATAAAAAGGACAGCCTCTGATGAGCATTTTTGGATGTGTGGTGAGGTGGTTGCGCGGGCGGCCCGTATGGGCCGGGAACCGTTACGATCCAGGGGATAGTACCCTCCCTCCTAACAGTTAGTGTACTTTCCTCGATGACAGATACAGTCACTCTACCATTAACATACTTTACCATCTACCTAGGTACCATCTCCCATCTCAAGGTTTCACCGAAACTAGTTGTGATTAAAGGGGACAAGCTACGAAATGGCGGGGTCAGAACATACTATTCTACATGGGTATTGTGTTTCTTGGTGTTGAAACTTTACGAAGCATGAAAGTTCATCAGTTTGTCAGTTGGTTCCAATTCACAAATTGGTCAGAAATATCGCAAACATTCCTCTCCAATTCGCAAACTGGAGGGTTCGCCCATAGGACGGAACATAGACTATATAACTCTATGGTCCTTGAACTCGGTATTAATAAATAGCTACCTCAAGTTCGTCGTCTGCAAAAGAGAGTTGAAGTACTAACGGAGGTAGACTACGTTATTTCAATACTTGTCGAGGATGGTGCATTTGTTACGCGGGCAATATAAGCATCAGCCCCGAGCAACACACGGCGTATCGAATATTTGACTATATACCACTTAACGATGGCGCACTTGAAACTCATGCGGTGAAGTGGTTGGATCCGTCTTTCCTTGTTGGCATGGCTATCCGCTCTTTCTACAGTTCCTAGGCCTATTTCTATTAGCTAGCAGTTGAAATAATTATAAACGATCAAAATTTGGTGTGTTGCCCGATCTGTACTCCATTGCAGCCGCATAATTTTATCCCTGTTCGAGACTTTCTATCGCGGACATGTGCTCGGGAAATACGCGTTGTGATGTAGTTTAATGGTAAAGTTAATAACTAGTCATGTTAAAATTAATGTCTCAAGTCATTGTTTGGCAATGAGTACTCATTACTTTTGTCAATTTTCCCCAACACTACTCCTAAACAAATAAGAAGAAATAAACTACATCGCGATATCGCCCTAAAAAATTCAGAATAATGAAATTACCCTCGTCGCTATCTTGTTGATACCCTGAAGCCTACTTCATCTCTTCTCACCACATTCCGTACCCCTTGGACAACAACTTTCGACGAGGTTATATCGATTTTCACCGACTTCTGAGTGCCCACCAACCGGCCGCAAGATTGACCGGCTCGACTACTTACGAACCTGACCACATTCTCATTTAAACGTGGAGGGTAACAAATACCTTTAGTCACGATCAGACGTATGAAATTATCACAATTCGAACCCCATCGGATCTCATCTTTTGTCCTGCCAACATTAGTAAGAGCTTATATTGAAGCTATAAAACAGATCTAGAAAGCATTTTACCGGTTGTCTGAAACAAAAAGTTCTGACGCGCCGCCAATCCGCTTGAACTCTGCTCTGCAACAACCAACAGCAATCCCACAGCGCAATTGACAACACAATGCATTTCTATGCTATGTTTTCACCAATTTGAGCCTGCTTCCACTCTATTTGAACTGGATTTGCAGAAGTTTGAGGTGCCATTTCAATATTTGCATGCAGTTGGGCAGGGTTAGGGTTTTGGCTTAGGAGTACTTAAGAAACCAAGGAAACAGTTTCATCGTCGATTTGTGCAGATTGAGGGTGGCAATGGTCTCGCAGGGCTATTAAGTATTGAGTTACTTTACTGATATTCTTTTTAAGCAGGAATGATCACATACCCAATAAACTTATCAAGCTGTATCTGCCAATTGTAAACAAGTTATCAGCAATGCGAGATGGTTCCGCATCTGGGACTTACAGTTCGGCCTGATAGTTCTCGCAGTACTTTTGCTGATCGGCTGGATGGGAAATCTCATCATTGAACCTCCGTCCACGTCTTTCCTCCCAGTATGATTCCTATGCCCATCGTCAGTTGGGAGCTGTATGCTCAATGTAGAACACTTGCCAATGGAAGCCACATATATGAACCCGCGCTTGTTAGTGCTTTTTCGGCCATCCCATTGCACAGTATTGCTTTGGCGGTGACATGTCCATAGGTATGATCAACTACCACTTACCAATACTACTCAGATTAGTCAGTGATTTCGATAGCGGGAATATAGAAGTTTAGATCTTGGCTTACACTTCCGCTACCAAAAAAAGTCGGCATGAAATAGCTCGTAAATGATAGCAACCCATTACCTTATTCGATACAACACTCCCTAGGGGATCACAAGCGATGGAATCCTAATTGGATAACATCGTATATGCCGGGGAACAGACATGCATCATTGCAGACAATTTGATACCCATGAGGTCATGCATGAGGCCTGTGATATGGCATAGATGTTCTGGACATACATGAATACTATGTCGGGCCCTGACCAGGGAAACTTGTCACACACTCAATACACGTCTCGCGACTGAAACCTGATAACCTCTAAGTGGAGTCCGGAGTAAATGGCGCGGAAAGCGCCTTCTACCTTCATCCGAGTACATAAATTTTTCGACGCATGCTGCTGTAATCTATCAAACAGCTAAGGGTACGTTGAGCCTGGGGCAGCCTGTCTTCTGGGTAGTTAAATCAAGGAGTGAGAGGGATTGTTCAACGCCGTAGTTTTCCACTAAGCCGCTTCTTATTGTTAAGATTGGGTCAAAGTGAAGATGTACCATTCTATCGGTCACTTGCAGACAGAACCTACACAAGGAACTTCGACCTAGCTCCACAATATCTGCGTTAACAGACCATTCGCCCCAAGTGGATGCTAAAAAATTGTTCGTGTAGTTCTAACTAGGATTGGACCTGTAGAATAATATCCCGTGGCAAACTGCTTTCTCCGAGCCAAATTCACGGGGCAATATTTAACGCGGATTTCCTGAAAATGTCCCATGCTGATCGTATTTAGAGCTTCGATCCCAGCCAGTGCTGCAAAATATGGAAAGTTCAGCTTCCAGGCGGAATTAACTATTTGTACCAAAGAATGTCTTCAGCACAGTTGCAACAGCAATGTTTGAAAACCTAATGGCGGATCAAACTCCATGGGTTTTTCGAAACGTTTTCCTCAAAATTTAGGGGTTAAAGGGTGAGAAAGCATGAGAGGACAGATATGATTTCTTATTGGCGCCAACCTCGTAAGCTAGCCGACCACTCCCCCTATCTCGTGTAACCCGGTGAGCCGAATTGCGAGCGCAACACCGGCAACGTAGGCAAAGCTAGATCATATTATCGATCGATCCAACTGCCGGGGTCGATACCTCCAATCATAGCCATCCACTACAATCGTAACGATGTCCCACTCAAATAGGCCCTTCCCACCATCCCTAGCATGGAGTGTCCTTCCGCCAGCGCCTCGTCAATGTCCGTCTTGCCATTTGATTGGAAGGTTCAGTTCTGCAAAGCAGGACTCCATGGCTTGCCAGGTGTTCCGAGCTCGCATCGACGTGGGTCCTATGTGGTCGTCGAAAGCCAGCCGCGGCCGCAAGAAACTGCTGGGTAGTTTGGGGTCTAAGACGAGGTATTACAGCAGTTTCTGTGGTTGGTTTGTGGCCAATGACGGTGTCGCTGTTGCCTGGGCAAGCTCAATCTTCAATATGTTGTATGATAGTCTAAGATTTCCTGATAACTGTACTTCGTCCACGTAAAGCTAGCATTTGTCCTAGAGATTCTCATTCGATTGCGTGATGTATATTGCAAGAGATGCCTTAAGCTATATATTAAAGATTGATCGGGTAGTAAAAAGGTGGGGAGCCACTGAGGGTGTGCATGGATTGTTTATGAAGTGATATTGGCTACTTAAATTGAACTGTGTTCCCAAGCAGTCAGATTAAGCTGCGCCAATGTAGACCTACAGGAGAATGTGGCCTAGGTCGGACTAAATAGCTACAAATATTTCTAAGTCATACAGATATTTAGAGTCTCCTGCTTCACCTGAATCGATACCAACTGACTTATACCTACCAAGAGCGTTTTCATAGGGTATTTTACCGACTTGCGACACAATAGATTGAGCGGCGGCTGGTGGCCGCTTGATGCGCACGAGTGACCTCCCGTGATAACATCCGAAGTCCAGAGAATAGGATCTGTGGTGCCGTATGAGCCCTATTCATCACGAGACGATACCCCAGAGAGGGCGCGCTGTTTTGGGACCGGTTATTTCGAGATTGCGAGGCTCAAACCTAGTTGCCTGCTAGCGAATGGACTTCAAGCTGCGGGGATAAAGGGCTGAATCTGGTGTTGCAAAGGTTTTCTTAACCGTGGAACTTGGCATGCTACGTTAGCCACATTAGGGACCTTCGTTTCGAGAGGTCATTTTCGATGAGTTCCAGATGGACACCACGTCCGATCGCACTAGCCTTTTGCTAAAATCAACTAAGCTGTACTATCGTCAAAGTGGTATGGAAACGTTTGGTATTAACTTCAAGGCGTCAAGTGAGCGGGTAGCTTATCTGCATGCTATCGGAGAAATCCTGTTAAGCGTTTACAGAAACACTTTGGAAATTGTAACACTAGTCACCTGCACGGAAGGTCTTAGTAACTCCATTGAGAAACAATACCCCTGTGACTAATACCAGACATAGCTGCTACTATTGCGTTAGGCCAGACAAAAATCTTCCAGAGACGAATTCCTAAAACGTTTTACCATTCAGAAGACTTGAAACAGCAAAGGTGCACAAATACATATACCGTCGTCATCTATTAGAACCACCATTCCCTCCACATCTTAGTATCTATCAGCGAGTTTCAATGTGAATAGTAAGTTCAAACACCATCCACATTCACATCGACAGAGTATTTACTTATGCTACGGTCTGAAACAGCCTATTCACCGACTCTCAAGACGCCGGAAAGGTAAAACCCTATACTTCTCGCACGGGGCATGACAAAACGACCGTCTCAACTAGGAAAACCAACCACACTCTAGCAGACATTGAACTGCGGGGTTATTGAGCCCCCACAACCGCGGGGTAGCTCGGTAGTGCAACCCGAGGAAGGATGAGATAGTTATAGTTTGAGAAACCTTAATACCGCTGGGAAATTATATTGAGACACCCGCGTCTAACTGGTGGTTGCCTTGCAAGTCCTAATGTGCGAATGAAGATGCTCCACGTGCATAGAGCCGTGGGGTAGGTCATCTTTGTCCATCTAGTTTGCTAGTATTTTGGCGGTCAGAAGTCTCCATAGCGTGGGATAGAGGGGGGCTTATGTTGTGCGTATAAACTCCCTGGATGTGGTCAAAAGCTTGACATCTCGAATCCACATTACACCACTGTCCGAAGCCACCTCATCTCCGCTTGTCAGCGCAAAAACCACAGCCAGCATGCAGTCTCAACACGATACATCACCTACCTCCTCAACAACTGAATGCTTGCCCGAGTTCACTTTGAAGGGCAAAACAATCATCGTATCCGGCGGCGCACGCGGCCTAGGACTGATTCAAGCGGAAGCGCTTCTCGAAGCCGGCGCCACAGGTTTTCATTCCCGACGCGCCGACAACCAGCTTCATGTCACCATCACGGCTGACTTCTATTCCAGTACATGCTCTTGACGTTCTCCCAACCCCCTCCGATGACTTTTCCCGCGTCTCCTCACGAGCAAGATCCCTTGGCACCTCCATTCATTACCATCAAGCAGATGTCCGACAAACGCAGAAACTCAACAGCATCATCGAGAACATCGCGCGCGAGTCTGGAGGGATACACGGACTTATTGCAGCTGCTGGAATCCAGCAAGAGACACCGGCTCTTGAGTACACAGCAGATGATGTACGCAAGATGATGGATGTCAATGTTACGGGCGTTTTTATGACTGCGCAGGCAGTAGCCAAGATGATGATCCAGTACAGCACCGGTGGTAGCATGTGCTTGGTGGCAAGCATGAGTGCTACCATTGCCAACAGAGTGAGTGGTCTCTCCTTGTTTATGCGCTCAATCCATTCCCTTCCCTTCTGGTTAGCCCCTGACTGCAAGCATAATTAGGGTCTGATATGCCCCGCCTACAACGCCTCCAAAGCCGCCGTAAAGCAACTCGCTAAAAACCTTGCCTCTGAATGGGGTCAGTACGGCATCCGTGTAAACTCGTTGAGCCCCGGCTACATTGTAACCGCAATGGTCGAAGATTTGTTTGTGAAGTACCCAGAACGCCGTACGGACTGGGCGGGACAGAATATGCTTGAGAGGTTGAGCTCACCGAGAGAGTTCAGGTATGCTATTCCCAATGCATCTCGCTATGTGAGGATGAGGACTAAGGTTTTTAATCTAGGGGTGCTGCGGTTTTTCTAATGTCGGAGGCAAGCTCGTTCATGACTGCATCGGACCTGATTATTGATGGTGGACACTCTGCATGGTAGATATCTAGATGGAATAATTGTTGTAACGTGTAATAAGTAAGAAGAAACACGTAATCTCCAACCTCTTTAGAGCAGTCCCTGTACCCTTCAAGCCCTTGTGCACTTTTGTTGTGAACATGTCCGTCAAGAAGCTCGAACTTTTGTGTAAGATGGCAGGATGCAAGTTCATCGATGACTACTTTAAGCTATCAAAATTGGTTAACAATATACTAAGGGCTTGTTTGGATAACGAACAGTTGGCGTTGACGACTGTTCGGAGAAAGCTCTAGTGTTAATTGTGTTGCAACCAAAGGTCTCGAGGAGACCGGTATTACATGCAAAAAGGGGTTTTTTTATCGGCGGTCGTAAGATCATTATCCTTATATGACTATTACCCAACCATCTGGGTACCGTTTTTGACGGTTGTCAGACGGTCAAAAATGCTTTTACAACAGTTGTATGATAACAACGGTCTTACGACCGCTGTTAAAAACCCCCCTTTTTTCATACAGTACCTCTGGAGGTCTTTTTCTTGAATAAGTTGTTTAGCCGTTCTGTGCTTTTTTTCACTACCATAAATCGACAACATTTTTAGAGTTTTCCACAGAATATTATATCATTCCAGTTGCATTCTAGGGTCCCAAGATTTTTCTCAGTTTTAAAAACTGCGTGGCTATGGCTCAAAGCTCTAATTCGTTCGAATTTTAGGGTGCTTTCACTTGAACGGCGACCGCTTGATCTAAAACGCGGCCTAAACTAAAAAAATTAAGCTGGTTACTGGTCAATTGTATTAAAGGTTACAATACTGCTATCTGAATTCTCCTTAACATACCCTTCTGCACAATCCACAATTAACGAAAGCCTAAATGGCTACATATTTACATCTACCCTAAATTTTTCCAGTGCAGCAAAACCGGATCCAACTAACCAATTCGGGCTTCATTTCTTTTATAGCGCCCTCAGCGCACCGGAAAATAAAGCTCAAACTTATAAATGTGCTGTCTAGAAGTAGAAGCAAAAACCTCGGAATATGCCAGCACCAGACTCCAAAACGTCCATTCTCTTCAAAACTAAGAACTGCATGTACCATACATCATCAGATTATATATATAAGGTGCTTTATATGGTCAAGAGAAGGGCCTGAAGTTAAGATCTGCGGAACGCACTATTTGGGCCCCTTCAGCACCTTCGCCCATTGGGTCCACGAACTGCCTTGACAATTTGCGAATGGTTTGAGAAGTTCTTTGCGGTATAAAATACATGCATAAGTAGAGGATTTTATGTGTAAAATCCCTCATGAACAGTGCTAGTTTACGTCATCGACTGGTGAAACGTATCCATCACTGACGTACAGCAAGTTGGAGGCTTAATATCCTGTCGGAAAGCGCCTCATACAGTTCGTCCTTCTGCGGTTCTTCCAGCATACCCCGCCGGTTCAACCCGCTTAAGTATACCGTAGGCATCCCCTTATAATCATGCGCTGCGACTTAAGCTTGTAATTGGACACCGTATCCCCCGATTTCATAGTCTTGATCAGACTAAATAGCTGCTGATGGTGCAGTTAAGCCAACTGTGATTATGGGCTTGTGAGGCTACAGTAGGCCCTTAGACATGAATCCAATCAGCGACTGAACCAGAACGCCAGCTTCGGCATCAACAATCATTTGATTAAATAGTTAATGCATTGCCAGAGTTCATAATCACAAGGAGCCTAGTATGAAAGCCGTTTCGCCCAGTCTGTGGGCGCCAAATGTCGAAACGTAGTCCAAATACAGAGCTCGTTACCGACGATGTCACATGATAAGCATACGCGCGCATGTAGGTTTTGGAATAGTATACATATGTACGGTTACGTATAGACACATGAATAGGCGTATAGGAAAAGCAGTAGACCGCTTATGTTGGGTGTCTCTTAGAGGGCGATGGTGAGGACACCGGTGAGAGGAGGACGTTGGTGAAACACGCGGGTCAGACCTACTTACCGCCATCTCTTTTTTGTACCTATCTCGCGATTCTCATCAAACTTTCAGTTTCTTTTACTCACAAGTTCGGGATTTGAGTGCAATGGCCGCCGGCACGGTGAGTATATTCGTCATGATCAGCAGGAACCCCAGTAGTCTTCGGAAAACAAGAATGTGAGGAGTTTCTCTCGGGTTCCATTCAGACTACTTTGTGACACGGGAATTCCCAGAACGTTCTTCCGTTCGCTAAAGAGCACCAGCTTTCGAGCCGAACACCAGGCTCGCGATCTGTTGGTGGTCGTGCATGGGATGGATCATGTGCGTTATCTATATCTTACACATCTAACTGGCAACAGCGAAGGCCCAGGCAATGACGAATTTACGATGCTTCCTAGCCTTTCTTCTCACGAGCCGATTGCGTTTGAACGGTGTCGATCACAAGACAGGTCAAACGGCCACATAAACCTGCAGCTGGTATTGTACGCGATAGCAAACTTCCGAATGCCTGCTCGTTATGGGGCTTGTAAATCACACCACAGCGCACCCGGCGGAAGATTACTCCGCTGTTCAGCCACCTGTCGGAATAATTATACTTCGTCACGGTCTGCGTCAGCTGGGGACTTCAAACACCCTGATGGTTAGAATTAAGGAGTAGCTATTGGCACGAGACGGAGCGATACAGCTTATCTCGTGAGGTGAAAGAGTCTGCATCGCAGGTCTCGAGATAAATCGTATCAGAATCTAAACTATCCAAGTCAGAGCTTCTCTACCTTCGCAAAGTTAGTGTCTTCTTCATTCTCTACCTCCCTCTAAGGCGGAGGAGCCCCGCGATGCTGAGATACGAAGGAAAAGAGGCAAACGGTAGAGATATTATGATAGGTTATTGGTGGGTGGATACACTATTCTCCATACGCCTTCTAAGTATCTACGATTATCATACCTGGTAATAATCTCCAGATTTGTCTCTTAATATGACAAATTGGTCTCGAGATAGCCCCGCACCATAGGCGCACGTTCGTTGCTAGCTCACTGGTTCAAACGAGATCGTGGGCACCACCACTTTTATGTGAATATAGACGATCAATCACAGGCAGAACGTACAGTAAAATGCGGATGCTGAAGATGCCGTTACATCACCTAGAGACCCCCACATTCCCAAATGCCTGCCTCCTCGGCGCCCTATGAGAAAATCCGCTCACGACATCTCAGTTGACATTAGTGTCTGTTTTGTATCGCGTTTACTCCGCTTGACCGAGTCGTTTTGCCTGTAGCATAGGGCATGTTTGCCTAGGGTAAAGCTCTATAATTTTGTTACGCCGTACTAGCCTCTCTAGCCGCCCCTTCACCTTGCCAAAAAATGCCTTCCATAGTTGCTGGAATTCAAGCAGGGACGCGCGTCAGAGCCCAGTATTTTTTTAGATTTCTCCTGCAGTGGCTTTGCATCCAAAACTTAAGATGCATGGGAGGCTTATTCCGAGACGAAACATGTTAAGGAGTGCTATCATCATGAGCATGCGCATACACCGCCACAAAGCACGCAATCTTCGGTATTTCGAGAGTAAAGTCTAAAGCTTTAGCGAGCCTCATGCTCAAGAAAAGGTGCACTAATCAATACTTTACAAAATGGATAGAAATCTGAGTTTTATTGACTATCGACTGCAAAAGACAATGTAAAAAAACTATATATATCAGAGATATACAAATATACAAGAGCGGGGCTGTATCATATTGCGGCACTCGGCATCGCGTCTGTTCGGAATCGACAGACATAATAAACTCACATGTGGCGATGTGCACAATACCTTGTATCTCAACTAAAATAATTAATTTTGCTCGAGTAAAAGCAAGGAATAATTATCCCACTTGATAGACTACTTGTGGGGTAGAGGTTGGCTCAAGACATTGCAGACGAAATCTCTCACTAGCCACATTTGAGCCCCACATGCGCCACAAAATGGGCCACCACCCACCGCAACCCTTCTTACGAGCCATATACCATGCCCGCCGGTCTTCGATACCTACTTCTCAATAATATATAACTAGAACGCTATGCACTACAGCCAAGGGCTATATAATATAGTGGTTAAATGTGCTCTCTCGGTGCAACAGACGGATGCTAGGCGTGGATACAAACAATTCGTAATCTAACACAACAAGCACAATCTGAAAACGATAATGCACCGGTTGAAAGATGGTCTCCACCCTGCTGGATATACCTTAAGCTTTAGAGTAAAAAATATTAAAGGGCCGTTGCGACTTGGTCGGAAATGGCCCGTGTAGCATCCAGACTCCAGATTCGGTGTACCGCAGCCACCATGCAATACATTTTCATTCCGATACCAGAGCCTTATCTAAGACCAGAGATTATACTATCCCACCAAACATTTATGCTCTATAATGTGTGGTTGTCGTGTTGTATCAATGCCTAAATCTCGAATTCGGATGAACTTTCATCTACTTTTCGGATGCGATCGCAAAATATAGGTGTCTCCGAGGTTTTCTGGTGCTTTTAACGTCCTGAAATGTAAACGTCTCATTTGTTCCAAGTTCTAGATTTGGCGCTCTGGCCATAATTTGTCGCGCCAGCGTCTGACCAAGACTGATTATATTACTCCACATTGCGGTCACTGAGGTGTCATGAGAGGCGGCACTCCTGGTGCGACAAGCCAATCCCTGTAATGCGGCCGCGTAACCGCCTTTGCATGGGATGCTCCTTACCCAAAGCGGCTGCATCTTTGAACCGGCAACGTCGAGACGCCTCTCGAGTACCGCTGGCCAGATTCCCGAAACTGTATCGCGGTGAGCAACAGTGAATGGCAGCCATCTTACGGAGGGGTTTCGGGTACCCCGGGACTCCGCATTCATGATCCACGACAGCCCGCCGAAATGCCGGACCGGTCTTCTCTCCCTAGTGATTATCTCTACGACTATGCAGTACCATTCTACAAGATGAGTGAGTAAGGCGCCGCCCGGTGACAAGGAGGCTCGACACAGGTTCGAGCTAGCGCTGTGCATTTCTTATCTGCTCTTCTGTGTGTGCAGTACTCAACCTCCACAGCAACATGTACACTCTTGGCTTGTCTTACCATGGTTTCCGCACTGATTGTCCACCGGACTCCAACACATAGTAGTGGAAGGGATGATTAGTCCCATCAATAGGGGTGCAAGGGCCATCAAGAAAATGCTGCCGTGCCAAAAACGCGTCAAATGGCGGCTAAGCTTAGGGTTGGGGTTTTCCGTCTCCAAATACGGCAATTTTGAACATCTATTCAATCTTCGCTTAGCCTTTGGTCAACTACATGTGCTCCCCTAGCTCCCCATACCGAAACGGCACATCCCGAGCCCGAGACGCACCCAGGACAACTTGTCTTACGCCCCACAAGGTTTCATTGTCTCGATACTTTGAGTTTGGATCTTGAAGCCTCGGGACGTCCCAGCACCACTACTACTATATCCTCGCTCGCAAGACGGCTTGAACGGACAGAATCGTTTTCTTCCATCTGAGAGGTAGAAGCGCTCGCATTGGGGGATTCAGTAATATCGGCCACGGCGCGAATGTGAGGGTTGTACATACATATGGTGTAGGAAGGTAGTGGTGACGGTTGACAACAAATTGCTACCAATTACCTTTTCGGCCGATAGGTCATATGATATCACTCACGATGCCCGGGACCCCTCAGCTACTCATGTGGAAGGTACCTTATACGTGTATATTGTGCATACTGACGCTCGAAAGTGACAACAAAGACTCTCATGACTGTCCACACTGTGTGCTAGAAAAAAGAAAGCAAGTCACAAGTCACAAATGCGAGTGCGAGTGCACATTTGCAGCAATCTCAACGCCTCCTTAACATCTGCTATGATACACGTGTTAACTGCCCAAAGTTTATAAAGCACGAAACTTTGCAGACTAACTGCCTGGGGGAGCTGTATTTAGGACTTGTGCAACCTCGTTTTCAAAGATAGCCCTCTATCAAAAACAAACTAGCGAAACTGCAACATTATTCCATCTACCATTCTCAAGGCGATATCGTGGTGCATTGTGCTCCATCGTCTTCTTTTGTTCGAGAGTGGTGTTGGACAATTGCCAGAGACAAAATTAATGAGTACTCATTGCCAACTAATTAGGCCGCTATGACTTGAGTCATTGACCTTAACATGACCACTCATTAACTTTATCATTTAACCACAACACAACATATATTTTCATGCCACAGAAAAATTCAGCGCAAACGCCCGTACAAGATCAAAGGATCAGAAAACCACCCAGTATTTCAACACAAGGTAAAGAAACATACTCCGGCGAGGTTTACTATACAACTTTCTGGAATGAAGTTTTTCTTCGGAATACGTACGGCTCCCCAGGAGTTATTCATGAATAATATAACTGCATATCACACACCAACAAGATAACTAGTTGTGAATTATCCCGAAAGATCTTTGTGCCGGTTACACTACCAAGGAGCTATTGCCTGTTGTAGCGGTGAATCGTTTGCTTATATATTCCCTCGTCCGTCACTCTCGAACCACCGGCGTGACTGCTTACGCATAAGCTTTGGCACTTAGTATTTAGATGAATACGCTGTCGTAGCTAGAGATCGCCATTTGTGGGTGTTAAAATATCATGTAAAATGCGCCTGGCCATGCCACCACAATTCGTGAACCACACTCCACAATTGAAGATATCTTATCACCAATGCACAACTATACAAGTCCGTAGATAGTCCTAGTCCATATTACTCGATTCACTTTTGGTTACATCCATCTAGCCGCCGCATCGATACTATCCGGTGACCACCTGCAATTAGCACATTAAGCATTAAGTAACAGCACATCAACTGTCAATGCAGCCTGGGAACAAAACACGACTCGAATCAGCGATCTGCACAATATAAAAAGCCTCTATAGCCCCAACTTCACCAGTATTTTAAATCGACTTTGCAAAATAAAATGATACTGGCGGGTTGAAAGTGACTCAAGAGATAACTACACATTGAATCTTGGTATGACTCACCCACAACTTCAAGTCATCCGCGTTTTCGCCAGCATCCGAACACTCACTCTGCCGACTTACCATTCTGCTCCGCAGAGACTTTATTTCCAAGATGCCACGGTACGGAAACAAACATCAGAAAAGGTATCACCAATCAACACCAACCACCCCCTCCTACCCTTCCAACCACTATCACCACCAAAAATCTTCCCCAACAAAAAAAACAAAGAAATGATCACTGCAGGGGTCGAACCTGCGACCTTGGCGTATTCAGGCTATGCTATTAGCACCACGCTCTAACCGACTGAGCTAAGCGACCTGTTTCATGTTGCCTTTCATGTTATACATACAAAAACTCACTATACAAATGGTCTATTGATTAAACCTCACCCGCCGTATTTGCTAATTGAGGAACACGGGAGGAGGGGAGGAGAGAGGGATAAGGGAGGGTAGAAATACCGACACCGGGAACTCTACCGACCAGTTTCCCGTCGGGGGCATATCCATTCATACATGGATATCTCACGATGGTGGGGCTACCCTCCAACACCCCGCCATTAGCCGTCGATAGAAAGGAAAGATAAACTTCCAGGTCTCCGGCACTGCACCGAACCCTGGCGCACCCCAGAGGTACGCAAGCAGGCAGCCGCCTCTTGAACCTAGACACGAAATATAGGCTTAAGGATAATGGAAATCATAGCACTCATCAAGATTTAATCTCTTCGCTACCAGGTACTGCAAACACCGGGGTTCGAAACTTCATGGCGCTATAAACGTCAGATCACGGGTTCATAGTGCTGTAAACACCAGTGTTCGAAAACTCATGCCGCCGTAAACGCCAGATCATGGCTTCATAGTGCTGTAAACTCCAGGATTCGAAACCTCAGGATTCGAAACCTCATGGCACTACAAACGTCAGGCCACAAGTTGGAAGCCTGCAGTGCTCATTCTTTTACCCTTTGAGTTTCTCCGCGGTAACTGGTCAGTAGGCCAATAACTTTGACGCACCGAGCTCTGTATCGTCTTGTGTATACGTACTTGGCACTTATCACGATTCAGCACTGAAGGGGATACTGCAATTTTCGGCGTTCAAATTGAGCTGTGCACCCTCAGAACTGACAATACCGCAGGGGAGATACCCATGAACAAAAACGGATCGCTTGGCTTAGCCGGTATAAACACCGGGTTCGAAAAGATCACCAGTTCGTGGTGGAATAGACACCAGGTGGTTTAAAACCTCATGACGCTACAAATCCCAGACCATAGGCTCACCCTTTTGTTCTTCTTTTGCCCGGCCGTAAACACCAGGTGCTATAAAGGGCTCGAACCACGTCATCTTGCCCCTCATCCATCGTAGCGACCGCTCACTCAAATTTTACCCACCTCTTCCACCGAGACTGAGGCCGTTAGGAGGATCTGAGGGAAACCTTGGCTGGATTTAAATATTAATTCAAGTAACAAGAGAGGTATTAGGATGGGGTACTCAAATCTGAATTTCAGTCTGCGTGGGCGAGTTTTCACGTATACTAGTTCTAGCACACGAGTTACTTTATTTTCTAGTTGTCAAATAGTTTAATGGCATTGATTCTTCGCTTGAATCAGGACATCTTAGTATTAGAAATGTTACTTTGGATGCTTCTTTTACTTGTTGATTGACTGATCTCTCGAGGCCAGAAGGCCCGTATATATATACAGACTTGTCTCCCATATACACAACCATATTCGTCTCCATATCTCTTATCCGTTTGCATATCCGTTTGCACTGATATGAGCCGCTCTCCTGAGGCATATCTTCATACACCAACTGCATATCAAACGGACCTGAGCTGTGAGGCTCACGATGCAGGTACACATGCAACAAGAAAAAAAGTACCCTACGAGTGATAAGCCATGAAATCGCAAACGTAACATGTCCTATCATAAAAAGCATTCACATATGCATATCCATACATCCATATATACACATCGTCTGCTAACTCGCCTTTTATAACACACTAACACCTAAACGCCGTCTGCAATGCAACAAAAAAACCAAAACACCAACACTACCCATCTCTTACACTCCTAACAGCACTTTCCACCGCACCCTCTAAATCCACATGGAAAAACGGCAACCCAATACTGCCGACAGGTACAATCCTCTTCCCAATTCCCCCGCGCCTCTCAATTGTTAACCCCCGTGCCGCCTCGGGGTCAGCCTCCTTCGCCTCTTCAATCTCCCTTTCCATCTCACTAGCCTGATGTTGGATCTCCGCCACCGAAAACAGCGGTTTCCACCCCTCCTTCCTTCGTCCAATGCCGCCGGGGAAGCCGAATCCCGCAGAACTCAACGCGCGCTTGGTCCACCGGTTTCCGATTGCAGCGAAATGCCATTCCACGATATCGGGAGCCGTGTAACGGTCGAGCTGGTTCCGCACGTCGAGCAGGTTTTGGACGCTAGTGATGTCGACGTTGTTAACGCTGGAGAAATCAAGGATTACGGCTTTGAGGGTGGGACGCCATGTCTCGAGCGCTGCTTGCTTTGTAGGGTCCTTTGGCCCGGGGTCGTTCCAGGCGCGGTCGCCGGAGTGAGTGGAGAGGGAGAGTGGGTTGCCACGGCGTGTGTTGGCGAAGATGTGGGCGACAAGCGCTTCGGTGTAGTGTGCGGCATTGGGGTAGAGAAAGCCCTCCGTGAAGCGGTAGATGAAGACGCCCGGGTACGGGTTGACGATATCGAGTACGGGATTTGAGCCATCACGGTGGTCGATGGGGAGAAAGACGTTGCGGGTGGATTCATAGGTGTCGAGAGGGCTGTAGATGGATCCATAGTTTTTGAGGTTTGTTGAGGAGGAGCCGGCGGTCTTTGTCTCAGTAGGGAACTGAGTGGAGGAGTTGGAGGGGGTGGCGGTGGTAGAGTCGCAGAGGAGGTGGTCGCCGACTACGGAGTGGACTTTGACTTTTCCCATGAAGTGGCCGCGGGCTTTGGCGATGCGGAAGAGAAGGAGCATGCCCGAGAGTCCGACGGAGATATAGATGCCGTTTTCGATGTTTGAGAAAACAGTAACGATGACGCCGATCCAGAAGATTAGACATTCGACTGGTGAGACTCGCCAGAACTTGTATACTGTGTTAGGAGGTGTGATCAGATCTCCTACAGCATGAATGATGACTAGTGACGAGGTTAGTCTGCATTACCTATTGCAGGGTTGAGGTTCTTACCAGCCGATAGAGTGGCATCCGGAATGTAGAAGAATACCACAGTGAGACAGTAAATAGCGAGGAGTACAACGGCTCCGGTAATGACACCTGCGAATGGAGTGCGCACGCCCGCCTTCGACTTGATCGCAGTACGAGAGAACGATCCAGTTGCAGGATACGCACCAAAGAAAGGGCCGAAAATATTGGTGATTCCAATAGCAATAAGTTCCTGAGACGGATTGATAGTGTAATTGTTGACCCTTCCGAACGACTTGGATATAGCAATGTGTTCAATCAATAAGATAATCACAGACGCCGGTAGCCGCGAAGTAAAGCGCCCAATAATCTGGCCGTCGACTTTTGGTACTCCCATATTTTGGAAACCCGTTGGAACGTCCCCAAGGATCCCGAAAAGCGGATTATCCTTCCGGTTCATGTTGACTAACCACGAGATCATCGTGTATAGCAACATGATAAACGCCGTTCGCAGCGTGCTGATGAAGAACCATGACTTCTGATACCCCGGAAATTTCTTTGGCAGGAATGATGTAAAGATCCACTTCAAAAGATACAGAAAGAACAATGCGGTAAGTCCCATAGCAGCATCAATCGAGATGTGGTCCAGGTTTTTCAGGGTGTTAACGAAAACTATGTAAGTTGCGTCTCGAGTATTGAACCCCGAGATTCCGAGCATCTTGGGCGCCTGACCGACCGCGATATTGAGAGCTGACCCTGTCATGAATGCCGCGATAGCAGTGAGAGGGATATAGTCGACTATGAACCCGAGTCTAAACAGTCCTATGGCCAAGACGATTCCTCCACAAACTAACGACAACGCCGACGCAACCTGCGGACGTTCAGCTGCCGGCAATTCCCCGACAATATTACCCACAAGGGTCGACATAACGGCAACTGGACCGATAGTGATATCCTTAGAAGTCGCAAAGAACCAGTAGAGCATAACACCGACGAACGACGAGTAGAGGCCAAACTCTGGCGGCAGAGTTGCGAGTTGAGAATAAGCCACTATAGAACCCGTCAGCACCCTTCTCCGCCCATCTAAAGCCTCACAAAAACTCACTTCCTTGAGGAATAACAACACATCCCACCGTGATACCCGCTGTCAGATCCCCATATGCCCATTTAAGATTGTACCGTCCAATCCAAGTCAAAAACGGAAAGAAGCTCAGAAAGTACGCTCTCACGCCACGTAGCGTAGGTTTGAACTGTGAGACGTACTCCAATACTGTTGGCTCCGGCTCTATGTACGGCGTGTTGATTGAGTACACCGACTCGCCGCGGGTAACTGTCTGCTCGTACGGCGTATCATCCTGAAGCTCGATCCCAAGAAACTTTGCGATGCTGTGGCCAGCTTTGGTAGAGGGCGGTACGGCCGACGAGGGTTCTACGGAGGATCTGGCCATACTGTTGCCGACTGGATGGATATGGAAGTGGGGGTGAAAGTAAGGAGGGAGGGAGGGACAAGCTTTGTGTGTAGGCTAAAAGCGCATAAAAGACGAATGGAAGCCCAGATAAATAATTGCTCTCTGTTCGGTGAGTCTCCGCTCTGGGGCTCCGGGAAGGTCAATATATTTTGATGCATTGCGACATCTTGGTTGATAAGAAGCCTAGCGGATCGATCCTGCAGGCCTCTCTGCCGTAGTGCATTCCGATCTCTAATCTAATTTTTTCAGATCCGCGTGCTGGTGGTGGGTTGTTTGAAGCGTTGACAGGCACCTCACGTCATTCACAGCCAATCAGAAAGCTGCATGAAGACGTAATATTGTGACAGGATTTTGTGCGAGCCACTAATATAACAACCAGCTACAAGAAATCTACCTACACCCTATTAGGATTATTGATTAAATAAGCCAATAACAACACTCAACCGATAAACGTTCGCCACACTAATCGAAGATTCGAAATGGCGGCAGCTGGGCGGCAGTTCTCCCGATGCTGATCATAAGGAGCCACAATATGGAACGGGCTCCTCCAGGTGACAAAAATCACACCAGCTGACATGAAACATCTTCCCCAAACTCCAACAGCCGAAGCCGTATTTACCGCTGTTAATTCCCTCCAGCGCTCGTCTAGAAACGATGATAAGGTGCTGCTAAGTGAAGGCGAAAGACCGTCATGAGATGATGAAAGAGATCAACTTAGTTGTGGTAATAAAGCACCATGCGTGTTCCACTATGCGTGTACTCATCATATATAATCGTGGTTATTTATGAGGGTGTTCGGGTGCCGTTCTAGAGAGATAGTTATCTGCTTTAGAGGTGTGGATGGTGAAATTTGGGAAACCGAGTGAGTACCGATATCCATGCGAACCAGACAATCAAGATTCCAGGGCGCAAAGCAAAAGCCGATTATTTGGGGCTATGTATCTATGCTCGCATGCCAGCCCCTGTACTGGTATGCGAGCTTGAGATTTGCCTCAAACCTGCAGCATAGATGTGAGAATCGCAATGAGAAAGGCAACGCATGCAATATATCACTCGTTCTGTATGTTCGTCACAAAGCCACCATTATGTCCGCCCAGTCATAGCATTTAGGTCAACGGGGAAGCCCGAGAAGTTGCCTACCGTGTGCTAAAGCGTATGGTTTGATGGTATGCGCAGTGAGATAACGTTGCAGCGATTGCTTCAGAGCACGCATTTGCGGAAGCGGCAATATCGAGACGATTGTTCAAGGCTGTATATTGGATTGTTTCTGGTGCTGCAGGTCTCACCCACCATAATGCAAATGGATAAACCGGGTAAACCGGGAAAATGCTTGACTGTTTCCTTGAGATCGTTGTCAAGTTCTTAGGATATTGGATACAACAGATATAACCGGTCGAAATACCTCCAAAAGTCAGCTCGGAGTGCCTCAGAGTATCGCGAAGCAAAAACTTATGCCTATGCCGTGTACTGTACTTGCTCTGACTCGGAGTTGAACCGAGGATCTCAGCATTACATACTAGTGCTGCGCCTTACCAACTTGGCCACCAGAGCTGTTTACTGCCAATTTGTGGCAAAAAAAACCAATGCTCTGTTTGCTCATGTGTTTAACCTGGGAATCATATTAAAGATCTGGATCCGCATCTGGAACAGAATGGAGCCAGCGATTGTGGCTGCAGCTGGGTTGCGATTGGTTCAGATCTGAAGGCTTGGCGGCGTGAGTCACAGAGCCGCAACTCAACCCTTGTCCGGTCGCACTAACCAAAAGGCTCAACCGACTTCATCGTCTCTCTCCCTTCATACACCGCCCAGCACAACCGCGACTGCGTTCTCAACGACTAGAACGACCAAATCGACCGTCCTCCCTACATCACGATCTTGTCTTATTACGGTAGAAGGCAATAATACACTCTCGCATCGCTACGCGACCGTCACTGCCTACCTCTAACTAATCTCCGGCACCAGCAAGCGACGCGCCCGTAGTCAACAGGTACGCCAGTCCCCAGCTCCCCCAGCACTCTAGGCGGAAAGAATCCTAGGAACCAGATGGATGTTGCCCAGCCGTGTGCTGTTCCAACTTCACCGCTCCACTTTCGCGTGGTTGTCGGTGCAGTTCATGTTCCACGGCGATTGCCGACTTGTGCTTCTCTTCATACAACCGTTAACCTCAAACAACACAAAGACACCAGCTAACTTAAAGCCCTTATTGGCTTTTGCAGCGACAAAACCTCATTACTTACTATCTCTCGATCTATCTATAACGACATACCCCAAATACAACCCATCGAGAGCATTCCATACACAATCACAATGTCTACCGCCCTCTCTCGCCGGGTAAGCGGAGGTGGAATCACAAAGCGAACTGGCGGTGGTCGTGTTCGCGTCGACCGTGATGGAGACCTCGATATGGATGCACCAGCGGGTGGTCGAGGAAGAGGCGGTTTCCGGGCTCGCCGAGGAGGTGGTGGTCGCCCAATAAACATCAATAATGCCCCCAAAGGTCCAGCGGCGGATCGGGAGAAGGCAAGCGGAAGTGGTAGCGGGGTAACAAGATCTCGAGGATCAAGCAGGAGGGATCCTGCTGGTACCAGATCGAGAGGTGATTCCTCGAGGAAGACCGGATCAACAACCAGCTCGGGACCTGTCGTTGGAGTTCGAGTTCAAGGTTGGAAGGAAAGCAAAGGAAGCGCGGAAGAGTGCGTGCGATTCTTGGAGAGGAAGACGAATCTCAAGTTCAGAAAGGTATGATATGCTACCCGTCACCGCCCCTTGTTTTACGTGATGTCCTTGTGGACCTGTTGTGCCCTCTTCATTTGTCACCCCCATGTACTACTGCTGTGTTGGAATGTGGCGGCGGCGATCAAGAGACGGAAGACGCGCTCCACGATATGCTCTCTTGAGATTACGATTAATCCCTGCGATCCTTTTGATGCACGGGCATATCAGACAATCATCTCGCGCCGCAACTCGGAATCTTCCGTCGTCGAAGTTGGTCCAATGGAGGGGAGAGAGGGTCCACTCGGTTTGAATGCGTCGGGATATTTCATATATGCTAAGGCGACACGATAGACCCAGAAACAAGGAGAGTTTTTGATCCTATACGTTCCGACAACAGATTTGCAATCTGTACTCGACTGGGACAAGGCAAAGTTTGCCGGAGTCAACATCAAGATCACGGCAGATGTGGTCAATGAGCTTTTCAATACTGCGATGGAAGATGCTACACCAAAGAACAGCAGCACCGCCGATACCATCAGGATCTTGGAGGAAGTTCTTCGCACCCGCTACAACGTGGCAACAAAGCTCTTAGATCTCTCTAAACTTGGAGAGGATCCGTTGTTGCAACAGAATGGATTCTTCGAGCTGGGAAGCACAACCAGCAAGATGTTCCCTGCCCTCATGTCTGTTGCGGATAAGAAGTTCGACACTGCACAGCAGAAGAGGGACTTGATCCATTCGGTTTCTCTAGCTAGCAATAACTTGAAGTCTATCGCCCCAGTCACGACATTAAGCATGACCTTTCCCGACCTGAAGAATCTCAGCTTGGAGGGAAACTTGATTGAAGACTTGAAGGGGTTGGAAGGATGGAGAAGTCGGTTTAGGGGGCTCGAACAGTTGATTTTGAGTGGAAATCCTGTTACCAGTCTGTCAAATTACAAGGACGAGATGATCCGACGGTATCCAAAACTCATCATGCTCGACAACGTCGTCGTCGACCGTCCTCAAATCCAAATCGGAGATCAGAATAAATCGCAGACCGTTCCTGTTCAAAACCCCAGCACTGCCGTCGATGCCAACGGACGGCCAATACTTCCACTACCAGTCAAGGGAAACCTTCTGGTGGACCACAATGGACTCGCCATGTCATTCCTGTCAGAGTAAGTTTATCCATCCAATTACATTTCATCGTATTAACAATTATAGCTTCTTTACGCAGATCGACACCAACAAAGACGGAATTCTCGCAAAATTCTACACTCCCGATTCCAAGTTTTCAATTTCGGTCAATACCTCTGCACCCCGAGTTGAGTCCCAGCAAGGCGAGCGCCAATACTGGGATCCCTACATCCCCAAGTCACGCAACATGAAGCGCATCCACGATGGAATGCAGATGGTGGATCGACTTGCCCAAGGCCCACAAGAGATCCGCGGCATGTGGAATGCGCTGCCGGCGACCCGACACAACCTCGGAAACCAGGAGCTGTGGAGCTTCGACATTTTTCCTGTCGACATCTCGCCGGGCGTTACGGGGGTGTTGGCAACGGTCCACAGCGAGTTCGAGGAGATGAATTCGGGCAGCGGAGGCGTCATCAAGAGGAGTTTCGATAGGAGCTTTACGTTGTGGACAGATCCCGCCGGCAGCATAAAGGTGGCCTCGGACATCATGACCGTGAGGAGCTATGCCGGTGCTACCGCGTGGAAGGTGGATCCAAATGCGCCCGTTGCTGTCCCTCCTCCAGCCCCAGCTGCCGCAGCTCCCGCGAACCCGGAAGAGGTCGAGGAGAAGCATAGGAAGTGCGAGATGCTCGCCGAGAAAACAGGGCTGAACTTCAAGTATGCCGAGATGTGTCTTGTCGATACCAACTGGGACTTGGCAGCCGCCTGGAATGCATGGATGTGGGCAAAGGTACCTCCCCCATTCTCCCCCTTCTCCCCTTTCCCCTCTACATATAACTAACCACCAAAAGGAAAACAATAAACTCGGCCCGGAAGCATACGCAAAATAAAACTTCAGCAGCAGCAAACATACGCATGAAGGGGAGGGGTTTCTAAACCTATATGTACGATCAATATACATAACTTTGGGCGGCCTGGGGGAGGCAAACACGTTGTAAATGGAAAGGTCGGCGTTTTTTGAAGTTTGTTTTCTCTTTTCTGCGACAATTATTGGATGGATTGGTGGTGGTGGGCGGGTTTGTGGTTTTATACATAAAGGGGGGATGGGATAAGGGTTGTCGACGATTTTGCGATTGCTTTTGATGATTATGGTTTTGTTTTACTACTGATGGACGAACGGATATAAACTCCAAATGGAAATGGAACGTTTCTGTTTTGCTGAACTGATAGATGAAGTGTGTTAATGTGATGCTGTGCGTAGATGTGGAGGGATGGCTATCAAATACAATTCTCTTGCGATACATGTAAACCCACAACTTTCACCACCTCCAGTGACATACACCGAATTTGAAGTAGTGCCTCAATGCTCGGAGTTCCTGGGTCCAAATTACCTAATGTAAATACTCCAGCTTGCATAGAAAGGTCTCCGTAAACCCCTGAAGGTCGTGGGCTATCACTCCATGACATTCCACGACGGGTGTTACGATATGGGGAGAACCGTGTGCATAGATTCAAGGTACAGAGAAGAGAGAAGGACTCAAGATATATACAGAAGGCGTCAGCCCCAGTTACGATGGCCTTGTATCAGATCTGTAACGTGTCTCCAGCCCATGTACATATATGTAACAGGTTTCTCATGTTACACATAACACAGGGAACGTTACAAAGAACTACAAGTGCAAGTATTGCTAGTTCTAGACCTGAGAAGCCAAGTGAAAATGATTGACTCACGGACGAAATGGTAACTGCAAGTCGTTATATGGACGAATCCTCCCCCCTTTCTCTCGCAAGCTATCAAGGACGAGTTTAGTGCGTAGGTAGTGTTGAGATTAGACGAAGCGGAGTTCGAGTTCCATGCAAAATATCCACACCCATCCGCAAAGCTGGCAACTATGTCAGGAGCAAGGAAACGCCATGATTTTGCATCGAGTTCCGAGGTTTCATGGAGTTTTTCCACGCCGGAAACACTCATGTTGGCGCCATATTGTTGTTGCCAGAAGTTACGAACGTCAAGGCCGAGTATGTAAAAGGGTAGTTGCAAACTCCGCCGAAGCCTATGAAATGATTAAATAGTAGAAGTGCTAATAATTTATCATTAACCGACTACCTTTCAGTGTTACAAACAGGCGCTATCGATGGACTGCTAGACGAGCGACGATTTATTGCGTGATTTTTGCTTGACGATAGCATCCCAAGCCCTGAGACCCACTTACAGGAAGAGGGATCAGGAGCAGGAGCAGTCGAGCATAAGTCAGCGGAAATAAAGAGAGACGGCATCAATATCCGGTTCGTCGAGGGGCGGATACTGCTTCCTGATGGCCGAAGCTGAGTATGAACACAATGGTGGTAGTAGATAATACTGTGATCGGTACCAGGACTGGCTTGGAGTAGTTTTGGGGTTATGGTAGAGTAGCGGCGATAGGATGTGGAGTGGATAGCAAATGGGTTGTATAGCACGCCCGGATTTTCGTGGGTTAGATATGACCGTGACTTGAAAGCCGCAAGATCTCTATAGTCCAGTCAGATACTATTTTCAAAGCCTCGTTGGATACCTGTCGGAAACTTGCATCTTCAAGCTGCGCGGGTGGGGCTATGTAGGTGGGAGGTAAACCAGTGCAAACGATATCCGTTAGGCCTGAAAATTGTCAGTGGGAAAGAGAGGAAGCCATTACATCCACTCACTTCAGTTCAGCCCGCCACATCCGGCGAAATCTCGGCGCCGTATCGAGCTGCGGGCTTCGTAAGGGGTTGCGATGGGAGGGTTGAATGGGGTGTATGTAGCTTCATTGGTGGTACTTCTGTAGTATTTACATCACTCGACCCTAGCTCCCGTCACAGCTTCCCACGTTACATCACCACACTCTTCCTCACTCCCATCGTCTTCTCATTATCCAGAGGACCATGATGCGCATTAGCACCTTTATAAGTTCTTGACGATGGCAACGCGACGGAGCCTACACAGCAACCTCTTCGTCCCATCTTCGATCTTATCGGTTCCTCGGCTGGCGGAGTTCCTAAGCGGATAGACCTACAGATGTCTACAGAGATTTGATGCCAACATTGATCATCGACTGTAACGTTTACTGTACCATGAACTTGATTCTGAAAAGAAGTACTTAGGTAAGTATCCAATTAGGTACTTGTTCGTAAACCTGGCTCAACTTCCACGGCCTGCTGTGTACACCAAAGTTTTCTTAGTTCACGCTTTTTCAACCTTAATTCGACCCTCTCTCTTGCGTAGTCTCTTTTTGGCAGGCGCCCTCCCCTGTGGTATCTCCCTTACTCGTTCTCTCCACGCACGGATTCCAGTGCTGTCACTCTCCTAGACTCCTTCCTACACAAATTCTCCTGCAGGGTTCTTTCACTGATTGTCCGATGGGCTAAGTGGAGAACAGATTAAGAGGTTGTAATTGGTATCACTCTACCACGCACGAGACCATAGTCTTCACCCTCAACATTCCGGACAAGTGAGAGAAATCTCATTTACTCCGCTTCAAAAACCACCCCGAGTCACTGCTCATTTAGTTAGTGCAAGGCCTCACAACGCGGAGGAATCGGGGTGTCCGAGAACTTTTAGCTTCACTGGTGTATATCGGAGAAAAAGAAAAAAATATTTATGGAGAAAAAGAAAAGTGCACGATAACCCTGGCCCTCATACCTGAAAGTAATCATCAGGCAGCCTTCATCACGTCAAGACAAACAGACCAATAACAGCTATTGTCAACTCTACAACTTGAAATGTACTACACATTCCAGAGCATATCATCTGCAGGCGAACTATGTGCATGCAAGCGTACGTATACACTCTTGGCTGGAAGGAATTCAGCTCTGTAATCCCTCCCTCCTTCCTTCGAGCCTGCCAGGCGGTGGGCATCGTCGAGCACAACCCAGCAACGATCAACATCATGGTTCAAATCCCAAAAGGATCGGATGACTTACCAACTACCGACGAATCGAGCCCGTCTCCATGTCCGACCGCACCGATCCCACCACGGCCCCACTCAGCGCCCATTTTCTCGGCCACCAAGCAACGGGCAACAGCCGTGGTTCGGAGCTTGGGGTGGTCGAGCAATTCACCGACTTTCGATGGATCGGGGCCCGTGGCCTCACAAATACCACCACGGCTCTACCCATGCCATGAGGCAACATCACCGTCAGCTCAGGCACAACAACTTCACTGCTTCCCAGCCGATGACTCTACTCACAAGATAAACTGGACACGCATAATTGAACGCACCATCATCGGACTCACCCTCCTGCTGAGTATCGCGACGCTCGTTTTCACATTCCGTGCGGATGCAGCCGCTCGGACGGCGCAAGCGACGGCTGATCGATCACTGGAGCTGGAATCATTTTCCGTTGAGCTGGAGAAAGAGGCGGGGAGGTATGCGGATAGGCAACTGAAACTTGACGAGTATGTGGCTTGTAGAAGCAATTCTTCGGTCTGTTTCCAGTTGCCTGGCGGGTGCTATACTAATAAGCATGATGACAGATGATGTTACCGTCTGGAACGAACTGCTCGAACGTACTTTCCCCCGGCAAAACCAGCTCGAAGCAGTACGGAATGAAGATGTCGGCTAGTATCACTGTGGGAGTTCCTATATTTGCCATGTTACTGCTGGTGCTGGGTGTTGGTATTCGGATGCGAAGGAGGCGTTGGTGCTCAGACGTGAAGGTGTCAGAGGCATAGCTAGAGCACAAATAAAATTCGGTGGTGGAAGGACATTTTGTTCCGATGTCCTGGATGAACTGATGCGTGACGCGGTGCCTACGGCATCTTTTCGATTTATGCACCACTCAAAATTCCGGTACTCCTCCATCACCGCCTCTTTCCTCACAGAACTGTTTACACTGTCCCCAAAAATTTGCCTGTAAGGATCGACTATTTGGATACATGGCGTATTCCAGGTCTTGGGATGTTTTGGTGGATTTCAGCCAGTCTTGTTGTTTCTGTGTAACATGCGTGTATCTTCTCAGACGTGGAAAGGCTACCTACAAGTATGACTGTCAGTATTATCACATCTCCCTATTGATTGCTCTTGTGCCCAGATCTTTATCGAGTTCCGGCGAAACAGACATACTCCCATTGATCACTGCTGGTGATTGAGGTTGAGGATTCCACCGTGGGAAGTCAAGTAAACTTGGGTTAGGGCCAACTATTCGTTTGGTGACTACTTAAGTACCTGCCAACTTGTCACATCAATATGCATGTTTGTTGCACAGACTGTCAACTCTGCGGATTGATCCCACACACCAGATAGAACATATCAGCCGCAGATAGTTAGTGAAAGCTTAGTGCGCCGGTCTTGCAGTCCTCTCTCTCCAGGCGATAGAACTTATTAATCAATCCCCCACATCAGCCTACAATCTCGATCACCAAATAACGAGTAGTAGCCATAGTTTAAAACTCGAAAGAGCCGGTTGATGCATCAAATATCGACGGACCGAGGCAGTCTCCGGAGCGCACAGCCTCGCCAACTCCACGACGGACCCCATCCATCGCAGTCGGAGACGGCGCCAGCATCAGCGTCTCCTGACCCTAAAACCGCACTCAACGATGCCAATACCACCTCTGACACCTCTCCCAAGTACAACTGGTCACGCAGATTTGAGCGTGCCGTCTGCGGGCTCACTTGCGTGCTAACCATCACGACCCTCGTCCTCTCATTCCGAGCAGACACAGCTGCAAGGACGTGTTGGACTCGGTCCAACTTGGCGCATCCAGTCAGCATGTGTCCTCGTTGGCTGGGTTGGCTGGAGTGATAATGTTGTGGGTGCTACTATGTTTGTTTTATTGCTGATAGTGCTTAGTATTTAGATTTGGATTCGAAGGAGACGTCGGGGACATAGTTAGCCATAACTTCAACCCGGTAGTTGCAAGGACATTGCGTTCCGATGTGCTGTGTAGATGAACGGGCAGAAGAATCACCCATAACCAACCAAAGGACTGATCCACGGCATCGTTTTGATAACACAGCCTCAAATTGTATCTCCTCCACCATCACCACTTCCTTCACGGAAGTCTATCCACACTAATGGGGAAGAATGCTAGCCTCAACCTAGCCGGAAATCTGGAGGGGGCAATGGGCACTGTCATGCTCTAGTTAGAGTGAATACAGTATGACCAAATAACAACAGTCTATTCACACCACACGCGGAAACTATACGGTGGCCCTGAACCAGTCACTGGGGAAACGTACAAAGGTTCCCGCTATCCATTCCCGTTGCCGAAATTGCCGACTTCCATTTGACAGGGTCGGACTGTGAGGTAAATTGGTTCATCAAGCTTGACTCAGTTCCCCGCACCGCGGAGTGATCTCGATGAGGCTCGTACGGGTGGCGGATGGCAATGAAGTAACGCAGGAGGTATCCTGCGTACCAGAAGACCCCGGTGACGAACACAACCACAATAAAAGCTTAATATTCGAGCAGCCGTAAGACCACGAGCGTTAATTCGATGCGGAATATGTGGGGACCTGGGCCTGGATCGAAACTTGGTGTTGAAAAGAGGGGTCTGGGTCGGGTGCGATATCCTGTAAAGCCAGCCGTACTAATAATAATCACAAAAGGATATGCCTCAGTGCAGGGGGTTGGAAAGTGAAGGAGTCCACAGATTGTAATATACGCTGACTGACGATGGCGAATACCGTTCGTTGACGAATTCGATGCTTTTGCCTGTTAACGGTGACTACAGCCGTGGCAGCTCCAAATTTAGCTTGGTACTGGGACAGTATTCGGCATCGAACGGTCGATCACTGTAGGGACGGTCGATCATTGTAGGGAGCACCTCTTGCAGTGCACGAGTGACACGCAATGATAACGGCGTTGATTGCGCTCTCGACCGAAATGGTCATAGTTCGTTCTGTAAATAACCACAATCGTTTCGCCACCAACACAACAACAAGCAAAACAGAAACACTACGAAACAACAACACCGAAGCAATACAGACTCTAGCTAACAGGACAAACGAAGTCCAATCGTCGGTTGCGCATGATGAATCAACTCGGTACTCGGTCCGGCACGACACAAAGCTGGGTTAGGTGTTTTATGACCTTCGGGCTGACGCGGTTACCGTGCCCCTGGGTAACTCTTAATTAATGCAGGGTGACACAACAACCCTCGAAGTCGCAGAAAGTCGCAGTCTCCATATGAAAGGTACTCTCACTGCGTTGCCAGAATACCATCCTGTTCCTGACGAAAAGGGGTGAATTGTCACTCACGGAGTCCGTTTTAATGGTATGTTCAGCCCCGCGATATCTCATCCCTAAACAGGAGGTAAAGGGGAACTGCAGCAATTGCTAAATCGGTAAGGAAGCAGATTCGTCTCATACTAAGTTCTCGAGAAGATAAGCTGGAGAAGAAACATAGCTATCGCTGCAAGATCACTAGTGCAATCGATAAGAAAAGAGCCGAGCTGCATCCGAACATGGAAGCCGATGAAATAGAAGACGTGGCTTACAGAATAAATGAACTCGAAAGGTAATTGTCCTCCATTATCCCGGTGCTAATTTTCTAAGTATCAGTCTGGTACTTATGGGGAATCATGTCGGTCGTTGACAGCTATTGGGTCCTCGATAGAGAACCACATATGTCATGATCCTACCAAAGCAAAACCATATGGACTTCGGAGCTTTGAAGCTCTGGCTTGAAGTGGCCAATTTCCCGAAGTCTGAATCAATGTGGGAGCCTAATACCTACGTCCTGTGCAGGGCAGAGGGATGTCCACCGCCAATCCACATGGGAACCAAAATAAGGTTCAACCAGATCCCGGAGCTATATGCGTTATATAGCGCTATTGGAAGAATGGTTATGGCCCAGATACAGCTGCTAGTGCCCACATCCATATAGGCTATTGCTTCATGGCTACCACAAGACCCGCATTGAGTCTCCGTACTACCATCGGCGTTCGATGTCATAATCACTGACGCCTACTTCATAATTCTGGGGAAGCTATGATGCCGTTAGAGGATTCTACCCTTCTCCGCCCTGACGTTGTGGGAATGACGGGTTTGCATTCGATATTTTTACTGATTATTGGTTACGGACACGCAGGGTGGAGACTATAGAGGTGCGACGGTGGAATGCACATACACTGGGCTGGAAATAGCTATGGTATCATGAGTGGTCATCGTCGAACTCAGGCAGGATGGGTAAAAATACTTACCTATAACCGCGTGCATTTGTCTATATCTGGTGAGTCTTAAGGTTTCAGAGGGAAAGAGCCGAAGGAAAGTTTCATGAACGCATAGTTCTTCTGTGGAACATAAAGAGTTTGTGGGGTACCGGTACATCCACCGGACTGGCTGCAAATCTCACCGCTTCATGCGCCAATCCGATAGACGGGCTGCTCTTGCACCAGTTTCGTCTGGGCTGCTTTAGAGGTGTGGTGTTTGGAGGTAGATGGTATTGAACCCTTTGGTCGTTCGTATCGGCAGTGGCACAACTGCGGATTCGGCGGTATACAATCCCACAAGCTCATCCTCGCACCTTCGAGGGCAAAGTATAGTAATGCAGGCCGATGTATCCCCTGGTGGTCCTCACAGGCGAATCGATGCGTCCGAAGAAGTGCAATATGCATTACTATATTCAGTACTGGGAGGCAAGAGCAGTACATTTTTGAGAAACCCAATCCAAGGTTCTATAGGGTTCCGTGAATAAGCCGCGTAGCTTATCAGCAGATGTCCGGACAGTAATTCTTAAAAGTCGGCCCGGAAAGCATGGAACCAGGCATCCCCGTTGGAACCTTCGAATTTGAGGACCTGGGTGGCTATGACCAGCTCACCTTCGCCAGAGTTGTCAAATATAGCGCCTGTACTCCGTCTACAGCCTATTCCCCAAGTACGGCTATGCGGAATTCTACAGTACACTACTCATACCCGTTGCTAGTGTTTGGTACTAAAAGATGGAGAGTGGCTCGGATCGTGGTAATGATTGAACGTTCGCTTGCGCTCGTAAACAAGCTAGCTGCTTCTTTTCGCCTTTGGCCAACCTGTTCGGGTAAGTTTCATGACTTGCATTTTGATCCAACGCAATTGCTAGCATTAGGTCTTTGGAAGCATACGTATTAAGTAGTTTTAAACCATGATCGGTGGCGCTTTCCACAAACCCCCACGTGTGGGGTATAGAAGGATCCTTACCTGCCAGCTTGCTTAGGCTCGTATCAATGCCATTATGTAGAAGTGGCAATCGATGCTCCCAAAATACACGGCAACGCGACTGGATTGCCACCAAACACACCTGACGAATCACGATCACGGGGGTTCGCGTTCTCCGTTTCTTCATGCAGTGACGGTGGGGCTGAACGAAGGGGTTTTAATTTTAGAGTGGCTCTTGGTGACCGCTCCAATCAAATGCGTGAGGTTAGGAGGGACTCCAAGACAAGACGAGATACTGCAGGGTGATGGGGCGGCGCGTTAGTGCGTATCTCTCGCTTACGGATTACTATGCAACGTTGTCTACTCCTTCGCGCGAGTCTTTGCGACTAGATAGCCACATCTTCTCCCCGACCGATGCAAAGACGAAGGTGAATTAGACCCGGACATATTTTCATGGTTCGTTGAAAGTTCCGCGGCAATCAAAAATCCCACGATCTTAGGTGACACCCGAAGAAGCTACCAGGATCACTGCATGATGTGGTGGTGGTTATTGGTGGCGATCCGCACACTTCACAGCGCGCTAGACCGGTTTCGACGAGGGCGACGCGATTCGATAGGTTCCAGCGCTGTGGTTACCCAGATGGGGAATGCGGGCATCCCTGATTCGACGGGAAGAAGAAGCAACTGTGGAGACGAAGGATGGAAGAAGAAGAAAATTCGAAGCTATGTAGTGCCAGTTGTACCCTCTCCCCCGCGCTGAATTTGCTGCCGATCATGACAATTGAGAGAAGTAGATACGAAGTACTGGGTACAGCTGATGCTGGTGCACGGATCAGGACGTCGAACTCCCACGATGGGATATTGACGTGGGGAAGGCCAATCGGGGGCCGTTCCAGACGTTGTGAAAGCAGTTAGCGGTGTCTGTCAAAATGGCATCGAGAAGTTCACTTGGGGGGATGTCCTTCGTCATTCAGAGATGCGGACGCTATGTGTGTGATAGCGCTAGAGCAATAGGCATTGTGCTGGTGTGTAATGAGACACTCGTGTCTGGGTTGTTGTTCACTCCAGTTCGCCAGGATGATAGATATCGACCGGCGAAAAAAAGTGGGGATTGAGCAATTGAGCTCAGTAATAGTGGTATCTGAACCTTGGCGGTACCTCCAATAACTCCAATAACTTGTAATCCAACATTAATATCGCCGCGATCCGTGTCTCGCGTTAATTCTACTCTGCCGTGTCTCTCTTCTCCTTAGACAGATCCTGGCTCCGCGTCGTACCGCTTTAGCACTAGAGTGGACAATACCGCCCGCTTCGCTGCTAAAGGCTATTGTTGGGCTTATGTTTGTATTTTCTTCGAGCGATACTTATCTCACATCTGGTGTTCGCCAAATAACCTTAACACGTCCTCCTTCTGAGCTCTGCCTTTTTTTCTTTCCTTCTTTCTCTTCTCACTTCCTCGTCCTGCTACGCTCTCGTTTCTTTCTTGCCTGTTCGACATCAGCCCGTCCAACACGACATCTCGCGTGCTTCGGAGCACCGCAATTAATGTTTGCAGTTCATCACTATAGCCTTATCGTTGTCTTTTGAAATCCCCCTCCACCCCTGGGTTTCCACATTACTAGATTCATCAAAGACCCTTCGTTTTAAGAGCAACAATTAGTCTTTACGAGAATTTTCGGCTCCGGTGCAGTCGGGCTTTCCAGAAACCGTGGGTTGCTGCTGTATCAAACGGAGCCATGCAGTCGTTTCGAAGCTCGGCAGCTCCCAATGCCGATAGTAAACGGAGTTTCGGCATCTTTGGAACCATGATCCGGAAACCAAAGTCCGAACCTGCTCAACAATCCCAACCACTATCATCACAACCCCCGAAACTCGAACTTCCACAACTAGCACCAACCCCACCAGTGGAGGAGGCCCCGAAGGAACCAGCTCCCCGCCAGAGGAGAGTAACAAAGAAGCCATCAGCCGATGTCGATGATGAGCTTAGGAAGCACTTGCAACGAGAAGGTTTTGCGTTTCTTGCGTTTACGGATCCGGATAAGGCGGCTGGGATTTCTCACACCCCACCAACCCCGAAGCCAAAAGCTGTGGTTGTTGACCCGGTGGAGAGCAGTCGGAGGGATGGGACTTTGCTGAAGGATGCTATTGAGAGGATGGAGAAGACGAACATTGAGGCGTCTCGGTCCGTGCCAGTGAAAGTGGTAGAGAAACCAAAACCGACACATACCCAGAGGCCGCCAGTTAGGATAGATTCTCCCCTGGATACCTCAAGATCGATACCCGAACAGCCACGGCAAACTACGCCTGCAGTCTTGAAAAAGGAGAAGTCACCGGATCGTACTTCACCCGTTGTTGCTAAGGTTGAGGGATCGGTTATGTCCCGGCCTAGGATGAGGTCTGTGCCTTCTGCATCTACAGCAGGCAATTCTTCCGGGGCGCGGACGACTGCCGAGAGGACTCCACCGGTTTTGAATTCACAACAGCCTGGATCTGCTGCAACAGTCACAGCAAGATATTCGAGTAACGGCTCTACGGATAGGAAGGGTGAACTAAAGACCTCCGACAAGAGCCAAACGGAGAGTGGAATGGATATGGGTATGGATAGCCAAGACCGAAGCGCGAATGGGAAGCCTCCAGCAAGAAACGACTCCCCTCGGTCCGAAACACCCGCAGAGGCTCCGGCTCGGATACCGGAATCTCCGGCCATGGCACGGTTCGCTCAGGAGGCTTCGATGCAAGATGTGGATCCACGAAAGTCAGTTCGAAACCCGGGCAATCATAATCAGCACATACAGCCCCGAAGAACTCCTCCGACCGATTCAGGTAGGCATTCAGGACAGGAGTATGAAAATGGGCTTGGAAGCAGGACACAGTCTTATGAGCGTCTTAAGAGGCGAAGTCCTCTTCCTATGAATGTTGAAGGCAACCGTTCTCTCCAGTCATTAACAGTCGACGAAGAGGATAGCAGCTTAGATGAAAGCCAGTCCTCTAATCTTCCGGTTCCAGTGATGCTGCCTCCAGATGAATACAAAGTTGTTCCCAACCAACTTCAACGTACATGTATAATGTCCCACCGTTCGACCGTCATGTCATCTAACGTCCACCATCGGATCTGTTGTATGGTCTGCCAAACGGATTCGTCAGCTGAACGATGGCTCTGCACTTACTGTGCCCTTCGGTTTTGCTCCAGGTGCAAGGCTGAGTTTACTATGGGAAATACAGTGGGGCAGATTATGGAAAAAGCCGCGTCAGAAGACTGGAGGTCGCAGTCGTCGAGTCCACCGAGTCCAGTTCGTGGTGCACCGGAAAAGAATATCCCCTGGGAATTGGCGTGTGTGATGGAAGCTGGTGGAAGACTACAGTTACGATCGCCGCCCCGACCACCTCCACAGTCGAGACGGGTTTCGCCTGTTTACCCGAATAGAGGGCCTTCCCCTGTTTACTCGAATAGAGGACCCTCCCCTGTTTACTCCAATAGAGGGCCCTCCCCTGCAAACAGAAGCGGAAAGTCATCTCCACACTCGTTGTCACCAGATGAACGGGCACCAACGATTCGGAACCAGCCACCAAGTCCAACTTGGTCCGACCAGGAGAAAGCACAATCGAGAAACAGCAGTAGGAACGGCTACAGGTACGAAGACACACCTGCGGGCTACGATAGGGAAGCCAGGAGGAAGACTGTGCAAAGGATTATGAAGGATGGGGGGAATATGTCGTCCGCGGCGCGGAGTTCGTCGGCGGTCTTGAGCGGGAGTGGAACTGCAGCTGAGCAGAGACGTGCATTGTTGCATGGCGCATCCTATTGATGGATGAATATGTTTGATGACAGGAGTTTGGAAAAGATTGTGAACCAAAAAGTTGGGATTTCAGCTTAATTGTTTTGCTTGGATGTGGTATTTTGCTCGTTTTCACTACTTGTTTGAGGTTTTGTATGGCTGTGGTGTTCAGCATTTGTGTTTTGAGTGTTGTCCGGTTTGTTGGCGTGATGATGCTGCGGATAAGTTTTCTACGAATTTGTACGACACCTTCTACTAATCACCATTCCTCTTCGAGCACACGATTTAATGGCTTGGTTTGGTGAGTAGCTTTTATAGTGGGCGGGTTGGAGTTGAGATTTTTTGCACTTTGTTTTGTGGCTTGTTAGAAGTAATTTTCTTCCGCACATAGGTTGGGTAAGAAGGCAATGGAGGAGAGATGGAGATATTGGATGGAAAGTCCAGTAGAGTACATTTGCACTTGGCAGAGAGGCAAGCACATACATGAGTTGTGTTTGTGTTTGTGATTGATGGTTCCCCTATAGTGGAGAGTGATGGATTGTGTTTTGTGAGGTACATTTGCACGGGGTAGCCGGATAAAAGAGTGATATGATATTGCAGGTTTCGAACTGCCTCCTGGTGTTTGTAGCACTTACAGGCATGGTATATGTTCCGACCCATACGCCAAATTTTCCCGTTGGCTAACGGGTCGACCGATATGCCAAATTGTCAGCTTGGTGAATAGGTCAACCTACACCAACTGAGGGTACTGACCAATGTGCCAAGTACGAGGTTGGGAAGGCGCAATAAAGCACCATATTTTTTCAACTGTTGAACTTCTACATTACCCTACTTCATTATCGTGTCTATTCTACTCTTCTATCACCGTGTCTATCCTATTCTCTTCTTCCAACTCCACCAAAAATTTCCTCGCCTACAACAAACAACGACTACCTTGACTTCCACTCCTGTGTTTACAAAAAGAATCAAGTTCAGTACATAGTGTATAGTCACGCTGATGAGCATGACTGGAAATTTATCACTACTTACCACCCAGACTGAAATTGCCTGGGCAAATTGAACCCCAGGTCCAGAGTGAGCTGGAGCAGCTAGCAGACTGAGTGCAAGAAAGAGAACCAATACAACAGTTGGAGTACAAAGTATAGCAGGAGTGACAATGGGACGGCATGCGCAGAGGCAGAAGGAAGAATAGATTGAGCGGTTGGCTGGGAGTGTATACTAGTAATTTTGTGGAAGGAATTAGCATTATGAACTTGGTACACCAGTTGACCACATTGCCAGTAGGTTGACCTATACACCAAATCTCCTGGTTGGCCAGTGGGTCGATCCATATGCAAAATCTTCCCGTTGGCCAATAGGTTGACCTATATGCCAAAATGTTGACCGCTTTGCCAATCGGTTGACCTGTTGGCCAATGGGAAATTTGACGTATGGGTCGGAACATATATAATGCACCATGCTTTGCTAACTAAACTAATTGCTCAGCTCTTATATAGCCAGTTGATTCGCGGGACCTATATCAACCGCGCTGGGGGACTCTTGATATTTCCATCTTGTAGCAGGAGTACTATACTCCGAAGGAAATGGCAGGACAAAAGAGGACAAGCGTCTGGTAAAAAGGCGATTACCGCAGGCTTCGAGCCTGCGGCTTTTGGATAGCCACGGCACCGGTTAAGACCACCGTTCAGCTCTTATTCATGAGAGTAAGAAGCTATTTCACCCGCCGCAGCATCTACCTCCCCCTTTCCGGCCGCTCAGTTTCAAGGCGGGGATTGAGACCGAAGCTCGTGCACTTTCCGCTTACAAACCACCTCAGCCAAATTCTCTACAACGATATGGAAGGGCAGAACCGTGTGCGTGTATTCTATGGTACAGAGAAGAGAGAAGGAGAAAGACTCGAGATATACAGGAGGCGTCAGCCCCTGCAGCAGTGACCGTATCATACCTGCAACACGTCTCCGGCATATGTACACCTGTAACACTCACGATTGGACATGGGGCGAATGATACCACGTGCATCACCCTCCGCCACATAATCTTCAGTGCTTCCACCATGAACCAGTCCCATAATTATAGATACAAAACCCTCAGCTCAGACTCCCCATATCCCACAGTCACTCCGCGTCCTAACATACAAGATTATCTCTAGCGATATAATTTCCTCGGGTGGAGAGAAAGCAGCTTGCAAAACTGTGAGCGGAGAAGTAATTTATGTACTGACAATGCTTACCCTCAATCTACTCATCAAAGGGGAAAGTGCGCTTTAAATCCAGTCGCTTCTTTTCGCCTCCGTTTTGAGGTGCGAGCTTGCGAGCGACGAGAAAATCTGGGAACGAGAGCAGGGGGGGGTGGGGGATGGGAGCTTGGTAGATAATGAATTAGTGGTTATCACAACTCGCCATTTGCGTGCAGGGCACTTGGCTCCCGTATTCGGTACTGGGGTTTTTTTTAGATACACGAGCCACATATACATAGCTGAACGACGTAGAATGGGAGATACAGGGCAAACAGACAAAAGCAAACATGAGAGGCTCATTTTACCCAGTTCGCCTATCTTTCTTTATTGCCGAGTTTTTACAGTGAGATAAGATCAAAACAAGCGACAGGCGAGCGGGCACTGCTCGATCCTTAAGCTAGTACTGTTGAGTTTTTTGGACCGTCAGATTATCGTGAAGTAGAGTAGTGATATCAAGTCATATATTTGGAGGGACTTTGCACACTTTTCGAGCCTCGCAGATAGTGGCACTTGGTGGCTCGTGCATCTTAAAAAAAAACGCTACTCTAGGTACGCGTGCTGCTTGTAGCACTATAGCCAATCGACAAAAAAACGCGAATGACAAAATAAACAGCGATCTTCTCTACATTAATTGCCCCTGGGAAGCAATACTTCTGCAGTTCTATTAGTGATTTTTGGATGCTTCAGCCCCCAGCTTGCGATGTAAGAAACCTTGCTTTCAAAGCGTCTATCATCATAGAGATGACCCTAAAGATGACAAGTCATTGAATTTTGATGTGCCATCGATCACTCCTAATTATGAAGACACTACATTAGTTATTCACGTTTTCTTGTTGATAGGCTGTACGGTGTGTTATCGAAGAGTTTATGTTGGATTTTAAGGCTAAATAGTAAGGGGGTGATGGGCTAGAGCCTACCGACGAATACGTGGCCTTCAAGAGCATACCATTACAGAGAGGGCACCGAATCTCATTATAATTGATCGAGATATGGGATCATGGAATTCTAAGGTGTTTGAAGTCAGACGGGTACCCGGCAAATATGCAGTCTTACATCAATCCCCATTCGGCTCTCTGCAGGGTCTTTCAAACTTTATCAATCAGTATTAACCATAATAGAAGCTCGCGCGAGAGTACGGTGTACTCTAAATCTGCTACTTCATAAAATCACTCTAAACCTCTGTGTGGAAGGGGATAAAATCAAACAATATTTGGAGTACAATAGCATCACTCGGGACCCTGAAGGAAATATGATTTCACCAGTATAATTCACGTTAGCCTGAGGCTGACCTAAATACAGTCTAATACCGATACCGTTGGTGCACTAACCTGAGCTGTGAGCAAGGTCTTCGCTGTCCGAATCTTTCCTGAATACTGGAACTCCATGGTGGTTTTATCTGCGACCATTGATTGATAGTACTGCATTGCTCCACTTTTGCGGCTTGCTGCTACACAGAAGCGTGGAGCTAACCTCGAAATCCCCTGCATAATAGACTGTACTCTAAAGCCGAATCATCGCCCGATAATAACCATACCACATCATTTGTTTCAGGTTGTTCTGCGGCAGAGACAAAGTGTCAGAACACGTTGCTAGATTTCCTCCAATCTGCTTCTGAGTCTCTCACCGGGGGTTCCAGCTTCTGGAAAAACGCGACTCATGACGATATGAAGCCTTACTTACCATCGTGCGCAGGTCGGAAGAAGCCGGACAACAACGAGAAATTATTGGGCTTGTAGATTTTGCTCGATTTGTGGAACCACACATCTGCATGAAAACACTTTTGACCTTTAATTATGAGGCTGACAACATTCCCCCGCCTTAGATCTAGACGGATATCCCAGCACCTCAACCCTCCACGCGGTTAGGGAAGCTGTACGTCTCCTGGGATCATCGACTTCACTGTATTGGAGCAACATAATCTGTCACAACGTGGTGTGAATATTCTGTGGGTTCGACCGGAACCCCGTTTATCCGGTACTGTCACCTGAGTTTGTACAATTCTCCACTAGAAGTGGTTACAATCGTTAACTAACTAATGGAATAGAAGATGGAGTTTGTCGGTGTAGCACTCGCCGTTCCCGGAATTGTTGACCTCTTTCTCCAAACCGCTCAGGGGATACAGTGTCTTTTCGAGTGTTCGTTTACATGATTCCCAACTCGGACAAAACCAATGGCATCTAAATCGACAAGGGGAGGTTTGAGGACTGGATTGGGCGAATGAAGGAAAATAGTGGATTCACTTCAAAGCTTGTTTTTAACTCCGAAACGAAACGATGTCAACTTATACTTGAAACACTGGCGCGTATATCTGCTGTATTTGCGGAGGCCGATTAGCTGGAATACAAATACGGAATAAGACATCTTACAGCACCTGGTGGCGGTGGCGGAACATTCCGACCTGCATCATCAGTCACGTTGTCTTCACATACCGAGCATTTCGAATCAAGATCTCTTCGTGCTGGATTCCGTCGCACGCTCAAGACCTTCCTGGGTAGAGAGCTAGACAACGTGGGCTCATCCGACTTCCTGCAAGTGTCACCACCGCATACTCTAGACGTGTCGCACCTTTCGCCTGTAGTATCCTCAACCTCAGCCTCGAAGTTTGGGCCAGCTCAGCTATACCTGGAGTCCATCCTGGCAACAGATCTGGATACCAACATAGGCTTGCTGAAATGGGAAGATGCTGGTTGGAACATCTTGCTCAAGAGTATCAAAGTAAACTATCAGCTTACGGTCACTTAGAGTGGGAAGTCTGTGGTCGGGACAATCTTCAAATTCTCATAAGTGACTTGAAAGAGTACAATGACGCACTTGCGGAGCTGAGTAAAAAGTGCATTGAGGATTGTAAGCCACCTACCCCCCGGCCCAGAGTTAAAACCGCTGACAGCTTCCGAAGCCTCGTGGCCTGCTGTTCTCCTTCCTTCGCGTTTTGAAGAATTCACAGTTAATTTAAGGTTGCCGTTTCCTAAGAATAGAAAATTTTCAGGTAGAGAAGACATTCTTGCGGAACTTCATACTTTCTTTATGCCAAATCGATCAGACATAACCACACCTTCCGAAAGGAAAGTTGCAGTAGTCCATGGAATGGGTGGAGTGGGGAAAACGCGAATCGCGCTACAATATGCACACTTGTTTAGGGAATCATACACAGCTGCCTTTTGGGTGGATGCTCGTAATGAAGGAACAATGGGAACTAGTTGCTTCCACATCGTTCAAGAGCTTATCGCTCACTATTCCGCCAAATACGCGGACTACTCTGATTCCGACAGGAACAGTCGAATATCGATTGACCTTGGGATTCCAGGTAGCATTGAAGCATTGGGAAAACTCGCAAACAACATCTCAGCTCGGAGTTGGATGGTGCTTCGCGATTGGCTTGGTAAAGTCGGAAATACGAAGTGGTTACTACTGGTCGACAACAACGATGATCAGAATGCAGTTCCACTTGATTTTCTACCGACATGTGAGTGGTGCAATATCATCATTACTTCCAGAAACCGAAAAGCATGTGAATACGGACTGCCGGTGTTTGTACCCATCATAGGCAAGGAAGCTGGTGTAGAATTGCTTCTGAAGGGTGCTGCCATTAGTGCGGAAACATTGTCCCAGGCAGGTGAGTTCCAATGTCCGCCCGGATCTGTTTTATAGCAAGCTGATTGGGTGGAATTCGTTTCAAGAATTATCGAGTGCAGAGCTTATCGTCGAAAAACTTGGTGAACTTCCGCTCGCACTTGCACAGGCGGCAGCTTTCATGGTCTCTACACATAGAGGCTTTGTATGGTATCTACAGAAATTGGAATCAAACATCAGGGGAATGTTGGATACTCAATACATCGGTCCTTATAAGAATGTCAACGGCTTTACGTGCTGGAAAATGTCCTTCGATGCGCTGCAGCCAGATGCCGCTCATCTATTGAGGATATACGCGTTCTTGAGTAATGAAAACATTCCCGAAGAACTTTTCACTAGGGAAATAAATGGGATGGATTGGCTAGGCAAAGGTCAGTAGCTCGTGAAAGATTAACCGCAATTCCATTTGACTATATTATAATACATACATGTGGCCAACATGGTGTTTTCAGATATCAACCGGTTAGAAGCGGCGATCGACAACTTGATCTCATTCTCCTTACTGCAATGCAAAACCTCGTAGGGATCAGAGGGTCGATGTCTATGGATGCATCCCCTTGTTCAACTGTGGGCTCGAGAGAATGTAGAGGATATCCCAGGCCCACAGATTAGCCCTCAAACGCAAAGTGCTTTTGAACAAGAAATCCGTATAGTTGCGAGTGGACCTCGAGGCTCCATCTCTCAGAAAAAAACAAAGTGATTGGGACTTTGAAAGTGCCTGGATATTGCTAGTTTTCTAGTGGGACATCGTAGAGTGTCTTTCAGCTTTCAAGCTTTCCAGATGACAAGGCTGTAGATCAGTATTAGGTTCAGGAATTAGGGTTGCCGGCATAACTCAAGGTTATGCGGCATGCTCAACTTGAAGAGGCACGTTAAATCTAGGTTATCCAGCACGGTAAACTCATCTATCTATCGATGTCGACTCTGGGTCTCCTAGGAGCTGGGTAAAGACGATGCTCAAGTGCACTCGCAGACGGGAGCTAAATACAGTGCTCGAGTGCACTTGGAGATGGGAGTGGGCAAGATCGCTATATCACTATAGCCAGCCTCCGATAAGTCTACCATTATTGTCTCTAGTCTCATACCGAGCACCGTCTCTAGCTAGCTCCCGGCAGCCCAGGTCGACCCTTTCAAGGGCTCTTGGATCACTTTCACTTGGAGCGGTTCTGATTCTAATTTCTCAAATAGATTAGTCTTGTTTACATTTTGAATTGTTCGAAATTCTGTTACCTATGTTTTTTAATCTCTTGCACTCTTCATTTGTCAATTTCTTTGGGTTCGAATGATAACGGTTGGAAAATTGGATTGTAATTTTCAAGGCTGCATGGTTGTGGGAAGTAGTGTTTATTTGTAGAAGCTCCAAGGGAGTCATAAATGTGCTATCCGGTCTCTACGTATGAAAACCACTCCTAGTTATTAGTATAGGGTGCGTTTGTAGTCACGACTGCTGGGATACATTAGTTTGGTACTCATCGATATCAACATATGGGATTCGGTTGTGATGACGAAGTCCACATAAGTTACTTCACTTCTACAAACTGTACGGGCTCGGATCCCTTTCACATTCAGCGCTGCCAATAATGGTTTTAATCCAGCTCCAGACAAGATAACAGGGTAATGTAGAGTATAAACTAGTTGACTGGCCACTTTCTCAGACTAAGTGTTCTCCGCCATAAAATTGCAGTTTCGTATCTTTTCCGGTCGTAATTAGCCTCACAGACAAGCATTTTTCCCTTCCACCACATTTTTCTATCTAGATGAACACATCCATGATCTTGGGTTTGATTTTGAACCAGCGGAACCCATTTGGTCTTGGTAGTCGTGGTTCTGAGTCCAGTAGTTAAGGGTCGGTAGTCGAGAATTTTTAGACAAGTCTGGCTTTGTAGAAATCATGTTAGTCTGAGGTTAGGAGATAGCTTAAAAGTTCCGTTGTCGTATAGGACTAGATAATGTAGCTACTAGAGATCCTCTCACATAGACTCACACACTCTCAGCCATGAGTCTTATGAAACTAGTCATCCTGGAGAAGACATTCTCCAGTGCGAAGTTTTTCTTTGGGACGCCCTTCGAAACTTTGAAGATTATTGTCCGGTGGTCCTCCTCCAGCGCAATTTGTCGCCTTGAGGCATGCATATCGCTCCGAGACTCCAACTGTGAAGAAAAAATCCGTAATAGTACAGTTCGCGAGGGTTGATATAACGGTTTTTATTCAGGATGACCCCCAGGAGACTGTATTTTGTATGATAGCCCCTAAGTCAGTTTTTATGCAGGATGACCCTGCTTAGCGAACCACACAAAAAAAAGCTAGTTACAAATAAGAAAGTCACTAGCAATAGACTGGTAGAGTTCTCGAATTTTCAGGTGTGCCTCCAATTGTTGTGGACCTAATTGGATGTTGCTAGTATGTAATGGGTGTGTAACGTGGGTAGTAACAAAAAACAATGGCTAGTAATCTCTAGAATCATGTGTCATGTGTCATCAATGAGAACCCATCTATTTTCTCAATGAAACCAACCACTAACACAAAAACCACCAGCACCACATCTCAAAACAACTTAGAAAAATGCGACAATACACTTAGAATAATCTAAAAAAATAGTTCTATGTTTGGACGTGTGTTTCAGTTTCAGTTATACTTATTCTTCATTGAGGGTTGCCCTGCATAATATGACATTGCTAGGGGCCATTTCACATAAATACATACCAAGAACTCATGGGTCTTCCTACATAAAAATTGGACTTGAGGGTTATCCTACATAATACGGCCCCTTCCCCCGAAAATCATCCTGACTAAAAACCGTTGATATAAAAGACCAGGGCAACCTACCGAAAGCAGGATAAAAGACCAGAGGTTTCAACAACTTTTACAATGTCGCAAACAAGATATGGCCCACTAGCGGCAGCGGTTCTCTAGAGCGAGCAGCGAGCAGTCAAGCCTTCCGATAAGCAGAAGACAATCAAAACAAGCCCCATACAGGTCCCTCCCGAGCCATATCTTCGCCGCCGCCGTATACTGTTGTGATACATCTCATAAAGCCCCTCAGAGTTTTGGGTACCGACTCAAAATGGCATCCCTTCCCACATCACAGGTTGCCACTTAGGCTTTGTTTCATAGAGATGGTACCAAATAGTGCCCTTGGGAGTCCGTCAAGGTATTTCGGTTGCACTGGGTGGGAACTGTGTCCGGCACGCCATGGGTCCACCAATACTCAATCCCGGTTCGCCGGTAACGAGAAGATAGAATTTGGTGAAAAGAAAATTCAGAAGTTTCTATCTGAAGCAGGTGGCACTATTGCTATTCCATTCGTTTGGCACGGCTCAATAGGAACTCAAAGTGGTTTCCTGTCGTACCAAACAGCAACGACCATATCCAAGTCATGCTTCACAAGAGCTTTGATGATTGCATCATAGTGGCGGTCTTTAATAATCCAAGCGAGACTAACGCGGTGACCGCCTTGTCAACGACCGTGATGCAGGCGTAGTCTTCAGTAACCCTGATTGTGACTCACATCCACAAGTACTAGTTTGAACTCTTCTAACTAAAAACTATGTAGATATTTGTTAATTTAACCGCTTAAGAATACTACGGACAGAGAACCGACAGGATCGAAGATAGTGAAAGAGACGATGAGAATTTTGTATTGGCTCCGTGGAGCTTCGATGGGTTATAAGGAATGATATTTGTGTGTCGTCCGGTCGGTGAGGAGGCGAGGTGGTAAGAGAGAAGGATGTGGTGAAGTGACATGAGGAAGGGTTTGTAGGGCTCAGTAGGAAGAATGTGAACCACACTCACTTCACAGCACGACCAATGCCACTGTAACTCACCATACAACCCTTTCACCTACGAAGAAACCACGTCTTGATACGATGCAGAGACTTTTGTTGGTCATGAGCGAGTGAAATGGAACAACCTACTTTTCTTCTTTTTCTCACTTACCTGCTACTAGGAAGCCTGATATCGGCTGTGTTGGGTCACATCTCACCGACTTCTTGACCGCGCAGTTAATGGTTGTAGGTTCGTGCTTGCAGCATGCGGTCAGGTCTTTGAAAATAGCGGCCGACCGATCTACAGATATCTAGCGGCGTTTACGCTTCCACCTTCAAAGATAGGCCACGGTGAATACCTGCAGATGAGCCAGGCTACCCAGGCTTCTCACTAGCATCCAAAGACGGTCGTATCTGACCAGACTGCGAATCTACAAAAGCCAGGAGTTCCTTATAACCCCATTCTGCTATTTACCCAACGGTAACCTCCGCTGGGCCCTACAGTCGCCTTGAACGGGCCCTAGGGATTCTAGCCTCAGCCCGGGACATCCTAGTGGAAACAAATGGTTCACTCGGTCTGGACGGCGCTGCTGGACCCCGTAAGACACCAGTCCGGACGGACGGTTGGAAACCCTGCTCACAGCAAACATCCGAATAAATACCACCCCACCATGTCAGGCGCATTCTATATTCTGCGGTTCTATTATAACTCTAAACTATTATTTTACCTAGCCATGATTCTAGCCCTGGTACGTCTCGCCGAACCCGGATTACAGTAGCGCTTTTGCTGTACGGATCCTCAAGCAGCTTCTTTTAAGGAATAATACAAAGGGAAATCGAAGTATTTACCTCCTACCTTCCGAACCTCATGTCCTCCAAAATAATGGCACATAGGCGTACCCAGCCCTTCGAGGATTATACTGATTGTTGAATAGATCACAATCGACTTGACAGTTGATAATGAGAGCGGAGATAAGCACCGATTATGGCTCTGACACGGATGACGAAAACTGTTGAATATACTGATTGTTCTATCTCGAGGGCCAAAGACCGTATATGTACAATCTACCATATGCGTACGCGTATGCTCTATATGACATGAGACGCATCACCCTGGTCCTGATGCATATCCTCATACAGTCACCATCTTCATACAAGTCTTCATTCTCATACAGGACTTCAGACAATGCTGAGACTTCACGATCCAAGTACACATGCAACAAAAACAATGGTGCTACTCGAGGTGTATGCTTAAGATGCAGAATACACGACAGTTCTTACACTTTTGGCAACTTTCCTTGCTTCAGCATGTGCTAACTTTAGAAGGTATTCGAGAAATCCAGAGCCACACTCTTGCCGTTTTTACGCCCTTGGGACCGCCTATTATAGAGCGGTTGTAGAGATTATTCTAATGATTCTAATGATGTTTTAGAGCTTGAGAGTGTAGGGAGATTCTCTTAGTCTCTTAGTGATAGGCGTGAGACGAGCTGGCTCGGGTCAAAAACTCAAGCTTATGCTCAAGCTCAGAGTGGGCCCGAGTTTTCGCGAGCATCTTTCGCCGGCTCGAACTGGCTCCTGCCCATCATTAACTCTCTTCACCTCTATCGCCGTTATTAACATTTGGGTCACCCTTTTCTCTCTTCTTTCCCTTTCCGAGTAATCGGACGAGACACATCTTAGACTTAGAAAGTTCAGTTCGATCGAGAGAAATCCCGGCAACACAATCAATTCAACGAACATCACCAGAACTCAGTACAATAAGCTCAGCACAACAATGCCTACCTCACCCCTCTTCGGGTATATCTTCTACCCTACCCTTACTATCCGCGATTCTATCCTAACAACCACCTCCCAGTTTCCACAAGCTTCCGGCAGATATCTTTCGTGGCAGTATTCTGCCTCTCCTCACTAGCAACGAGCTCAATCAGCTCACCCAGACGTACCGAAGCATCCGCGCACTCATCCACGACGGCGGCACTAACCTTCATATCGAAGATACCACTAATCTCTTGTGGCGCACGTTTACACTCAGAAACGGCAGAAGAGGAGATTACTGATGCAATCGCCGCCCATTTCACCGCCCAAATCAGGCAGTGGGTCCTGGCCAGTGAGCTCGGGGACAATTTGTTGTAGCGGGAATACTAGGAGGCCAGGAGAGCTGGGGGGAGGCAGTGGTTCTGCTTTGCGAGGGGCGGAGATGGGGTTTCTATTTTTAGTGTACTAAATCAAAGAGTCTTTGCTTCCGCTTGGTGGTTTATTCCGCATTCATAAGGCTTCTTGCTCATTGGACTTAGTCATACACTTTATGGAGTGTTGCGTGTCAGTAGCTGCAGCTGAGTATAAAATAAAGTAATGTGCAAATACTTTACTGCAGGAAGAGAAGCAGTTCGCATGTCGTCTATTATGGGACTATCTGGGGCACCATATGAAAATGGCTATCAGATACGGTCGCTAATTGTAGATACGGTGGGTTGATTTGCAGACCAAAATTCAAACCTTGAGGAATCCCCATTTGGTTTACCGATGCTGCACTAAGGCCCAACCGCTGATTTGCTTCTCATCATTGGTTCACCCATGGACAGTTCTAGAAGATACGGATGGATTCTCGTATATAGTCAACGAACACCAAACCCAGGCTGCCTTCGATCATCCTCTCCACTTGCAATGTCTCCAGTGATATAATACTGCGGCCACGGCCATATATCTACCCCATTTTCTACGACTGATCATCTTTTCTGTACCCAAGCATACTCATTGCTGAGAAGATATCCAAAAGTTCCTTCACTTCCGGGGTTTCCCGTGCTTCTGGAGTACTAAGCACAAGTCAATTTTGTCCACTGTCTGTCCAAGGTGAAACATACAGTCCCATTGCCGTCGCCAAATCCTCCTCATTGCTCTCATATTTCCTCCTAAAATCTTCAAAATATGCGTCATCTTGTACATAACGTTCCAAATTCTTTGCTTCCCAGTCGTACGCAAACCCATCCGCCAACAGCTCACTCAGAGGCCCCACCAACTGCGGCGATATATCGTCATACTTTGCTTTGAAATCATTTTCGAACGGCTCTCGCATACGACATACAAACACATCTCCACGCCAAAAGAGCCGCTCCTCAAACTTTTCGCCCTGCGCGATCGACTTATCTACCGCTGTACGCACAGGCGGCATCGAAAGCAATGTTTTGTTGACGGGAAGATCGAGGTTTCTACTGTAATAACTAATGTAATGCCCGTCCAAGATTGCTATCTCTTGCTCGGCAACGTGATGGACCTGGAGTTTGCGGGTTTCGTAGTCGCCATTCCAGTACGGACTGAAATCGGGGGCAATATCAAGCCACTGGTCCTCTCCCGAAGGCGGAATGGTAGCGTAACTGATTCTGACCGGGGGACTGCCATCGGCTGGAAACCGCAAGCCTTTGTAGGTGGCCTTAGTCGACGGCCCGGCGGCGGTCGAAGAGCTCCCAGCTCGAGTGGGCTGATCTGTTGCGGTAGTCGATGGCCCGCTGTGCGAGGAGGCGCTGGCTTGGGAGGGCTGTTTGTCGCTAGGATTTCCCGTCCGATGGGGTTGTGTTTTGGGCTTCTTGGATCCGGAGGACTTCTTCTTCTTTTTGTTAGGCATGTCTAGATATCGATAGGAGGAGTGTTGTTAAGCAGTCCGGGTTGGAGAGGTATCTTGGGAGGCACGCAACCGATGCATGGTGAGGTGATGAGCGCATGCGTTGCGAAGCTGCAAGTTTACGCCGAATCAGACGCTTCCTCCGCGTAATGTTTCCCTTTGTAAATGATCGGCGACCCCGCGGATCTGACCCTGGTTTATTATGGCGTTGACGCCCAATCCGTTGTTTTCATTTGTTTGGGTGACTTCTATATAACTTCATGGCTCTGGGAGGTGGATAAAGACCGACTGTGCTACACCACTTCTATCCTTTTGATTGCAACTAGTTAACTTCTATCCTTTTCATCCTTCTACCCTCCACAACACATTCAACCAGCCTCCCACCACAGGGTAAGATGATTCAATTCTTTAAAACTAGACGTTCTTGTGCTAATAGCAGGTCGCAGTGAATAAGCCAATATATCTGTAATTCCCAGACCGGCCACCTCTTAAGGGACTCCAGATTTCACGGATAGTGTCAAGAATCCTTTGAGAACCCTATCTCCCCCTCCTTTAGTTGTTAAGACAGTTGCGACTGCCAGTTCAGGTGAGAGATTAGGAACGTAGGCGGGCCGACCATGGTCTATGGTAATTCAGACGATTCTTCGTAAGTTAAAACTTATGTCCCGTTACAATAAGGATCTTACTAATATTTTGCTTCTGAAGTGGGATCTTTCTCAGAAAGAAAGAGAGCGTCACCTTGCCAACCAAATATTCGAACTATAAATCACCGTAACCAGACATGACGCCTCCATTCCCACATTTTTCAGCGTAGCAAGCGCTCCGCACCAGGAAATAGCTCGATGCACTTCCACTATACACTAGTGTTGCACACGAGACGAGACGAGATGAGATATGAGATAGGCCCGGCTCGACTCGTCTCTTTGGCCATGAAGTCTCACTTGCGTGGGACCACGCCCTCAGATCGCCCGGGTACCCGGAACTGAGCAAAAGAAGAGGCGTTTGTGCTTATACCGCTGCTAGGACCGCACCATGACGGACACGGTCGAAGAAACAATTTTACTAAGAGTCTTCTTCTACCCCACATACACTAGTTCTTCTATGAATATGATGTTTATGCACCAAGTGTAAGTGTATCTCCTCCTTTTTCGCCACCAGATATCCCTCCTCTGCTCGGAATGAAGGAATGAGCCACCTGGGGGCGCTCGCACGCTTTATATATCATCATTCATGAATACCTAGGAGATCGAGGGAAAAGCCCGGGATATCTTGTCTCGTTAGAAAAATATCCCCGTCCTGACTCGTCTCGTGTGCAACATTACTATAAACAACTGGGCAGCCCCCTACGGGTAATCAATTTGTTTGGCAAGGAATTTGTGCAAAAGTCACGTATCATAGGTGAGGAATGGCGATCGATCTGGGGTTCCCTATCATGCCCCGAGACTGAGACACAACACGTTTCGAGTCTACTCGTGTAAGACAACATTGCACACTACTAAGACATTGGCCTGAGGATCGAGTTCAACGGGAAGCCTCCTGCTCACTACTTTACCGCCGGGCAGGTGAATCCCATATCAACATCGACGGCAACAGGTGCAACTTCGACTACGCATGCACCTCCGTGGCCAGTCTCAGAACCACCAGCGTTTGCGCTCCGCCCTGTGGCTGGCCACATACACATATACACATAGCTGTCCTTAAACTTGCTGCAGTCCAGGGCTTAGGGATGGCGCAAGCAGAGAGAGGTTTGCAACCAGTTGTTTAAGATTATTTTGAAGTACAATCCTAATATGCCTACAGTTTGAATCTTTGAGGATGAAGATATCTGGATAAGGCGATTTAACTATAGGTTGATAAGGAGCGAAGTATTATAATTGGCATTCGGTTTTTTTCGCGGGCTATTTGAGGCGGCTCGCTTCCGGACTATCTAGCTCTCTATCCAACCAAGACTTTTTACCGTCATGAAGCGCGTGTAAAAACTTTTATCATTTATCCAAAATGCATAAGCACCTTGTAGCAAAGTACAAAACTTGTGTTGGCCAATCTTGACTCCGGCTGTGAGACACAGGTATGAAGGCACAAGCGAATGCACAAAGACCAACACAAACGCAGTCAAGCAAGAGAATGACATATATCGACGAGGAATACGCATGTGCATATGAGGTCCAATCAGTAGCCAAGCTCCACCGTGTGAACCTCTGACATTGAGATCTAGCTAGCTAGTAGTGGAATTGGGTATACGTATTGGGCTGTCTTGTACGTAGTTCATGAAGTGAAATCAACCGTCCTGTCAATCTAACCCAGGCGGAAACAGGGCTGTTTTTGTGTAAGACGAGGACGATAGGAGGACTGCCAGGGATACCTCATGACTGTCCCCGGTGGAGGGTCAGTAGGAGTCGGTCAAATCATTCTAGATTAGTCTTGAATTAGACTCGTAAATAGCATCATGAGTTCCTGCCCATTCTTTGTCACATCACTTTACATGATCATCACAGTAATAGGTTTCACCAATACAACTGCTAGCGATCCAACTTGCCCTATGTTCTCAAAGCACAAAAGATTCGCAGTCATCTCCATCTGAATATAACCCCGAGATTTTATGGTGGTCCATAGTGCGAGGGTTAGCTAACACAGTGCCTATTTTTAGCTACAAGTTGTTCATGCATTTTGGACAAGCGATGAAATTATTAAATGTGTGATACGTGCTTCATCGTGGCAAAAAATCTTGGTTGGATAGTGAGTTGGATAGTCCGCAGGGGAGCTGCATTTGAGGTATAAATTAAAGGATAGCTAAGCAGGGAGCAGGCGGCGGGGGCGTTCAAACGCACCGAGCCGTGGCCAGAGATGAAGCTATAGTACGAGAAGTGTTTGGGTATCTCCTAGAACTGTATCCCTTACATTCCCGATTTTATAGAAGTTGGGTGGTCAACTACGGCGTGTCTCCGGACTATCACTCCCACTATCAGCCCTGACATGGATTGGGCTAACCTGCCAGTCGAAATACAGATTCTCTACCACTTCGGAGCCAGAGCGAGGGAATGATTTTCCTGTATACCGTATACGTAGCCAAGGTTGCCCAACCTTTAGTTGGTTTTTATTGTTAGGGAATTATAAATTTGGAGGTCTATGGGAAAGCTTACAGACCTTGATAGCGGGCGACCAACTAGATTTACTGCAGAACATATAACCCCTAAGAAAATGCATGTATGTCGGCTTACTGAAGACTCTGCCCAATCAGCTGCATACCTGCACCTGCTCTTGTTTCTGGGGTTTTTTGCCACTCACAAGCTCACCTCAAAGTGAAAATGAAGTCAGCAGACAACTGGTTTACGAGTGCAGCCTACGCCGTAATCACAAACAAAGGGGATACTGGTACACACGATACCATAAGCAATAATCTAGAAGCTTGACATAATGAACAAAACTTTAATTGTTGTGTTCGACCATGGAATTCTTGGGGGTGATAGTGGGGGTGATAGTCCGGAAACGCGCCGATTTGGGGAGTGATGTAAACCGAGTGATATTAGAGGCATGCGTTCTGTTTTGCCCTCCAGGTCTGCCCTCGTTCACCAAGGTTTCCTACAACTGTCTGAGAGTGTACTGGCATATCTACACCACATTTTTTACAAAAATAAAGGCTATAGAGGGTGCATGAAAAAGAACTAAAGGTGGCCCGTTGCTGCATACATCGTACGTTTACACAACCTCACTGATGATCACTCATACACGGCTTGCACTTCTTGTGGCATATATGGTTCGCCTCCCTGGCGTACGGCTTATGGGCTTCAGCTGGGCTGATGGGGATCATAATCTCTCGATGATGATGGTCGTTCCAGACTCAGTTGGAGATGCCAGCTGAGTGCGCATGCATGCGTACAAGGCATACTCTGAATGCCGTATATAAGATCACGAATGTACCTGTACTTTAGAATACAAGCTTCTAGCAATCAGTACATATCCAACACTTCTTGTTGCATATATGGACCGCCTCCCGTACGTACGGCTTATGGGCTTCAGCTGGGCTGATGGGGATCATGATCTCACGATGATGATGGTCGTTCCAGACTCAGCTGGAGATGCCAGCTGAGTGCGCATGCATGCGTACAAGGCATACTCTGAATGCCGTATATAAGATCACACGAACTCTCCTGTAGTTTAGAATACACAAGCTTCTCTAGCAATCAGTATTTCAGCACTTCTCTGTTACTCTAAATGGTATCGAGGCTATAAGGGCCGTATATGTACGGCCTCTCGTATGCGTATGCATACCCACTTATCTAGCTGAGACCCATAACCCCGTATCCTGATACAAGCCACAATTCTCATACAAGCCATATCCTCATACCATCCAAGTATATATATGCAACATTCACCGATCAGAAGCTCTACCACCCATTGATTGGTATTCCACACTACTCCAAAATGACTATTGTGGCCAATCTACGAAATCAAGCGTGTAGGAGACAACAGTACAGGGCTAGACGTTTCTGCCAAACACAAACAATTCTTACACTATTGCAGCTGGAAAATGATTAAGACTCTTTCTCCACCTCAAAAGTACTCCTGATGTGATACGATGCCTACAGCAATGAAAATAAAGGATCGAGAAACAAGGGGAGAGCTGTCATACTCTAATTAGAGTGAATACAGTATGAATAAAACAAACAAAACAAGGGGAGAGTGCAAGAGTTTGGACATGTAATTAAACCTCTTCAAAGAGTATTTCAGACACCCGATCTCAACATTCGATTGAGAGTAATGCTTAGTTTCAAGGAGACTACCAAGTGCTAGCAACCAACTTCGAAAACAGCGTTAGCCAGGATGAGGAATTCCCGATATTTTCTTTCAATAGCTATACTAATAGGTAGTCCACAAGCCTCGAAAAGCTCTATCGAGGCTAAAGACGCAACGTTTCCTCATCATAGGAATTTGTTTTTATGATCGGATCAAAAATTCTCTCCCGTCCTCAAAGATTGTATAAAACATCGCGATTCACGAACACACAAATATCCCTCATATATCCCAGTTCGACTCGAACGCTGACAGGCATTCGCCATACGTCATGCATAGAGTTAAGGTACTGTATACCCGCTCGCCACCAGAATTTTCCGCATCATCTCCGATTAACATTTCCAGCCTCCATCTCTTTCGTTTGTTGGCATCATGGACATACCCCTTGTGTTTGATACTTCTGTAGCAAGCGTAATAGTTCCGGAAGTTTGATATTGTCTGATAGGTGACGGAAGAAACAGCTGGAAGTGAAGGGCGAGATGACATGACGTCTGAACGTCTGAACCATCGAACTACTGTGTAGTTAACGGAAGACTAGTATGGATATTGGGTATTATCTGGTGGCGCGATGGGAATCTTCTGGTGAGAAACAAATAACTGGAAATTAAACGTGTTGGAGGGCAGTGACGTTTGGACCATCGCGCTACTATATAGTACCCCCCAATTACAATTGACACACCAGCTCCCCTGAACAGGTAACTAGTACTTGTCGCTTACTTGAGCATGCGTACTGTAATCCGATAGAGGCGTTAACATCGGATTCCTGGTGTGGTACTCCCTGGCTAACGGGCGATTTGGATATTATCTGGTTGGCAGACGAGAAGACATGACGTCTGAACCATCAAAATCTCTACAGTACCCCCCCCCCCCGGAGCAATTTAGAATGCGCAGTCGATCCACCGCCGTGTACCTGATTCAGAGCGCCGGGCAGTTATTACTCGCATATGGGAGGCGAAGATTAGAGTGCAGGGGGTTATTGGATCAATGGGGAAGTATACTAAAGGAAATAGATATGAGAGCCAATCCAGAGCGCTCAATTCGTAATACTGTAGCTGTGAAGGGTGTATTGGCCTCTGTTGCTGTGAGGCCAGTCAATTGCATTCAAATCGCTCACCCCTGGTTGTCTACGCTGCTATCGTTGTAACCATATTATATTCGGCCGTTCGAGAGCAAGGCTGAAAGCGGGGTGAACCGAGCGGGGCAGATGAGAAGAGCACTAGCTCCAAACCTTCCTCCAAGTCCCGATTCGAAATCCACCCCAAGATGACCGGATAATTTGAGTTTTCGGACAGGCACAGTAGTGTAAAGGATGTCTTGCAATCAATAAACACGCCCAATAACAGATGAAATATCGTCTGAGGTCTTTTTTCAAATTATACCCGAAATTGAGGTGCTCCCGATACTGTACTTTGCCGGCATAGGCTAGTGATAGACGATGACGTCCAGACCTCATCTATCGGTACGGTACTCTATATCGCTTGGTACCGATTGCCGATTGATGAAGGGCTTACCGGCTGCAGCATTCGAGACTACTCGCTCTAGACTGATGGAATAATGTAACGCCATGTTCGTAGATGCGGGGTTCAACCCCCCTCCCCCTCCCCCTCCCCCCTCACTCACTAGTATTTCGCAGACGAGAACTAGGCCTAGGACTGCATCAATCCCGAGAGGAAGGAATAGCGCCGACACTTTGGCTAGTCTGTCAGCCGGCTGACAGACTACACTTTGGTTCCAGTACTTGTCATAATTCCCACACATCGTAGGTTTTTATTGTCTAGTTATAACTTTACTCCGACTCGCTGGTAATGTTATGGTCATGATCATGAATTCATGCAAAATTATATACAATCCCCAACATGACCTTGCCCCAGAGATAACGAAAAACTCCAACTCCGTTTAATGGTAAAACAAACACCAGCCAAACCAAAAAGCAAAGCACAGCCGCTGCGAAAATGCTTTTTTGACAAATAAACAAAAGAAATACAGGTAGCCATAGCCCAGAGAAGGATGCCGGTAAATTGTTTGAACCTAAGTCGATTGTGCTTTTGTTGTCAGGAGATGCAGGAGAGTAGTGACAGTAGCAAAGGAAACTTGCGCACAGAAGCAATACTCAAGAGATGGCGGCAGCAGAGTTAGTGCATACTTGCACACAGCCACCTGATACTAGGCATAAGAGCCGACGGTAAGAGTAGAAGGAGAAGGAGTATCGTCAACAGCAAGAGCTGATATGAACACTTGGGTCCAAGAAAGGTGTCCAGGAAAAAAGTGAGCGAAAGGATGGCCGCAGCCAGTATGTAGCCCAAAAACAAATAACATAGAAAGTAGTGAGTGACGACCGGCATCGAATCATGAGGAAAAAAGCCACCAACTAGAAATAAAAGGAAATTTTGGAGTGTCATTCCATGTCGGTTAGTCATAGTTTAATAGCCCCCTGTGTCATTCGTATCCCCAGTGGATCGAACCCTCCCTTTCCTTCAAAACCTCCCCGAATTTCAAACAGGTCTTCCTGATAATCCGACTTTAGATCCCGTCTAGTCTCAATTTTCGATACAACACCTGCCATTCCCCTCCTGCTGGCTAGGTTCCCTTGGGGGTAAGGATTTGGCCGCCCGTATGTCGACCGTTCGGGGGTTGGCGGGCTGGCTGGTGGAGTGTATTTAGGTTTGATCGGCGAACCAACCGCTTTTTTTATGTATTCCGTAATAACCGCCTCGTCCCAGCCTAAGATTCCATCGGGGAGTGTAAGGCTGAGTGACCTCTCTCCGTTCTTTCCTGAGCTAGAAGCGGCGGCGGCAGCCATAGCAGCAGCCATTTCTACTCGCGGGCTTGGTGGTACAGAAGCATATTCATACGCCATTTCATGTTCGTGCTCTGCCAGCGCCATATGGTATGTGTGCACAAAGCGTTGAACAATGGGAATCATGCTGTCTGGAACAGAGTAGAAAATGGACCCGTCAGAAAAAACGACAAGGTAGTCTTCCTGACATGCTAGTGATAGAGATGCAGTCTGGATAAACATCAGCGCCTGCTAATCGTTTATGAGTGGCATTTCTCTCATACCTCAACGACGATCTTCTCCCCATCTCCGCTTAGCCGATGCGCAAGTTCCGGGTCGACATTGTCCCACATGGGAAATTCGCCATCCTCGCCTGTGAGAAACACAAACCCATCTCCCCAACCCAATGATAGTGAACGAGGATGAAGCGCGACATCGGGAGCTTCCCGTAACTCATTCAGAAGTATATCGAGGCGGTATGGGAGATTCTCCCATGTTGAGAGTGCCGATGATTGGAAAAAGTAGGATCCCGATGGTCCAAAGGCGACATGTGGACGTTCGTAAGGATTCGCGAACCAGCAAGAAAGGAGGAAGGTGAGATTGAGAGGAAGGTTTCCGGATACTTAAAAAACTCGTTAGATCTAGCTACAAACAAATAAAACAAAGAACTGTACCTGTGTACTCGTTCCCGCTGCCTTTAGAGAGATATCGACAGTAGAAAGCACCCTTCTCGCCTAGGGAGATCGCAAGCACTTCCGAGGCCCGATTTATCAGGATTGATTCTAGCTCTGCAGGAATTCCATTCCTGTGCGCTTCGTATTAGCTTTGGCTCTCGATATTGCGATGAATTTCCGTGAGTGATTGGATATGACATAGACGGTCCAATTGTGAAAGAATTGCTCACCATTCCATATCTTTGCCACAGCCGATGAAGTAACTGTCTGGAGTAGCACCGAAAGCAAAGACAAAACGTGGTTTCTCCATATTCATGGCTATGGCGATTTCTCGGTTGGTACTGACGGTTATTTCGGACCCCGGACTCGCCGTCGAACGAATAATTCACAATGTTTCAGAGCGACTCTTCGATTTTTCGCGAGAAATAAAACCAGGTACAAACCCACGAAGACGAAGGGCGTTTGAAGGGGTTGTTCAATTGACAGTTGCAGAGTCGAACCGGCCGGGCTGGAAGACCGAGGGAAGCTAGAGCACCTAAGTAAGGACAAAGCAGACCAAGTTTGCTCGCCTCAACAAAAGTGCATGATCGATCCGATGCCCACCAACCAGGAAGCCCCTTGCGAGCCTCCAGGATTCCAATCGTCCAACCCCACGGCAATGATAGGCAGTGAATACCGAAGCAAGCGTTGCAGTAATGAAATTGGCAAGGCCTCTGTATGCTGCACACGTTATTGTCATGTTCGAGCACAAACCTTGGTGACTTGTCACATATTTCCTTGATGCTTTTTTTCGGTTGGTTCCTGAACGACCGGGGGTTGCAGGAAGGAGAAGCCGATGATATAGCGACACGACACTGTGCGTTATAAGGTGCATGAAGTACCTTGTACATATGCAACCCTAACCCCTTCTGGACGCGTCCTTCCGATCGAGCGATCGTAAGAAGGCTGTGAAGTCGCCTGTCGGCGACAATAAAATTTTCTCTGCACACTGCTTGTGAAGAAGATACGCTGATGTGTAGGAGGAAGGTATGGAACAACGCTTAGTGTCCTTAAGCCTGGTTGTTGTTGTTTATTCATACTGTATACACTCTTACTAGAGTATAACAGGACCTTAAGCCTGGTTTGTACGGTGGATGAAACATCTGAGCATGCTGCCCCCGTGACATTGTTGGTGTGCAGGACGAAGAAGCACTAAAATAGGTCGAGCCAGTCTCAAGAAAACATCCCCCGAAATAATACGCTGTTCAGTCCTGATTCTGAAGTATTACGTCGGTCGGTCGGACTACTGTAATATGCTGATCATTATACTTAGCGCTACAATATAGTTACCTATATATACCTATCAGCATGTACTATCATATGAACCAACTACTTTATGATGTACAGATAGCTGATGCAATCCTTCAGCTCAAACCATTACAGACACAGCCTTAAAGGCAGAAACGAACCCGTAATGTTTCCACAAGACACTGGTTGAAGAAGATAAAGTATTTGCTTGCATACCCACTTCGACATCAATGCATGTGGACGATGTATAGAGTACGCCGCCAGTGGTGTCCGATTAGATTGCATACTGTTTTCCCCATGTTTCGTCGGCACCTTATGTAAGGCAAGTTACGCGTAAAAAATGATTAGAGCTAATTTGGAATGTCGGATTGAATCGGCCGTCAGTGAGCTGCGGAATGAGATGCAGGAGTCGTCTGATATCGGGTTCGGGCTCTGACTTGTCGGTTATATTGATCCTCTATATGTACCCCGCGCAGCCTAGAGATAAATTAGCAAAGTAGATAAGGGATGAACCGCCACTTACTCACTGCCGAATCGTCTGTCCCCAGACTGCGGCCCAAGCGGACCACAAGATCAAATGCCGATGAGTGACGATGAATGAGGTTGGTTTGGTGTTCAATTATTGACAAACGCGCGCGACCAAGTGATGCGAATAGCATTTCAATTCCGACGTTGTGATAATATAGTTATCATTGTTGGCACCGATGTGACACGACCACATATCCAGCCCATGATTGGTGGGGTGAGTCTTGAAACTGTTTGGTGGCGATCGTGGTCGAATTAGCTGTCCGTTGTGCGTTATTGGAGTAGCGAATTACGAAATTTTGCATCGCGAGTTTTGTGGAGGGTCTTGTACACGACGGAGGAGGATTGAGAGATAGTGGAGGGTTATTGGTGAAATCTCAATTGGCGGTGAGCGCGGGAAAGAGGAGACCGTGAACTGATAAAGGAGCCCGCCAAGCCCTATACCCTAGACTGACTAATGAAAGTTAAATCCGCCAGCCGATGCATCGCCGCAGCCCGCCAAACAATACAGCCGGGTATTAAGACGCCCTCGTCCAGGAAAGTGTCCTTCACTACATCCACCTAAAGTTAAAAAGAGCATACTCAGCGATGTTTTAGTAGTACGTTTCACCATCATCGTTCAGCACCCTAGTGATCGATTTGACACATGCACAAGCGGAGATGTGGAACTTCTTTATTTTGTCCCAGGCCTCGAGATGAACCACCCCGCCCTTCTTGATAATAGACGTCTATTCGATGACAACTAAGTACGTACAAAAGATTAGAATATAACTGCAACTTCCGTCCAACCCGCGCACAGCCATCTGCGTTGAACTCGGGCCTAACTTGCTCGAATGGACCTGCTGTTTACCGGTATGCGAAGCTCGTTGGAAAACTTTATATGCTAGACGACTGCACCGACTCCATAACATTCTCTGTACAAGAAGACAAAAAGGTACTAAACGAATTCGCCTTCCCTGCCAGAATGAACGCTAAAATAGCCTTCAACCTGCAAGGCACTGCTACTTCAACCTTCCACTCCCGTGCGATTGGTGCAACTCGCTGGCAACTCTGCATGGAAATGGGCAGCATTTGCGTACCTACAAGGCCCACCCCCCGGCCTTGTACATCTGCACGAGATCGAGCTTCCAGTCCGGATGCCAATTGGCGGCGGTAATGCGTGGGGGTTCTACCCAACCCCCCTCCAATGTCAGTGTCAGATCGCACTGAACGACACCACAAAACGGTCACGGGAGAGGAGGACAACGAAGGGATGCCCTCAGGCACCCAAGCCGGGTAGTGCTACAACCCAGCCTAGCGCCATAACCAAAATGCCTTGATATATTCGGGCATGTCAGCGCACTCGCAGTGGCTGCAACAGGGTCGTTCGGGGGTCCTTTCGATAGCCCTTTCGATAGCCCTTTAGTACTCGCTTTAAACAAATTCTAGCGTAGTATAAAGAAGAACCAAAAGGACCATTGAAAGTTACTCTGGAGGTCCCTTTGCAGTCCTCTCGAGTCATTTTCGAGTTTGTGCACATTTTATCCCAAAGGACCACCTTAAACAACTCTAATAGCACTCACTCGGACTCACTTGATATCACAGATCACGGCAGATCCGACAGCATGACCTCTCGGTGATCTATTGAGCGGCTTGGATGCAGCGTGTGGCTACACACCAGCAAAAGTATAGCCGACTACTAATAGTCTCTACTCTCTCTCGGTAGCACTCCAGCGATAACATGGAACAAAGCATATATCCCCAACACACCTCGTCATCACCAGTACCCTGGCGCATCAACCATAACCACATCCCCCTGGAGATCCCTCGGTGCAACATTCAGCTCTACGATCTCTGTTGGAAACGATGTGGCAAAATTTCGCTGTGAGCAGTGACTAATCATCTTTATCCGCGGTGCGGGGCTATATTTAACTAGGACTTTCTTCAGTCTCAAGAAATCCCAAAAGCGGTGAACTTTCTTCGAACAGCTGCAGCTGCTACAAACCAGCGAGTGGGTATGGATGTGGTGGTGGGGACTACGAAGTTTTGGGAACAGGGAATTTCGAGTACGGCGAGCCATCTTAGACAATATGAAGTGAAGGGGGTCCGTACTCAGCAGTGGGTTATAACCAGTGGGCAGAAATCAGCATGCGTGTGGAAGGAGTCACATCACGGGGGGGTTCATCTTGTGTGTTGCCCGTGTTGAAAAGATATTTATGGACGAGACGCAAAGGAAGGGGGATGGCTGAAAAGGTAGTTTATACGTGCTTAAGCAATGTATAGATGAGGGTGGCACTGTGGGGAACATCTTGGATACAACCAGTGGTTCAAGATGCTCGACCGATGCAGCAGCGGTGGACGGCTGTGGGCCTTGCTAATTATCAGAATTGCGTAGTACCAGTCACATAGGGTCACTCGCTTGGGACATTGAAGTTGCCCGTATCTTCTTGCAGTTGGTGTGTAATACTAATCTTTACAAAAATTCAAACAAGAATGTAAGTCAATAGTAATATATGCACAGGCCACTGTGGTTGAGACAGTCGGCAGTCTCGGACGAGGTTTATTGCGGACTTCGTAGGATACTAACCGTTTAAAGATAGAGAAACTGTCAGTACGTACGAAACGCCTTCTCAACCACAGTACCAAGCTCTCTCTGCACTCCTGCTCTCTGGGGACTTCATAGTATAACCCCCATCCTTTACGTTCCCAATGCAGTAACTGACGTCATGCCGTCCTCCACTCACACATCACCACGTCGCATACCTATGGTCCTTAGCACCTCCATCCCCGGAAACACCGCCCTCCTCCTTATCCAGCGCCTTCCCCTGGAATTTTCCTCAACCACCACCAGGTTGTTTTTCCTGTTCAAACCGTATAATCTGATCGTATCCAGTTTATTTGTAGCCCCACAGGTAGCATATGCAATCCCAATGGCAGCCTTTCATTCGCCCTAGAGCTTTGAAGGTCAGCACGGCTGATGAGGATGGACAAATAAAAGTGTCGTATCTGGCGTCCTAAAACACCACAAAAACCGGATATCATACCGTCAGATCATACGGTATCCACGACCTTGGAAGCGGATCCGGAACCGGTCTATCATCCGCTAAACTTCTCCGCCAACTAGCTTGCTCTCGCCAAAGATGAAAACTGCGTTCCTCAGAACACAGCATCGGACTTCATGCACCTCCGTTCGAGTGCAGTCCGTTGCCATCCATCTCCCGCATAATCTATCTGTTACGATCCGGGTCAGACGGCCCGATCCAGTGGGGTTATTCATCTCTGGACTGACATCTGTCTGCTAACCAACCACTGTGAGTTCATCGTTGCACGCAAAAAATGATTGCGCTGCATATTTGAGGTCGGGGATTGGTGGTGCGGGTTAGGGGATGAAGAATCCCCACCCTGGAAAAGAAGCGAAATCAAACTCAAAGTGCTGATTTTGTGCGATTACTGTACCAAGAAGAGATCCATAGGTAAGAACTGTATCTTCAAGAAACTTTTGAGCGGTAAACTGAGGCTGTGGTAGCACTCGGAATGGCTCATCGAACGCCAGTGGTGGATGATTATAGGTAGCAGTAGGCTGTAGTTCCGGATTATCCCGAATGCGTGGAGGGCCAGTCAACGTTTTGCGGCCACCGACGCTCTATTGTCGACATCGGTAGTTGACATTGGGAAATGTCCAAGTGGCTGCAAAAATAACGAACTCGCGTAACGGACCCACCAATCGACACAGTACTCGGTACAGGTCTTGTGGGTGACAACGGTATGCTTACTTTTGAAGTACCTTTTGCAGTAACAACCACCAAAAGATACTTGCTCGGTGGCGCCTGCATTGCCTCTCTGTGCCGAATACTTCGCCAGAAAGACTCCGCGGGTTACCGTAGCATCTGACCGTATCCGGTTTATTGGCGCCGGAGGACGTCCGATCCGTTGCTTCCATTTATTTGGGTGGCTTCCATGTGACTTCATGACTGAGGGGTGAATATGGGTTGCATATGCACCTGCGGCGCAACAAATAAAACTGGATACGAGGTAATCGCTTTACGGCCGTAAGGGCGAGCGAGGGCGGATTAGTTAATATGTGATATGATTATACTGTCACGTTTTCAATATTTCCGAGCCCATGGCTAACAGGACTATTCAGGGATACCTGACTGGCTGGGCCATTCGGGGATGTCGGATGTTCGGACCGAGACCGTAACACATCCACCTTCGGTCCTTTTTGGACTGTTTAACTCATCCAGAGGTAATATAGTCGCCGCCGTCCGACTCGGGGCCCAAATACTACCCGTGCCTTAACGGTTGACGAGGCCAAACGCTTTTGAAACCGAGTGGCTGGGCATGATATGGACTGTGCCTGGATGCAATGTAGACAGCGGCGTGGCTCTCGTATCTCATTTCCAGTAGTACAAACCCCTCCGTTTGTTTGAGCATGCAATCCGTGGCCAGGAAATTTCCCAGATGAGATGTCGCCACTGGAATAAGACTACTTCTCGTGGCAGTTTGTATAAACGCTGTATAAACGCACGAAATTATGTGCAACGTGAATCTGCGAATTTCTGCCTAGTATGCATGCGAGTCGTGGTTAGCCTTATCGTATTCCTACTTATTAACGGACGTGTTGATTGTAGATAGAGGAGGGTGGATAGTAATGTAGCTTGCAGTAACCAAGTGGGAAACCCTGGATCCACTGCATAGATCTGTACACGGGGGAAAGAATAGTAGTTCGACCACGGATGGGGGGTCAGGTCGAGCTCTCTTGCACATACGAGACTTCCAACCATCTAGAAACCTCCTCCACAACAACAGCAAAAACTACGGAAACCCTCGGAAACGCCATCGAGACTGGTACTACAACTATTGTCGTCCAGATTCACCAATGTAGCGACTCATGTCCAAGGTCTACATGGGAAACATTCGGCACGCCGACCCTCGCCGCCCGCTCTTCTTCATACACAACCACAATAAGCTCTCCGAACCTCCACTCTAACCACTAACATCCACTCCACGCCCATCCCATGGCGTTAAGGTTCTCCTAGATAGACGTGTGCTCACACACACATCGAAGTTGCCGATAACCATCTTCTAATATCCCAGAGAAGAGTGATTACGCTTCTTCCACACATATCGCCATCATTCCGATCTATAATTCACCCTCAGCTCTCGTGGCCCAAAACGATCCATTCCTCCTTCCTTCCTAAGGTTTTTGGAGTTCTGGACGGTATATTCGACGGCTCCAAATCGTAAAAAGAGTTCTTCTGCTATATCAGAGCTGTGCCGTAATATCCATTCAACCTAGTTGATAGTAAAAGAAACGGGCTCTCCGCCAGGGTACCGAAAATAGCACTCAACCTGATTCACGACGCCGTTGATTCAAGAATGTCCGTCAGGAGGGCCAAAGAAGTGAGGGAGCAAACACAACCCAGACAGGAGATCTAGAGGCCAGAAGTAATACGAAGTCCGAGCGCCGACTCTGAGCATCTGATTGTGTGCTACTCTATCCTCTGGATCGTAACTTTGGCATTCCCGGCCCGTTTGGGCATGGCAACCGACTCCCCCACCTGCAAATATTTAGCGATGCAACCACAACTCTGTGGGGTGGCCTGGGAGCATTATAAACTTACTTTCTTATGTCTTAAGAGCATTTTGGCAAAAGTTAAGGACTGTACAGGAATGGGGTGCCGACAAAAAGGGCAGTTTTTGTTGGGAGGGTTGTCTCAAGACCAGCTCCCCAAAAACTCGAAAATGTCACTGTGCAGCCCAGATGGACAACTCTGCCCATAACACCCCAAATTATCCTTCAAGCTTAGTGCTAAGGACATGCTCTGAAGTCCCAATATCATTACACACAAGAAATTCCATCTGCAATGTGCCCAAGAGTTGAGGCTCAGAGGGGGGATACCAATACCCATCACACAGCTCTCATAGTGAAGAAGGCTAATACCCACTTTGTCAAACATCAAAGAGGGCATATCTTTACCCCTCAGCCAGAGCTGGAGTCGCGGGCAATTTTCAGTACACCTTGAGAAGGGAAAGTAGCTGGGATAGTGGCTTTGCCAGCAGGAAAGCCCAGCCAGAAATACCAAATCTCCACCCAAACTTTGCTAAGCATGTTCAAAATGCAAGTAACTGTGGTGTCTCAATAATGAAAGGCATTATTCTGTGGAATTCAACCACTTGTAAAGGAGAAAGGTGGGTAGTGGTGCATAGACATGGGGCAGGTTGCCAGTTCAGAGAGCGAATTTTGGAGGGGCAGTAAGACTTACAAAGTCACATCACATATAATTTACAATTCACATCGACAGAAAGTTTTATTTGCTACTAAAGAAGACTTGATAAAAAGGACGGCCTCTGATGACCATTTTTGGACGTGTGGCGAGGTGGTTGCGCGGGCGGCCGTATGGGCCGGGAACCGCTACGATCCAGGGGATAGTCAGGCGAGAATCACATATTGTCACTCACACTAGTACTGGTCATATTTGTTGAAGTAGAGATAGAGAAGCTTGATTGTGTCTATCTAGTCGAGGCCCAAAAGCCATATATACGGTAGTCCATGTACGAATGCGTGCGTAAGCATCTATGTATAGAGATGGGCTGAATAGCAATCTCCTATACGAGGCTTCATCTGCGGCGATACGAAGGCTAAGATCTATTTATGCGACAATATTTTACTTACCGACAAATGAGGTGGGACGGCCGCCCGGGAATGACAAATTCGATGTAAGCACGAGAGAAAAATGACAGATTTAATAAAGGTACAAAGATAAAATGACAACGGCTTTAGACAAGTAATGATTGGGTATTGCAGCCCGCTTGGGGGCATGAGAAATGTTGTGAGGTTGCCAGTGCACTCAAATGCAGGTTGGCGTCAATATACACGCACACGGTTCCTCTCATAAAGTAACATACAACGCTCTCTATTCTTGTTACTATGAGTTCTTCTAGAAGTCCATGCAATCAGGCAAGAATTCCTCCGCTACTAAAGTTAAGACTGAAGGAAGGAAGGAATGATTGGTTGGGTTACTCTTTTCCTATGGCCACTTTTCTTTCATGCTAACCCTAAGTCCCACAAGAATGACGACGCTAGGGGAGGCGGAGAAATGGAATGAATGAATGATGGCCACCACGAAGTGCAAGCCGAAGCCGACGTACCTCCCCGCAGAAACTTCCGTCTGTATTGAGTTCTTTCCGTCGACTGCTACGCACACCAATCCCCATCTCTTTCTTTCCTCTACGAATAAAAAAACCATCTACACTCGTGGTTAATCCAATCAAATATAAAACCGTAAAAACAAAGAAAAACCCTCCGTCCACAGAGTATAACAATACCCAAACTCGCCCATCGCGCCAACAAAGTAAATCTGAGAATTCACATTCCCCAATACCCTCACTTCCTCCATCCACTCCTTCACCACATCCTCCTAAGTAGTCCCAGGGGCATTCGCATACGGCATTGGCATTGGCATTGGCATTGGCATTGGCATTGGTATTGGCATTGACATTGGCGGCAGTGGTGGCGGTAGCGGCGGTGGCGGCCCCAAAGCCTGCACCTGCTGCTGCTGCTGCTGCGGACCCTGCATCCTAGGGGTGCCCCTAGCACGTGCCCTAAACACCTCCTTCTTCTTCCTCCTCACCGCAGCAGCAGCAGTACCTCCATCCCCCTCCGCCGCTGCAGGAATCGCCTTAATCGCCTCCTTGCTGGCACAATGTTTCGCCTCGATCTTGCTCCCCGCAATCCCGCGGCTCACCACGCGTCCGTCGAGCACAACGCAGCACCGCCACTGTATATCCGTCCCCTGCTGGCCGTTCGACTCGAACTCGAATTTTGGCGGCTCGAGTTTATTTTTCGCCGCGTACTCCATGAGACGGCTTGTATATGGGGCTAGTTCCTGGCGGCCATTCCGTGGGGGCGGGGCGACGGAGTGTTGCGCGTACAGGTTGTGGTAGGCATGGACGAAGGGGGTGAGGAGGGAGTGGTACCACGCGTAGAGGTCGTGAAAGCGGTTTAGGCCGAGGTCGCGGGAGAGGGCGGCGAGGTAGGCTTCGAAGAGGTCGGCAAGGACTTTTTCCGAGGTGAGGACCTTGTCGGGCGTTGAAGTATGGAGGTTTTTGTGGAGGTTTAGGAGGCGGCAGAGGTGTGCGTGGAGGGGTTTCGAGGTTAGTGCCGCGCGGAGGTCTGTGATTGCCTGCGTGGAGAGGGTGGGGAAGTAGGTGGTTAGGTGCAGCGAGCAGAGGGTTTGTGCGAGGGGGTGGCCGAGCCAGGTTAGGCTGCTGTTGTCGGCGGGTGGGGAGGTGTTGAAGGAGGTGAAGGGGGGGACGAAGGAGGAGTGTGTGAAGACTTGGGCTTCGAGCGTGGGCGAGGAGAAGGTGTAGGTTGGGATTGTGGTGGGAGCGACGGCAGGTATCGGGTAGGCAGAGTACCAGGCGCCGCTGGATGAAGGTTTGTCAGAGACGGGTTTGGGAACGTTCATGATGTGGTTGTGAGAGGTAGTGGGAGGATGAGATGGGGTGAGTGAGTCGCAAGATGACGTTTGAGGCTCAAGGCGGTAAGGTTAGGTTTGGGGTAGGTCATGAGATGTCACTCAAAGTCGGTTTGAAATAGGCGGCACTAGGTTCGGTAGTCGAGTGAAGCGAGCATTCTTCTCACGAAACATAGCCACCCATTCTTTAGTACGGTCTTCTCATTAGTCTTGATGGCATAATCTCATGTCTCTATTCCGCAAGTCATTAAGTGTAATCCATTCCCACTGCTTCACCTGTCTTCAAATTCCATCACCAATAACCCCCACTCCGCCTCCAAGCCCCGCCCAAACTCCCTTCTGCCCCTCCTCCCCCTCTTCCCCGCGGCCTCCTCCTCCTCCCCCTCTGACAGGAATCGCCCTCCTCTTCCTCTCACCACAACACAGCACCTCGACCTCATCAGCAACCTTTTTTGCCTCCTCCAACCGCTCCTTCGCACTCTTAACATGCCCCTCAGCCGCCTTCTCCGCCACCGCCATCGCCCTAACTACCGTCTCCCCCACCCCTTGCGCCGCCGAAACCGGATCCTCCACACTAACCCCGCCTCCATCCGCAAACACATCCGCGCCCTTTGCCCTCCTCCCGGAGACAGCCGACGAATGCTGGTTCTGCGCAGCCAGCAGACTCTTCTGCGTGTGCGCCAACGGGAGCAAATGTTCCGCGGCAGCAAGGACACGGAGGACCTGCGGCGCGGGCAGCGGCGGGGTAACATCGAGGCGATGGTGGTTTAACAAATCACGCGTAGTCTCAGCGTGTTCCTCGTCTTCATCGGGTAGCGGGGGCGGGTTCTCATCCCTCCCCGCCAGCAGCGCGAGTAGTTCCGTGCGAGAGTCCAGATATGCTGCATACGCCGCGTCGACGCCCTGCACCACCTCCTCTCCCGTCGTCTGCCGCTTCTGCTTCCCCGCCGTCTCCGCCGCCTCAGGAACAGAAAGCGCCTTCTCCAGCCACCCCATCAGCTCGGCATGTACCGCTTCCAACGCCTTCACCCGTCCCCCTCCCTCCCGCCGCCGCGGTAATTCCCGGAACCCCGACTCCGACGTCGTAATAATCTCCTTCTTAAGCTGCAGCACAAGCGAATCATCGACCTCGACCTTCTCCTGCCCCCCCGCCGCCTTGCGTCCAGCCGTCGTAAGCTCGTCGGGGATTTCGGGCGCAGGGTGCGTATACGCCGCCCCCAAATCGTGTTCGGCGGCAGAATTTGCGAGCGCTGCCACGCCCTCGCGGAGCACGGAGAGCCGGCTTAGCTGCCGCCGCATCTGCAGGGTTTGGAGGTAGTCGGCCTTCCACGCGGCGTCCGTCTCCTCCTGCTCCGAGTCTGAGTCTGAGTCATCGGGGGTGTTCAGTGCAGCGACGGCAGCGGCGTGTTCGCGGCGTGCCTGCGCATTCTCGCGGAGCGCGGTGAGGTATTGACGGCGGATCCCGGCATGCCGACCGAGCTCGAGGTCCAAGAAGCGCGTGAATTCATCGTTGGAGCCGGAGGCGGAGGTGATGCGTGGTTGGGAGGTGAGGGAGGCGAGGTGTGAGGAGAGGAGGAGGCGGGTTTGGTGGGTTTGGGAGGGGGGCCGGATGTATGGTGAGAGGTCTTTGTGCACGGCTGGTAGGGGGAAGTTGGTGGGGAGGGGGGGCGCAGACATGGCTGTGGTTGTGGTGAGTGGGATGGGGTCGGTGTTGGGAGACGCGATGTTTGTTGCGGCTTGGCGGTCATGGGGCGTCACGCTATAAGCTTCGCACTGCTGTATAAATTGCATTATGTGGGTGTTGGGGTGTACGGCCTATACATACTTCCTAGGTGGTAAGGAGTGCTTGTATATACCATCAGCTTATACCCGAAAGTTGATCCCGGCGCCCAGCTGACGAGTCAAAGGATATCAGGCGGAACACATTTACACCCTCCCATACACGCCTCTCCATGACAAGTACAGTTTTGCGTATGTACAGCCCGCAAATTTCACTCTAGAGATGTAATACCAAAAGAACGGCAGTAGCTCGTGAGACGGGTGACAACCTGTGATTTACTTCATTCTACTACCGGTGAAACCTGGGCTGCACATGTCTACCTGGGTGCTCCGGGTGAAATTGTAACCAGTACGGGGACTTCTTTTCCAGCCGATCTCGTTTTCTCTTGGGCAGGGTTATTTCTTTGCTTCCCCTCGAGCATTCTTCATCAACGCTCGCTCGTTCGCCAGGTTGAGCCCACAATCAACTGTACCTGGCGGAGAGCCGTTCCAGGGTCAAATGAACAGTGTTTCTAGCTCAACATAGCAACGAGCTCCATTTTCTTCCTTGCAGGCACTAATCACTTGTTGACTATACTACCCTACCTTTAGCCTAACTAACTGACTGACTTACGGTAGAACTTTGATTAATAAACTGCCCGGGCCACAGGAACCAGAGTATCTCAAGCCCTAGAGCACGACGGGTGCATCTCTACCTGCCCGTCAGCACCTCAACATCTCGTTATGCACAGCTCCACGCATCCATCCAGAACCTCGATAACACCATAGTTCCGAAGGTTTAGACCTCAAGCTTCCGTAGTGATATGTTAGCGGTGGTCTACTGTTAGACCACAAAGTTAAAGTACCAAATGTAGGCCAGGTTCCAACAGGAGTATAGCAGTCTCGAAGCCTCCCTGTCACCCACCTCACCCTTTGCCGCCACCGCCGCCGCCCGCACTCCACACCACCCCCGTCTCCGTCATCCAGCCATTCACCCCAAAAATAGGCCATCACCCTCGGCAATCTACAGGTGGCTGCATACGAAAACAGCGAAAGTGGCGGGCCCATAACCGCCCGGATGCACATGCAAGCCACCCGTCGGTGCGCCTCTCGACGACGACAAAGTCCCGAAGCTTTAGCCGCCGAGGGCGGAAATCACGACGGATCGATACGCGTCTAGCCCCGCCTCCAACGCAAGAAACTTTATAGAACCCAAGCAATGAAAAATTTCCCCAGAAATCCACCCAGGCAAAATATATTGCAGCTCCGGGCGCGCACGCGCACCTAAAAAACTAGACACTACTACCACTACATATATTCTTAACAAAAGGGAAGAAAAAAACTCCGAGCGAGAAACCAGTATTCAAAGAAAAAACCGGTGGAAACCGTAGAGAAATTATAAAAGAAAAAGCCTCTAGGAAGGGAAAGTAAGTGATAAAACATGTAAAGAATAGAAGACGACCCTATCCCCCCTGCAGATGGGGATATATACAACCCCTTCCTCTCTGGTTGGTGGATTACTCATAAAGCCCTATCCATCCCCATTAGCCTCGCACTTCAAGTCACGGGGAGAAAGAAGAAACTCACAATACTCCGTCGCATACGGCACTTCAAATTCCTTCTCCATGCCCTCGCACGTCGTCGGGGCCTTCCCCCCCGCTGTGACCACACGGTACGCACTCTTATACGCATACCCCTTGCCATAACTCGTAGCCCCAAGGAGCAACCAATCCACAGCGCCCCACTTCCCCGGTTTCGCAGAGCTGGGCGCGGGCACACCCTCCAGCCTCTTGCCAACAAACACATCACCCTTGGGCTTCTCGAAGTGAAACTCCGGCGTCGTTGGGGCCGAAAAGATGTGGTATCCGACGTAGATATCGCTTCTGTCGTACATGCTCATTTTGCGGGTGATGAACTGCGCGTATCCGCCATCCATTTCCAGGAGCGCGGCGGGGAGGGAGTGGAGGATGTGCGGATGGTTCTGGGCGAGGCAAGAGGCGTCGTAAAGGTCTGCTTTTGCGCCGTTTGCAACGGGGACGGAGGAGGAGGTGGAGGTGGCGCAGGTGTAGTTTTGTGTGCCGCGGCCGAGGACGACGCGGACGGGGGTGGAGGTCGGCGGCGTGAGTTCCTTGTCTGTGGGGTGTTAGCGGGTACATGGGGGGAGTAGGCGAACGTACGGCCGGGCTCGTGGATTGTGGGCAGAACGGCCTTGTCCAGGTCGCAGCACCAGGTTCTGCCGGCGAGCGCACGGGCGGATTTTAGCCGTGGGAAGGCATTGGCGAGGGCGGAGAAGCCGGCGAGGGCGATGCTGAAGGCGGGGAGGAGATGCATGGATGGCGGCGGGGGGTGGAATTGATGAATTGAGAAGGCGCTGTGGAAGGAGAAGAGGGGGGAAGGACGAGGTTAAGAAGAGCAAAGGAAAAACAAAAAGGGAAAGGGAAAGTAGGGAGATGAGATGTTGGCCGGAGGAGGCGGGTTTGTTGGAAGCCGTTTGGTTGGCTGGGGACCCCGAGGTACGCGAGCAGTACCGACGGATTATCGTCACGACGTAAGAATCTTATTTGCGGTGTTTTGGATTCCACAGATGCAGGCGCCGGTGTTGCATCTGTCTCTGATCCAACTGCACGGGGAATCCTTGGCCCCATGTGCCCTTCAGTTCGTGAACTTCAACCTTCGCCGTCAGCCAACTCCCACCATCACGGCCGCATCAATTGCCCCCAAGTCCCAGTGCAACTTTTCTCAATCCCGGGAAAAAAAAGCAACTGCTGACACAATGCACTGCATACATGTATCTTCTTTCCTGGTACGAGTCCTCCAGTTCTCTCGCCCGATTGAGCGCCTAGACGCCAGCGGCAACACCCGTTTTACTGATCGGCACAACACCTGCTCTGACTGCGATGCAGTCACGTCTTCCATAATTCTTCAGCTATCGAGAAATTTTTCTTCGTCCCATTGATTGGTGAGTAAGTGGATCCAGGGTTCGGATCGCTACTTTCGCTCCTCGCCGCATAGCCGACCCCACCTGCCGCTCTCTTGCAATCGCGACCAGATCACGACGCTCTTCCCTGCTATCGCGACGATCGCGTAGAGCCGCCGCAGCCATTGCAAAAAGTTCTTCGCGAGATTGACTGTTCTCCTCGTACTCCCTCTCTGTGCATGCATCCCGAGTGGGCGGTTGGAAGCTTGGGATCTGTCAACAGCCTTTCCACACAGGGATTAAAAATAGGCAAGGCTAGCGTGGAACAAGCAGAATAGACAACCTTCAGGCACCCCTGTCCCACATGCCCCGGTCAGTTGGATCAGTTAGTTGATCAGAGGCGGGCTCCGGACAGTGCGTGGCTGGGTGTGGTGATGACTGTCGTGGGGTTCTCTGCCACGGCCCGCGACGTGGTGTACACACGGCTTGAAGCGAACGAAGCAAATTGCAGTTCCTGTGCGTGCGGCATCGAGGCTCAGACAGGGTCTCCAACACCCTCATCTCCACCTGAGCAGCATCCGATCTTGTGAGTGGAGCCCCGTTCTCGTCTCCGAGTATCGGGATCGCCCTTCGCTGAGCGCTCGCTACCACCCGATCCCCCCGTCCTCGTCGGTCACAGGCACACGCGCGCAATCGATTGGCCCATCGCGAAAAAGTTGTCCGATATCCCACCGTCGCTCTCTCATCAATCCCGGTTCCAGATCGCCCCGCCAATCCGAGGCACTGACTGGAGCTGTGCATGCAACCATAGAGGCTGTGCCCATCACTTAGGTAAGTATTGCGCTGTGTGTGTGGTAAGACACTGCGACAATGCTACCGATCAACTGTAAGCTGGGTTATGTAGAGTAAGGCCCAATTACGAATTATGCCGGGCTGACATCCTCGCCCGGTCGGGTTGCACTCTGGGTAGGGTTTGGACTGCTATATTGGCAGCGAGCCGAACGACGGGATGAACGGCCGGGATACCTATCTTCGCTGTTGGAATAACAAATACCTCATCGTTGGGAAGGGAAAACCCTACCGCTGCCCGGGGCGTTTGCGGGAGTATGTATTACTATTTGTCTCATGGCAACGGTACTCCCAGCTAGGCACACAATGTTGCACGGTGAGTTTGTTGTGATGGAGAATCCTTGATGATGGCAGTGTGGAGGCACAGGAGGAGGGGGAGCATGCAGCTACAGCCTGTCGTTTGCTCGTGACGTCCCGTAATCCAACCTCCATTCTGTACCCTGCAGAATGTATAGAGTACCGAGCAACCCGCCGTCAACTTTCTTCCTGGTTGCAGCTTTCTTCTTACCTTGCATATGCAGGGAACTCGGTACCGGCTCCGTCACCCACCACCAATATCGTGTTATCTTACCGTATCGGTTGCTTTGTAGCATCATAAAAAGCCACATTTACTCGTCCGTACTCTCAGCCGCTCTAGCTTCTTTGCAGGTTCAAGACTTGGGGGCGGAAAACAAAACTGTCCTCTGGGTCGCATATGTCTCTCTGCGGATTACAACAAACAGGGTATCGTCAGACAATATTGTATACAATATCTCTGATATGCCTGGTGCCGTGGTGCCGGTGGCGGCGCGGCCATCCTTCTGTTCATGCCGGTCGTGGGGTGTGTACGCGTAGGCGCGGTTTCCATTGGCGGTGGGTTGCAATATCGTGGGCAGCAATTGGGAGATAAGGAGGCGCCGCAGAGAGATGTCTCCCAACATTAGGTACAGTAAGTCTACCACCGCACAGGGCAGTGCACGGCTCCCGAACCACACGATCGCGAGGTTTCTGCAACATCAACATGGCCTCCACGAGTCCGCATGTCATGCTATTGGGAGGCAGGCATCGTTAAGCCGCACCACGGAAATACATATGCCAACACTGCAGACGATGCTGTCCCCTTAATCCGTCTGACCACCCGTAGTTTAGCTGTTAGTTTCCGTTGCTCCACCGGATCTTGTTTGTCTCGCACCCATTTAGCGAGTTTAATTACCCGCTCGTACCTCGCTTAATAGCCCTTTACCGAGCCCCAGCGAAGCGATTAGGGCTGAGGGCTACTCCGCCTGCCAACCCTAAATGCAAAATGGCTACGTGGGTTTGTGCAGAGTTCTTAGAGTAGCGAGAATTGGACAGTGTGTGTGTGCGAAGAGCAATTAGACCTGACTAGATGGGCTATCTAGACTGTGGTAGTTCTGATAATATTGGGGCTAACTAGATTGCGGCAGATCTGTGTGCGCGATAATGTCACACTAAACTTATTTCTAGGTTATTCCGCTACGAGCCCTATCCTTCAATTCCCTCCGATCTCGCAATGCATCCCCTTCCCCGGTCTTATAATCCTTTAGGACGGAGTCTCCCCCCCCCCTTTACTGCAGTGAACGAACATGGTGCCCAAAGTCATTTTCTTCTGCCCCGCAGTATCTAACAGCCTCCACCGCTCCTTCCGGGATACTCTGCCCCTTTGGCAACTACAGCACCCCAGTCGCCCTCGTGCCTGTCTGGAAATCGACCCTCATGCTCTCCTCCGCCTCTTCTGAATGTCCATTCTCATACTCTCCCTCTACTCCCCCTCCTATTGCATCTCCGTAAGTTCTAATCTCCAAAAGGCTTGTCCGCTGAAAAATAGCTATTCTCATCATCTCCTTGTACTAGTCTTTAGATTGCATCTCGATCAACGGTGCTGCAATTCTCGTCAACAGCAAGCAATTGCGGCGTTACCTCCCCTTCCAGCAAGAACTACAGGACCATGTCTACCGGTAGATTACTATAGCTGTCCGCAGGGAATCTTCAACGGTCTCTTAGGAAATGCTATTGCTTTGTTCTGCCTCAGATACAAGTATGGTATTGCGGAGCATGATTATTATCCCTTGGGTGATACAGGCAAGCCACTTTCACTCTGACTGCATTCCTCGAACTGCGCTGACCGAGTATCAGCTTCTCCGCCCACCACAAGCAATCCCCAGAAGCGCGGCTTGTATTGTCAGTGCAAACAATCACAAAAAGTGAATGCATTGCTTATCTGTCGGTGGCTATCATCGGCATCTCTACTCCGCGTCAAAACTGATGGACGAAATAATCTCAAGGGTTGGAGCTTATGAGTTGATCTCCGTCCGCGGAACTTCTGCATGTTGAGAGACTGCTTTTATGCAGCTCTTGGCTAACAGGTTGGTTACGTACTATGGTCAAAGTCCTCCCACCTATACTTTGGCCGGCTGGGAACCGAAAAAGTGCAAGAAGGAGGCGGTGGGCTCAGTGTTCCCAAGTGGTCAGCCCGGTCAGGCTTGGAGTTCGACCGGACTGGACTGTGCCAAGGCCGGCTTCTGATTCAAAAGCCTGGCTGGTCTGCAGGTACCTTCCAGCTGTGCATTGTGTTTCGAGCCGTACTTTGACTGCTCTGTTCGTGCTTCACTTGCTTCGACGCAACCACTTTCGCCAGCTTTTCCGCCCTAGTATCTCAGCCTGGTTCTTAACAATGTTATACATAAGTGCCATACAATTGCTTAAAGGACGTAGCATATCAACAAATACCCCCTAATAATTACCATTTGGTGATGTCTGCACTATTATGCAGGCCCTACAGGCGCTTGGCGGCGTCTGCAAAGCCTACAGGCTTTTTCTAGGTGGCCGACAGCGGCTTCAAAAACACATGGCCGGGCCGGTTGGGAACACTGGTTGGGCTCATTATCTGGAGCAGACTACTGGTGTCGGAGGTGATCATTGGCTCAATGCCTATCTCTATCTGCTGATCGACGAGGCCCAGCAGAGCTATTGGGATGTGAACAGACTTTAGAACTTCTTCAAATCGATCACTTTGGTACACCCTATGAAAGAAATTATATTTGCATCATGCGGCTCACCAAGAGAGTATGCAGGCTTTGATAGGCCTGATCACCCTCCAACGCCGGCCGTCGAGTTCAGGAGGTATCAGCTGAACGCAATGAAACATGATCCAGATCGTGGCGATCTGCGCCTTGGTCAGGGTCCTCATATGTTCCGACCGAGACACGAACTTTGCCAGTTCACGTGAACGACATAAGCAACCTTCCGAATCGGAACACCGATCCGGCCATCGCCGCCGAAGTTGTACTATACGCATCGTGCAAGAGCATTTTCGTCTCCTCCTTCCAGTGTACAACATCCCTACGCATCTGCCTCTGCCTCCTCCTCCGGGCATGTTGCATCCTTCACCTCGTATCCCACCGCCACTAGACCTTGGCCCTCCTTCTGCCAGCATCCCTCCACCCCCGCATCCTCCTCCGGGCACATTCCGTCCAGGGAGCCTGAAATACCGCTGAGGTGACTTACTACTAATAGCTTACCAGCTTCTTTCATCCCTGGAATCACAGAGTCATACCCTGGTGGAATTACAAAGCACCTGTCCCTCAAGATACTCCAAGGTGCTGATATGGAAAAAAACTCAGGTACTTCGTCAAACAGTATCAGGTAAGCGCGAGGTTAAACTGAAGTATTTTGTGTTGGTCGAATAAGTATAGAGTATATAGTAAGAAAATGAGACTGCTAGTATAACGGTTAGTGAATTGGAAGGGAATATCGCTTAATAAATTAAGTTTGCGAACAAACGGTCCAGTTCGTGAACCTGGTTTAAGTTCGCAAACTGGTCTGTCCAGTTCGCGAATCGCTGGGTTCGCCAATCGGTCGGAACATATATGCAGAGTGGGTTTGTTACTCGATGAGCAGGAAGCAAATGACATTGTAGAGCGGTATGCGAATTGCAAAGGACACCTAAGTGTCTTGGAAGCGGTTCGTCAAATTTTTGAGACCTCGGGTGGACATATTGGGGTTATTGTTGGTCTTGTGGGGGTCAACGGTAAGCGTGAAGTTTCCCCATTGTACGGCAGGATGACTGATAAATGTTTCAGGAACTCTATAATCAGCATTTACGGTACGGGTCCACACTGAACTTGGATCTGATCCGGACCTACCTCTGGAATGACCCGAAAAGGCTGTGCGCTTTTCTCGACGGCTGTAAATTTAAGCGAGGTCTACCAAAGGCACATCACTTCAGGACAATGCTATTGCTGCGATATTCAAGCAGATCATTTCAGATAGAAGTCTCACGAAGACAAATCTCCCGCAGGGCAAGCACCGGATTCTTGACCGTATCATTCCAAACGGATGGCTTCATGCGAGCAGTCCGATCAAGGAGATTGATACGTCTCTGCCAGCACCTTCCACTGTCTGTGCGTGCATATTCCGATACCCTCTACATGGCTACTACTAATCATTGTGCGTGCGCCTTAGAGGAGAAATCGTCAACCGGCGTAATTAACTTCCAAATCCCACTTGACTTTGCGATCTGCACGGCCAAAAAATTTCGGCCCACTCGGTTGTCATACATAATCCGCTCCTTAAATGGCGGTGGAACAATTCTAGAAGTTCGTATCAAAGAATTTTTAGATGTCTCTTCCATGTTACGGATGGTGCAGTCCTTATCTCTCCTGGAATTCACCGTCAAAAACTTCAAGAAGGAATCCAGTGGTCAGATTGACTTCGCTCTGCCAGTCGAACTGTGGTATCGATCCTAGCGGCAATGAGCTGAACTCTTGTTTAGAATATCGGAGGCGCTTGTATCACATCCTGCTGTCAAACATTTCTGGCAGTTCAAAGTAATCGACACGTCCGACTTGTACATTGTCCAGAAGTGTGCTTTGTTGGAGAATGATATTACCCGCTGAAGCTTCATGCTTTCCGAGCTGCAGGGGTCCACTTTTGGGTGTCGACTGTGGTGCTTTGATGGCTTGATGTTCCATTGTGAGTTCTATAATATGGGTTATCTCTTCCCTTCCACATTACTAATGTTTTCTAGGATCTGTTTCTTTTCTGACATCGCTCAGGTTGTTTCTTTTACTGTGCGTTTTGTGTTCTTTCATCAAATGCCGAGTTGATGTTTCCCACGAAAACTAGTGTTCGGCACGAGACGATATATCCCAGGATAACTCGGGACTGAGAGTGATGTCTCCCTTTACGGTCGAGAGGGAGAGAATATTCCTCCGTGATTTCTGTCCTTCTCATTGTCAACTATATCCCGGGCCTGCGTACGTCAATGAAGGTTATTATCTTGTGGGCGAGGAGGTCGTAGAGGCAGATTGTTAGATGTGTTCTACCCCACCGACCAAGTTTCCTACTTGACCAAGGGGACATCCCCTTGACCAAGAGGGTAGCTTGGCCTGCAGGGCGTCCTACTGGGCAAGATTCTTTGTTGGTGGGTAGGATATCTCCTGGCCGGAAAGTAATGCACTTTGCAGTTAGTTCAAATTGGCAGGGTACTTCGATGACAGTGCACTGGTGTGATGATAGTATCTCCTGACTAGAAATTTGTATACTTTGTGGGTGGGATATTTCCTGCCCTGCAAGTACAGGCATCGTCATATCGAAGCTGTGTAGATAACTCTCCTAGGCCAATATCAACTCGTTCTGCGAGAAATACTTGAGGAAAAGAAGTTTCCAGTAACTAGAGAGTAAATGAATTGTTTAGATACCCAAAAGCAGTCTGTTGGTCAAGAATCCTTTTTTGGAAATAGGGAAATGGAAATTGGATGACAAAGTGCAGACATAAGATGTATTCTAAGGATAGGTGGTTGAACCTTCAAGGCGATTGTAATTTTTTCACAGGCCGGTGGCTTCAGACTCCACCACTGCCACCTTTTCGCTGCCAACAAACAGCCACTTCACCGCCAGCAAACATCCAACCCTGGGCTACCAAGTATATCACTTGCCAGGTAGGAGACACCCCACCCACCAGCTAAGAATCTTAACTGGCAGGATGCCCTCCCGACCAAGTTGCCCTCTTGGTCAAGGGGATATCCTCTTGGTCAACAGGACGTCCTCTTCACCAAGTGAGAAACTTGGCCGGTGGGGTAGAACAGATGTGAGATGATGGTGAGGTGCTGCTTCAAGCGTCTTCGGAGGAGGTTGGTATTTGATGGACTTATGTTTCTTTTGTCCATCAGATGTGGGACAGTATGAAATAGGGTGTAGTATGGTGTCTGTATCATAGCTCGTTAGTCTCATACACATCACACGAATATACGGCTCCCGCCGGTCGACCAACCAGATACCAACTCTGACAAGCATTCTCGCTGCGGTCATCACCACCTTTACGACCGAGTTTTCTCGCTGTGCATCTCCAGTTTGTCGAATTCTCTTCCTCTCGCCGCCGCTCGAGCTTTCTCACCGGCACCCTCATCCACCAGACAACCGAGGAGTCTCGCCCGTCACCCCAACAACTATCCAGCGGAGGCTCAGAGAGGCTGCTAGAATCACTGTCTTCGTCATAATCGTCTCCAAACATTCTCACTTACCCGCACACTAAGAGGAGACCATCGCTAAAGCGAAAGCGAAAGGGAGATAGCAGAAGCTTTCGACAACCACGAGGTCCCGGTCTGTCAGATGTTCCAGATCGTGTACCGCAGTGTCACCACCCGCAGAGGTCTCGGTCACTATGCAAGTGGCTGTTCTAGGACACACACCTAGCATTGTGCGAGAAGGATGGCAGCGAGAGAAGCAGGGGAGCAAGAGCAGCATAGCAGTGAAAGTAGGATTAGAGTAAGAAATTATGGGAATGAGATAAAGAACTTGAGGGACAGAATGTAAGAGTAAAATAGAAGATATATTAAGTTAGCTGCCTTCCTACCAAGCATAAAAAACCAAAGAAACAAATGTGCGCCAACGCCCGCAACAAACATTCCAGTGATGCCTCCAGCACCCATGAACGTCGATCTCATCAAAATTTCTGCTTCTTGTTGGTCTGGATGAAGTAGTCCTTAATAGTAGGCAGGTGCGTTCATATCAGCAGAAGCCCTCTGTAAAGAAATTTTCAACTTACCGCCAATAAGAGTACAAAACATTCCGATGATTTTTGGGAAGCCACGGGACATGCCGTAATTCCATGAGTAACGACTCATGGGCGGTTTTTTCGGTTAAGAGCCGCTAACTGAGGTTATTCCGCTGTGTTGTCTTCTCACCGGACTCTTATTTCCTTTGGGGCTTCAGAGGTTCATGTTATTGAAGTTGTCAGAGTAGGAGAGTTAGCTGATGAGGAGAGTAGACAGCGGTTGAGCGTAAACAGCACCCTGAACTTTGCCCGGACCTTATGCCCATATACGAGATATATAGAGGAGATATCCCAGGCCTACCGCGGAGACTTCGCTCCAAGTCCCGGGACCGCGAGATTTTATCTACGGCGGGACGCGATGTCCCTAGATCTACTAAAATCTCGTCTCGTGCCGAACACCAGTCCAACTTACCCTTCGAAAGATATGTAAGATGTAATCTAGACGAAGGAAATAAAAGTACCTCCATGTTTGGCATCGACTCAACGAGCTTATACAGGATATGCTGCCCCTGAAATCCATACTTGATATCCTGTCCGCAAGGCGAGGTTTTGTGGACCTTTTCGCCGCTGCTCCTCGTTTACGGCGGTATGCTGACGTTCGCTGGACTTGACACCAACACTGAACTTGGGTCCTCGGGCACGATACTCACGTGAGCGGACTTGTGGAACTGGCTATAGGATGATGGAGCCGTTGAAGGGCTTAAGCTTGCTAGGCGTGTTATGATTAACGACAGCCTACCGGAGCGAGACTGATAACAGGAAGGAGAGCAGATTTGGCTTGGAAGGTAGCGGTATATGTTGCAGCGTGACGGAAAGCACGACAGAGGTAGTAACATACGTGGAGGTGAAACCGGCCAAGAGGTAGTAGTACTCAGACATCCGCGCGCTCGTACTATCCCTCACGAGTTCGCCCCACCCATCAATTACCATCTACTCTATTGATACCAAAACTTGAAAGAGATATTATTACATGGTAAGAGGAAATAGAGACTCTAAAAACCGCTCACAAAGATGAAAAACTATGCTAGCTCCTATCAGATCTACCTACCCCGCCACTACTACTTTCTCCACCCCGCCCACCCGGCAGCCGGCCGTGGACTAAAGGGTTTGAAATCGCGTCTTGGTAACGAAAGAGTAGAATTCATATCCATCTCTCTCAAAGGAGCGGGTGAACCTACAAAATCTGATTCGGTCAGATACAAACCGCCATATATGAAGTCGACTTAGCATGAGATGCTGGGCTACAATATTTAACTATCTTCCAGCCGTCTACAGTAAACATTGACTCCTGACCTCGCTTCAAAATAGGGGGAGGGAATATCATACTTGAACTGAGAGTGAGCAATATTGTGGACAATCTGCATGATAACTTATTTCTGCCAAATGCATCAGCCAATAAGAATGGGTCGCTTAGCTCAGTCGGTTAGAGCGTGGTGCTAATATAATCACATATGACACGCCAAGGTCGCAGGTTCGACCCCTGCAGTGATCATCCTTTTTGTTCTTCCTTTGTTCCCCGCTTTTTGTATGGAGGCAAGTAAAGATGGAACAGACGTGAGTTACCAAAAGCTATGTCTCGGAGATTTCATATTAGAGAAAGTGGCTGATATCACGAGCGGTCCCCCATCCACCGGAGTTTATGTTTAGAATCTTCGATCTATTGTCGAATACTCTTAGATATTCCATGGCCGACTCGCAGCCATCAATTATTCCTCTTGTTCGTACGCAAACAATTACTCCTCGCATATACGATGCCACACGAACAAACTCCCCTACTAAAAATGCCCAAATCAAAACAAACCCCCCAAATCCAAACCTCCCAGCATATCCGCAACCCCTCCGGCCGCTTCCTCCCCACACATATCCTCCATTCCGCCAGTACAATCTTCAAACCCTCCCCCTTCACCACAGTCTTCATATCCTGCCCCATAGTCCCCTCCGTCTTCATACCCATACTCGCCCGTCTCATCGTACCCAGCGGTCTCATCGTAAGCTCCAGTCTCGTCGTAACAGCCAGTCTCGTCATACCCGCCAGTCTCGTCATACGCTCCGGTATCTTCGTACCCTGCAGCACCGCTACCATCATCGATGTAACCGGTCTCCTCGACTGCATAAAACTCTTCGCCGCCGTTCGGGTCTTCCGTATAAACCACTGTGCTCTCCTCGTAGTAGCCGGTGTTGGGATCGACGGTCGTCTCGGTGTATGTTATTTCCTCACCGCCGGCGGTGTCGGTGTACGTTGCTTCGGTGTAGGTTGTATCTGCGTATGGATCGGCGTATGCAGCTTCGTTGCATTGCTGGTCGTAGAGCACTTGCTCTTGCTGTTGTTGCTGCATTTGCTGTTGTTGCATCAGCATATTCTGCTGCATTATCAACTGTTGCTGCTGCTGTTGCTGTGCCACTGCTCCTCTCCCTGCTCCTCTCCCTGCTCCTCTCCCTGCTCCTCGTCCTGCTCCCTGTCCTCGACCGCGCCCTCGACCTCGAGCAGTGCCAGTATTGGCATTGACTTGTACAGCCCCAAGTTGAATGCGACCGGAAGCTGCAATACCCTGCGGCCCGGCGGTGACTTTCATGGGCCCCATTTGAGTGGAGGCCGTGACGCCGTTGGGATTCGCTGTGATTTTCGTGGGACCCATCTGAGCGGAGGCCGAGACACCATTGGGATTGGCGGAGAGCTTCACCGGGCCGATTTGGCCTGATGCAGATACTCCGGGCATGCTGACGCCGAGATTCACGGGTCCCAATTGGGTATTTGTTTGGATTCCGCTCGGGTCGATGTTTACCTGTATTGGTTGGCTGTTCATTGGCTTCATGGGTTGCTTTTGCGGTTGCATATTCATCTGCTGGAATTGTTGTTGCTGGTGCATTGGCATCTGCTGTTGTTGCAGTGGCATGAAGCCGACCTGCTGCTGCTGCTGCTGCTGTTGTTGTACCGGCATTCCATTCTGTTGTAGCGGTATCGCGCCTTGTCGCATTGTCATGTGCATCCCCATGCCACCGGCCACGGATGCTGGTTGTCCCACCACCGCCAGTTGTTGCTGTTGCTGTTGTAGTAGCATACCATCCTGCTGAATTGGCATTCCATTCGACTGAACCATGACACCGTTCTGCGCCATCGGCTGCTGTTGGATGAACTGTTGCTGCTGTACTGGCATACCATTCTGCATGACCATGCCACCCTGCATCGGTTGCTGTTGCTGAACCACAACACCCCCACCCACCATCACCCCGCCGGCAGCTACAAGCCCACCTTGATGCGTCATTTTGCTCATCTGAACCGTGCCACCCCTTCCCCTCACAACCATCTGCCCTCTCCCTCGTCCCATATGTCCTCTCCCTCTAGCCATAGGTTGTCCTCTCCCTCTAGCCATAGGCTGTCCCCGTCCCTGTGGCTGCTGGGTAGCGGGCTTCTTCTTTGGCTTTGGGATCAACAGGCTGGGATCTTTCCAGATGTTGCTGTTCTTGAGCTTCTTGGTTGCAGACTGTGCAACTTGTAGCGATTGCTGCAGACCTTGCTGTGTCACTCGACCTGCTACTTGCATTCCTTGCACCGCTTTTTGTTGATATGAGTTTTGTTGCTGCTGTTGCAGTTGTGGATAGGGTGATATTGACACTGGACGCTGCTGAACTGACATCGGTCGCTGCTGGTTCTGGAGGGTTGTGGGTTGTATAACCATGCCGACGGGTTTCCGCATTGGCATCGTGGTGCCGGGTCGGGGCATTGCCAGGCCTTGTTGGAGCGGCTGCTGCTGTTGGAATTGCTGCTGTTGGAATTGCTGCTGCGGGAAGGGTTGCATCTGTTGCTGTTGCTGCACCCCCATTTGCGTTTGCATACCCATCTGTCCCATCTGCGCTTGCATCTGTTGATACTGCATCGGAATTTGGCCCAACGGTGGTTGCTGCTGCTTTGGAAACCCTTGCATCTGCGCTCCCGGCTGCATCTCCACATGCTGCTGTAGCTGCTGCTGTGGCTGCGGCGTCGGACTCCCATAACTCACGCTCCCCCGATGTAGCAGCGGCACACTCATCGCACCAGGAGGAATATTCGGCTTCGGATTCTTGATCGACAAGGGACTGCCACCTCCACCATCATCCTCCCTCTCTTCATCACGATCTGCAGGAACGCGGAGGATGGTTGTCGTTGTCATTCCCTGTCCCTTCGGTGCATTCAATCCCGTCGTTACAACAAACCCTGCAAACTCGTCGTCGCCATCCGTGCCAAACCCAAAGGTCGCCGACATCTTAGGAGCCTCTTCAGTCTGCGGAGGCGGAGTGCGTGGTTTTGGTGGAGGGCAGAAGGGATCTTCGGTTATGGAAACTGGGCCGAATGCTGTAGAACACATGATGGGAACGTCAGACGAGGTGAGAGCAGGTGGGGACTTTCGCGGAGGTTTGGGTTCTGGAGGAGGCGTGCGAATGAGCGGTGAGACGGAAGGGTCGATGTTACCGGGTTGCTTTTTTTCCGAAGGTGGAGGCGTTGAGGGCGTTTTTAATGGGATTGGGGGATTTTGGGTCTGGGTCGGTTCTGTGGATGCGGTGGAGGCTTCTAGCGAGGAATCCCAAGTGATTTCAGGCGTTGAGGGCGTCTTTGGTGGTATCTTTGGGGGATTTTGGGTCTGGGTCGGTTCTATGGATGTGGTGGAGGCTTCTAGTAAAGAATCTCGAGTGATTTCAGGTGAACCAGTAACTCCTTGTGGCTGCTGAGGCGAGCGCGCGGTTTTTCCAGGGCTCGTTTGCCCAATCTCTGCAAAACCGTGTTGAACACTACGGGGGGATGTTGGTGGTTGCTGTGTTCCTGTAACTGGGGTAGCCGTCATAGGATGAGATGGTGGAGTGGAAACTTGGGGGCTCTGCTGCTTTTGTTGCTGTTGCTGCTGTTTCTGCTGTGGCCCTGACGTGGGAGCTGGTGTTTCGGGTGTAGCATGCTGTTGAACAGGCGTTGGGGCTAGGCGTGGGATAGGAGCTGCGGATTCTCCGCACAATTCGACATTAGAAGCAACTGATAATGGAATCCTCTTGACCAGAACCCGTGCGTGATTGTCTAGTGATTGGACACTTTGTGGGCGGTTGACCCCTACTGGTGTTCTGGGACTCTGAGGATGCGGCAGATGTTGGGCGATTTGCATTGGACTAGTACGGAGTTGGATAGGGGACTGCAAACGCTGGTGCGGCTGTTGCGGGTAGTGTGGAGATTGGGAAGGAGCAGGAGTCTGGGATTGCTGGGGAAAGGTGTTTGCTCGGGCATGCTGGGAGGGTGGATAACCACTCGGCTGCTGTAAAGGTGCATGTGGCTGGGCTTGAGCTGGATGTCAGCATTTCCACCGCACAAAGTAGTGTTCACTCACGCAGCTCCCAAGTAGTCTGTCCCAACGCTGTATTGTGGTAATAATATCTCTGCTGTCTCTGATCCCAGTGTGCGTCCCATCCCGGCGGTAGTTGCGGCGGTATGTTCACATGTATGTTCTGTTGCGGTTGCTGATGTTGAGGGCTATTGGTCGGAACGTCTGCGCTGTGATGCTGGTTGTCTTGGTTTTGTTGCGCAATCTGCGAAGCGTAGACTGCGGTATCATTTGGATGTATTCCAGTCGGCTGTTGCTGGCTTGGACTAGCTCCCTGAGAATATGGATAAGGTTGGGATAATTGACGTTGATGAACTTGTTGCTGTTGCTGGACCTGCTGTTGCTGAACCTGCTGTTGCTGGATATGCTGTTGCTGGATCTGCTGTTGCTGAATCTGGTCTTGCGGAATCTGCTGTTGCTGTATTTGTTGTAGATGCTGCGGAGATACTTGCTGCTGCTGTAGCTGCTGAATTTGCTGATGCGGATATAGATATGCATCATTACTCGACTGGCCGCCGACGTGGGTTGCATATTGGAACTGCTGCTGTTCCGTCGTCGTCGTCGTCGTAGACTGCTGCTGTTGGTGTTGCGGTGTCGTGGTATGGTGCTGCTGGGGATATTGATACGACTGGCCGGCATTAGGACTAATTGTACGAGCACGTGGGAGCTGGGGCTGCGGGTGATATGGGTTTGTTGGTTCCATCCCGTCGGTGATCGCTTGAGCGACGGCAACGGTGATGATGAATTTCGAAAGGGTGGTGATGATGGGATACTCAGGAGTTCACGAGGGAGACAAGAAAGCGATGCTCAAATTTCAGCTTCTCCGCTCTCTCAGCCTCAGGACAGCCACCTCACACGATCGTGTAGCATGCTTTGCTTATTTTAGCACGGTGATACGAGCAAGCGAACTCGCGAAGTGGTTGGAGTTAATCAGCTGACTCAACGCGCGCAGTATGAGGTTAGGGTTATGATACAAGCTTTGCGCTAGTGTTTGTTAAGCGAAAGCGACAATGCCACACTCTTCACTGTTTCAAGTTCGCATCCGCTGTACTGATGAGTCCCGTCACCCCGCTATCAGACTTTCTCTCTCCCTCTCCCTCTCTCTCACTCTCACAGTTTCCTACCATCAAACCTCGAGAACATGGCGAACCCCGACATCCTACAATTTGTGGGTATTCTATTGCTCAACATATTGTATTCTGTTGAGATTGATTGCTGATTAATGTACTCTACGCGTGAGCAGATCTTCTTCAAATGAGTTCAGTAGTTCCCGCGTATTTAAATAATTCACATGCGCTCCTTCTCCAATTAATCATGAGGTATCAAGCTAATGCAGTGCATATCTTGGAGCTCAGCACCTGTAGAGGACATCCCACTACTACTTTTCGACTCTCGCTCCTTCACCGCACCGTCATAGTGCATATTGGCTTCATCGTTTGCCCTCGGACCAGAGGGATTTTTGGGCAGAACAATAAAGGATAGCGTCACTTCGATTTTGGCAATTTGATGTTCGGAACTCCCGACGATTTGAGGCTGCAGAAGCTTAATCGTATATCCTCGTCTACTCAATAGTTCGAGAAGGCTGTCACGATAAGCTCTCAAACGGAGCACAGAACGGCTTCTAGAATCTAGATTCATGTCACCACCATACCATCGTTAAATTAGACAACCCAGTTCCATGTTAAGTTCCAAACTCTCTCCCGCGTCAACTTTAGCTTCTCGAAGCTCGACTACGAGTGATACACAATGTGCCAAGGAAGGAGCCCCGTCAACTCGGGAACTCCGGCCTATGTCCGCTACCCGAGGCCTTCGACAATTCTTCCACGGTGTTTGCGCCGTAACCTGTCATAACCCCTCTTGACCGCCCATGGCAGTCTGCTATTTATGTTCTGGCCGGCGGCACGGTTGGACGAGATTTTTCGCTCTTCATGCAGGTGCTCTGCAACTAAGAACTACAGCTAGAGTACTCTAGTAGCTTACTAGCTGATCTGCTTACGGATCTGAGCTCGAAGGTACGGAAATTGGAGTGCGGGATGTGGTAGCAACTCGCACGTTTTTGGTTGCCCCCCCGCGACGATCAAGTGATTGGGCAAGGCGATAAGGGACCGAGATGAGCAAGAGATGACGTTCAAAAAAATGAACAAAAACTGAGCACAGATATCCAGAAATCCAAAATCGCCGTGAAGGCTGAAATGCGGGGCGCACAAAGCTCTAGGAAGTCAATAAAAAAAGGTGGTGCAAAGAAAAAAACCCTTAAACCGGAACAGCTCCGAGCTTCCCCTCTTTTGCAACCCTACTCTTTCAGCTACCGTTTTCGGAAACTGCAACCGGAGCAGGCTTCGAGCTCTCTCCACGGCGTTATGTAACTGTTACACACACGGAGCGAGAGACTTAAGTTTGTCTTTAAGGTGAAAGGGATAACCTATCGTCTCGTGAGCTCCTACCTACTTCTTCATCCCTCTTTGCGCCTCTATTTCGGGACGGATGCATCGGGTGAGGCATAGGGATGAGGCTTCGACATGGGTAATGATGATGTCTCGCAGCAGCGACAAAGGAGAGCTTTATTTAAGCTCCATGTCATAGCTCCAGAGAGCTCTGTCCAATCAGAAAAGCTGGGACATTGATGAGCCCAAACGAAGGAACTCTATGCGGTTGTACAGTCTCTCCTTGAGAAACGTCTCCTTCTCAGAATGGAGATACGAAAAGCAAGCGCACTTACATCTTGAAATGAAAAGGAGTTGCTTGGTGCATATCACAATAGGGTTCAGTTGTGCAACGGCGGTTAATTATGCAGGATACAATTTCAATTTCAATTGTCTTTGTGCCATGGATTGTTCGGTTGCCGTCTAATGCCTTGTCCCTTCCGTTTCCCCCAGCTCGTTGTAGGGTGCGATCTGTTTGTGTGTTTTCCTGACGTGACGGTGATAAAAGCTAATGGTGGGAGCTCTGACCAGTCGAGTGCCATGCCGAATGACGGAACACACCTCGCTAGGAAAGAAAATTTTCCAGCTTCTCCTCTCTGAATCTTCGTGCTCCAGCTCTTGTCTCGTTCATGCAGGAAAGTCAGCTAGTTGATGCGGGTGGGAAATGACTTGCTTCTTTTGTGGGTTGGGGTTTAGTTGACAAGATTTTCTTTCGAAGAACCCCTGCGGCAACGACAGTGAGGTGATCACGACCGGACTCTCCCGAATTGTCTCACTTGACACAGACAGTCGACAAAGCTTTGACCATGGCCGTCCCCGATTCCATCTCCACGCGAGCGCGCACTATTATGGCCAGCATGCGAAGGGGAAAGCATCTTCATAGAGGTTTGAGCGTGGGACGGTTGCGCAATAATAGTGGCAATTGATAATCAATTATCTGTAATATCATTGTACTGAATCTCGATGTTACTTGTATCTACGCTTCATCGAAACGATAATTATTTATGCTTCGGCTCCTCGAGGGCGACCAATTGGTTGCTACGTTTGAGAAGGAGCCCATCTTATGCCAGAAGTTCGTTTCCGCCTGCATCCCATCTGGTGTCTGGATCCGAGTAAATCTTGCGGAGCTATCTGTCTACAGAAGTCCTGTACAAACGCTCGAGGTAGAAATGGTGGATGCCGCGCGCGATGGATGTCAGCAGGGCTCATGAGGTTGCATATTGGCAACTGCCGATAACATTACATGCAACTTTAGATACCCCAGCTGCTCCTCGATTGCAGCTCCGGCTGCTGGGGAGCCAAGGGACTCTCTCCGCGCTGCCCCTCACAAGAGCCAAAGAAGAAGGAAATTGATGAGATACGAAGCCCTACCATTGGCGGAAGCTCAGTGTGGCGAGCTGTTGCTAGGGTACCACACAGCTAGACTGCACACTTTAGCTACCCCCCAACCCACCACCGAGTTTTTTTCTGCTTTTTGTTGTTTTTTTTCTCCTCACGACCCCCCCTCTACTTCCCCGACGGGTACGTCTCTCGTCCTAGTACTTACTGCAGGCCTCCTCCCCCCTTCGATGCGGGCAAAAGAGCTCTTGTTTTTACTCTGTCTCCCCCTCACCTATCCCAGACGACATCTTTACCAACCTATCACCTACCTAACCGAGAAATACACCACCCGATACTGCAGCACTGCGCCGTTATTGCTTTCCCGATTAATTAACCACCTCAATCGCCTTCCCGTCGCATTGATCTCGAATTCCTCCTATTCATCCGCCAAACAGTTATTCGCCAAACAATTGACCGTGTTGTGGTATTTCAAAGTTCGATATCAATACAGCAATATAGCTTATACACAATGCCTCCGATGACGAAAGCTCCATTTTGCTCGAAGAATCCGGCAACAATTGCAAAGAGCTTTAGCTCATCAGGCAGCTCTCATGGAACTCAAGGGGCAGTTGGGGAGGTCGTGTGCCCGCTGTTTAACAGTGATGGATCTCAGTGCCGCAAAAAGTGTGTTGGTGTGAGTACTCTGCCGCACGTGTGGGATTGATTCAACATAAATGGTGAAGCTGATTGATTCTGTTGCACTCCCCAGAACTTTGCATACCGTTCAATATGTGAACATATTCGACGAGCTCATCCAGACAACTGGATCCCAAAGCTCCCCGCCAGTCCAGAGACATTTGCGAAGATGGTTAGCATCGAGCCTAGGAATAACGGCAACAACGGCATGAACATGATGCATCATCATGTACCTGTCCAACAAATGAGGAAACATAATATTGTGAACTCGCAGTCGCGGAAGTCTTCGAAACGTAAGTTCCTAACATCACCACCACCACGAATTGCCTCGAACAGCTCTCCTTCCCCTTGCCCAAATACCTGCCCTGAAGGCATACGCCGTGGTCGAACCGACCGGATGCTGCTTCAGATTTCATCAGTCCTTCAGCTGCACGTGCACCCGTCACAATCATGGTGGAGCGTTCGAGCGTTGTTGGTTAGATTGTAAGGAGTACCCATGTGTGGTCTCTGGTCGGAGAGCTCTCTTCAATCTTGATTCGTCGAGTGAATATCCCTTCATCGCTCTTTCGACCTACCCTAGCCCAAAACACGTACTTTATTTTCTGAATAAGTGCTAACCCTTTATCTACAGTCTCAAAGACAATAGATGAAGATCACTACCTTAACACCATGTCTCCACCCTCTTCCGCTAACGAATCCGATAACCAACTTCCATCGCTCTCGGTTGCCGCCGCCGCCGTTGCCCAAAGCTTTGCTGCCCGTGGATTCCCTCCTTATGAATACCATGACGACGATGATATGGATGGCGAACACGAAATTGACGAAGAGATACTCCGTGGCCATACTGAGACGGTAGCTTACCATCACTTTCCGTTGTTAAACCAAAAAAAGCTGACTAGAATTCCGAAGGAGACCGAAGACGAAGATTACAACAACCCATACCAGCACTCTCACTACCCTCCGTTCACTCATGTTCACCACTACTCTCACCCAATGCCTTACAACGTCCCCACTCCCCGGCCACGGGTGACAAAGCCGAAGCAGCAGAAACGGAAGCGACAGAGCACCCTCGACTCCACCACATCTACAAGCTCATCTTCCTCTTTCCCCTCAAGATGGGACGAGCTGATTGAAGCGGCCACCACCCGTGCCGTCGTTGAAACCAGCATGCCTCCCTCTCCACCACAAACCGCACAAACACTCCCTAGCATCTGTCCCAACACGCCGTCTGGCCAATCCATTGCCAGCTCCTCTGATGATACCGGTCCAAAGGTGGAATGCACCGAGTGTCGGAGCCTAGTGGGCTTGAAACATGCCTTCGTCTGTACCGAATGTGTCTCTGGCTTCTGCGAGCCGTGTGCAACCGAAAACGGCAAGCGCGGCGTTTGCAGCGAGTGCAGAGTATTTGGTGCCCGGTGGAGACGCCTCAAAATCAACGTCCGAACCTGATCTTCGCATTCCATCCCATCGGGACATTATATAATAGACCAGTTTGAAATTATGGATTTGCGAGCGCGGCGTTTCGAGCGGCGCAGCTGCCGGGGATGAGGGGGTTGCAGTTGATTGTTCGTGGAGTTTGGTGTTTTGGGTGGAGCCGAGGGTTTGATTTGCTTTGATACAACCGCTACTGCAACTGGACCCACGATCGCTCGCTCTGGATGAAATGATGGACATTATGGAGCCTCCTTGCACGCACTCTCATTCAGATACGTGTAAGTAAGATGGCCAGGAACCACCACACGGATTGGCAGAGAAGGACGCACTGTATGATTGAAAGTTGGTCTTCTCTTTATTTACTCGAGGTTCAAAGAGCGATACCATTTTGATTTTGCTATTTCATTTTTCTATTCTCTTTTGTCTGGGGAAACAAAAGTCTTTACCAAAAGTTTTTCTTGCGGGGTTTTTTTGCGGAGTAAAAAAGCTTTTCTTGGATTCTTTCTGTAGATGAGTTCGGGAGGGGGGGGGGGGGTACAAGGGGAAGTGTATTGTATATAGAGAGACCTGGGGGATGGGGAGAGAGATGACAACTATGTCATAATTCGGAAGTACATAATTCAAACTTTTCCCGCCTATGTACTCTACGCTGCTACTTGGTGGAGGGGTACCCTTCTCTGTGGTATAGTGGCATGGGTACCCACATGATTAGGGGCTGCCTCTTTACGATCACGATTCCCCTCTACATCGTAACACCGAGATTTCCACCAACCGAGTGCGGTTCTATGACGCTTTTACCGCGCATTCTGCCTGTTTGTCCCCCCGCTGCGTTCTATTTTCAGCAAGGTCCTCCATGCGTGAGAGTGGAGAAGTGCACCCTGAGCGAGTGGGCGTACCAACCACAGCTAGGCTCTGGCTAATGGCTCGCCGAAGGGTTGGTCTCTCTACGTGCAGTGATCTACTCTATATCATTTTTTTTTGATGCAGGCAGGAAAAAAAAGATGACGATGCAAAAGAATGATCACTGCAGGGGTCGAACCTGCGACATTGGCGTGTTCTAGCTCGGCTATTAGCACCACGCTCTAACCAACTGAGCTAAGCGACCTTGGATGGTGATTGGCTGGCATCTGTGCGTCCTGAGTGAAAAATAGTGAGTAAACAAGTGGCGGAAGGCGGTCATCGGACCTCATTCGGATCTCAGACCGGTATGTATGGAAGGAACTGTGCGCTTGTGTTAGTGTGAAAGAGAGAAACTCGGGGCTATGTAGCTATAGGTATGGGACAAGCACAAGTCACAGGTATAAGTGTATAGTTAAGTGTAGGATGGTTCTTTCGCGCCCAGCACAAGTGGCATTGAAGTTGATGGCAAACATGGTAGACGGTTTCGCCGCTCCACTTCCTAGGTGGCTCTGAGGGTCTTGGCCTCTGGTAGGGACTGTAGTAGGATGGAATATGTCCAGTCGAACCATTCTGCTCCGTGGTGTCAGCCCATGCCTAACGGAGCAATCGCCGTCATGATTACATTAAGCTCTCGCATGTGGTAGCGGTCATGGTGGCTACCGTTGAACCTTATTTCCATGTGGCTACCAGATGGCCATTGCGCCATATCACTATTTGTGTCTTAGTAACAACCATCTCCAGTCAACTGAGTTTGCAAATCCCAGTCTAGAACCCGCCACCGGCCCGGTCTCAAACTCCAGTCCGCGGCCCGAGAACAACTACCGGGAACATGAGTCCTCACTAATGGTGGGCATGAGATGCGGCGTCCCGGGAAGCCGTCTCATGGGATAGGGTGGGCTCTTGGACGAACAGAAAGAGATATCTCAGGGTCAATTTTCCTTAGTCCCATGACAGTCTTGAGTCTTCATTGTTTATGTGAACAGTGACTAGTTACATACCCAAAGATAAAACGCGATTTCTTTATTAAATGCAGTCAGCTATCCTCGTCATAACAAATTCCATATAAATTCACACGAGTGAGCAAGCATGATGCATAGACCCATGTCATATAATGTGTTGGTGAGGGGATATGAAGATTAGTATTGCTTTTGGGACTAGTTCTCGGTTCTGTTTAGGAATATCCCCACATATTTGTCTAGGTTTGTGTCTCGTTATGCGGGGTACCCAGTATGTACATATGGAAAAACAGTCATGGGTCATCACTTTATCCTACAGATTCGTTCTTCTTCACCATGGGCAGTCGCTTCTGGCTGGCAGTTACTTTCTATGGGTGTGAAGACCTATCGGAGTGCGCGATTATACCATTGTAGACGAAGTTATGTACTATCGGACTCCAGGAAGTGATCGGAGGTGACTATCCGGAGTCAGTATTGTAGGACGCATGGTCCTGGGTCCTAATATGTTCTCAATCAGAGCAAAATAACCTCCTCTACCCCGCGAACCACCACATATTCTGGATACATGGCTACCTTGTTCTCACTTTCGGTACATAATTATAATATGGTAGTAGGGTCAAGACATGATCATGACCCATGGCGTGCGCATCATACAACGAAAGAACTGTTCGATCACGGGCCACAACTAAAAACCTTGTAGAAATAAAGAACCTGCAGCTATATGGCGAGTTACAGGGCTGAAACATCCCGTGCACCTCGCACCTTGAGGAAATTAAGGAGGCTGGTAACCGAAACGAGAACTCCTACCGCAATATATATATGTACTAAGCAGGAGAGGAGGGGCTAAAGTATATAGTGGGCTTTTATATCACTAGTGGGTTTACGAGACTGCTGCAGGTGCAGACCCTATCCCCTGTTAGGCAGACAAGCGCTTTGGTATGGGTAATTCAGATGAACGCGTCCAAATTTCATTTACAATGTAATGCCATAAATATCCATTTTTAGACTTGCAAATCTGGCCATTACTTCGACCCTCAAAGCAACTCTGCTATGCACTCCGAACACCTTCCGACCATTGAGAGCGTTCGCAGATCTCAACTCCTCTCGGAATTCTTCCTATCCGAATTACTCACCAAGGGAAGAGGGATCTACGTTGTTGTCCTGCAGTGGTTGAGAGACCGGACTCAATCTCTGCGCTTTATAGATCTAGGCACATCCCCAGCGGATCCATCTCGGCTGACTCCAGCACCCCCACAACCGTATTCTGAGAGTGGAATACTCGGAATCCCAAAGAATGTAGCAAACCGTGTTTATAAATGCAACGAAGCAGATCCATGGAATATTTTGAGCCCCAGCATTCTACCAAGGCAGTGCGTAAGTTCAATCCTATGAACTCACTCTCACTACTGTACCGAGCGTCAAGGTTCGTACGAGGTTTCGAGCGTGTCGATTTTTTTCAATGCCTAATGCTCAAAAGTGGGCTAAAATCGTAATAAAATCTCTTCGGACGGGCTGTCTGTGATGCGTGACGTACGAACCTTAACGCTTGGTACAGGATCCTTTTCCTTTTTTAAGGAAGGCGTCCACAACCAGCCACATCCAGTTGCCAGATTTATTTGACGTGGCAGCGCTACCTAACTCTACTACTACGTACTCTGCTGCACCTAGGTAAGTTCTCTACTCTAATCTTTAAATAAGCGCGCTGGGTAATCGCATTAGTTTATATGTTACACACATGGTAGTTGTCTAAGTAAATCGCCAACTGCCATCACCCAGGCTATTCTGGGGATAATAATAACCGCTGTCAAGCATGCTATAACCTGTACTGTACGTTGCCTCGGCCCCAACCTCTTGCAAGCTCGCTCAGGTACTCCATCGGAGTCTGGGTATGGACCATTCTTGTGCAGAAACTCTGGAACCGACAATTTACTCCCCAGTATTCGAGTAAGGGTGTTTACTATTACTTTGAATGAACGGATAGAACTGACTAGGGGGGCTCATTAGGCGTATCGAACACCCATCTAGCAACAAATAACAGATCTCCGCACATATGCTGCGATGACTGACCCACGTTCTTTTAAAATCGCCCGAAAACCCGTTCCCGCACTACCCAGCAGTACCAACGATGAAATCGCACCAGTACGTCGCGATGTTCTTGAGACGTACAGTACACAGTCGAGTGCGTCAACTGGCTCCGGGGCATCCCGGAACCGTTCAGATTCGAACAGCGATCTTCTGGAAGGCCCGACACGAACCAATGTTGTTAAAGATTCGCCAAAGAAACCCACCGTCACATACTGGAATTCGTTCTTCCTGAAACGAACCTCACTTCTCTTGTTAATATTGGTCTTGGCCATGATGTTTGTTGCGCTAGAAGTGCTGGCTGCATTTTCGGACCGAAATCGAGGCTTGAGCACCACAGTATCGAGACACCACTATCTATGGACGTATGGACCAACCGCCGGTATGGATCATCGCATCCTGTTCCATTGGCTCTGATATGTTGACACTTGCCCCAGTCCTCGTTATTCTATCTGCGTGGTGGCGACAAATCGACTACCGGACAAGACAACTAATGCCCTGGGTAGAACTTATCCGAGGCCCAAGCCCAGTCGAGAAGACCCTCCTGTTAGACTATATTTCTCCGCTCGAAATAACTACTTTCATATTGGCGATTCAAAACCGCCACTGGCTCGTGCTTGCCTCGCAAGCTGGGTTTAATCTCATGAAATTGATGATTATTGCCTCTACTGCCCTCTTCAGTCTGCAGCCAGTCGATATAGCTAGGAATTCAACTCAGTTGATGTCATTGGATCGCTTCAACGGAAGCGCGTACAACTTGTCGGCAGTCGACTTTCGGCCAATTTACAATACCTATTGGGCTTCCAGTCTCGGTACGGATTTCCCGGTCGGCACCACCGAAAAATATGCGTATCAGACGTTCCAACTAACTTACGGAAATACTACCAACATCACCGCAATGGTAGACACTTTCTCAGGAGATATGGGGTGTGTGATAGGGTCATTGGCTAATGTCACTTTAAATTTGCGCACAAATAGAACATATGTGGAGGTGGCAGCACCCGCATGTGGAGGTATGAAAGTCAATACTGGTGGTCCGGCTAGCAAGAAGGGCCCGGTCAGCTACGTGGGAGCGCTCGTAAAAGGAAATTGTAGCAACAGGGCGGAAGAAGCGGACGGAGGGACTAGTTTCTTGGTCTTCATGTCACTTTGGGAACTATTCACACCTCTAGATGAAAACTCCAACGATTCATCATCATCCTACATTCTCAAAAGCGCCGTGGGTCTGATTTGCTACCCCACCTACGCCATCCAAAGGGCAACGGTGGTGCTGGATTCGGCCGAATCACTGAAACCGATATCCGTCGAAATTGATGCAGGAGACGACAGCCGGCTTCTACCGGAGTTCTCACGGGGAGATTTCGCGAAAGCTTCTGAAGTGGCTTTTAATGTAACGACTGATCTTGCGGGGAATGCCAACGCGACATTTGCAGACCCGCATAATATTGACGCGTTTACGTTCCTTGCGATGCAACAAGAACCAAACCTCACCCTTGCTGACATGCTGAATCCCGATGTTTTATTGCGAACTTCAAACAAAACTTTCCGTATGGTTTCCGCGCAGTTGGCTCATTCCAATCTCGTCAGTCCCGGGGAAAGTGAACTCATTGGGAGCGTCACCACGTCTCAGCTACGACTGCTACTGAAGCCACTCTCTCTAAGGATCATACAAGTAATTTTGGTAATCCTGATGGTTCTCGCTATATCATTTTGCATATTCGCGCCCAGACATGTAGTTTGTCGTGACCCGGGCTCAATTGGTGCAATCGCACTTATTCTTGCCGCCAATCCCCGAGTGCTCCGGATACTTCGGGATTCGGGAGTCTGCGGATTGAGGGATATCAAAGGCCTCCTCTCTGGGCACAAATTCCAAACTCTCGCCACCGGTCGTTCGTTTAGAATTGAAGCGATTCCACAAACAGAAGAACAGCTAGAGCGACATGTACTACCATCAGCGCAAGTGGTGTGGTGGCGTCCTTTTGTTGTCACTAATTTGGGAAAACTTACGATCCTCATCGTCCCAGTATCCTTCATAATTGCGCTCGAGTTGCTGTTCCGACAATCTCAGGGAAATCACGGCCTCGGTGATGCACCGAAGAACGGATACTTGCGCTACACTTGGGCGTATATTCCCGCAGCTGCTATGGTTACTGTACAAATGGTCTTCGCCTTGCTGGATGTTACAGTCAAAACTATGGAACCTTACCGTATCATGCACGTCGGTCCAGCGCCGCTAGAAAAAAGCATCTTCGAAAACCCGATGAATAAACCTACGGTGCATGCTCTGTGGGATTCTATCAAGTTGAAACAGCTGCCGGTATTTCTGACGACGCTTTGTATGTTTGTAGCACCGATGCTCACGATTGCTGTCAGCGGTCTTTATACCGCTGATATCGTCCCCAGTTCCTCAACCTTTGGAGTGGTGCAGACAAGTTGGTTTAACGAAACCGCTGATAACGTGGGAAAGGCAACATCGTTCTCGCAAGATCGAAACTCACCTTATGGTTACGTCAATAATACTGGATTGATGCTTGCGACTATGGTCACAACAACCAACGAGTCGTATCCGCGTTATACGTACGAAAATCTTGCATTTCCCAAGCTGCATGCCGGTCGGATCAAGAATGCCGCCAGTCTTGCAAACGCCACAACCCTGTTCAGCGCCACTCTCCCAGCGATAAGACCACATTTGGATTGCACCGTCATTCCCAAAGATAAAAACCTCAAGCTCAAAGTCGCAAAATTTCCAAAAGCATCACAATTGGCTTACCCGCTAGCACGTCGTTTGATTGTCCAAATCAAAACGGAGGCATGCCCTGTGGAAGGTAATGGTGGGTACTTGGTGGGCCAAGTGAAAGCCCCGATAGCCGGGTCCATCGCGGCAATATTTCAAGAATCACTCTTGTATTGCGACGGCGTAGTCCACTTCTTTTTTGGCCCCATTTCAGAAAACAACACAGATTCTATCACTGGCCTCGAGTGCGTCCCAGTGGCAGAAAAGGTGTCGGTAGACACGACGCTTTCGCTTCCCGAGTTTCGCGTCGTCGAAACGCAGGTCCTTGATGCGAATGATGCGTCAAAGTTGCTGCCAGCTGTGAAGTTGAGCTCGAAGATGATCAACTACTTCATCGGCATGCCCTGGCCCGAGTTCGCAATTGAGACGCGGTATCAAGACGCCTATGACCCGTTCTTTCAGATACTCGTTCACGGGAGGACCAATTTCCCCGCTTCCGCCATCAGAGACATTACACAGGTGGCGAATGTGATAGCAGCGATTGACCATCTCTTCGGGGTGATCATGGCCCAAATCGTGGTGCGGTTACCTATTGTGGAAACAACTTCTCCAGCAGCTGAGAGCTTTTCTAACAGTGACACGCTTTTCTCCGACGGTAACCTAACCTACACCGGAACCTTGAACTACAACGGGGTGAGTACACAATTGAATCGGGATCGAGGGTGATTTCATGACATACTAATTGCCTCCAGATCCGATTACAGCAGAGCCATATCTCGACTCGTTTCCTGCAGGTGTTTCTGGGCGTAATGTTCATTTGTGCACTCGCTACGTACGTGCAAATCGACACGCACAAGCTGCCGACGAAAATTCCTACAAGCATCGCGGCGATCGCAAGTTTGCTGGCTGATTCGGAGTTTTTGGCGGAGAAGGAAGGGGGCATCCTAAAGGGAGCTGAGTGGATGGATGCCGCGGAGTTGAAGAGGCAGGGTGTATTTGAAGGGTATATGTTTAGCCTGGGGTGGTGGTGGAAGAGTCAGGAGGATGCGTCGAAGGAGAGTTGGGATGCGAGGGGTTTTGGAATCGATGTGGGACAGCCTATGAAGCAATAATGCGGGGTGTAGGCGTAGGCGTTTATAAGCGAGTTCTGTTGTATTTATTTGACTTGGGAAGGGGGTGTACGTAGCTGGCGTTATGTTTTTGGGTGATGTAGATTCTGGTATTGTAGATAGAAAGCGGCTGGCCCGCCAGTCTCGCAGCTTCATGAAAAATTACTCGTGCAATTAAAGTACTGCAAGTAAAATTTTGGGCTATCGAAATAGTAGCCACAAGTGAAAGCTGGACGTGAAAGACTATGTGTAACTTTTGTTTGTATGGTTTCGATCGGCCGCTAAGACGAGCGGTGGTGCTCCGGTGTTGAGCAGGCCATTCGATGTCACTCGGTCCAAAAATCTGGTCCTAAACATTTGGTGACGTGAATAGATGAACTAGCTCGGTTAGGATCTATCTTACGTAGACGAAGACCGCGGAAGACAGAGCCACGTAGTGGGATAGTGTTGAACTGCCCAGGTGGCTTACTTGTGAGTGGATAGACTTTGTGCTTGTAGGTACACACAGGAACTTGAGTGCAGCCTGTGCTCTCATTCCGGCTTTATCGTTTGCCGTGAGCTTCCGCCACAAGAGAAAGACAGATCACTGTAACTATATATATGCCTTGTTGATTCTATCGCAACACTTAGATACTTGTTTGTTTTGGTGTCGAATGTTGCCCACTTTGATAAAATTTTCATGTCAGCTTGTCACCCGCAACTATCTCACACTTTGATTAACAGAAAAAATGCAAAACATGTAACTATAAGAGCCTATAGAGTACTATCAGCATGCATCGAACCAAGAACACCCTCAAAACCGCCCCAAAACGCACAAAGAACCAAAGAACCAATCCGTATGAAAACAAGAAAGCCGAAAGTCCCCGTGCAATTGTCACTAAGAGACGGTTTTAAGCGGAGCATCGATAACAGGACTTCACCCCCGGGAGCTTCTTAGACCGCAAGGTTGCAGCAATAAGCTGGGGGGAGTTTTCTATAAACCAATCGATAGATTTATCTCCCTCATTTTTGTCCAATGCCTTCCGATAATGCACCCATTCCGCCGCTAGATGATCCTGTATTGGTTCCGCTAATTTATCACCCGTTGGGAGTCTATGCCAGGCCTCGTTGTATTTCTCTAGGGTATTTAACATTATTTTGGGTACCACCGAATTCGGGCTAATCACCGGGATCGGGGGTCCGTTGCGCAAAATATTTTGGTATGCGATGACGTCTAAATTTTCGCAACTTAGCTGGCTACTAAAGAAGTAGAGGTTTATTAGAATGCAGTGCAATGCCCAAGGCTTATTCAAGTAAGGTATGGTTGATTCTTCAAGGTTGTGCGAATAGATAAATTGCGTGAGAATTACCATCAACTCCGGCTTAACCTTGGGAAGATTAATCTTTTGGATGTTGCCATCATCTTCCTCTAAAGTGCCTCGGCGAAGTAGGTCGAGGCCGCCCGAAGTTTCGATACATGGACAGTATATCTACTGCCCAGCGCCTCGCCGGCAACTATCTAGCATATACCAAGTCCTTTGGAGCAACTGCGGTTCGCATTTGCATTAGCTGATGTACTTTAGAATGTCACCTTAAATGAGGAGCATTCACAAGGTGAAAGGGGTATCTGGTGCTTTAGTGACTTTGGATTCGGTATTCTCTAGCTTCTGCTTCTTTACAGACGGTGGTAATAGAATAAGGTGCGAAAGTACAGATAGATCGGTTAAAATCTAATGAAGAGAATCCGAAGCAATAATATGATAAATGTAACGATGTAGAGAAGTGTTTGAAACAAGAGCATATAATACTGAAGAAGGAGGTATCGAGAAGATATTATTGTATTCTTATCGATGTCAGAGCAAGTCTAAAGAACTGTTCTCTAACTGGAGAAACAGTATCTATATATACATAAAACATAGAGTGATTGTCCGTGACCACAGTCGCGGAACAATATCCTAAAACAGTAAAGAAAAACTCTTCAACTGTACATTATTAAACAAGAACCGTAAGGAAACCATTAGAATAATCTAGACGTGTTCTAAAAGATAAACGCTGATAAATCCCTTTCCAACGGAACAAAAAAAAAGATTCTAGACAAGTTCTAACCGGAACTTTCTAGACATCTAAAGATACATCAGCAAAAAATATTTCCGTCCGGGCGGAATGGCTCCGTCAGAGTGGACGCGCTCCGTCAGAGCCGTCAGAGACACCCCGGTGGCGGATTACTCCGCGCGCGGCCTTAATACCACGCGTCGTGTTGCATATCGCCCTCCGATCGCTGTTTCACCGTTTCTTCTCGCTCTGTCGGTCTCCAATTTTAAACGAACACTCTGGCGGTGAAGGCCAACTGTGACCATACGTAGGAATGGGTTCATTGGGCACGCGTTTGCATCGGGATTGCAATGCGATGGGTGACGCTGCGAAAACCACTCCATGCGTTCCTTCTACCTGCGCGCAAAATGCAATTCTCTCTTTACTAATTATACACATCATTCCAAGTCGCCAGATCTATGTGGCTATTGACAATCCATCGCTCGTTCCGTCCGTCTCCTGTCTTACTACTAGTAGCTATCTCTGGAATTACGTGCGCGCAGCCGACGATGTTTCCCACGCTGAAAACTTGCAAAGCAACGGCTGCCGGTGCTTTTCTCACTTGTACAAATTTCGAGACGGGATCCAAGCTACCCGAGTTTTCAGGTATTGTGGTGAGCGCCAGGGCTAACCAATACTCAACGAAAGCTCCATCCTCGTTTTGGAGCTTGATCTTGAATAGTCGTTGCAGTTGCCACGGCAGACGCCCATTCAGCGCGCCATAACACCTCCCTGGGCGT
>Ga0307514_10000184_pt1 | contig 176175 bp, 150 predicted proteins | sample 16_EM_MG_FD_203088 | JGI IMG/M metagenome (GOLD analysis project Ga0307514, IMG submission 203088) | Populus trichocarpa ectomycorrhiza microbial communities from riparian zone in the Pacific Northwest, United States - 16_EM | ecosystem: Host-associated > Plants > Roots > Unclassified...
AATTATGTCGCCATAACTGGGAAGTGAAAAACCTTCAGCAGTGCGCATAATTATTGGCCACACCTATTAAACCCTGTTTAGCGGGACAATGCATAGTAAAGTTGCGATAACGCAGACCTACATACACAGCAGACGATATTGCAATATGCGAGTACAAGGGATCTGCGAGCTCACAGGCTAAGCGGTGATAGCACTTGCGGCACTCCCCGGTCTACGGAAGGTCGAGACCTAAGCATGCAGTGTCTGAGAGATTAATGGCATTGGCTGAAGATAAGACGCCAGAAGCAAACTGGCTTATTGAGTTAAGACCGTATGCATTGCAACGTCATTGACGTGTCGTTATCTACACTAGCGGAGTATCGGTTGGTCACCGAATAAATCTCTGACGCAATGCCGAATAGCCAAATTAATGGTGAGGCAATTAATGGTAAAGAGCTATTAATATCATATTGCGATAAGCACCGATAAGACTAAGGTCGTCGGATGTTCTAGGTACTGAACGAATGGGAAGCAAGATGTCGAACACGAGGTTATGAGCTGTCATTATTTGCGTTTGATATCATGATCATGAGGACTGCCCGAGAGGGGATGTAACGTCTTAAAACGGCTTATACATGAACACGATAACCAAAGGGAATTCGTGGCACTATCAATGGAGCACTGAAGATGCATCCGGCGATAAGCTATCAAGCAATAATGGTGTCATTACGGTAACTCGAAGGCAAGCTTGACCTGAGGAACCAATTATAAAAACCTCGCATTGTCTCCGACGATGGAAAGAACCTAGCTCTAGCAGCAATCCACAGTCAGACATTATCAGCGAAGAACACCTTAAAATATTATTAAGAATTCTATCTATTCAAAATTACTTCCCTCATACATACTCGTGATTGGGCAACGTATGCCTCGACATCGATATACACAAGCCGAGTACGCACTACAGAAGGTTGTCGAGAGTTTCGGCAATTTGCTTTTCGAATTGGCCGAGCACCATTTAACCCACACTTACGCTGTGGTCCTTCGTTTCTGTCAACTCGAGAATATCGACTACCTGGTGCTGAGATATCTCAACACCGGAGCTTTACCTTACGAGGAATTTTCTGAGGAGTGGTTATATGACGGGGAAGCTTAATCTTCGTCTACATAGGAGATGGAAATTGGCATCGCTTCAACTTGGAAACTTTGAAAGCGGCTGCCTTGGAATTGGCCAGGAGACAAGCGGACGCTCTTGAATAAAGGTCAAGAGGTAGAGTCTTAGGATAAGATGAGGAAAGAAAGAGAGTTTAGATAGGCGGCTGTATTTAGTCTAATAAATGTTGTATTGATTATTGGGACTTAAAATACCCCCGTAACAGAATAATTATATATTTACTTTGGAATATTCTTAAGAGGGTGAAAGAGAGGAGGGATAGGAGAATAGAAGGTAAGAGAATAATACTTAAATTAATGTAAATTCTAATTGAAAGAATAGAATTGAGTGTATTCCATCCATATATATTCATTCCAATAGTGGCTTGTGTAAGGAACTTCCAATACTGCAATGAATTTCAGGAGTGCTAGAGTTGGAGTACATCTGTGTTGAACTGATTGGAAGTACAGATATCACGATGCCAAGCACTTTAATGTTACTTGTTTCTTTTGCAGTTAGTGCCAATATTCATCAATTGACCTTATAATGATACAACATGTCTTGTTACATGATACAATAAACACACCTTCTCATACCCCTGCGCACACCCAACTACTGAAGTACCCACAACTGTACAACAGTTTAACAGCCCTTGCATGAACCAGGGAAGCAGCGATTGACACTTCCACTTTGTATGTTTAGCAGATGTCAACATTGTCATGCAGAAGTGTATCCTTAAGCTAGATAATTTGCTAACATTCCGCTGTGCTTCTTATGGCGGCGGCTGGATGGCTTCCGTACCTACAGTTCACGCAGTGAGGATAAATCACTAATGCAATGCGACATCTCATTGCAGGATGAGTTTGATCATAATCGCCATCAACAAGTTCAGTTACATAAACTACACACAATGAATAACCGAGATGATCCAACTTCTCGAGCAGAAGGCAGTGTTTGGTATCATCACAGGATACTATAACATGGCATAAAGCCAACTCCAGAGGTAATGAACACAGATAAGGTCCCTTTTGATGACTGGATGCATTGCCACGGTTTTCCCAGATCGACTGGACTGCTGGACATGGATCTGAGGATCAAAGCGGGATACCCAATCTGCGATGATATGAAGACACTTTTGGGGAATCTTGCATTACCATAAAAGTCAAAGTTGAAGCCGAACATCCTCAAGATAAGGGAAGACCTTTCTAGCATCAAGCCAAAGGACTGTGCAGATCTCAACAACTACGCATCACGGATTGATTTGACTGTGCACTATGACAATCCCTTCTAAGAGCTATCGACTATTGACACTGATGCTGCTGTGATGGACTCTGCCAAGAAAATCGCCAAGATGAGCAAGCAGCAACACACGTTCTACCTCCTTAGTGGGATCCCAAGGAACAATGAGTGGATAGTCTTCCTGGAGCTGATGATCAACAAAAATGGCACAATGACCACCACACCCAATGACATCCTCCAACAGCTTGTCGAATAGAGAACTGCAGTGCAGAGAGACACTTACGTTGCTCCAGATGAACTGCTCTTTGCAAAGACATGTAGCATTGGTGGTAAAACCAGGAAAGCCAGTAAAGCTGGCAAATGTCCAAAGAGGGATAAGGGAGATAATAAAGATCATAGGAAAGTGGAGGATTTACAGGAGTTCTTTCATTACCAATGTTGAGGGTACATCACCAAGAACCGCTTGAACAAGCAATCCAGCGATCCCCCAAAGGCAGGCAACACTGCTGCAACAGCATCGACTGGGACTACTTCGACTCTCACTACTTCGATCAGAAACAATTGGTTCGTGGCCAGCTTAAAGAATTGATGTAGTAATTGGTTCTTCAAGTATGGATGCATGACTTACAGGGGGTGGCCTTCCTAGTGTAGTGGTATGGTCTTGCCAGCACTATGCTAATTGCTACGGGTTCGAATCCCGGCGCCAGCCCTCCACCCGAGCAGACTCCTTGTCGTACAAGTTGATGTCGCACCGAATGCAGACTCCCTGGCAATTACAGGTTGATGTCGCACAAACCGAGTTCCCTGTGTCAAACCCACCACAGGTCGAGCATACGAGAGATTAGTAATGGGGGTGGGCTAGGTGGAGTTTCAATGGCCTTGTGCCCTCCACCGGGTAGCGGGAAGTGGGAGGGAACGACTTTGCCTGAGTCAGAAGTAGGTGCTGCGTGAGCTAGTTTGGCCGTAGTTTAGCCGACGGATGGACAGGAAGTTTCCGATGGACAGGGATAAAATGTTAATTAAATGCCATGACCACCAGTGGTCGGCCGGCTTATGGTAACTTAGCTGGGCACCCCTTCGGGGTGAATGCAAAATGATTACAAACAAACAAATGCATGACTTACATTTCTGGCCTACGATTGATGTTCCTCAGCTATACCGAATGTCATCCTAATCCAAACACAGTGTACGTATGCAGTGGGGTCATATTGTGTACAACCGGATATGGCAGTGTTAGGTTGATTTGTCAACTAGCGGCTAGATAGACAGAAACTATCATACATGACAACATGGTTCGTTTGCTAGGATCATTCAATCTCCTTTCACTGTCTTTAATTATAGACAACGATATCAATATTGAACCGGTGAATCACACCTGTCTCCACCGCTATATTAACCACTGCCAATCGATTGCCACAGTATCTCTGGTAGATGGGTGATTGGTTCTGAATGTAGTTCAAGATATGACTGAATACACTGATATTGACAACGACCGCTGGATGCGAACAGTAAAGATTACAGGTCATGAATCTCGGTACGATGCTGAAATGCTGTTAATACAGTACTCCCACCTGACACACATTTATATCAAGGCATTGAAGATCTTGCAGAAGATCACCAATGCTCTAAGAATGATGGCAAAGTGCAATGGGTAGAGCTGCATCAAGTGTTAGTTAGCTTGGAAGATCTGTTCTGCCACCATATTCTGCGCCACTGAGCCACTGTCGCATGTGTACTGAGATATTTATAGTCCACTGAAAACAGCCATCCGGCGAGGTCGATATATTCTGCTCTTCATCGGTAATGCCACGAGGCACACAGATCAGTTCATACTGTAGTACAAGTTGGAAGCCCTGTAGAAAGTCAGAGCATGGAAGACTCTACCAGACAAACAATCAGACAAGCAAGTAAAGTGTGTTCATACAGATGGTGGCAGTGAGTATACCACCAAGCTGCTGAATACCTACAATCAGATGTGATTTGAAAGGAAATGACTATGCCCTGCACTCCTCAGCCTTATAGAGTTGATAAAGCGGCAAACAGCATCAATATGGAGCCTGTGAGATATGTGCTGGATGACACCGGGCATCCGAAGAAGAACTCGTTGTTCCCAGTGTCTGTGGCTGTCTGTCTCAACAACCGCAGGCTGATAGTACGCAAACCACAAACAAGGCCTCGCATTAGAGGAAAATGTTTTTCAAACATCTCCATGAGTTGGGACACTTCGCTGTTGTGCATGTTCCAACAGTGAAACAAAAGTACATGGATAACAGAGCCACTTCCGGCATAGTTGTTGAGTACATAATATCAACTACACAGTGTTTCATTTAAAATTCATTGGCCGATGCACGTCGCTGCGCCCGCACTGTGGCATTCGAGGAAGCAAAGCGGTACCCAACACTGAATACTCCAGAGGAAACATTCCTCAATAAGTGCCTCTTTAGAGGTGTCATTGTCGAATACAAACCCACCAAGAAATCAGAAACCTCACTGTCAGTTGAGAAGAAGCCAACAAGAGATGGACATTGCTAATGTCAAATAATGGAGCCATTGGATGACAATTCACCTCTGGCTCCTCAAAAGGCGAAGAAGAAGTCACAAGTAGTGGCTGGCCTTGAGTCTTTACTTGGAGAAATATGGAAGCTGCTGGCTGAATGTAGTTACCGGAAATGCTCTGGGAACATTACATAGGCAGAGTCAGCATGTTTGGCAGAGCAAGTTGAGGATTTCGACGATATGATCCCCATCCCTGGTGCAGCTGAGATCTGGAACAATTATAATCACAGGGATTCCATTGATGATGCAATGTCTGTCAATTCAGAAACCGAGTCTCCACTCACCCGGTAATGGAATATGGCAAATACACAAATGTGAGACACAATTGTTCAGCATCAAGTGTTTGGAGATTTTGTGGAGCTTCCAGAAGGGAGAATGGCTTTGCAAAGTCATTGGATATGCAAGACCAAGTGTGATGAAGCTGGCAATGTGCAGCAGTTCAAGACCATGCTAGTGTGTGGAGGAAATCACCCAATCAAGGACATCAACTACCAGGCTATGTATTCACTAATGGCTTGTAAGGGCCACATCCAGCAGGTACTCATTGTAACTGCCAAGTACACTTTTGAAATACATCAAATCAACAAATGCACTGCTTTCTTGGGAGTGGACTTTGAGGAAGACATCAATGTGCACGCCCCGTAGGGTGACTTTCGAGTACACTAGCATTGCGGCTGATACACTGATCCAAAGACAAAGACTTGGCAGAAGATGGTGATCTGCTTGAGATTGCCTCGTGATGGCCTGAAACAGTCTTTGCAAGTGTTGGATGGCACTTTTTAGGACATTCACATCAAGACTGGGTTAATGCCATCACTTGTTGATGGATGGCTGTTCATACTCCTTGATATAAATCAAGGAACAGTGGTTGCCATAGTTGATCTGGACCTTGATTATTCCATCATCATAGCAGATCATTGCTTGATTAGACGGATGAGGATTCAAATGATGCTGACGTTCCGGATGCCTGATCTTGGGCATGATTCGTTCAATCTCAGCATGACCATCGAACGCAATCGGAAGTATCACATCATTGACATCTGCCACCACAGCTACATCTGGATGCTATTTGGAAAGTTTAGCAAGAATGAGTCCAGACCAGATGCGAAGCCACTGCTCAGGAATGTTCACAAGAGGAAGCCTGACAAAGAAGTCAACGATCCGACCATCAACCTATCGTTGACCGAAAGCCTAAAGTGTGCCATGACCGTCACCTTTCGCAATATCACATATGCCATTGCAGTTCTCAGCCGGTGCAATCAAGACCTGTGCAATAAGTATATGGCAGCTATCAAGCGCATATTTAGGTACCTGAATGGCGCAAAGAACTGACATCCACGGTATAGAGGAGCCACAGAAGAGGTACTGGGCAGTGCAATTTGAGGGGTGCTTGGAGGACCACTTGTAGCACCAATTAGAGCTGCACCGGGCGGAGCACTTCTAAGAGTATGTGGAGGAGCACTTTGATGTTATGTCAATTACGACCATGCTGGATACCACAATGACTATAAGTCGAGGAATAGACCAGTCATCACCTTTAGGGGAGCTGTTAACCGGGGATCGAGAAAACAGAAGTTTACTGCCCAGTCCACGACTGATGCCAAATAGAATGCTATTGGAGTATACTGTATTTGACTTACAACGATCTCACATATCTTGAATCAGATTGGCATCCCTACTATCCCTCACATATACTATGATGGACAGTCACTATTCACGAGCATCAAGAACAGCATTTACTGTGGAACTGCAGTTGCACCAATTGAGACTAGGTATTATCGTGCGGTAGATATGGCCACAGGTAGATAGATCGACGTCAGTAACATTACGATGGCTGGTATGTCTGCTGACAGTTATACCAAAACATCACTAGTGTTAGTAACAGTTCTGGATCTTAAGTTCAGGTCCCAGTCCAGATTGAAACGGAAGTATTGCCAACTTGGCTGTCTGGGTTGTTGATTCACCTGTACCGTCAATTTGAGTATGGCTCGATGGCCATCACTCAACCTGTTGGAATCGGTCTGGTTGTCAGTAGGTTACCAAGCGGATCCATCTGTAGATTGATATCATGCTCTTGCTTTTGATATGTGGTAATAGTATGTAATTGACATTGCTTATTTCACATCTGATAATCTCTTTTTGCATGTATTGCAGTTTGTGGTATTGATTATTTTGGAATCTGTGCTTTTCCTGTAAGATATTATATTTTTGCCTATACAGGTGGTTAATTGTTCTGTTATGATTACATAAATCCATGCAATGCCACGATCAACCAATACACAAGATCAGAAAATATTGACAATACGTTGGCACTTATGTTCATCATGGGGTAAGGTATATGTCAAGCACTGTTTTGGTTGAGCAGGTTGACATTACTTCATATATGAATTATTGCCATACAATGACAATCAGATTAGCCAACATGCAAGGCAAAACATCATTGAGGCTCCATTGACCCTCATTTTCATGCTGCGGCAGGGAGTTTGTCGCAATTGTTTTTGTCCATAAGGTTGGCCAATAGAGTATTCAAGGATGTGTGTAACCAATCTCTCGTTAGATTACCCATGATTCAAGACTAAACATCATTGACACAGTATTGATGATAATTTTTCGGATGGTGCAGGGGGCCTGTCCATATTGTTTTAGCACCCCATGGCATCCAGTACCTTTTTAAGGTTATTTTCAACCAGTCACCACAAAGATTACCCAAGAAGGAAAGACAAAATGGTTTACATTCCATTGACACTCATTTTCTAAATGGAGCAGTGACTGTGTCACTTTCTCCTATATCTGTAAAGGCTGCCAATACATTGGTGATACATAACAGCAACTAAATCGCACTTCAATTACCATACTGACATCACCAATAATTGTTGATGCTCTGTTGACACTCATTCTAATGTACTGTCCATCCTCAATCTGTCACCATCAATAATTGAATTTCTAATTACAGGAATGTATTGGTTGCATTTCTGCCTGATTGAGGCTTGGCCCTTTGGCCAAACCGAGCCGAGTAATATTGTTGTGCATTTTGTTCTCTTTCTATGAACATTGTTACATCTTGCCAAAGGATTCATTTGGCAGTTATGCTTCGGTTTGGTAACCAATATTGACATGCGACTGCTCAACATTCTGGTATAATATGTTTGTAAATGAAATTCTGGGTCAAATGAGATACAGAATCTGGTGAAAATACATTGTCACATTCTATCCTATGTGATTTTGATCCCCTGATTCCTTCTCCTTTCCATTGTATCAACCATCATCAACACCTGTTTAGTTTCTTCAATTGACTTCCATGTTGGTGGAATCAATCTGGGGACATTTGGTGCGGTACTGACATCCCCCTGCTGTGGAGTTTCTGCATCCGCGATGCAGTTGTCAGGTTCTATGATGGATTCATTGTTTGCCTGTCAGTTGCCTTCGCTGTCATTTGAATGATCCAAGTCCTCATTCCTGTCAATGCCAACTTTCGGTGTCTGAAATAGTTTCAGGTGCACTGTCCTTGTCATTTCCACCCGGATGGTGGTTAGTTCTTCTGATTCAGCTGACTTTCAATACTTTACCTCGTCCACCTGGAAGGTCCTTTGCAGACAAAGCTGGTGGCAATGTTGATCATTCTGAGGATTAAAGTACACTTGCACCATGACATTGAAAGGTGGACCATGATGCATTGACAATCTCTCCACTATCTGAAATGTATTCTATGTCTGTCAGTTGCTTGTTTTGAGCGTGCAATTCCATTGGTGTAGCATGTAAGTTTAGACAGCCCTGCCACATCTCCACAATGTCGTAGACGTTGGCCATTCTGTGCAATATTCGTTTCTCCACCTCCCTCATCAGTTCCAAGTCGTATTCAGTATTTGTCGTATGCAACGCTGAGTCATCACGTACAAAGATCCTGTTAATGGCAGCCGCAAATGGCCTTCTGACAACTCATTTGCAAAGGCTTTTGGCTGTGGTTAGTGATTACCTGAAGCCAATACCGTCTTGATCAAGGGAGTAACTGGCCTCCACTCTCACAACATCATAATTAATAGAGGATATATTGCCTGCCACATTGGTGAGATCGGTATACTGTGAGTATGTTTCCTCTTCCTCTCACCGCCAGTTGGTAATATTCAGTATCCAAAATGTACTTGCAATCTCTGTAACATCAATGTGGGAATCATTGAAATTCGGATCAATTTGCCCCCAGTTCTGTGGTAATTTAGGTGGTGAATTCAAATACTACCTTGTGGCAGTCAATCAGTGAGCTATGTGATCGACTTGTCCAAGTGTTGTTTCAGCCACAGATTCAGGCATTTAGTATTCTGCATTATCGCTGGACTAATCATATGGATCATAACAAGATTGACCTGATCTAGAAGCTATTGTGGGCCAGAAGAGATTGTTGCTTGGTGTTATACCTTAAGGAATATTCACTCTTCCAGGGTCACGAGATATCACTCGATCAGTATGTCAGGTGGCCATGGAATAAGTTTCATCAGTCAGTAGCCAGCACTATCGCCACACCAATGACAGCAAGGCACATAGCCTTCAACCACATCATCCCCAGCCACCCTCGAGTGTTCTCACAGGGGTTGATTGTATAATCATCTGGTTCATATGTATAATGCTATTCTCTCCACGTATTCCGATAATGCATGTCAGCAGCTAATATCACCTCTATATATAGTAATTCTCAATTTGCATCATCTATGGCCAGTAGGATATGGACACTTGAGCATGATACAAAGAAGGATGTTGAATGGTACAAAGAGGTAGATGGTTCGGAAGACAATAGTCCAATGGATGTCAATCAGTCTGGAGTTGTATGTCAGAAGGATTCTGTTGGTCCACAGGGACTGCAGGTTGGAGCGACACCATTTTCACAAACAAAGTTCAGGCCAGCTGGTTATTGGAGCAAAGGGATAGGAGGATGAGAAAATAGTGGGCATTTATCTAGAGAATAGTGTTGGTAGAATTAGTAGTTGGGGTGTAGTGAAAAGAGGCATAAAGGCCTCTCCATTCTCTGTTAATACAGAGCGCAACCTTCCCTCAACAGAGAACAAGCCTTAACATAATATTTTAATTTGAAAGCTATTCCACAATAATTGAACTCAAATTTCTTTCATTACCTGAGTGAAGCTTGAAAGTGAATTGGCTACTAGTACTAGTATAAGTCAAATATCAAGTCTGATAGCCAGATGAGATAAGGAGATACTTGGAAGGGATACTTCAAGTTGAGTGTATCTTGGAGTAGATTCCTCCCGCATTACACTCAGTACAGGTTCGTGAACAATGACAGGCAAATGTCTATGTTTGGCGCAGTATTTATTCTGCAGATATTTCAGAAAGTCTTGCAGGGAGTGGATAGTATATGAAGTCTTATTCTCAAGATTGATACCCATTCCCTTGTCCCTGTTTCTACACGATCGCAACATCCGGAAAGGATCAACAATGTGTATTGAAACCCGAATCATATGTGCCTCTGTGGTCACTTCAGCCTTATATCTGGACAGCTTCTTGCACCCCAACTTTACAGCTACATATTAGTCATCCATCTATTGAGTCTGCTTCATAGGTGAAGAATGCATTATGTAATCCTGATGATGCAACTTGTCATTGTACACAGTGATAATGTGATGAAGAGTGACAGTACGCCTTTTGGACATGCACACAGACCAGTACCCGAATTGCGTTATTACTGCCATGATGTACTCGACGATGGTCCATTCCTCCTCTGATATAAAGAGTGGCCGGTACTCACAGTATATTGGATTCTGGAGCCATTTGCAGGTGAATTCTCATAGTCGGGAGACTTGCTCAAGCAACTCCAGCCTCAAATTCCAGGGTTTCTTTACATCCATAATAGCTAGTACCGTGATTTGGACTTTCGCTTTGTGACAGTCAATGAACAGATTATAACTACCAGGTGTCAGTGTAATCGGTACAATAAGTATTCGTTGCTATATGAATATCTGTTTCAGGAGTTTCAAACTATCTTGAAATACATACCATCTCTATTATCTTTGCTATACCTGGTTTCATGAGTGTCAACGTATTGATTCTAGCATTTCCCTTTTTTCGAAGTCTGTGACTCTTCCCAATATGTATGGTTTCATTCTGTCCAAATTGCTGATCACGCTCATGGGCTGGCCAAGCCTTGGTGCTGCCATTCTCTCCCAGAGGGCTTTTGAATGAACCCAAAGCAACCTGAATGATGTGCACTATGGATGATATGAGGTTTCTCAATGCAGGCCACTCGATTCCGGAGGCCTCAGGGGTTGATTGGAATTAGGGAGCAATCAAGTAATCTAAGGAAGCATTATCAGTCATAACTCCAAGTGAGTGGGTGTTGGTATGTTCAAATCAATGAAAAACCTCCTTCAAATGTGTGGCTAGCCATGCTCCAGTATGGCGATTAGTGACCTATTATATCTATATTACCTTTTGAAAATGGGATCCAATAGGCTAATTACCTCATCCAGTGCGATGTGATTTTCTTCCAATGCCCAATATTGATCACTATAGTGAGCAATGAGCGATGTTATAGATAAGGTGTTTCGCAATGTCCACCCGTCTATAGCTGAAGTAACTGTTTTTTGTAATGGCAATTGCTTTGTAATTGCATCCAGTGTCAGTGCTTATTCCCACTGGCGAATATTGCTCAGCTGGCAGGCAGATGGCGGCACAAACTTGCATTCTAATGCACTATATGACCATCATAGCTGGATGTTTGATATAGCATTCAATGGAATGTAAGCGGCATGAAATTTGAACATGAGATAGCGATTCCATGTGTCTTGGTGAAATTCGGCAGTTTGAAAGTGCTTAGCTGCCAGTTTGGAGCATTTTGTCTGTCAACTAAGTTACTTTAGATAATATCTAAACGTCATTTATGAATTTCACTTATGAACTTACAATTGTAGTTCCTCGACTTCTTTGCCTCCGCAGTAAAGTCAATGCTATGTATTCGACCATTGACCGAGTCAATTTGGTAACTTCCAACTCTGTTAACTCGGTATACTTTGCAATGTACTATTTTGCCAGCAAGTGTTTCCCCATGGAGCTGGTCCCAGATTCTGGTGGATGGTGAAGAACTTGTTGACAAATGATACATATGATGCCAGGGCTGCCTGTCTCTTCAATTCCACAGTGTATATCAAGTCACCCCGAAGGAGCATGTCTGGAATAATTCCAACCTATAGAATGTTTGGAACCTACATTCATGGAAGCCCACAAAGCATCGAATATGACTTGCAATGTAAGGCCGCTCAAATCGCGAATGCAGAAATATTTGTATTTGAAATATTTCATAGCCTCCAGCAAAGAACTATTGAAACATTTTGATTCCAACATTATGGTAGGATTTTGGAAGCTGGGTAATTCTACTTGTGAGACTGTCAATAGTAACATTATAGTACAGTTGACAGCTGGTTATTAAGTATTGACTCCAGAGGTACAACCAAGATAAAAGTCAGATCAGTGAGACATTGCATGCATATCTGTGAAGTGGAATACAACAATGTCATGAAAAGACTGACCCTTGATAACTGTATTTAGGACCAATGTAGTGTAGTTCCTTACTGTGTGGCTTAATGAGATCCCACAAAAACTGTTGACACTCTGTTTTCGCTCGTTTTGAGGAGGTAGTTGCGATACCTTCAGTAACATGTTTGGGCATAATGGTGGCTGGTAGTTTGATTTTGGGTCAACGCCATTGCATAGCAATTTGACTATCCAAGATACAATACCAAAAATCATTTATGCTCTGTTGATGCTTAGTGTCAGGAGGTAATTGCAGTATCGCCACTACCATTTTTGCCTGTAAAGGCGACTGATACTTTGAGTATGGGTTAACACCATTGCATAGCGTTTGAATTTTCCAAAAAGGAAAGGCCAAAATTGTTGATGCTCCATTGATGCTCCATTGACGCTCTATTCTAGGCTGGGGCAATGAGCCTGTTGCATCCCTGTTTACATCTAAAGATGGCCAATGCTTTCTCTTTCAAAGAATAAGACTATGCAGTCCTTTGACTGCCAAAGTGGTAAGGCTGAAATTTGTTCACGCTCCATTGACAATCACCTTAAAGACATACTAACAGTCATTGAATGCTCAACAATTTTATGGAACATACATACAGCCCTTATTGACAGGCAATATATTAGTTGTAGGTATAATCAGTTGCATCCGATTGCATTGCGGCCTCTTGGTTCCCGGGCAACCACTATAAATGTTATTGCAGTGATGAATGACATATACTCATTGTGTTTCTACACTCATGGCCAGCATGTTAAGGCATATAGATCCGTCCACTAGGTGTGGCCATATATACCCCGACTTCCTCACCATTACTTATGCAGCTCATTCTCCTCGATTTCCATGATGTGTGATAAGCAATGTTCAAAATTTCTACCATGTGCAGCAGATCTGAACAGAGACTTATGCAGCTGGATTCATGAATGTATACAGCATGATGGCTGACATATGTCCGTGTATGCGTTACATGTTGACCACTCATTTGTTGACCTGTATGATGTCACTGACTTACAATTGGTTACTAAATTTTGGCTCTAATTCGAGTTATACTTTCTCACCTAACTGTAACAGGCAGTGTAACATCCAGTTTGACAGACATTTATTGAACTGATTTGGAGTAAACCACATTAGCATGGCCTGTATGACACTTCCACATGCAATGATGAACTATCAGGCCTCAAAATTTGGTCACTAATATCCAGAAAAAGCTGAAATGTTGCCAATTCAGTACATGAATTGCTTTTGAACAAGATAACATGACTCTTTCACTGACTATAGCTCCGGGGATGCAGGTTTCGTCAGCATTTCTTCATCTCAATCCAATTTTGGTATGGTAATTAGCTAGGAATAGTGTATGCCGAGATAATAGCTGGATTATTCCGCAGGCTTTATTTATCTGGTTCGGTTACGAAACACGTATTTCGACATGCTGGAGAGCCCCTATGTGTTGCTACAATGGCAGTTTCTGGGAACCCATCCTCATTTGACTACTTCCTGGTCGAGAATTACCTTGTGGAATTTGTGATTTTCCAGGAATGAAAACAACAATCTGCTTAGGCTCTCCAAATCATGTCGGTGATGGTGTGGCTATAGTTGCATCTGTTTGAGGCTTCACAACTACGAGACTGATCAATTCAAGTACCCTGTACTTCCAATCGCTCTCCCAGAAGTAGACAGCTGCGTCCCCGCATCCAGTCCGGAATAATCAGCCAAGCCTAATCTGCTTCTGGCGGAAAGTATCCAGGCATTGCCGTACCATTTTGGAGAATATACCCATCACCCAGCCAGGTTTGTCTACTTTGCTCAGCTTGCCCAGCTCAGTGTCATCATGATTGTCTGCCTTGTCTTCCCAATCCCCTTAATCGTCAGAGCATGCACAATTGCTCAAATCGTCTCCGATTGCATCCATTATCTCCGTAAACATATATTCAGGCTTTCTAGCTGTCGATCCTTCCTTTCCCCCACTTTTCACATCTTACTGCTCTGGCATAATTGCTGTCTTAGCATCTTGAGCTGACGTTCGTGCCACAGTGGTCTCTCTATCCACATGATCCTAGATCTATTTCCCATTCTCTTTGTTGATCAACCAGTATGTTTTTCGACTGTTCTCTGCCAAAGCATCATCATTGATCATAAGCTGCGCAATGCTCCCAATCCTCAGATGCTTTCAGCCTCAAAGCCGCTTTCCGCTTGATTCACTTCATGACATCATTGTGTGGATCGCTATGTCAATTTCCTGTATGTGCCTACCAGAAGTGGTAAAAAGCTCTTTTTCGTAGCCTTGACCATTGTATCTTGAGTTAACTTTGTTGTTGGGCAAGATGTTTGATGTTGCAAGATATGGACCACATGCAGGCAGGCAGTGTCTTTTATGTCAAGGTTGGTACGTGTGATCAACTTGAATACTGCCAGACCAGCCTTTTGACTGTCACATCATTGGGATTGGTAATGCTATCCTGTAATGGCGAGGTCTTGGACTAGAGGTCAGGGTTGCTGCGCTGGCACGTTATGCGGCCAGGTAACCAACAACCTGAAATAGACTGCTCGTGAGAATCTTACCACATATACATATGCATGTGATCACTCTGACCCCGTTTGCGACTCTACCATACAATTAAAATTTATTCTTTAACTTAGCCAGATGGTGGTATACGTGCCTGTAAAACATTCTCAGTCTTTCAGTCACCGGATATGTTTTGCTCACAGGATTTCAATTCTACCTCTTTTTGTTAGACTCATTGCGACACGCACACAACCTGCAATCTAAGCAATTGACCACTTGATGCCTCCCAAACTGACAAATAGATGTTCTCTAGATGGTACCAAAGAGCGTTGGAGCGGAAAGACAATTCCCAGGTCAATCAGTCGTGACACTTCGAGTCTCGCCAGTTGAAATACCCCTGGATTAGTGACGTTTACAGTTGTAGCAGAGGCGGAAATCAAAGATTACACGAATTCCAGAAGAACAATTATCAACCACAATGATGACCCCTGTTCCAATGACGACAGCGATCCCGAAGACGACACTGCAGAACAAACTGAGTTCACATACAACATCAACGAACCAAATGTCCCTCCCAAGATCAACCTGGAGAAGATGGTGGAGCGAATCCAGAAGATAATCAACTTCCTTTCCCAGCATAACACCGAACAACTAGAACCAGGCAGATTGTCGACCTCAGACTCGAAAACCACATTTAAAATGGCACAGCTGAAACGCCACTGCAGAGGTGGTCACGAACTGACAACCTATCCTAGCTTACTTCGATTAAACTTCCAGACTCATAAACACCTTTTTCACGACGACACTGACAGGGTGCAATATGCCCTCAACCACCCTGGAAGGTGGGCCTTCCATGCTGATTGCGACATGCAAAAGACAACTACAATTGACCCAATTACCTGGGGCGAAAATCTACAAAAGAACAATTCAACATGCCTCCAGGACCACGATCTGTTGGTTGGGGAAATACAGAACATGTACTCCAATTAGGACCGGAGACTCAACATGGCTAGGAAATCATTCTATGACTCTCTGCAGGGCTACTACAACACCAACGAGACTGTACAAACATATGCCAATCAACTCTGGCCGAATGGAAGAGAGGCACAGTGGGATGAAGTGCAGTTTGAACCGATGCTGTACGACATGGTCTGGGTGGAATTGAATGCCGACTTACCACTCAACCTCAAGCTGTTTACCATAGTGAATGGGAAGTTCAACTCCACTTACAAACATATAATCCCACAACTGCTCTTGAAACAGAACCGGAGAAGTATGGCAAGTAGCACCAGAAGCCACCGGGCGAGTAATCTCATCTCGGGGGAAGAAAGCGAATCTTCTGACCATCAATTTTTGAGACCAATGATGTATCTGTGAACTCTTCCAAACTTGACAAGTCCAATCAGTCATCCAGAGATGGGAAAGACTTACGTCCCTCACAATGGGTAACCAGGGAGGTCTATACATCATGGACAGCCAACAAGAAATCCCTACGATGTGGCAATGACCAAAAACCCTTCCACTGCCCAGAATACTGCAAGCCGTACATTCAAGATAGACTCACTCCCAGAGACGGCAAGGGCAATGACAGAGACAACAAAGGCGGCGATCGACGATTCAAGCGCCAATGATCCTTCGATACTCAATAAGCAAAAAACTAGTATAGCTCTCCCAGTATCTAGCGCGGCAGCGGAGGTTTCATGAGACGGAGCTGGGAATGGGGATATTGGGGGCCAGGCACAATTAGTGACTCTGAACGAATTTCAACCTCATTGGATCCCACCAAAATCAAAAGTCATTCTGGACAGCCTGAGGGCAAGAATGTCAAGTCAATATCTATGCCGCACTGAAACACCGGAACTGCCACACATAATATACGCAGTACACATACAAGACGGAAATGGCGAGATGCAACACGTACAGGCTCTTATTGACTGCGGCGCAAGCAGCATCTTTATGGCCCAAGGCTTCTCAAGAAACACGGGATATTACATGAGGCCGCACACATCACAATCCTCGGCCTGAACGGAGGGGTGACGCAACATGCAAAGAACAGCTGGAAGACGCAGATCACAGTCCAGTACTTGGACTATCATATACCTCTTGATGAATTAGATGTGCAAGTCATGCTAATGCGGGCATACAATATAGTACTTGGATTACCATGGTTCCACAAATGAAATCCTGACATCGACTGGGCTGCCCGTCAACTGACATCACCGCAATCACCGAGTGCGAGTGGAGTCGAGAACATGACACCGATGACTACCGCAGTGGTAGGGAAGGTCCCAGAAACCGAAAATTGTAACTTCAATGACCAGCTTCTGGGGCGTGGTCCGGATATACAGACACTTAGAGCCACCACATTTGATGATCCTCTAGCTAGAGAAGAAGTGGTCGCAGCATTTGCCCTACGCATTGGGGAATGCACAGGGCTGCTGGGCGTGACTTTGGAAGGCATTACTTTGGACTCATTAGGTAATACAGACCCAAGCGCTGCACGCGTCGAGCAGGGAGCAGAGGAGGTATTTGCGTTACAGCAGCCACTCCGATGAGACACTTCAATGACTGCTACTGGTCCGCCGAGACCTGAAGGGAGTGACTGGATGGCAGGGTTTGGCGCCTGTGTGGGCACACCGTTAACGACAAGGCCTCCTGGATTCCTCCTTTCTCCCTTATCCCCTTCACCTCATTGTTCGTGAACACTTTAGCTCATACAGATCAGAAACAGCAGATAAATAGATACCTACAGATGACAAGAACTTCATCCCAGCAAAGTACTTGGAATTCGTGGATGTCTTTAGCAAGAGAAAGGCTGAAACGCTGGCACCACACTACCCAATTGACCATGCAATTTAACTAGAGCCGGGGTTCAAGTTACCATACGAATGGATGTGCCACTATTTGGAAGTCGAACTCCAACCTATCAAGGCATATATTGAGACGAACCTACCAAACGACTTCATCCAGCAGTCATCATCATCTGCGGAAGCATGGATATTGTTAGTGAAACCATATGATGGTGGCCTACGGCTAAGTGTGAACTACCAGGTGCTCAATTGGGTGACAATTGGAAACAGGTACCCCCTACCTCTTATTTTGGAGATGCTAGACCGAATACTGGGAGCCCAGATTTTCACTATACTGGACATCCGAAATGCCTACCTCCATATCCAGATCAGAGATGGCGGTGAAAATCAGAAGGCTTTCTGGTCCCGCTACATTCAAATCAAAGCCCGAGTCATGCCCTACGGATTAACGAACGCGCCAGCCACATTTGAAGCCTACATTGATGACTGATTGCAGCCTTACATTGATGACTTTACCATATGCTACCCAGACAACATACTAATCTATACGACCAGCAAGAACGATAACAAGGATCACGTAAAAAATGTGGTAGAATGAAAATGCCAAATTTGCCTCTTTTGCAAAGCCGAAAAGTGCCAATTTGGAACCTCAGTGATCAGCTTCCTTGGTTTTATCATCTGTTCTGATGGGATCGTCATGGAATCGAACTGCACATCACCCACCGAGGACTGGCCTACTCCCAAGTCAATGACAGACATAGCAGTGCTTCTAGGATTCACAAACTTCTACCAATGATTCATCCGCAAATACACCAAGCTAACGGCATCAATCTCTGGCGTATTAGAGAAATCACCAGGCAAATGAGAATGGATCCGAACGGCAGTGCTCCCATTTCGGCAGCTCAAGATGGCATTTACTGAAGCAGCAATCTACCAGCATTTCGACCCAGTAATGCATATCATCCACCAGACGGGCGCAAGTGGCTTTGCAATTGCTGGTATTCTCCACCAGTGCAATGTTGTCTGTATTCTCAGACCAGGCATCTTCTACTCACGAAAATGCTCCTCTGCCGAACAGAACTAAGTCACATATGTTCGGGAGCTCCTAGCCATCATGGAGACTTTGAGACAATGGCGACACTATCTCAAGGGAGCCAATCACAGAATCCTGATACAGTGTGACCACAAGAATCTCGAGTATTTCGAAATGTCAAAAGTGCTCTCCTGGAGACAAGCAAGATGAGCGGAGATCCTTTCTTCATACGACCTTGTCATCCAACACTTGGAAGGAAACAAGAACCCTGCAAATAGACCATCATGAACACCTGATTACAAAGAAGGCTATGAAAGACCTACTGCATGACTATTGGCAACCTTGGTGGCTATCACCATTGAGCCATTCAATGGTATCATACCAGCAATAATGGCAGCACCGGATATCGATCCGCTATCGACTCCCATGACGAATAAGATGGGGTTACCCCGAGCTGTGGAAAGCCTGGGGAACATATGAATCTACCAATAAGAACTTGAACATGCAGTGGAAAGTGATCGAGAGAGCTCTCATCTACAGAGGGAGAATTTATGTTCCAGAAGCACTCTGCAACCAAGTGACAGTATGTTTTTTCCATGAAACCCTGAATCTGATCACTTTGGTGATCTTAGGACTGCTGAACTATTATCTAGAGACTTCAATTGGCTAGCACTAGACACTACGGTACGGAAGTAGGTCGCCAGTCGCTAAGTAGGCCATCAAGTCGAAGCTCTCTGCCACAGACGACACGAAGCCAATATACTGCTGCCACCACCGTGCAACCCCTTCGTGTTAATTGCTATGGACTTCAACACCGACCTGCCATAATCAACCAACTCAGGATACACCAGGATGTTAGATATTGTCGATTGAGTAACTAAGATGGCGATGTGGCTATCCTGTTGTAAGGTTATCGACTGACCGGAACTGGCACGTAGGTTCTGTGAGCACATGATGTGGAAACATGGCATAACGAACAATATTGTCCCCAACCGCGGAACGCAGTTTCCCAGATGATTCTGGATTGGAGTCTGCTCCCACATGAGCACCAACCACTGACTCACGACCGCCTTGCAACTGCAGACCAAGTGGCCAAACTGAGTGGCAGAACGAGGTCATGGAACAGTACCTCCGAGCCTTTTACAACAATGAGCAAGACGACTGGGCCGAACTCCATCCCCAGGAGGAATTCGCGTACAACAACTCAGTGCATGCGTCAACAAGAATAACACCATTCTGGGCCATGTACCATTCGAACACTGAGATGCGGTTCAAAGCACTAAATGCGTCAAATCTAAAATCGAAGAACCATGCAGACGCTACACTCAGGGGATTGGGAGAGATGCACCGGACTCTCCATGAAAACATACTGGAAGCCCAGCAAAGCAATACAATATATGCCGGCAGAAAAGAAATTATGTTCGATGTTGGAGGCAAAGTGTGGCTCCCAACCAAGCACTTCCAGCCAACCAAGCAATCTAAAAGCTCGACTACAAATGCATGGGACAATACACTGTGAGCAAAGTCATCAATAAAAACGATTATAAACTAGACCTGCCAAAGACGATGTGGAACCACAACATTCTCCACCTGCCACAACTTGATTGGTACACACCCCCAGTCTCAGGCCACCCATCCGACAAACCGCACCCCGTCATCGTCGACGACTCGGGAGAATGGGCAATCGATGTCATTCTTGACTCCAAATGGTGTTATCTGAAGCTTCATTATCTCGTTCAATGGGCTGCATACAGATCTGCCCGTACGAGTTGGGAGCCAGCGGGAAACATCAGAAGTGCTGAGAAGCTGGTGTGCGAATTCCATTGCAGCCACCCAAGGAAGCTGCGGTAGTGGAGGAAAGGGATCAAATTGGCGTTCTTTCTCTCTTTTCTTTATAGGTGATTGGATGCAGTCAAGACAACATGGCCTTCGCATGGGGTTTACCACCTTCGGATCACAGTCAAGTGGGGGTGGAGTTTCCCTGTGCACCATATCCGCAGAATGATTGTGGAATTTGTTTTTTGTTTGTTTGTTTGTTTGACTTTCTCATTGCATGCAGATATGTAGCCCAGAAAATCTGTGGCTAGAGTGGGGATAATGTAACAGCGAGGTCTCAGACTAGAGGTTAGGGTTGCTACACCAGCACATCATGCTGCCAGGTGAGTGAAAACCTTAAATAGCCTGCTGGTGAGGATCATAATCTTCACCGAGAATCGTCCCACGTAGGCATACACGTGTGATTACTCCAACCCCATTTGCGATTGTATCCCTACAAGTATATTCTATTCCCTGACGTAGCCGTACGATGGCAGACGTGCCATTACATAACTGTACAGTATTAGTTGATGATTAGCATCTGTTTCATGTTATATCCCAGGAATGTCTTGAGACATAAATCACCAGACATCCTTCCCATCCAAGAAAGCCCTATTTATAGTGATTAAAGTTGTAATATCAGATGTCATTCACTGTGTTGTATACATGTTGACACACAAACAACATCGGACCGACATACTACAATTTGCTGAAGTGTTCAAGACCCCTGCAATCAGCAGTTTTACGCTGTAGAAGTGCTCTTGAGTAGAATTTGCAAGTTGGCAGTCACTCATTCAATGTTGGCTGGAAGCAAACTCTACATTCTTCGAGACTTCCCACAGCATTCCATTATTATCTTCCTCCCCTCCTCTACAACAGCAACTCATGGCTCCGCAAACACCTTAAACATGAGTGAGTGGATTCATATCACGCCGACTGACAGGTGCTTTATGCCATCCACCAAGAGCTGAGACCCAGCAGCAATGCGCACACCAGTATGTTTCCTGCGACGCTGCCAATGCAGCCACTGCAAATATAACCTTTGATGCACATTTACAAATAGTGTGGAAAACAAAAAGTGGAACGAATACGAAGCACCATATGATCTGATGTACGTTATTCCATATCGAGGCAAATGGCTGTCAACTAACAACATTATGTACGGATCATGTACATTGAGAGCTACGCGAGTAATTTATAGTTACTTAGAATGGTAAAAACTTCATGGTTGACTGGGGCATTTGTCCGCACTTTCTGCAAAATTGAGTACCATGAGGTTTTCTGTCCTTTCATGTTTGCTGATGAATTTCGTGTTATGTGTCCCTGTGAGTGGACGAAACAGGCTTAACAGACTTTACAGGAGGCTACGTAGTGATATACAGTAGGCATGATAGCCGACTCTCACTGCTCGAAGCAACAACAAATTTCTGGTAGGTGTTGCACATGTCAGTACTTATGGCAAGGAAAGGAGGTGGGGTAAAGGCTGAACTGTCTGACACGTGCCTTGCATTGAATATGGCCAAACTAGCCAAAGGAGAGTTTTTGCATGTTGCAATGGAGGAAACGAAACACCTGATACAGATACCATGCACCGAACCACCTTTATTGATGATGCAAAGAGTTGAGTTTCTTGTGCGAAGAAAGGTAAAGGCTGCGATGGAAGGAAACCCAACAATGGTTTCTGAAAATCAAACTCAGGGCTGCCTCCCTTGCCAAAATGGTGCTACAATGAATCCGCAGACATGCTGGAGGTGCAATGGCACCGGTGCACCTCTATCAGAGCCAGCACCATCTCCTGCCATACTGCCAGCTTTGCCAGCTGGTGATTAGGCGGGATCTTAAAGTTCTCAAAATAAAGGTGTGCCACCCATATATGGGTATATGTACTTCCCATCCCAAAGCTTAATTGTTCAATCCTGATGCATATTCCAATGATCATAAGCTCAATAATGGTTGGAATCAAGATTGGTTGACTGATGAAGGAATATGCTCTGGTGAGTGCAGTCTCTGCTAAGTGGTAATGCAGCTGACATCCATGTTGCAGAGGACACCAGCCTATTGAGCGAACCTGACAGTTAAGACAAGCATTGGTTGAAAGGAACGCGATTTTTGAGAAATATTATTAGCTACAATTACTGGACACTTTGAATCAAATGTACAGAATCTATTTATATGTATAATTAAAGAACAATGTATTGATAACGCAAAATGTACATGAAAATGATGAAACGGCTGCCAAAACATGATTGCTGAAAGTTAATTCCAAATATAACGGTTGCATATACCAGATACACTTGGGGTAAAGTGAGTATCAACCAAGCATCAATGATTTTTGGTCATGTAAGTGAAGTAATTACCAAGTTACCTAATTGCTGGTATGTATAATCAGAGTATTGGCTGCCTTTATAAGCAAAACAGAAAGGGATTAGATCCCTGCCTCATTCTAACAATGACCATCAACACAGTCTCAATGACTTTTTGTCTTGCATATGCGGTAATTGAAGTGGTGTTTGATTGGAGATATCCATGAATCAGGAGTTGGCATCTTGTATGTGCAGATAACCATGAGATCTTCTCATGACAGCATTTCAGATGATAACAACTTAATTCGTTCTGAAATTTGCAACACAGTGTTCGTGAGCATTCTCGACAATAAAACAGGTCCAAGCTTCATATATACACAGTAACACCCACATCACACTGTGATTAACCATGTTGTATTTTCAGCCAATGTTGATGCACCACTGATTCATATTTTCAAGATTCGGCAGTGGGCGGGTTGCAATTTCTTTGGCATGGAAAGGCGGGCAATGCTGTGATTATGTATATCAACAACCAAATCACTGTGTAATTACCTGACTTTCAAGACAAGAAATCGTTGATACTCAGTTGAACTCATTTTGAGAAGATATTAGTGAAGTTTTAGCCAGTGCTTTCGCCTGTTACAGCAGCCATTATGGTCATTACACAACACAAACACCAAATCTCTAATTACTTACCTGACTTACAAGACCGAATATCATTGACGCACTGTTCACTCTCATTTCCAGGATGGGGCATGGGGTGTATCTCTCTGTATGTCGAGAAAAAGGCGGCCAATACATCGAAAAATGACAATGAGTTACCAACTTCAGTATCTTGTGATTAGCAGTATAATATCTGAATGTGACTACAAATAGAAAATCCCAAATACCCAAACTGAGGATTGGAACTGACAGGTCAAGCCAAACCTGGCAAATCCCACAGGTTGACTGGGCTGCACCCGGGTTAGGCCATCAAAGACACAGTGATTAGGGTTTGTGGACGGTTCGGGAATTTCACTGATCGATTTGTGCAGTCTGGATCTAGACTGCTGGTTGGTTAACTGGACCTGTTGCTAACACTAGCTACAGTCCATCCCCAGCTTGTTGAAGCAGTGTGCTGTGATAGGAATGATTGGATTTTGTCTTGGAATTGGTTTTGGAAATGGTCTTGCACTTGGAATTGGAAATGGCTTTGGATATGGGCTCAGTACACTGAGATATGGTCACTGGACTGCTCGCTGTATGTAAATCAATTCAACACAGTTGTTTTGGGAACTTTCACAACATTTATTTTGCTTCTCTTCTTCTGTGTTTACTGCTGCTTTGAAACAGACATGATATCCAATCTGGAGGAGTGTTGAGGTGATTGGAAGTATACTTCTCACTATTCCAAGGACTATGATGTAACTTGCCTCATTTGTAGTTAGTGCCATTAGTCATCAATCAACTATCTGTGGATGCAATATGTCACATTACACAATTCAATTGACACACCTGCACATACACCCGCACACACTTGACTACTCAAGCATCTGCTGTGGTGAAATTGCATGTCAGGATGGCACAGAACGTCTCAACAATACTTGGCCATACGACTCACGACATTCAAACAAGAATTGGTGAGACATAGTGGTTCTTGCTCAAGGAGAGTGGGAGGTTGATCAGAAGCTGTGATACTACCCAGCGGTGAAGATGCAGGATTTCTTGGAATGAGTGATTGTAATTAAAGGATCAGAACAGTAGAGTGTGCAATTCATTGTATGATAAGATGATAACCAATGTGATCCTATCTACCCCGGTGACTCCGAGATATATTGTCCCCAGCGCACTGTCCATCTCCGGTACCCCTGTCACTCTCACCCCTGTCTTCATGTCCATCTGTGTCATACATGTCTTTTCATACATGCGCTGTAACTCAGTCCTCTGCCAACCTGATTTGTGGTGGTAGCGACAGGAACATTATCCCACCTCACCACAACAGTCGAATAATCTGCCCAGCTGAAATTGGAGCTGCCGAACAAGAATCATGAGGATGCAAACAAACCAAACAAAGGTGCAAGTGCCGTACTGGAGCAACAGGAGGATGGTGAGGGGGTCCTTAATCCAGATGACTCCAGTTCCGTATTGAATACTGTTCTCAAACTGATCAACAACAAATTAGAATATGATCATCATCATAAGGTAGTCAGGCTGTTGTTTGCCAATCAGATTTCCAGATTACATCCAGACGCAGTCCCTGGCAACAAGTATTAGATTCCAGTTATTATCAAAACAATGTTTCTGAGTTACCACATCTGGGCAATATGGCTCATTGTCAGGACATGGGTTTGGGTTTTGCATATACCAGGAATCCTGGTGGCAGATGAAATGGATCTTGAGATGATGTTTACCTTAGAGGCAGCGGCTATAATATGGAAATTGCCGACTGAGAAGGTTGTTGTGCAGTTGCTACTATCAAGATTTATGGGGAAGGCTATGCAAGAGTGGGTGAATATGGTGCAAAACGACTATTGCGGGAGAATTGGTCAAGAAGAGGTGTTGTATCCATTGCCAACACTCAATTGAGTTCCGTATCGCCATTAATAAATTGATTCAACTTGGCCTCAGGGGTATCCAGCGCTTATTTCTGACCTTCACCGAATCCTAGGAGGCACAACGGCTGCAGTTAGAGAGTCATTCAACAGTATCATACACGAGATGACGTTTCGAACAGATTTCAACTTGCAAACTTATTGTATGCAGAAATTGCTACTCACACCGATAATGATCCGAACAATGGAATTAACAACCCAGGAAACTGATACATTATCGATCTTGTTCGCTACCATACCTTAACATCTAGAGCAAAACAAGCAAGTAACAGGCAACTCTCATTCTGCTCATGGGGATTTGGGATTTTTGATGACTCTTTTAGGTACAAAACTATAATCAATATGGGCTGGCAAATTGCAATAAATGTAAGATTTCGATTCAACCTTCCAGTCACATCTATGCTGGGATTCCATTCACTCTATGACAAACGATATGTAGTGTTAGCAATGAGTTCGGGTAACCAGCCAGCAGTCTGGGTTCTGACTGTATACACAAGAAGTTCGGTTTCCCACCCGTCCAAATACCTGACCTGCTCAACCTTGTCAGGCCTAACCAGTACGTTTACCATATAACCTGTGGTTTTTGCTGCGGTTGTCCTTACCCACAGTCTCCACTATGGGGTTCTATATTTTGGGTCGTGCTATTTATGATCGCATTCAGACATCCAACTGACAATTGCACAATATTAATATTGTAAAATCATTGTCTATTTTTAATGTATTAGTCACCTCCATAATCAAAAAAATGAGAGACATACTCTCTGGCCTGTTCAGATAATGGGTGTTGATGAAGAATAAACTATTTTTGGTCATGCATGATCAGTGATCGCAGTGGCAATTAGATGCTGATATTTCCAAATAAGCTATAGGCCGCATTGATTGGCAAAGGAGACAGCAACACACTCCCTGCCCCGTGTTGAAAATAAGTGTTCATACAGTGTGAATGATTTTTGATCTTGTATATCAGTTAAATAGTAAGAGACTTTATCGCTGTGATACATACGGACAATATTGGCTGCCTATATGGGCAAAAACGATAATAACAACATCTCTACGATCATTGGGACGTGAATCTCAACAGAGCGACCACGATTGTTTGTCTTGTTAGTCTGGCAACTGAAGAGTGATTGGGTAGTTGTTAGACATAATCAAGGTACTGGCTGCTGTTATAGGCAACAGAAAAAACGATATGCTCCATGTCCCAGGGTAAAACTGAGTGTCAAATGAGCATCAACGATTTTCAGTCTTGTAAGTCAGTCAATGAGAGAGTATTTTGGTCATTGTTAGACATGATTCAATTATTGGCAGCCTTTATAGGCAAAAGAGAATGAGGCACGCTGCAACATCAGCAATAAAATAATCCGTTCGGGCGGAACGGCTCCGTCAGAGTAGACACGCTCCGTCAGAGCAGTCAGAGACACCCCGGTGGCGGATTACTCCATGGCTAGCGTCAATACAACGCGTCGCGTTGTATATCGCCCTCCGATCGCTGTTTCGCTGTCTCTTTGCGTTCTATCGGTCTCCTATTTTAAACAGTCACTCTGGAGTTGTGGTCAACTGTGACAATACGTCGGAATGGGATCATTGAGTACGCGCTTCCATCGGGATTGCAATGCGATGGGTGATGCTTCGAATATCTCTCCTCGCGTTCCTTCTACCAGCGCGCAAAATGCACTTCTCTCTTTACTAATTATACACATCATTCCAAGTTGCCAGATCTATGTGGCTATTGACAATCCATTGCTCTTTCCGTCTGTCACCTGTCTTACTGCTAGTAGCTATCCCTGGAATTATGTGCGCGCAGCCCACAATATTTCCCACGCTGAAAACTGGCAAAGCAACGGCTGCGGGTACTTTTCTCACTTGTACAAATTTCGAGACCGGATCCAAGTTACCCGATTTTTCAGGTATTGTGGTGAGTGCCAGGGCTAATCAGTACTCAACGAAAGCTCCATCCTCGTTTTTGAGTTTGATTTTGAATTGTCGTTGCAGTTGCCACAGGAGACGCCCATTCAGCGCGCCAGAACACCTCCCCAGGCGTTGCTTTGCCCACACCCTGTCGTTCCATCGATCCCCTCTGCGCCAGCGCTGGCTTCCTGTGCATTGACACACCTGATATATGCGTTCACTATCTAAACCCTCAACTTGAAATTTAATACCATGGTAATTACAGAGCTCCAGTGTGTGCAGTTGTTTATCCAATATATATGTCTTGTTACGACCCTTATGCTAGATAAACTCCCGTGTGCCGCTGTATATTGCCACCCGGTGCTTTGCGTCTTGCATATTGTTGAGTGATACTCTGAAGTCTTTGATCATAGCGTCAGGATGCTTTCCATCATGGCTGTTTTGGGGTCACATGAATTTGGGCTTCGCATATGACTGGAGGCTCAGGGGGGCCGCCAGATCAGCACCGGAAGGGAGGACATTGCATGCGGCAGCGCTGTTCTCCTGACGCTGAGCGAGGGCTTCGAGATTGACCTCTCTGACTTCGAAGCAGAGGATGCGACTCTGAAAGCTGATTACTTGTGGCAGGTAGTTGAGGTTGTGATTGGAGGCGTTCCAACTGTCCTTGAGGTTCGTTTTATGTGCTTTTTAATGTCTCTCGGCAGAATACTATTGCAAGGCTCGGTATCGACGAATCTGTTCGACCCAATGAGATATCAAGTGGATCTTTGAAAACTTGAAGTCGGCATCCAACTCCTTGGAAACATCTATCTCGTGGCTGATATAATCCCTCCAGGAGTTCATTTCGCGCCGCTTCATAGATGGCATCCAAGTTTCAGCATTTGTTTCCTCGTCTACCTTTCGCTTCATCACAAGTTCCGTTCTCAGGGCATTGGCTTTGGCCTTGTTCTTTTGCCAGCTCACCCGAGTAAGAAAACATCTTTGAAGGTGTGAACACCACGCAAGGCGTCCTGCATGTAGCTGAGTGTTTCATCATCATGAAATTTATATCAAGCATACATACAAAACTCTAACAATGCCCGTGCAAACTCAATGGCGTGATTGAATATGGGACGCTGAGGGGGGCTTCCGCCTTGTAGAGACTGGGTTACAACTCCAAGCAGGTACTGGCTTGTTTCCTTCATCTCCGTCGCATTCCATTGAGAATCTTCTTCATATGACATATTTTTTTGTGTGAGGTTCTGGTAAGCAGGCACGGATAACCAGATTGCATTGTACTTGTCAAGCTGTTTGTGCGTCTTCATGAAGTGAAAAATCCACTTCTGGAGGTGGTCAAGCATGCCGATCTGCATTGTATGGAGGAGGTCGGGCTTAGGGAGGTTTCTCACGTTACTGGGAATATGTCGAAAAACTTTGAATCCTCGGTGAACATGGCGCGACGAGAGTTTTGCATTGGCTGCCTTGGTGTTAGCATCGCTGAGCGTTTAATATAGGTTGTCATCCCGCTGGGGGTGTTCCTTGTCAGGAGGGACATAATCTCCAAGTTCGTTCTTTGGACACTCGCACCAAAAACAGACATGCCGCTCGAGATCATGTAGGTCGCTGTACTCAGGGAAATCCGCAAGCCAAGCTGCTAAAACCGGTTTGCAACGCCTGAAGTTGACATCTGGACAGAGAACGTTGTAATACCCGCTCTCGGCGCCGGGATTGTGCTTAAAGGTGAGAGGCTGGAGTACCCACTGTAGTACTTCGTTCAGCACCTCTCGGTTTGTTTGCCGCTGCTCATCCAGCCGCTTCTGAAGAATATTGCAGTTCTTGATTGGAATCGGCAGGAGAGTAACCATTATGACGGTGTGTGCTGAGGGCATCTGGCGGATCGTCAAAGATAGATTGCCAATTGTCAGATATACAGGCCACTCTTTCTTATCGTCAGCAAAATTCGAGAGATGTGTTCAGTCGCACATGAAGATGAAGTGAACCAGTGTATCCCCCCATCTGAGCATTGCCTTAACCTCAATTAGCGTGATATTATCCTCGAGTATCTCTGCATACCTGTGTCTCCCACCACCAGTCCACAGTGTGCAATTCGGTATAGAGGCGTTTCAGTGGTGTATCGCTGTTAAAGCAACACTAAGGGGCATAAATGAGATGCTCGGCGTATGCTGGCTGCCGCATCACCCATCTCATGCTTTTGATGATGTCTCAACTCCAGTATTGGATAGGTCGTTGGTGATTGTCATTCCATCTCATATCCTCGAGGGTGTGAAGTTCCCACTCCTCGAGAGCCTGATCATCTGGCATGCTAGCCACGAGCTTCTGGACAACATCTCCGTTTTTGAAGCTTGGGAAACGCAGAGCGCTGTTTTCTTCCTTCAGCATGTTGTCATAGTACGTCTTCATACCCTTCTTCTTGATCCCACACTGGATATATTTATACTCTTCACGCGTCCCAAATGGGTAGTAGGGATTGTTCTGTAGGTTCGTCTCAAGGTAACTCTGAGCGTCGGGTTTCCATGGCTCAGCAATGTAATCACTCAGCTGAGCGCCGGAGCTGGGGTTTGTTTGCGTCCGCGGCAGAAGAGGTGGCGGTGGTTGAGACTCCGAGTCTGGGATGTTTTCAAGGTGTTCAAGGTAGGGAAACGCGTCCAAGTCTTCGACCGAATCTTTGTTAGTTGTGAATTCACCACGCTGAGCGGGTTCAATGCATCGGGGCGCGCTGCAAACAGTCTGATTCTTTGCAACTTGAAGGTGTTCAGGATGGTGTAATTTGATATGTTTAAGTCGCCAGCTGTCTGAGAAGAACTTCTTTTGGCAGGAAAATCCAGGGCAACGGAATGGGGTCTTCTCTGGTAACGTCAGTGACACAGGAGGAGTGGAGTATTCACTGTTGAAAGGGATGAAAGTTGGAGCTGGGCCTGAGCAGTCTGGTGTGGGTATAAGCTCACGATACTTGAGAGATTTATTGAGCCTCAACACAATCACGCAACGAGTTGCAAAAACACTGCATGCGTCCTGTCCCATAATACTATGAATAAATAAAAAATAAACCCTGAGCAATCCAAAAACCTTGCGACGCATGTAATAATCAATGCCTGAGATAAATAGATTAGAACAAAGGGAACGAACAAGCCCACAACCCTAACCCAAACGAACAAAACACCTCCACGCGTGCCTTAATCAGTCCCTGAGATGAATAGATTACTGCAAACGAAACTCACAAGGCAACAACCCGACTCTAACCCAAACGCAACGCGAGGACTGGTTGACTCCTCGCCTACCGAGCCATCAGGGCACGCCTCAGGGAGAGTGACATCACGGAAAGGGACGTCGGGGGGAGGGACATCGGGGAGAGGCACAACTGGCAGAGGCACATCCAGGAGAGGGACATCGGGGAGACTGTCGCCACCTGCCTATTGGCCAAGTAGCTGCTGCTCCACATCAACATCCGAGGTGTTTCCGGCTGCCTCAGCGATACTTGAGAGATTTATTGAGCATCAACACCATCACGCCAGGAGTTGCAAAAACACTACATGCGCGATGTCCCATAATACTGTGAATAAATGAAAAATAATCTCTCAGCAATCCAAAAACCTCGCGACGCGTGTACTAATCAATGCCTCAGATAAATAGATTAGAACAAAGGAGATGAAGTAGCCCACAACCCTAACCCAAACGAACAAAACACCTCCACGTGGGCCTTAATCAGTGCCTGAGATGAATAGATTACAGCAAAGGAAACTCACAAGACAAGAACCCGACTCTAACCCAACTGCACACCTCCTCTGCAACGCCAGGACTCGTTCACTTCTCGCCTACTGAGACATCCAGGAGCGCCGCAGGGAGAGGGACATCAGTGAGAGGGACATCGGGGAAAGGAACACTAGGGAGAGGGACATCCGGGTGATGGACATCTGGGTGACGGACATCTGGGAGAGGGCCATCGGGGAGACCGTCGCCACCTGCCGATTTGCTGAGTAGCTGCTACTCCACATCGACAGCTGAGGTGTTTCCGGTTGCCTCAGCTTCTCGCAGAGTTGGTCCCGCTGGGGGAGGTTTGTGCTGCATCACAAGCCCCAAAAACTCCAGCCCAATGAGGGTATGAATCTCCGGAGTTCGTGGTCGTGGGGAAGGCTCCGGGGTTTGTGGCCGTGGGGCAGGCGCCGGAGGTTGTGGCCGTGGGGTATGGTCACGCATTTCCTGGCCTTGCACAGGTAGCACGGTTGGCTCATCGTCTACCATCGTATCAGCATCATCAGCTGATGTATTTACCATCTCTCCCTGGCCAATCGTCCGAGGTTCTGTGTTATTATCCTCATCCTCCTCCTGATCCTCATCCACGACCTCCTCCTCCTTCTCATCTTCCTCCTCTTCATCTTCCTCATCTTCACCGTCCCTTTCCATATCCACATCGCTGTCTAAATCAACGTCGTCCGGTGCGTCCACATCATCCTCCATTTGCATATCCACATAAGAATCTCATTCTGAGTCATATTCACCGTCCGATTCGGTACAGTCGGTATCATCATCTGAGGAAATTGACACGGCGGACGATTTTTCTGGCTCTAAAAATACCCGCTCCAGTTAACCCTCCGTGTCCAAGTCTGCCTCTGACATTTCCTTCTGCAACTGCAAAACAATGGCATGAGAGTTATCATCTCCCCCTGGGGTGTGTATAACAATACCTTTCCCGTTACCGTTTCACTTCCCCTTCCCCTTCCCTGTCACCTTCCTGTCCTCAGTCGCCTTCCTTTTCCCCTTCCCATCCTTTGTTCCCTTCCCTTTCCCGGTCCCTTTCTCACCGCCCTGCGTGTCCTCCTCACTCTGGCCGTCGTCATTGTAATTACCATCGCCACCAAGGCTCCTTCCACCGCTCGGCGCACCGGGATCCACCCAGTTGTCATCATCATCATCCTCGTCGATTATGTCATCCCAATTCAGTGGTCTAACAGCCAAGATGTTGCCTGGTTTGTACTGCCGACAGATTGGCAGCTTAATCCATGCCCTGAGATCATCACTACCGTACCAAGAGAAATGCTCACCGGTGTGTTTAACCTTCCCCGAGCTGGTTGTCTGCAGATTGAAGAGATCGACTTGAGCCCTAAAGGCACGGGAATTGTCCCACCTCCAATTGTTCAATTGGTCATGGGATTTGTCAAACATTTGCCCCATATATGAGCTGAAGGCAGCCCACCACTCCCGAAAAGGCGAACTCCTGCTCCTGCGGTGCGGCCACATCAGCTCGAATTGTGAAAAGTGGCAAGTCGTGACTGGATCAAGAACGATTATATCATAAAAGAGGTCACATGCCCTCTCATCCTTGAGGCCGCAAATATTGTATATCTGTATGAGTCCACGGATGTGTTCCGAGATGAATCCCTTTATATGGTCCCGATCCAATAACAGGCGTCAATTTATAACCCATGTCATCATCTTTGCCCTCGCCTTCCCCTTTCCTTTGCAGCTGCCCTTTGGTGCCATCGCTGTGAGTTGAAACTGAATCTACATCGGAAACATTAGCATTATGATACAGTTGTAGCGGAAGAAAGCCCAGAGGCAAAGTAGAAAGTTGTGTAGCGTATCGGGTGTGTTTTGGGACGAGAGTCGTTATTTTGTGCAAGTCACGTGATGTCGACATCAGGATGCTGTCGGTGTGTATAATACGGGAGGATAATAGAAAGGAGGTGTAGGTGGGAAGAAGGGATAGATATGCTCGAGTACCGGCAATTTCTTGGTTCGAGGTTCAACTTGTGAGTTTTGTTGGTTAATAAACACTAAACGGCCCAGCTTTCATCTTGCAGAACCACCAGTCACCTCATGAACGACAAGCCTCGAGACGAGATTTAGTACTCGCAGAGAAGACAGTTTACCACATCAGGTGTTACTTTTGCATCATACATCATTTTTACCACTCAGACCTCGTGCATCTCGGGGCAAACTGAGTAGTTCTCAAGTTTTCCAACTGTGCAACCATCCAACAGGGCTACGAATGCCTAGCAGTGGAAAACGCACACGCAACTGATGTCATAGGATAGAGAATACGTCATTGTTCGCTTTGCGATGCTTCTTACTCTGCCAAAGGGGGATTTCCACCGGGAAGCTGAAGATATACACAATCAATGGTTCGAAGTATTGTGCAAAGAACGAGTGCAATACGATGATAATCGCGCCAAGATGGGAAAAACACCCTTTAAGCGGTGCAAATTGACCATCAGACGTTGCTGTAACTGTGAATATCAATGCTGAGTTTAATCTGAGTTTAATGTGAGTTTAATCTGATCGCGGTTAACCCCATAATTGAATGCTTTTCAAGGGATCTCGTCACCGAGTATTGTGAGGGTTTAGAGTCTAGCGCGGTCCACACTGCGCCTCTCTTTGTTGTCGAAACCCTCTATGGTCGCTCAAATAGGAGTCTACCTCGCCTGCCGTTGCATAAGCATGCGCATGCAAATATTCCTACTTTCTTAACATTGAACATCTATATTACATTATGTATTCCCAAAACCCGCACCCTAATACGACTCTGGTCATACAAAATGTTCAAAGTCTTGTTAATCGTCAGAATCGTCAAAAGTGTGGGCCTTCGGGGAATTCTCAACTTCTGCCAGCTAAGAGACGCGTTTCCGTACCAGTTGGCGAGAGGCATTCCTCGAAAGGAGGGAGTTCCGTACCCTCTACAATCGAATGTCAGAACTCCACCCCCTCATCTTCGCTGAACATTTCTCGCGTGGCAGATATCAAACAGCATGTGACTTCCACCCCGTCCGCAACGCAGCGACGGTCAATAAATACTCCAACTGCCATGCCAGGTACAAGCAGTCGTAGAACACCAGCACTCAGAGGAACCTCAACGCGTCGCGTTGTATCCAGCCCCGCATCCGGCATTGTTATCACTCCCACTCCTCTCCGAGGTCTTGAAAACCTGCCTACCCTCATCCCTAATCCAGAAGCCCGCGCGATCATTACAAATCCACTCCGAACGCGAGCTACTGAAAAGAATCAGTGACAGAGGCAGTGGCGATTGCAACCGCAGACGGTGTCTACACCTCGATCAAAGGTCTCCGGCAGTCGCAGCATCCATCGATTCAGTCACTCAGATATGGCACGTCTTGTGTTTGCAACGGGCAGACTCCTGGAGCTCTACATGTGGAACAGACGGCCGTTTATGAGTGCAAGCGACTTGAAGACAGTAAGTTATGCAACGCGACGCATTTCGAAAGCATTAGCTGAAGCCCCACACTGGCAGATAATAGAGACGTACTGGAACACCACTATGCAGCAAAGCAACATTTGGTCCATAGCATTTGAGGCGTGCACAAAGGAGATCTTGAAAGAGGTATGCTGAAGCAATGCCACACGTTGGAAATCACACTCTCAAACCAGTACCAGGTTCGAGCACAAGTCGATATGGTTAAATTCCATTTTATTCAATCAATAAGGGACAACCTAGCAGAGCTTTATGATCTCCACCGCTTTGAATCCACTGCAGAGCATCTGGAATTCATTGATTCCCTTCTGGCAGATAATAAGTATCTTTTTCCGGTAACAGAGCGTGTGGAAGGTGGTGTACGCGGCCCCAATCCAATGCAGAGAGTGTCGAAAGCTGCTAACGAATGGTCAGCATCCACTTTATATCCTGGCGGAAACAATCCTGCGATTTACCTACATCGAATTTTATCATCGGGCGAATAACCGCAGTTAGTACGCTGATGGATTGTATAATTCCATGATTAACGACAAGGACGGTCATATACCCTCACCACTGATCATGTTTACCTGCACCGCGTTGCGCTATGCTTTCCTGGAGTGGCAAAAGAACAAAGGTGTTCATCTGAAAGCTTCCAAGTCAAAGCTGAAAGCGGACAGACCTGAACTCTCAAACCACTCCAATTATACGAATGACAGTGGTAAGAACGCATCCTGCTGCGCTTCAATGGGTCGCAAGTTGTTAACCTCGCCTGGTGTTGCAGACACGTATACATTCTTGATGAATGCCTGGAACACACTTCCGGAGAGCTATCAACAGAGGGTGTATAAAAACACTCTTGGTACAGTCAAGCGTCAGATCCAACAGGCGGAGAACCCAACACCTGCCGTGGTCATCAGCGTGGAAGCAGCGCGTGTTGACAATGCTATTCCTCTTGACCATTTGACCTCCGAAGTGGCGCTTGAGGAGCCTGAGATCGGCAGCACTGACCCAAACATCCCGATAGACAACAATTGCACGGATGATGAACTGCATTTCGAGATGCCAGGGGGCAGCAGGGATTATGAAGATGAAGGTAACGAAACCGACGAGTGCGATGCCATCCCCACCGCCAGCCGGCGACAACGTCCCACGACTGAACTCGAGAGGTTTGACCTGGGAACCAGTGATGTCGACGGGTATGAGGGCGAGGACGGCAACGATGTGGATGCGGATGCGGATGAGGAGGAAAAAGAATCGCAAGCCGATGATGGATCAACGCAGAATGTGGAGAACTGACCTGGGAACCAGTGATGTCGATGGGTATGAGTGCGAGGATGGCGACGATGCGGGTACGGATGCGGAGGCAGAGTCACCGCAAGCCGATGATGGATCAACGCAAAATTTGGAGGACTGAGGGCGTAGTACTAGAGAGTGTGAAGATTGGACAGTATATTTCAGACATGCAAAATACATTAATGGCGAAACAAATTCAACGGCAAGCGATGTACCCGAAGCGAAGACTATTGCAATGAGTGACACCATCTCAATACTAAACATAAATGAGAGTGCGGTATGTGGCTATCGGCCGAAGAAAGGCATAAACATCGCCAGGCGTTGTGTAAACGGCTACAGCATAACTGCAGCCCCTGCCAAGAGGGTAACACACGTGTCATTCTGATGGTGCGTATATGAGGCGCATTGTAATGGAGGTATTTATGCAATGGGAGGCGTGTAATTCTCTGTCAGAGGGTACGAGATTCCGTCAGAGCCGTCAGAGCCATCCGGAACACCTGGGTGTTTCAGACGGAAGCTAGAGTTGTTGCTAATGTTGCAAGACCTCTGGACTAGGACAATCAGTTCTAGATGCACATTCGCCAAACAACTTGCTTGGATGAACACTGCTACAGAAGAATAGAGTTATGGAGCGGCAAACATGACTACTGACAACCATGTGGAATTTCAGGTACATTTTGCCAATTCTGAGGCGACAGCCACCACTGGGAGTATTACTGATATGGACCACATTGTAAATCAGCTGGAGAGAGCAGTTTCTAGTATCATGTTGACTGAGCAGATGCAGTTCAAGAGGAAATTGTACATCCTCATGATTGACTTTGAAGCATCATGGAAGGCAACTGGCATTCAGGAGCTACAGAGAATCATTGTACAGTGTGTAATACCATATGGATATTCAATGATGCATCTTGTGACCCATATATCTGAGTCAATTTGATGAATGGACTCTGATGACAATTTCAGATCAACAATTTCTGAAAACCTACATATCAGCAATGTGAAAGATGCATATCACTCTACATCCAATGTCAATTAGATTCAAGAGATGCCCAAGCACAATGACCGGTGCACCAGTCTCGACTGTATTGAGCAGACACTGGCTCATCTTGGTCTGTAAGGCTGGTACAATATTGATTCTGCAAATGTTTTCAACCTGCTATCGGCTATTAACGAAAAGTGAATATTCACAGAGCCGATCAATTATGCCTCCCCCAATGTCAAGAAGAGCCATTGTTCCGCACTGCGTCACAACTGGTACAGCATTTGAAAAAAACCAACGATCACGGATTGTGCAGCGTTATTAAATTTACCTCACTCTCAGATACCTCACTAGATGTCCAAATCCCCAACTTGAACATCTATTCCATTGACAAACTGATATGGACTGGGAACCTGAAATTGGTGGACTTGTGATTGGACATGATCGGAATGCACTTATAGATAATATATTCATCAAACTTCGGCATGGGCTCTCGTACTACTGTCAACCATTTCACTGCCCTATATCTGTTGAACATCTGGGGCTTAATTACAAGGTGGAATATACTGATGACAAGCAAGGCATCATGCCTGAATCTCATAACATCTGGATCCCATATACGAAAGGTGACATTGATAACACCTTTCATCGCTGTGATGCTTTTTTTCCTGTATCATACTTTAGCTGAACTCCACAGAATCAGATTCTCCATTTTCAAGAGCATCTGCCTGCTGGAAAAACCCTTTCAATCTTTTCTAAGCAGTGCAAGGAGACTGAACAATGGATATTCCTTCCTCAGACTCAGTAATATGCATTGGTAATTCCAACAAAGTCCAAAGTTCTGCATAGTTTGGCTGATTGAGTTGACAAGTTCATCCAGGTTGTCAAATAGACTGATAGGATGCATACTGTACTTTTTGGAGCAATTGTTGGACCAGCATATTGTGTGTGAGAGAATGCTGCATTAAATAGACTTGATATCATATGACTCGTATATGATTATGTGGATTCAGATATCTACAGGACTGTATGCTTAGTTACAATATCTAAATCATGGTGTGCAGGAGGAAGATAGTTAATTGAATTTGACTATTTGATATAGTCATTGTTATGAATCACTACAGGAGAGTTTGGCTTCTGGTTTGGGGTGCACTGGAATATTCTTGAATATGCGGCCAATACTTCCAATAGCTCCATAATTTGCATATTCTAATAGTTTGATTTCATATCATTTTGGAGACAACTATACATTCATTAGAATATTATTCAATTCTATTGTACAACTTCTGGAACATTGGACAGCACCAGGCAAGTAGTTTCAGGGTACCTGAGTGCAAATTGCATTCCATTCAGCCAGTCTGGAACCATCTAGCAGCATCTGGAAGCATCAGTATGGCTGTTCAGAGTTGCTAAGTGGTTCAGATATAACTTCCAAACCATTTTACATTTTGTGCATATATGTATGAAAATGAGAACTGGGAATTGCATGGGGAAGGAGAGAGGATAAAGTATTATTGAAAAATAGAACTTCAGAGCATTTCAAAGACTTGAAAATATGCCATATCCAAGAAGGCAGTAATTAATATCAATTTGAATTCTTCTCAATCTGATAAATGTTGTTTTTCTTGAAATTCCCCCTTATCTGTATATCACTAATCTTCCTTTTCTCCGTTTTCTATCACCTCTACAACTGTACCATTACCTGACAGTACAATGTGATGTTATATGTCTACAGTTCTTCAGGCCATAATACAAATTTGGTACAGAGTACAATATCCAGTAAAGATTAACTGTTTTCCAGAAAGTCTCCCTTCACAATTACAATTCCCAGTTCTTCTTTCAATGTAGACTCAGCTTCAGGTGTACCTCTCTACAATTTGATTGATTATCTCCTACCAAATTTCTCATTGCTCAAAGGTAATGTCAGCTCTGCTGGGATAATCAAGTATAATCAGTACTCATCATATTTTCAACATGGCAATATATCTGATCACCAGACTCTCAGCACAAATTGCACATTGTTTCTGGTCAACTGCCTTCTGATCAATTACCTTGGAATTGACCATATCCAGCTGTGAAAGAGTAGATATTTAAAGTCAACATTCTTTACCTGTCCACAATTCAAAATTGACTGGTGACTTGAATCAATGCTTCTGTCACCCCTCCCCTCCAATTGATTCCCTTCTGATGGAAGATTTCCAATTCTACCTCTGAGTTTAACTTTATTCTTGATCAAATACAGCCTCCAAGTGCAATCCTGCAATCTCATCTCTTTACTGTGTTTATGTTTATCTCCTTCCTTACTCAATTACTCTCTCCAGTGTACTGCTCTTTGTTCATCCAACCACCATCTAAGTGGACATTTCAAATTTCACTCAATCACTTTTCACAGTGTATCTCAATTTTCATGTAATTGCCATATGCAGACAATCTGCACCAGTCTGAAGCACAACTCATAGACAATTCCAGTTGCCTGTGAGAAGGTGTAAAGATATTACAATGTATAAATACATAGAGATATAAATATATAGAAATATAAATAAGAATACAAACAACTAACATGGATTCAAAAATGGTTTAAAAATAAGTAGTATCTATGATATTTAAATACAGTAGTAGCATTTTGCTAGAATTTGTTGTTTTTCCCTGACTGCATTACAGTGGCTCTATGTACTTTAAAGCTTTTAATCTGCATTTAACTAACATTCTATACTTGTAACCTGCATTTGACAATACTCCCCGAATGGCCACAAACCAAGCTGTTTTCTCTCTATGTTATCACGATTTGTTTCTGTTTTAACTGATTGTTTCCACATCTGCGCATGAATTTCTCCAATTTGACAATTGTACAATTCATGTGCAACAAGTCACATGCACTTCCCACTGCAACTGCATATAGAAATACATTTTGCTGAATTAGTATGTAATGTATCTCCACTACATCTCTGGAATTACTAATTGTAATATTTTTTGGTTAATCTTCCCTTTGGTAGTATTGGATTCTGTACACATTGTATTACTTTATCTTTCCCTAAAGTAGATTTCTAATCTAATCTGTGTGGAAATGAGACATTCAATTCATCTTGACTGTTACAAACTGCTACAGCAACAGCATTAGAATGAGATCCAAGCAGGGCATTGATATAATATTCTCATAAGTCAAGTTGTAAGAAATATGTCATCTATTTCAATGAAATCACAAGGTCAATTTTTTAATATTATACAGCATGCAAGATGTAATCTGTACTGATATTGACCTTATATTGGTAATGTAACATTAAGATATCTTCTGCTAAGAGAACAATCCATTATTGGCAGTAATTCTGAAATCAAATTTGAAATGTCAGTGGCATACTGATTGGAATACCATCTATTCAGTTACATAATCTGTACACAATTGCTTTTCCATAATCCTGTACACTCAGCAGGTTATTATTTGTGGCAAATTAAGTCTGCCAATTATACACCAAACAAATCAAGCATATAGTCAAATTAAAGATAAATTAAATCAAAATTTGTGAAAAAAATAAATAATAGAATGCCATGTAATACGTATGAGTGTCAAATAAAATCGTGTATAGAATTACCCAAAACTATTCAATGAAAGCAGTGGTGATCCAGTATATATAATATGAAAGTGGGTTCTTGAGAAGATGAGTAGTAAGGAGAAATAAAAGCTGCAAGGGCAGCAATTGAAAATAGTAAGTAGAAAGAAAATCAAACATGAATGTTATTGCCTGTATTGATAGCAAGACAGTGGGAGTCAATAGTAGGAAGCTTGTCAATTTTACAGTTGCTTTCCTGTATGGTAATCTTTTCCCACTGCTCATGCAGAAAACACAGCTTATTTGGTAAATGTTGTAACTGTCTCAAATACACATTGCCATTAAATCGTTCTGTTTAAATATGTCTGAATAAGTTCAATAGAGTTAATGTCTGAAGAAATCGATACTCAGTTAATCTTCAAAATTCCTTGCTTTGCATACTCATGCCTGGTGCCACTTGCAGTCTGGGGTGATGTATAATCCACTATAAGAACACAATGTTTAGTCTATCGTAGCTCACAATATCACTCAGGCTATTTCAAAGATAAGTAGAACAGGTTTGATATATTTCCAAGCATCGACTCCACATAAGTGTTCTTCTTGTTAGAGCTTCTCCACTTTGAACTTCTTGTAGTGCCAGATGGTCAACCATGCTCTTTGTCGAACTTGGGTTTTCAGCTTGATAATGAATTTGTACTGTTGAATGCTTCTGAGTGTGTAATTTTGTCTATTCTACTGAGTTTCTCTATATGGTATTTGCCTGCTCAGATTTCTCTTCAATCTCAGTATTGATCCACAGAATGTCACTTTGTTCTTCCTGCATTTGAACTGGTGAAATCAGCACGCACACATGAAAATGCCCCTGTCATCCGTAGTAAATCATACCTCAATACCTTACAATACATGTTTTGTTTTGTTGGTGTTCATATAGTTGGTTTACTAGGTGTCTATTTTATTCCACCATAAAAAACGAATGCAAAAGATACAGCTAACTTTAATCGATATCTGATCTCTCAGACTAATATTTTTCCACCTGCAATTTACACTCCACTCTTTTTCCTTATAGTACCAATCATGCAATCTATCAGCCCAAATTTCGCTAGGCAGAGTCTCAGTCAACTGATAGCGCTTGCCACTCTCTGCTTGTTATTATCTTCATCAAGAATAAACTTGTATTTATTTACATAAGGTTTGATTTCTCTGGCATGTAAGGTTTTAAATATTGTATCTCTACTAACATGGCCAAATCCAGCTTCTAGCTGGATTCCCCAATTGCTTTTAACAGTTACCTCATGATTATTTTTTTTGGCTCCTGACTGTGCCTGAGGCTATCCAATGCATGCATCAAAGTCCAAACACTGAGCACTTATCCATTCCAATAGTGGTATATCATATTCATCCAACTCAATACTTTCTGGTATTTGAATCTCACTACCACTCCTTTCAAGTTCCCTCTCTGCAACAAACTCTGTATTTCCACCACCATCAGTCTGCACCAGCTGCTTTCCTGCCACATTTTTGACAGCATACTTGTAGATGTCGCCTCAGATAGACTTAGAAACCCCCAAGATTGCTGAAATCTTTCCAACAGACAATGGGTTGACCTCATGCTGTGGATGATGCATGGCAACAATAACTGTGTGATCACAGGGTGTAACTTCAGGGCCTTTACAAGTAGCTTCAGTTCTGCAGGGTACTGGTAATATGAACCTCTCTTTCTGACTGCGGCTGCCATGCTGCTGTAGCCAAGATAGGGGAGAAGGCAGGAATACCAGCACACGAGTGTCTAAGCGCCCGGCATGGGTCACGTGTCTGAATACTTGGTGAACTGACAAGTAGATCTATAAAAACTTCAAAGCAACAGGAGAACCAGCTAGCGTTGGCCTTTAGATTCACCTTTGGTCGGTCTGTCATCACTGCGGTGGTTCTGTGGTGTGTTTTTCTACCTAGGACCCTGTTGTGGCAACAGTTCAGTTTCCCTAGAACTATTCGATGATCACGTGATGCAGCCAACCACACCAGGTTTTGGGATTAGTAACCGCTTCACGGTACCTGACGCCAACTCTCTCCGTCCATTTCGAACCCGCACTTACAAAACTTTCCCTACTTAACCTCCCACACTTAAATTCCGGATTCTAACGTCACTCTACTCACATCAACATCACGTTGCTGCCAACATGAGCTGTGTTCTTTCCGCTTCCCGTATAATCCGAACCTCGGTCACTCGTTCAATCTCTCCCCTACCAACTGCCGCAGTCGTTGGACTTCAGATCTGTAACTCGTCGTCCCATGCTGCATCATCATCTCATGATTCGTACAAGTCCCCTTTTACGGGCTCCACCGCTCATCGCACCACTAATATCCCCCACTTTTCAAAATATCGGGCATCCGGCGCTACCAAAGGAAACCAGGTGTTTGGATACTTCATGGTCGGAACTATGGGTGCATTATCTGCCGCTGGAGCGAAGGCCACTATTCAGGGTGAGAGCTACGCAGCCGTCTACTACTCCTCCGACTCCTGCCACATATCATCGCGGAAGAGCAATTGCTGTTGCAGGCGATAGTTGAAGCGGAATTAACATGCTGACCCCACGGTTTTCGGCAGACTTCTTGGTGAACATGTCCGCATCGGCCGATGTCTTAGCCATGGCTAAGGTCGAAGTGGATCTCTCATCTATTCCCGAAGGAAAGAACGTACGTCTACTACACATAAGCATTCGTATTACAATCGAGCGATTGCTGCCATCATACAATTTAATTTCTAATCGCCAATGATACTTCAGATCATTATCAAATGGCGTGGAAAGCCCGTTTTCATTCGCCACCGCACCCCTGACGAGATTGAAGAAGCCAATAAAGTGAAACTCGAATCTCTCCGAGACCCCCAGTCGGACGCCGACCGTGTCAAAAATCCAGAGTGGTTAGTCATGTTGGGTATCTGCACCCATTTGGGGTGTGTCCCGATTGGTGAGGCAGGTGATTTCGGAGGATGGTTTTGCCCATGCCACGGTTCACACTACGATATATCTGGCCGTATAAGACGTGGCCCTGCTCCTCTTAATCTGGAGATTCCTGAATATGAGTAAGTCCTGCTGTTCATCCAGCATTTGTTCTATAACTTGCACCGGAGTCCAGTCTAACGAGCGTTTTAGCTTCCCAGAAAATGGTAAGCTAGTCATTGGTTAAATAGTCTGGCGTGGCCGACACTGCAACAATTAGTTCAGAGAATCAATTTCTCGCAAAGTTGCAGGCGCCGTTGTGCATTGGTCCTAGAGCATGTAGTATTCAATGTAAGATTAGTATTGCTCTTAGTAGTGGCATATAGTGGAGTATCAGCTCCAACTGCGAAGATTTATATTCCCTTCCGTTTAATACTACAACAGTGGGCGTTACCTGTTAATGGACTTTGATTGATAGAGGCATTGTGTGTTTACAGCGAGTCAATTGTGCAGCGTTCTACCCAGTCGGTTAAGCATAATGCTGTAACACATAACCACTGTAGCACCTATAAATACAAAGCACATAGAAGAGTTCTTAGGGGGCATTATAGAGAAGATTATCATTCGAAGTAGTTGTAATGCTTTCACTGTGCGCACTCTATGATCGCTCTTTAAGCTAGTCCGTTCCCAATGGTGTAGTTTGAGCGTAAATCCGAAGACTAAAGGAAATAATCCGGTGTGCCTTGTAACAAATCAGTATCGTTGATATAAGAACTGTCTAAAGGTTCCAACATACGCCTCGAGACCATAGGCTCGCCCGCTCTAGGGCAAGGATCGAATTGTAAGCTAGATAATTGGTCAGCTCAAATGACGAATGCACGTACTGGGGCAACGAACAAAGTGTATTTCAGATGTTCATCAATCTCCATGATTGCCGCCTGATTGCCGCATCTATAACAATAATTGGGAGCTGTTGATCGATTATATTAGTATAACAAACTTGTACCAAATGGGCTAGTCACAAACCGGAAAATATAGTGACAACATTTCGATCTTGTGACCAGTTATAACCCTCCATTACCAACTGATGGGCTCGAGCGACAAGGGTGAGGCCGTTATTCTGATTAAAAGCCTCCGATATATCTTGCCCAAAAGTATAACCTGCACCTCTGGGGGATATACCCCATCCGCAGCGGTCGTCGGGGTCTGACCATAGAAGATCGCACATTGGACCCTCGTGAGGCACCTCCTGGATGCGGTCGAGCGCGCGGATGTTATCCAACGTGTCAATACTAGGTGACAACCCCCCATGAAGACAAAATATCTGATTGTCAATGAGAGCCGTTAGAGGGAGGTAGTCGAAAAGATCGGTAAATAATCTGTCGAACTTCGTTCAGAATCTACTCCGATACAATGGCCAACAGATTATCTTACTTCCAAACATTCGCGTTGCCATATTTGCGTAGGCACTCATCGTAGAAACCATACACTTGTGTGATCTGTCTGGATTCATGGTTGCCTCGTAATATGGTGATTCGCTGGGGATAGCGGATCTTCAATGCAACCAGTAAGGTGACCGTTTCAACAGAGTAGTACCCACGATCGACGTAGTCGCCTATCTACATGGTCAGAACTCATCACATGAACTATTAATTGTAGTTTCGATGGTACATACCCATAAAGAGATAGTTGGTATCCGGATTCGGACCTCCGATCCGGAAGAGCTCCATGAGATCGTGGAATTGGCCATGGATATCACCACAAACAGTAACTGGGCACCTCTTAGGCATATCAGTCGAGTAATTACAATTCAATTCAAGCGGAAGCAACATACCACAGGTTGCACATTTGATTCATCTTGAAGTATTTCTCGAGCCTAACCATGGCACATTAGCACATTCATACGTTCAAGGTTCTATATCATCACCGACCCGATCAAATGAACAAGCTAGAACTCATTCGCACCGCAAACACATACCTTTTCGCAAAGCTTTTGAACATCCGTTTCGCTAAGCTGCTTGCACTGCATCAAGGTCCCAATCCACCCATCTAGTTCATTTATAGATGAGGTATCCTGAACTGATACGTTGGAAGGGGGAGGTGATCTCCCAACATCTTCCATTTTTGTATCCATCGTATAGGGATAAAGCTGAGGGCTGGGTTGGGTATTAATTATAATCGGAGGTTATCGCGTGCGATAATGACGGCAAATGAATATAGCGGTCGACTGTGCCAATGATGACAGAATTCAGTAAATGTGGTCCTGAGACGACAACCAGAAAGAATGACTGATGGTTCGATGAATGGGGTCAGATACATAATGTAGTATGTTGGGCGACAATACAACAGCACTTAGTATTGAAGGAGAACACCTACATAATTAATTAGTTACGACACCTACCACAAGCACGAACAACGGAGCAGCAAAATGACAATCAAATACAGAAGAAACTATCCGATGTTCGTAAATAGGTAGCCAGAGGATGGTGGGTGTCGAGTTTGCGGACACAACAATTCCGTTTGTCAAGTTTGAGGGGTAAGGCAGTTGGCACACAAACCCGTCATAATCGAAAACTAAAGCCCCATAGAACCTAGTCAAACTAGAGAAATCAATTACCGTATTCATTCGGATAAGCCGAGCGACCCTGATAACGTTAGCGTGCCCAAACTCTTATTGTCCAAAGAGGAAAGGTATATACCGTAAAAACCCACTGAAGAGGTACACTGCGCGACATGGTTAGCATCATCAATATAACCATTTTCCAATATTAAAAATCGTACCCCGATGTGGACAAGGTAAAGGCAACTCATTTCAGATATACTAAATAACATTTACTAATTCAGATACATTAGCCACATTGGGTACAGCTTGTGAAGTAAGTTGGAATAATATATAGTTAAGTCTGTGTATTTTTGCTTTTGAACAGTGGTAGCTATATGATTGTTGTAGAATATAATATGTATTAATTTATGATGTTCTAAAATAAATAAAAAGTTTAACTACCAAGACTATACTAGCCAATAATGAGATTCAAGTGCAGCTGAAGTGAAAAACAAAGTTGTATCAGTAAGTAAAGATTATGAATTCAAATTAAAATACATTCAATATTCGGTTAAATTTTGGTTTACTGAATTATCTATTTTTAACTTCAATCAATAAAGTATTAAATAGACGATATAAATAATACTGACACAATGAATAGAAAATAAAATAATTCCTAGTATGAAAAAAACCTTAAGTATTATTTCTAGCTAAAAGTCATTATAAGTAATTCTAATATCCCAAATAGTTTCAACTTTTAAAATATATAACTGTTCGACTATCAGTAATTAATAATGGTATGTAAAATGTCAATAATTTATACATAAGTATTGTTATATTCTGAGGTATTCTAATATTAAGATCTGTTACTATAGTAACATTACTCAATATTTTACTATAGTAATGAATAATTTAATTTCTAAGAAAAAGTCACTTTTTCAATGTAAAATATAACTCCACCAATAAGAAATATATTGCTTTTTAACACTATCAATATTAGTGACTGCAAAAGATCTCATAGTACTCAATAAGGACAACTGGAAAGATAAACATTTGATAGAAACTGAATGTTTTAAGATTGAAAACTGAAATCCTATAAAAGTAATTATAAATAACCAATAAATATACAATAATTTGGACTAAGTATATCCCAATTGTAAATAGCTTTGAAATTGATATAACTTCCAGGCTTCAATCCAATCATACTTGATGTTGATTACAAATAATTTTAGTATTGTCAGGTATTTACATTGTTGTCAAACTATATCACAACACCTGATCTTATATATAAAATTTTGTTGAAGTTGTTGATTTTATATAATGTATAAATTTAACCAATCTGTATATGGCGAGATTTTTCATCCTCAGTATAGAAGCTTTTATATTACTTGAAGCTGATAATTTAGCAGAGATAGCAAGTGGTAAAAATATTTCTTATACTACTGATAAGCCTATCTCAGTAAGCTGAAGAATACAGTAAACCATATGACTATAGAGATACATAATATTTAAAGAAATATAAAAATGTTGGAAGAGATTAGAAATATGGTATATAGTGAAAGTAGATTGTATCGTCCAAATACTCATATTGTATACTGTATATAATTTTGATTCTTACTATATCCAGATAATATTCATTATTCTTTCCACCCTGATTCGTATCTGTAGGTAATTAAGCCTGTCAATATTCCAAGTCAACTGGATAGTAATTTGTAGGTATGCAGTTATTGACCATATGTCATACATGCAAATACAAAATAGCTGCAAATCTATATAACTATATGTATTATATTTGCTACTTCAATTATATTTTACATATCTTGCCAAATTTGCTGTGTCTTTTATTTTCTATTATCTCAATTATCATTTTAAACTGGATTTTGTATTGTTATAAGGAAGTTATTGAAATGACAAATATTAATATCTACATGGAACTTATATACTGGTATTGCTCCTATATTGTAGGGTAACTGTATCAATAATTCCAGCCTAGTGTATATATTAATAATCATTCTTCAACAGGATTTCAAATACAATGTGTATTGGTTTAAAGTTTGTATACCAATCTCCTTGTCATTCATATTCTTTTACACAATCCTCGACTGCTTTCAAGCTAGGCCAAGTACCTATTGATACCCTCTATATGGTTAGGGATTCTTCCTCAACAGCAATAACAGTACCAGAATAATCACTTGCATACTGCTTATAGAGTTACTCCAGGTCTAGTCACATGGCTTGCATCATATCATTGCGAGACATCCAAAGTATACCTGTCATGTGGTCATTAGTGGAATTACACAGGAGTCTGGTGTTGATACGATCAGCTCCAGAGCTGAGCGGATTCACTTTAGATGTTGCAGCTGTATCGCCATTACTGGGAAGACACAGTCACCTGGCTTCAACAGTGTGTATAGTATTCAATTATACTCATTTGCTCGGATACTAAAAGCAAGGGTCTGATTGGAATGGAGAGTACTCTGACTCACCGTCGCAGCAGTCTACAGCCAATGCGCAAGTATGTGTAACTTCTGGCTTATCACCTCAAGTGATAAATACTACCAGGGTACTCCCTATGCAATGGAAATGGTCTCAGTCTAAGTCTAGTGTAACTACGGGATTAGTAGCATTGGTTGAAGATATGAGACCAGAAGTAACCTTGCTCATTGGTTTGAGTAAATATCCATCACAATCCCATAAGGGTGGCATTATCAACATTCACAGAGTTGTGGTTTGTTACCACGTAATAATATTATTATTACCACTTCAACACTAAGCCACATGACCTATTGGGCGAGGCATTCATTTTGCAATGAAGTAATACTGACTCTGATTGACTGCTGTTCCAATTACTGTTCCATAAAGGTACAAGATGCCCAAGTTGAAGTTATAATCTGATGCGATAATTTATTACTATTGTTATGATCATACCCCTATACAGGAGAGGGATTCCTCAAAACTAAATATAAGCAAACAGGAAAATCTGATTGATGCATGGCCAAAAATACTGGCTGGAAATTGAGTACTAATATCATTGTCAGAAGATAGTTCGAAAGGAGTTTCATCCTACAGATCTGCCTACAAATAGATCACATTGTTGTAGCAATGAGAAAAACAAGCTCTAGCAACCGACAGTCAGAAAGCTCCAACCAGCCAAAGATGAATCTGAAATATTATTGTGGTTTTATGCATGTGATATTTATGATTATATACCTAAGAAATCGATTAGCTTTTGTAGCGGAAGCCCTGCACCTGGATGAGTATTACCTTTCAACATGAAGCCGACATATTGCTGTGGGTCTTTGGAAAATTAAGCTGTACATTATACGAAAAGTAAGTTCTATTTGTGGCACATGGATAATGCACACTAACGTGAATGTCACTGAGATCTTATTTAATTAATATAATCTAAATATTTAGAACAGATATTATTTCGGTATCCCTTTGGTTTATTTATGGATCCAGTCGCATTATATTATAGTTCAATAGAATGCCAATTTGGTTCATCAGTCAAATGCTGGAGTACATTTTCTGCAAGTACAATACAATATAAATATTGATAATGAACCATAATCATCAATTGCTGGGGTAGATCTGGAGAGTGTCTAATAAACTGCAGTACTCAGTACAATACAACTGCTGAGCCTAGTAAACAATCAGAAAGTGTATACCTTTATTGTATGGTTGATCAACAATACCAGCAATTCTCAACAATCTCTCCAGTGCTTTGACATTTCCTGAAAAACAGTCAGATGTTAAATTACTCTCCTTGCATAATCTGCAAATGGCCAACCCACATTGAAAATGTTTACCTGTTATCTGATCTATACTTACATTTCACTGTTGTAAACTAATATACTGTTAATTCATCACAATTTTGGCCACTGTACTCCAAGTGTGCTCATTAGAGTTTTAAATTGCTTTGAAACTTAGTTTCAGGCTCTTTTTGACTTTGATCAGATATCGCATTTGTTAATTACTAGTGAGTAATCTGTCTTCTTTCAAATACTTCAGAAAACTTCATGCAACTGACATATATAGTGATAATATACGAGATTCTGATATGATATAGCTATTACAATTTCTGAACTGAGCTGCCATGTCGTAAAATTGTAACTAAATCATTGTGGTACAAGTTATTATCAATTGATATGAATTCTCTCTGAGTGGCAATAATAATACTTGTTGGTAGTAATGGAAATTCAAGGGAACTAGATGAATGTGCTACCATTATATACAATCTATTCATAACATTACAAGTGGGTCAGTTAGGCTGTCTGGAGTAGCAGTTCACCAATGACTCATATTGAGTCATGAGAGAAGGCTACATAACATATTCACAGATTTAATTGTAATGATTCACTTATGTCACCATAGTGACATGGTTTATATAATGTAATCTTAGTTGTGCAGATCAGTACTAACCACACCATCTATTCCAAACCAGTAGATCAGTGTACAGTGATATTGTATATCCTCAGAATTTCCAGCACAGCAGTTGTTATACAATGTGCAAATACATACACATTTGAAATTACCCACTACTGGATATGAGACAATATCATGATACTTTCCAGTCATCAGAAAGTCAAGATGAAAGTATAAAGTATTAGAGAGATTAATTCTATTGGGCAATTGTTCAAAAACCAATAATTAGCCAGCAATCAAGTTTAGCTAACATGCATTGCAATGGTACAAAGTGCATTGGGAAGGTACCGTTGGTCACTGATTAGTACTTTGAAACAATTTCTGATAAATCAAATAAGTAATAAGGTATTAATGTACTTGAGATGATGTACTATCTGGTTACATATTAACAGATATTATAACTACTAAATACCTAGAATACAAGATATTGAATTTGATGTTATGATTTGTTGGGTTGTTTCTAATTTGATGTTTCAGAGAATGGCCCTATGAGAGAGTGTAACTGTTGGAAACCACTTATGCAGAAACAGTATAATATTGGAGGATGTATGACTGAATCAGTGAAAGATTGCTGAGATAGTGAAAACTGCCAATAGATATACTCTAGGTCAAAATCTAGATTATAGCACAAATATCTATAGAAGTCTCATTCTCAAGACTAGACTATACAATAATTACTATTCCAGCAATAGACAGAATATGCTCCAGCAACAACAGAGTCAGATACCAACAAGAAAATGAGAAGTTGAATATATTATTATCTGTTATATATTACCTTATATTTTTATACATATCTACTAGGTACATACTCCATCTGGTGATTCCACCATAATGTTGTAATGCTAAACACTTTGAATGCAATACTAACCAAGTTGTATAAAGTTTCACATTGTCATTGCACCTCTTCAGAAGAAGCAACAACTTGTGTACCAGGTGGCATGTGTGAGTTATTGCATGTATGATCACATTACAATCTGCTGTGATTAAGTAGCTCCATAATTAATTATCTCTCTAGTTTAAGATTTCCTTTACAATATCTGTTCCCAGTGGGGCATGTAAGTAACTCTGCTGTTATTGGTAATCAACACCCAGAAGCACATTCAACCTTACAATATTCTATTGTATTGTACTATGTTCTGTATAAGGTAGTTAAATATTGAATGGATGATAAGTTGGAACCCACTTATATTAACAAGCATGAAAGATTCCATCTACTAGATGATAGCGTTGCATTATTCCAAGATGATTACCTGGGAAGTTAAAAACTTAGTAACTGGGCAAGCAAATATAATATCTACAATATAGTGTAGAAAGACAAGATCCATATTGAGTAATCAAATGTAGTACTCGGCAATCAGAAACTGTTTTTATTCAAGGCAATAGTACATTATAGACAGCTTTCATGTTGTATCAACTATACCAATCAAATCAAATCATCAATACACTCCAGAGTTCTATTGAGAACATGATGTATTATCTGATTGACAGATGATATAGAATTTATCACCAACTTGAGTTTTAGCACTTCAGTTTACAGAACTGGAAATTGTTTATAATAACAACTAGTATTTATAATTTTACACTGAATCATACCTTATCTGAAAATACTTCTTACTGACTGACAATGAAATATCTGTGTAAATGCTACTCATTGTTTCGGATTAGTGTGCATGACAAGGGCAATATCAGATGTTAACAACACATCATTTGTTACAGATTACGATGTTGATGCTGTTGCCAATGAAGCTAACCAATAATACAGTAGTAATATATATGACTTAAGGCATTATAGGACAATAGGTTAGCAGATTGTACAATGATGAATATATTGAGTGGGAAATATTGAAGTACACTGTGTAATTTACTAGCATGGTATCAACAATGTTTTGAAGATGATAACTCCAGCAGTATGAGATTAACACTTTCAAATTAGTTCTGTATTAACATTACACCCAATGTCAAATGTGATGATACTATGATCAATATTGCGTATGTGGTGAAATTATTTCAACACTGGTACTGTCATGGTGATATAATATAATTGTGTTAAAATCTGAGTAAGTCTTAATCTCAAACATCAATTATATCAGTTACTTATGTTATTTGCAAGGATACTACTAATGTTTCACAGTAATTCACTATGATAACATTAGCTGCAAAGAATCTCTTATATCAGTAGTGATATTTGCTCTGACAATTGTATTCAAATTTGAACTTCTTAAGTAGTCAAACAGGGTAAATGTTATCACAGAATGGTTACAGCTGGGTTGAGCAAAACAGTGGTGAGCTTTACATCACCATATCAGTAATAAAGCGAACTGGAATCAAGATTTGATACCCATCTGATTTCAAACTCTGGGCGTATCATCAATTTTCTTCCATGCTATACTGCTGTGAACAAGTTGGGCTTTTATATGAGAAAGATATCAAAGGAATTGTCAAAAATGCACATTACCAACAGAATTCATACTACTAGTTAATTGCTTTGGGCTGTGGGTTCAGGCTATTCAGTTAAGGGTAATCTGCGATGGAGTTCTTTAGATAGCAGTATGTATTCATTCATTTGTAGCTTTGGCAATTTCTATCTGAATGTGTACAGCAACAGACTCCCCACCATGAAATCTAGAATGATGAAAGCAATCCATAGTAGGGGTATTCTCAGTGTATTGTAAACCTGTCTTCTGATGTCCTGAGTGTATTTTCAATATGACTAAGAATTGGACAGAAATGTAGTCACACTAAAAAGGGTACCTTTTGTTTGAATGGTCTCCTTGGAATCAGCAATCCTATGACTGAGAAATGGCATGATGCAGCCAGGATAATGAACTCTGCCCATGACATACCATAATATTGTGTGTGTTTGGTACCGAGGTTATGCTCTGAAGCCCCAATTGTACTAGATATAACAAATTCTATCTATGGACTACCTGTAAGTTGTGGTTGAAAGGGGAGATACCAATACCCATTGTACAGCGCTCATACTGAATATGGCTAGAATCCACTTTGTTATAACTTGACCCGGATTGATCGTTACCCCTCAGCCAGAGCTGGAGTGCCAGGCAACTTTCAGTGCACCTTAAGAAAGTAAAGTAGCTGTGCTGGTAGCTTACATCAGCAAAATGTATTTTAGTCTCTGGAAGCCTCCAGGAGTGTCTGAGAGGATGTGGAGTGTAAACTTAGATGCATCAATTTCAGGAGAGTATCAGACCCTAGGAGGGCATTCCTGCCAGCCGTCAGAGTAACTGGGAGCTCTCCTGACTGGTACCGAAGTACCATGGGAGTGATTATGTTAGGTTTGGGAACACCTCGGAGCGCCGGAGAGAACTTTGGGTGCATCTGAGAGCACCTGGGAGTGCAGAGCAGAAGCCTGGGAGCACCTCAGAGTGGCAGCGACAAGTCTGGGAGGGCCGGCGAAATGTCTCAAAGCGCCGACAACATGTCCCGGAGCACCAGCGACCAGTCTGCGAGCACCATGAATTGCAGTTGAGTAGTCTGGGAAAATCATCTTCTTTGGGAATGCTGCTGGTGCGTCTGGAAATCATAGCTACTACTTATCATTCAATGATTTTTAAGACTCATGTATTCAGTTTGTATTCTCATCTATGTATCTATATAGCTCCACATCTAGACACGCTATATCAGAACTAGCTGCAGGCGGTGCTCGATTGCAATTCGAGGTGAATCTGAAAATGATGATTGAGTGAACTCTGACGCCGTGATCAAGCGCGTTTAGAGATGCACTTGGAGGCGGTAATTGAGTGGATTTGGAGATACACTTGGAGGCAATGATTGTGCGAACTTGGACACCGTAATCGAGCGAGTTTAGAGATACACTTGGAGGCCATGATCGAGTGAACTTAGAGGTGCACTCCAAAATCGTATTCTGGCAAGTTGGGGGATGCACTTGGAGGCCGTAATCGAGCAAGTTTGGAGATAGACTTGAAGGCCGTAATTGAGCGAGTTTGGAGATGCACTTGAAGGCCATGATCGTGCGAGTTTGAAGATGCACTTGGAGGCCACGATCGTACGAGTTTCGAGGCTGTAGTCGTGCAAGTTTGGAGATAAACTTGGAGGCTATGATCTTGCAAACTTTGGAGGCTGTAATCGAGCGAGTTTGGATGAGTACTTGGAGGCAGTCGAAAGACAGTGTGCCGGATGCTGAGAATCTATTCATCAGTCAGTTAACTCGCAACCGTGGAAATGTGAGAAGGTGACTTTACCTTTGAGCTGTGATGGAGAGCTGGCTGATGGTGATCGATCGTACAGGGAGGCATGCCGGATGCTGATTCAACATTCAGGGGGCAACTTGTAATCAAGAGAATCAAGGGAAGAAAAACAATCCTGGGTGGATGCTGTACTCAGTGTATGCTGTACTTGGTGTATGCTGTACTTGGTGTATGCTGTACTCAGTGTATGCTGTACTCCGTGTATGCTGTACTTGGTGTAAACTCATGATCCAGACATGAAGAGATTGAGAGGGATGACTTGACATTGTGTTCTGCGATAATGGTAGAGTTGTGGACGCGAAAGAGAGAGATGTGGGATGAAGATGAGAATGATGTGGAGGAAACCAGTGAATATGAGAAATCGGGGGTACGACTTGCCTTATTGGGTTGGGAAGACCTCGTATCGATGTAATTACACTCCTAATTGGGACTTCTATCTGCCATATCCGGGATGGCAAATTGACTCACATATGAAAATCTCTCGAGTCCCAGTTTCTAATGATGGTTTGTCCCATATCCTCTCATCTCTCTCTTTCTCATCCTCAACTCTACCATCTCTGAAGAACACAAAGTTAAGTCATCCCTCTCTATCTCTCAATGCCATTATGAAGCGTTCACACAGAGTAGAGCATACATCAAGTACTGCATACACCGAGTACAGCATACTCCGAGTACAGCAAACACTGACTACTGCATACACCGTGTTCTGGATCATCCCAACATCGACTGTCTCCCGCTCCCAGCCAGTCTTTCGGCATACCATGTTGTACTCAATTCTCTATATTCGCACAATTAAGAGTCAATCAATGAATCGAGTCTCAGCTTCCCTGGCGCCTCCCTCTCGAACTACCGCCTCCAGATTGACAGCCATCGAGTACTCCTCCAATCTGGCTTGATCATGGCCTCCAAGTGCATCCACAAACTCGCTTGATCGCGGCCTCCAAGTGCATCTCCAAACTCGTTTGACCACTGTCTCCAAATGCATCTCCAAACTCGTTTGATTACAGCCTCCAAGTGTATCGCCATACTCGCTTCATTACGGCCCGCAAGTGCATCTCCGAATTCTCTCGATTACAGCCCCGGAGTGCATATCTACATTTAGTCAATTGCGATGTCGTGAAATGGTGGAGCTAGAAGGCTGACAGCCCATCATCAACATTCCGCCGCACCTCGCAAGGCATCCAAAGGGAAGTGTAGAGACAGAGCAGTTTTAGCTCGAAGAGTGTAGGAAGTGGGTGAGAGGCTATGAAGGAATATGCAGCTATGATAAACCACACACACATTGCATGAGTCTATGAATGCTTGGCAAGAGTGCATGAGGAACCACACAAATTGCGTGGAACAATGAAAGCTCAGCAAGAGTGCATGGGGACCAAGAGCTGGGATAGATAGAGTCTGTATTTTGCACAATGAGATGATGTCTATCCACTCTGGGGTCTCCCAAATATATACTCGCTGTTGCTCAGTCCGTCTCCGTGATCCCAGTATCTCCGCACCCCCTCTGCCCATGCCAAGCTGAATGGTGGTGGTGAGAAACAGATTTTTCCGCCACAATGGCCCCCAAGTGCATCTCAAGGTTCACTCAATTGTTGTCTCCAGATGCTCTCCTGAATACGCTCGAGTACCGTCTACAGCCAGATTGATAGTATGTATATATATAGAGACACTTAGATAATACATACCATATTATGATGTAGCGAATCTGGTGACTAACATAGACGAAATACGTTGTAGTCATGGAACTCTAAGAACCACCGCTGTGAGAATACGATACCAAGTCTCCTGCAGAGCTGCTTAAAGGTCTCAGCTGCTCTCGAAGTCTCCCTCGGACCTGCGCAGAGGTCTCAGCTACTCTCGAAGTCTCCTATAGACCTGCGCAGAGGTCTCACCTTCTCCAAAATTTGACTATTCTGTCAGTCAGATCTTGTAGCATCCTGGATGCCCCTCCATAACTGCAGGTGCTTCCAGGAGCACCTGAGAATGCTCTTGTAGAGTCTGAGAGCACGCTGCTCAGCTCCAGGGGGGCCTGGGAGCATCTGGAAGTATTCTGGAGCTCAGGTGAGGACGACCAGAGTGTCAGGGGGGTTTGCGTGTGACTTCCGGACCGATTTACATTTTGCTGGTGTATCCAGGAGGAAAGCCCAGCCAGATATACCAAGTTTCCCCCAGAGCTTTGTTAGACATAAGAGGATGGGACGTAACTATAGTGTCTTAATCATGAAAGGCATCATTGTGTAGAATTTTGTTTCTTATATAACAAATTGGTAAGCAATTAGAAGTGGATGAACACCAAAAGGGATACCAGTGCGGAGTGTGAATTTTAGTGGGATAGTATGATTTCAAAAGTTGCATCACATACAATCTACAATTCACTATATCTGGAAGTTTGAATTCATATATACAAAAGACTTCATGAATGGGATGGTAATTAATAACAATAATTGGATATGGGATGAGGTGGTTGAGTGTGTAACTTATATAAATCAGAAATCATTATAAGCCAGGAACACTGAAAAATTTGATTCTAATTAGAAGACTTCCAAGTACTGGCATAACATTCTTTGTACTTTTTATCCATCCACTGGGAAATATTACCATGCACATGATATTACCCACATGGTCACTTTGTTTGGGGTGATAATGAACTTTATATTTAAAGCGTGAGACTATAAGATCCAGTGGATCTACATATTGACCAGATTATTATGGTATAAATGTAATGATATGTGCTTAATACTATACATCATGCTGTATTGTACAGTTGAATGCATACAGCTCAATATACTCTGTTGTACACTCCCACACAGCCAAATGCACATTACTGGGTACTGCCAAAATGTCAAATGTGTTTCAGTGCACAATGCCAAGTATACACTGAAGTGCACTACTGACTACAGGTGATTGCACTCTGCTATACGGTGTTATTTGATACTTCCAACAATCTACTCATTGCACTTCAAAATTCATTCAGAGCGTGCTCCCAAGTATTCCTCTGAGTTTCATTTTAATTAATGTACCAAGTATGCATTTGCATATGCTCCAAAGTATACTCAATCACGCATTTCCAGATTGCTCGACTGTATGCTCCGTAGTGATACCTCTAGATGTGCCATAATATACAGGGAAAATGCTTTCAAGTATACCTTGGAATATTGACTCAAATCCATGCACAAGCATATTGTCCAGTATGCTGCGAAACATACTGAATGGCACACTTTTATGCTGCTGAATTGTACCTTCTACAGGAAGCTCTGGAGATGCTCCCAGGTACATTTCAGAGTACTCAACCCAGTACAACTCCAAATATGATCTGGAGTATATATCAGACTGCACTACCAATTTATCCTGCCAGTGAATACATATAGGAACCTCGATGTAAACTCCCAAGTATACTTCTGCATAGTCTCTCTAGTACCATCTCAAGTATGCACTCTAGTATGGTTTTGTTGTACACAATACACTAAGGCGAGGTATTTCTGTCACAGGGAGTCTCAAAAAGGATGCGGAAGTTATTGTATGACAATCCAAGGATCATCGAATTGTGTTGTAGCCTGCACCAATGCAGTGAACTTCAGATTCAGCTGAAAACAATTATGGCACATCCTGCAGTAGTCTGCACCAATGCTGTACCTATGAGCTGCTTTTAACACAGTTTGCAATAAATCCGCAATGATACAGAAAAACCACCAATGATTCTAGATGCATCTGGACACACAGGCAACAAGTTGGGGAGCCAAATAGCTGCAGGTTCACATTGAAATCTTTGATACAACAAATAATTACTCATTTTCAATGGTCGTTGATTCAGTGTATATTTACATTCATATCTCTATACAACAGTATATATACGTATCTATATATGTACGTACCTATTCATCTCAGTAACTATCCATCAATGTACAGTACATTAGCAATATGGAACTTTGTCACTGAATTTTTTCAGAGTTGTCAAACCAGAATCCCAGGGTTGTCAAATCTCAGAGATGACTGGACCGATGCAGTAGCTGTCCAGTGCACCTGTATGTGCTCAGGAAATGTAGACTGGACGTAGAAGGACTGGTGATAACCAGGGGAGCACCTGGGGGTACTGGCAATAAGCATGTTAGTACTAACAACAGGCCTGGAAGCAACAGCAACAAGCCTGGGAGCATCTGGAAATGAACAAGATATGCTTGGGAGCACCTCGAGTGAAGGTAGAGTGGTCTGCAGAAAGCATCATCTTCTTTGTGAACACTGCGGGTCTGTCTGTGCATTATATGGACTGATGATGGTGTATTTCAAAACTCATGTTTCAAGTATATTTTCATCAATGAATCTACGAATCAATGCATCTATGTATACTCATTGCTACCCATCTGTATACGATATATCTGAACTAGCTACAGGTGGTGCTTAAGAGCAATGGCAGATGTGCCTTGAAATGACAATCAAGTGAACTCAGAGATACACTCAGTTGCCACAGTTAAACAAGTTTCCAGATTCACTGAGAGGCAATGATTAGGTACCTTTGGAGGATATGCTTCCAAGATACACTTGCATGCCAAGATAGAGTGAACATGTATATGGACACCAAGGGTGTGACCATATGGAGATTGAAGATACACTAGAAGACCATGATGGAGCAAAATTTGAGGAGTAATTGGAGGCAGTTGATGGGGGGGCACACCAGCTAATACTACTCAAGACACACTCGTATGTCACTTAATGTGATTTGTCCTCAAGGTAATGATATTACTCATTTCACACCATTAATGAACTGTGTAATTCTTGGCTTTAAAGATCACCCATTATCTAATTTGACCAATGATAGTTACCATGCAGAAGTGGTTCAGGATATTGAATGTGCAGATACAAGATTGTTTAGTACCTTGCAGATGTTCAAGTGACATGTGAGTGAAATGAATCATCGCAATTCTTATTTCACTCATTGGAGATCAGACTTCAGTAAACCATCAGTTTTATTACATTTGTGACTATTACAATATATTAATTCAACCTACAATATACCTGCATACAAAAGAAATCCTTAATCTGATTACTAACACCATTCCTAACCTCCAAGCGACATAGCACCCTCCAAAATTATTTTTTCATAGACTAATCCTGTATTCTCCACACTGGTGGTGTTGGTGATATTGGTGATGTTGTTGCCGTTGCTGTCGCTGCAGGAGGAAGGCAGGCTGCTACTGGTGTAGGCAGACCTGCCCATGGGCAGAACAGCTGAGATTCGCATGCAAGCATTAGTAGCTGGCACAATACTGCTCAGACGATCAGAAGAAGTGTCAGACTGATATATTAGTTTCTCTGTAATATAATCATGTAAGTTTACGTCCATGCTGCCCAGATCATAGTAAAGTTAGACTATGATTGTGTCTTTATCACCCAAGTGAATCCTTTGGCAAATCGTGCTAGGTATACTGTGAATTGTGTTTCCTTGAGGGACAACAATCAGCATCTAGATCACGAAGTACCTCTCTGTGTGCAATAGTCACCGCATGATTAGGATTTCTGGTGCTACCCTAATTATAACCTCTACCTTGAGAATCCAACTCTGGCAGGACTTGGTATATACCCACTTTCAAGGTCGACAGACAATGGTGGATGTCTGTTGCCATGAGGGCAATGAGTGTTGAGTTGAGTGTGTCAATTCATGATCTACCATTTATTCCCAGGTGTTGTATGTAACCGAAGTATGTCCACTAAATACGATCCACAATTTCAGTCACCACAAATCAAAACTTAAACTCTTCAATGGATCCTCGAGACAATGATGAAACAAGGACAGAATTCTGAACTTACCTTATGAACATTTATGGAGCACATTATTCTGTCTTTGGCAATTAGCCAGATTACAATCTACCGGAGCACAGGAGGTGACTTGGTCAGAAATCTGTGAATTCAGTCGATTGGAGTCTTGATGCAGTATACAATAGATGAGTGTTAGCAACAGTTCCTGACCATCACAATAAGTCTGGGTCCAGGTCCAAACCGAGCCTCTGCCAAATTGGCAGTCTGGATGGTCAATCAATCTGAAATGTCAACTTGGATACGTTTGGATGGTACACTCCAACCCGTTCGAATTGGGCTGGTTGTCAGCTGGTCGCCCAGCGGGTTCATCTATAGATTGGTATAAGGCTCTTCTTTTTGCAGTTTCTTGATAGTATCTTATCTAAATCCCGTTTTCAACAACCTATAATAGGTTTTTGGAAGTTTTGCAGACTGCAATATCGATTCATTTGGAATCCGTGTTTTACCTTCAATATAATGTATTTTGGCCAATCAAGGAGGACAATAATTCGGTTATGTGTGCGAAGATCCACGTGATACCTTGATTAAGAAATATGTAAGACTTAGAACCGGTGATGTGCAGTTGACACTCATTTCCAGCATGTGGCAAGGAACATGTAGCTGTTGTTTTTATGACTACAGGCTGCCAACATCTCAAAAATGGATGTCTGCAACTAATTGGAACAGAAATTACCCAAGATGAAAAGCGAAAACTCCTTGACACTCCGTTGACGCTCATTCTCAGAATGTGGTGGTGACAACACTGCGGTCTCTTCTGCCGATTAAAGCTACCAATATGTCAGTTATGCATAACAGCAACCAGATCACGGTTCAATTACCATACTTACAAGACCACAAATCGTTGACACTCTGTTAATGCTCAGTCTCAGAATGTGGCAGTGACCGTTTTGCTGTCTCTTTTGCCAAATCGAGCTGCCAATACATCGGTTATACTTAACAGTGACCAGATCACTGTTCAATTACCAAACTTACCAGACTACAAATGGTTGACGCTCTGTTGACGCTAAGTCTCAGAATTCGGTGGTGACTGAGTTGCTATCTCTTTTGGCTATAAAACCTGTTGATACGTGAGTTACAGGTCACAGCGACCAGATTACAGTTCAATTACCATACGTACAAGACTTCAAATTGTTGACGTTCCCTTGACGCTGATTTTAATGTATCTTCCATTCAACCTCAGCTGCCATCGATCATTGTTTTTAACATTATTTGAACTTATTGGTTGTATTTCTGACAGATTTAGACTCTGTCCTTTGGCAAAGCCGAGTGCAGTAACATTCTTGCACTGTTCACTCTCACATGACTAAAATTTATATATCTTGTCAAAAGATTCATTGCGCCTTCTATAGATCTGTTTATGAACCGATATTTACAAGCTACTGCTTACCATTCGCCCATACCATATCTCCAACTGAAACTCTCAGTCAAGATACATCAAGAAGCTGGTGAAACAGTGACGCATTCTGTGCTACTTTTTTTTTACTCCCTTATTTCTCCTTATTTCTATTGCATTGACTGCCACCAAGCCCTTTTCAGCCAGACTCTGTGACTTCCCTATTGGCCGAATCAATCCGGGAACATTTGGCCCAGTACTCACATCCCGCTGCACTGGGTGTTCCAGATTGTCGATGCCATTGCCTGGCTCCATATCAGATTCAACATCTGCTGCCCAATCGTCTTCGCTGTCATTTGGATTATCCAAGTCACCATTCCAGTTCAGCCAATCTTCAGTGTCAGAAATTCTTTCAGTTGTGCTATCCTCATCACTTTCGACTGGATGACGGTTAATTCTTTGGAATTGGTGGACATTCAATATTTGAGTTTGTCTTCCAGGGAGGTCCTTTGCAGGCAAACCTGGTGGCAAAGGTGATCTTTCTGACAGTTTAAATGCAGCTGCACCATCATGTTGAAAGAGTGACCAGAATGCATTGATGATCTCTTCCGTGTCTGAAATGTGTCCTACGTCTGTCATATGCTTGTTTTGAGCGCGAGATTCTTTCTGGGTAGCATGTACGTTTTGGATGCGCTGCCAGATCTCCAAAACGTCATGGACTTTGGCCATTCTGTGCAATATCCGTTACTCCACCACTTTCTTCATTTCCGAGTCGTTTTCTGTGTTGGTCGAATGCAATGCTGGGTTCATGGCCGCCAAAATACTGTTACTGGTACGAGCAAACAGCTTTTCAACAACTTTCTCGCGAAGTGTCTTGCCTGTGGGTTTTCACTGCATTCAGCCGATCACAGCGCACCCAAGGGAAAAACTGGACCCCACTCTGACACGATGTGGTATGATAGAGAAATATCGCACGCCACATTGGAGAGATCGGCGTACTTTGAGTGAGATTCCTCCAGCTGGTGCTACCAGTGGGGTATGTCCGGTATCCAAAATGTGCTGCTAATCTCCATTTGGTCGGAGTGGTAATCATTGAGGTTTGGATTATTTTGCTCCCAGTTCATTAGTGCTTCAGGCAGCGAATTCAAATCGAGCCAGCCGGCGGTCAATACTCATGCTGTGCAATCGCTCCGTCTGCGTGTCAATTCAGCCACATTGTTAGGCGTTAAGTATTTGTCATCGTCGCTGGACAAATCATATTGATCAAAGGATGATTGACCGGATCCTGAAGCCATTGAAGATGGGACAAGATTGTTGCCTGTTATGTTTTCTGGTTTATTAACCGGCACATGTCGATGTTTTGCAAAGTATTCATTCTCTGCATACTTCAGAGAGGCCTGCATATATTGGGTAGTATAGGAGGTCTCGGCCTCAGGATTAATATCCATTCCCTTGTACCACTTCCAATATGATCGCAACTTCTGGAAAGGATCAAGGATCTGTGCAGAAATGAGATGCATACCTGTTGTTGGAGTCACTTCAGCCTAATGTTTGGACAGCTTCTGTGTAACGGCAGCACATAACCTGGGCCGGATATCAGCCATTCTGTATAGTAGGGTCGCCACAAACTTTGGATCTCTAGTGATATTCTTACTATACATCTACACATTGTATCACTCGTATTGACTTTTGCAACCATATTTCTATAATTACCACACATATACCTATAAGACCAAACTCTGGCACACGTGCTCATAAGCTATTATCGCTTTTTCAGTAAACGGATATGTTTCACTCACGGGATTATGCAGGATTACCCCTTTCCCGATGTGGGATGTCACCAATTCAACTGTTGAGACTACTGCATTCGAAACGAGATATGGAAGCATCATTACTGCCAAGCAGAAATACTTGATTGTTCTGTCATCCAATTGAGCCACCTAATGGTAGCGGAGTTGAGTCCAGAGACCAAATGGCGCATAAGGCGCAGCACCGGCAATTACGACGCGTATCACGAGTATATGACACTACTATCCAACCCTGGCAAAGAGAGAAATACAATATGATTGATCTAATTGAGTTTGAACACTATTCCTATGAGTCAATTGAGCGTGATCATCAGTCAGAGAACCTACAATCGATGGCGTAATCTTATTCCTGAATTGGCAATACTGAGAACGAAATGGGAAGTCGGGAGGTGATTTACTGGTCAACACAGTTCCAGCACTGAATCAATCACAGTTACGACTACATTCCTTCTAAGCGAGCGAGGTGTACCTAATTCAATTGCCATGTGCACTTTCTGCTCTAGCAATCTCGAAAAAGCCGACTTGCACAGGCATACTATGGACAAGTACACCTACACATATGCTACTTGAGTGAAGCATGCCTACGGAGATAGAGAATACAATCAATGAAACCTAGCAACAGAGGAGGATCAGTCTATGATTGAAGCACTGTTACTGCCACAAATATCGACACGTGCGAATTGCACATGTAGAGAAGACAGCCTACGATTGAAGCACATTTACGATGGGAAGCTTTCCTTCAATTGAAGAGAACTTATAGTGGTAATACATTGCACAGTGTGAAGTGCATTTACGGTTGAGACCTATACAATTCCGCAGATTGATAATGATGACAACAATGACTATAATAACTATGATGACTACGAAGAGCATGATAATTGTGGATAATCGAAGTCCCACTACCATATCAATGAGTTTTGACTGCAATTACATTATCGGCAACAGAGGCTGCACATGACTATTATTACCTACAGACTGAATCAGCTCTGGACTTCCGGCAGCACCACAGCTACAACTAAGAAAGGCAACCAAGATTGTCTATGATTGCTACAGGAGAGACGACATTATAATATGAGACTACCACCTCCTGAGGCACCACTTTCAGGACACTAATTTGAGGATCCAATCGATCAATGGGATATGGATAATACGAGTTTTCATTTATGCTGGGAGCCAATCCAAAGTACTCAGTCAATTTATATCTATACCAACAAAATTGGAATTATTAAGCAGCATACATTAGCAGTCATTTTGGCTATGGAGTGGACTCAGAATTACAAATAAATCTGCTGGATGTGCCCATCTCGATGTATATGGTGCCAAGCTGCCGCGGTTCAAGGCTAAAATCCCGTAATGGTCGATTCAGTCACTGTGCCGGTCTTACCATCAACCAAACAATATACTTCTCTTGCAGCCTCTATTATGGACAACTCAAGAGCAAGTTGATATTGTGCAGCGGAAACATGTCTGTAGCGCGAGATATGCTACCGAGACAATTGCACTGAGAACCGTCCTTCCCCACAAGTATCAATGAAGCTTCTGGACTCTCATAGGACATACCTCTCCCCGGGATACGAACTTGGGGACTGCATGATGATTGCTAGCTAGAAGGCGGTTATCATGGCATTCATGCAGGGGCCTGGGGTTTGCACCAGTTTGCTGGGAGCTGCAGTGTAGGGACCTATAGATGCGGCGTTGTGAGCCAGCAGAAGTGGTAACTCTCGCATGCTGGATGAGCAAGCAAAGAGCAGCGGCTGTAGTTGCGGTAGAAGGGGATCCACATGGGAATCACAATTGACTGCTACAGGCTCGCTGAGACATGAAGGCAGTGAGTGGACAGCTGGGCTTTGCTCCTTTGTGGGTGTACCGTTAATGACAAGGCCACCAGGATTTTGCTTCCACCGCTTCCATCCTTGCTTTGATTCTTTTGGCTCACATAGTTGGAGAAGTTTGAACGAATCCATGTAAGTCTGTAGTTCAGTGATTACTTCCACAGATGAATGGCAATTGAGAGTGAGGAGCCCACTTAGAAGTTCAGAAGACATATGAACTACACTTTGATGCCCTGGCATGAGAAGGCCACACAGGCGAAGCAACGATGAACTCAGTTCTTGGAACCAACACAGAATGGGACAACCCCCGACAGGTATGAGAGACGACAGTCCTGCGCAAAGTTACGTATCGAGTATCAGTCCTATCGTTGATACTATGAAAATTGGACTTAAAAGTAGTTGACATGCACAATGTACATCCCGGTAATGCATGAATGCTCGGAGATAACTGACAATCAATCATTTGACTATGGCTATATACACAAAAATATACGTACCGATGACCTTGCCATACCATGTACAATCCCAACTACTATTCAAGAGACCAAATCAAGTGCCGTATGGCAGAGATCACAATGCCTAATACAATGCCGATCACAATGCTGCTTACAATGCCGAATACAATGCTGAATTTGTTATGAAGTCACCATACCGACAATACTATCCTGAACAAGATCACGACTCAGACTTGGTGATCACGAGGTATTCGACTACAATGACAATTGATGACTATAAATGGACTTCGGAACCAACCCCCAATCAAGCCCTTCCAATGAATATTCTATAAGAAGAAATATGATATTGGTTGCCGGTGGAGCAACGACTTTTTACAAGAGGGGGTTGACTGTACAGGAGTCGCAACCCCTACTGCAAACAACTACCGTACCAGAAGTGCAAGAACCAAGCACCGTGAGACACATTCAATAATTGAGAACGCTAGCAGCAGCATGTGCACCTGGTGATGAATCGACTAGTGGACTCAGAGAATGACGATAAGCACACTGAGTCCAGTGATAGCAAGCACACCTACAGATGAATCCAGAAACACACCCTGAGGAGAGCCAGCAAGTGTACCCTGTAATCTGAAACGATAAGTTCACCTAGCATATGACGGACATCCAGTATACATATGCATGCACCAGAGATATGATAAGTCAAACGAGCCTAATCCATGCTGAACCAGAGCAATATGACTGCTGAGACAGTTCTGAACGAGATTGAATATGACCACCGAGCGTATCTAATAGCCTACCGAATGGCATGACCAGAGGCAGTCGAGATAACTACCAAAACATCATCAACAAGATCTCACAGAGACAGATATCACTGATGAAAGACTTCAAATAGACATTGAGAGGATTTCCGGTAGCCATGCCATATCAAGCAACTGACCAAGATGCTTACTGAATGGCGTACCAAAGGTTCAAGAACATATTGCTGAAATGGCATACCAAAACGAATGCCAAATGACCATATCCAAGGCCTACCAAACAACTATTGAGAAGTGAACCAATATTTCACTGAAGCTGTCTACAAAGATGGCCACAGAGATTTCAACCAAGACCGCACCGAAGCTATCATCCGAATGACTTTCACTGAGAAGCGGGCCGCCGAGAACCTCCCAAATCCTAAATCAAAAGGTGCCGAGATCTGCATATTGAATGTGCAAAGTGGCTTTCGGAGAGCTGAAGCGCGCTCCTATCCTGGTGAGTATGATCACCTACTGCCAAACTTAGGTGTTGGATTTGGATCAATGATATACTGCCCACGCATGATGCAATTGGCCACCATTGTACCACTTTCAAATGGTCACCAGCAAGTAACACATGGGAACTGAGAGATATGACTATGCCAGGAGCGGAAGCTCACATGAATGCCGAAAGACAAGATGAGATTGAAGTGATGGTCGACTTTTCCGCATATCACCCCAGTCAATTCCGATGATAGCCTATGCCGAGAATCAAATGTACGACACGAAGGCTGAATCACTGTGAGATTACAAATACGCGCCGAATCACCAATCGATTCCAATTCTAATTTGGAGATCGACGTTACTCTGCTACCGAGTCCCAATGGCAATCTACAATCAACCGGATGAAGAAGTTGTCGACAGAGCAACGAATTTTCTAGGAGGGAGATAGCTGATTCTACACGATCAAGTCCAACCGACAATTCGAAACCCACGGTGAGGCAGTTGACCAAGACATGCACTGGAAAGTTGATAGAGATGACTACTTCAATCAAGATTGCATTCATGCCGCCTGTCAGAAGAGCGCACCCATGAAGTCGACTGGATGGTCACTGATGCAGACTTTCAATGACGATTACCAAGTCAGGCAGAATATCCCAGTCAATGGCCCTTACCGATGGCAACTGACAGAGAAATATTACACCAAGCACTGCACGAAGGCTCGGGAGAGCGCAAGTGCACTTGAACTTGTTAAATATAACCATTTTGGAGAAGTATATATATCAAATGTGGACTAATGAGTTGCGACTACACACAATGCAATTGACTTATACATCTGATGATTACTGATGGCAATGGACGATGCCAGCAGCAGAAGCTCCCATCGATGCCCAGCTATGAGCGGAAGCTCTACCACCCTGATAGATTCCAACCCTGAACCACCCCGAGATATAAACCATGCTGAGATATGAACCATGCAGAGATTGGAAGTACGAGTGCGGTACCACATAGCAGGCCACATACTTGATCAGTTTGGGAGTTGAGATAAATAGGAATTGAGGTCCAAGACTCGGGAGCGTGGGGAATGGGTCAACAGAGTTTTGGAACTCGGGAACAGAGGAAAGTCATCAATTGCGAGTTCCTTTGTTTTGTTTATTGTATTCTCTTCTCTTCTCCATACTTCATTACTTCTTTGGATCTCGGCCCGGTATAAATAGCATCGGCACGGATTCTAGCACCTCCGAGTATCAGTCAATGGGAGGTTGTGTCTCCCTGTGCCCCGTATCCGCCGAACGGTTAACGTATGGTCCCAATCAGTAGCAGGACATTTGAGTTTGTACGAGTACGCATGTGGCATGATAGTTCAATGCTTTCTTTCCTTTCCTCATGTATGGTTTATGCAGCCCAGGAGGTCTGCGCCTGAAAAGAGGTATAAGGTAACGGCTATTCTATATAGTTGGCTTGGCATGACCCTTAGATCTCTGGCGATAATCATGCTATACATCTACACCTTGTATCACTTGCATCCACGTTTGCAACCGTTGTTGACATACTGATTGCTAGAAGCTTATCTATTTTACAGTACAGGTATATTCATGAACTCATATACACGGTATTCAGATTATGTCTTGTATGTCTTGTACGCATGCATACCCACTCAGGTGGCATCTCCAGCCAAGTATGGAATGTCCATCATCTTAGAGGGATTATGCATCAGCCCAACTGAAGTCATACGCCAGGGAGATGAACCATATATGCAACAACCGTATTCCTATAATTACCACATGTATGTCTACGAGGTGGAAAGCTGGCATACTTACCCTTACATTCTGTCAAGCTAACTTCATGGCGATGAACAAGACCTCCGTCTATTGAGTCTGCTGCTTAGCGAAAGCTCGCATAACTCCATCTCTATGATCGAATATATTATTGTATACTATGATTACGTGATGCAATGTGACTGAATGCCTCTTTGACTTACACAGGTGCCAATATTGGAATGGCCTCAATCCTTCCACGACATACTTAACAATTGTTCATTCATCCTGGGTTGTGAAGAGTGGCCGGTAATCCCTGGGTTTTGGATTTTGAAGCAACTCATGAGTGAATTCTCATAATCGGTAGGGTCGCTCAAGCAACTACATCATCAGGTTCCAATGTGTCTTCACATCCATAATAGGTAGTACAGCAATGCGGCCTTTGGCTTTTTGACAGTCAATGAACTTGTTAAGGGTTCTCCCTTAACAGCAAGAATGGTACTTGCAATAGTTATATAAATACATGTCAAGGAGTTACTGACGGTCCAGTCACGTGATATGCAAAACATCTATTCGTGACGTTCCAAGAAGGCCAGTCTTATGTCCTTTAGCAGGGATACATAAGAGTTGCGTGTCGATTGAATAAGCTACTGCTTAGTGGATTCATTTAAGGTGATGCAGCTATGGTGCCATAGTGGAGATACGATGTATCGGCTGTGCCCATAGTTTTCAACCACATTCATTATTCCTGATACTAACAGGACTTGTCTTACAAGAAACAGCAGTCGAAAGTCAATATGCGATCAAGTGGGATCCTTGTCTTATTGGCTCATGCAAGAAGGGTAACCATGACACTCCCTGGCAAAAGAAAATAGTCTCGGCCTAAGCATGACGTGACAGAGGGAATTATGACGTTGGCTGATGATATGAGGCCTGAAGCAACTCTGCTGATTGGTTTGAGTTAGTATGCATTGCAATGTCAGACACGTATTCGACATGAGCTGATGCGTCAAATTCTACGTTGGCATAGTATTGGTTGGTTGCCAATTAAATCTATGATGCAAGCCAAATAGCCTGTTTGGTGAGGCCATTAATTGCGATAAGCACTGCCGACCAAGATCGGCATATGTTCCAACTACTGGCTCTAATGGTTGCGAGATGTCTAAGTTCAAGTTTCATCTGACAGATTGTCTGACATGATATCGTGCGATAGATGGCCTGATGCTTATCAGGAGCGTAACGCTGTAATACCTCATCTGCATGAAGACGATGACCTACTGCGATGCGTGGCATGATATCACTGGGTGCATGGCTTGACCACGATAATGCTATCATGAGCGTTGTAGTCGTAACGTCGAAGTATGGGTGCACAAACCCTCGAAGATGACTATAAAGAGATGGAATTGCACCTGCAATGAGAAGAGAAGTATCAGCAGCAATCCACAGTTAACAGTCAGAATACCGAAGATGATCTTAAAATATTATTGAGAATTCTATCTATATTTCACACACTTACTTCTCTCATAAACACACGTGACTGGGCCTTTTATGCCTGGACATTATTACACACCTGCCTAGTATGCACTGCAACAGAAAATCGAGTCTTTCTGCAATCTTCTTATTCAATTGGAAGAGGCTGGTTTAACCAACATCCACCGGGTGGGTTTTCATTTCTGCGAGTCCGAGAATATCGGGTACCTAGTGCTGCGATATGGGAACACCAGCGCATTAGCGTTCGAGCAATGTTCTGAGTACTGGTTGTTTGACGACGAGGCTTTAGCTTCTTCTATTTGGGAGACGGTAACTGGAGACGGTACGATTTGGAAGCTCTTGCAAGGCGTGGGGAAGAGGCTGAGTTTCAGGAAGAAATCAGGAGAGAAAGAGAGAACAGATAGGCGGTTGTACTTAGTTCAATAAATGATGTACTAATTATTGGAATTGAGCACCCCCGTAACAGAACTCATTTCGACAACCAGGAGTCAGCGTAATCAATCCAGGTAGCATTCTGTGCTATTTGAAGGTCAGTTTCAGGACTTTCACAATATGTTGAAATATGTACTTTTTCAATTATCTTTGCTAGACCTGGTCTCATGGCCGACACCGTATTGATTCTAGCATTGCCTTCTTTTCCAAGTCTTTGACACTTCTCAATGGCTTTGCCTTCATTCTCTCCAAATTGGTAATGACACACATGGGCTTCCCAGGACTTCGTGCAGCCTTTCACATCTAGACTGCTCATGAATGCACCTGAAGCCAGCTGTATGACGTGCGCCATGCATGATGTGTGGTTGCTCAATGCAGGTTCCTCAATTCCAGAGGCCTGAAATGTTGATTGCAGTTTGCGTCTCATTGAGTAATTTCATGAAGCATTATCAGTCGTAATTCCAAGCAAACAGCCGTCGGTAAGTTCAAAATAATCAAGCACATCCTTCAAACGTATGGCTACTCTTACTCGAGTGTGTTGGGCAATGGCCTATCATTCGTAATTAGCTTTTGAAAGTGGAAAACAATAGGCGATGAACCTCATGCAAGGCGAGTTGTACTTTACGCAAAGTCCAATTTTGATTCACATAGGCAGCAATGACTCTGAACGGTATGGCGAGATTGTGTGCAGATGTCCATCCATCGAAAACCAAACTAACTGTATTTTGTGATGGCAATTGCTGCTTTATTCCGTCCACGGTTAGAGCATATTGCTTCCGGTGATTGTTGCAATGGGTCATGGTGGAAGGGAGCACTAGATCACTTCGTCATGCTGTATTTGACCGTTGTAGTTTGAGATTTGTTATAGAGTGCCATGGAATATGAGCTGATACAAATTGTAACATGAGGTAGCGATTCCACATATCATGGTGGAATTTGGAACCTTTAATGTCTGTTGCCACCAGTTTAGAGCATTTTGTCTGTCATTTCGATCGATATGGATCAACCTGCATGTCAAACATGAATTTCCTCTGGGAACTTAGTATTGTAATTCCTCCACTTCCGTTCTTCTTCAGGATGGCAAAAGCTGTTTCATCCACCATCACACTAGTCAATTCAGTAACATCTGAATTCATTTAGTTGTTGAACTTTGTAATGTGAGCGTTTGCCAGCAAGTGTTTGCCCATTAAGCTGGTCCCATGTTCTCATGGATGGCGAAGAACTTGATGTCAAATGATACCTATGATTTCGGGGCTGCCAGTGTCCTCAATTCCACCATGCAAATAATGTCACCAGGATGACGCATGTCTAGAAATATTTCAAGCAATAGGACGTTTCGAGTCTATATCCATTGAAGCACAGCAACTGTCGAAGACAGTTTGTAATTAAAGGTAACTCAAATCACGAATACAGTGACATTCATTGTTGGAAGAGCCAATAACCTCTAGTAGTGAGTTATTTAAACATTTTGAATCTGACATGGTGGTAGAAATAGGAAACTTGGTTAATTAGAGTTGGGCGACTGCTGAAAGTATTGTTATAGTACAGCAGAATGCGGGATCTACAATATTGACTCTCCAGCTACAAGCAAACAAAAACAGATCTGTGAAATATTCATCAGCAAAATGTAATTCGGTCCGGAGGCCATATGCAAACCTCCCAGGGACTCCGGTAGCTTTCGGCAGTTCTTATAAGTACTTCCAGACGCTCCCAGCCCCCCCTGGAGCTTTGCAAAGTGCTCTCAGACTCTGCAAGAGCATTTCTCATGTGCTCCTGAAAGCACCTGCAGTGGTGGAGGTGCAATCAGGATGCAACAAGATTTGACTATTAGGATAGTCAAATCTTGGAGCTGCTGAGACCTCTGTGCAGGTCTGCGGGACTTAGAAAGCAGCTGAAACCTCTGCACAAGCTCTCTTGGAGACTTGGTGCCGTATTATCTCAGTCTCTGTATATATATACAACTGGAGATTCAGGGATAATGGAGATGGACTCAGCGACAGGAAGTATATAATTGGGTGACCCCGGGGTAGATAGACATCATCTCATAATACGAAATACAGACTCTATCTTTCCCAGCTCTTGGTCTCATGCACTCTTGCCTAGCTTTGTAGATCCACGCAATTTGAGTGGTTTATCATGGCAGGGCATCCCTTGATATCTTTTCACCCTCTTTCTATGCTCCTTGAGCTAGAACTGCTCTTGCTCATCAATTCTCTTCAAATACCATGTGAGATGCGGCAGAGTATCTACGATGGGCTGTCTACCTTCTAGCTCCACCATTTCACCACACTGTGATCGTGTGAACTTAGAGATGCACTCCGAGGCCATAATCGAGCGAGCTTGGAGATACAGTTGGAGGCTGTAATTCAGGGAGTTGGGAGATGCACTTAGAGGCCGTGAACGAGCGAGTTTGAAGATGCACCTGGAAGCCGTGATCGAGAAACATTGGAGATTCACTTGGAGGCCATGGTAGAGCAAGTTTAGAGATGCAGTTGGAGGCCGTGATGATGCAAACGTGGAGGCCTTAAACAGGCGAGTTGGGAGATACACTTGGAGGCTGTAATCGAGTGTGTCTGGAGATGCACTTGAAGGCCATGATCGCGCGAGATAGGAGGAGTACGAGGAAACCATCAATCTGGAGGTGGTCGTTCGGGAGGGAGGTGCTACGGGAGCTGAGACTCTATTCATTGGTTAACTTGTAATAGTGCGATTGTAGAGAATTGAGTACTAAATGGTCTGCCAAGAGATGAGAGACTGGCTAGGAACAGCAGACAGTCGATCTTTGGATGATGCAGTACGCAGTGTATGTAGTCGTCAGTGTATGCCGTACTATGCGTTAACTCTTGATCATGGCATGGAGAGATGGAGAGGGATGACTTAACTTTGTGTTCTTAGGTGATAGTACAATTGAGGACAACAAAGAAAGAGATGAGAAGGTACGCGGGAAATCATCATGAGAAACTGGAACTTAAGAGAATTTCGTGTGCAAGTCAATTTACCATCCCAGATATGGCAGCTACGAGTCCCGATCTGGAGTGTAATAACTCTGCTAAACGGTCCTCCCAGCACAATCGGGCAAGCCGTACCCCTGATTTCGCATATCCGCTCGCCATCCTCCACATCTTTCGCATCTTCATCGCCATCTCTCTCTTTCTCGTCCATAACTCTACTATTATCCCAGAATAGAAAGTTTAGTCATCACTCGCTATCTCTCCATGTCATGATCATGAGTTGACACCGAGTACAGCATACAACGAGTACAGCATTCACCCAAGATTGGTTATCCTCCCTTTATTCTCATGATTATGAGTTGACCCCTGAATGTAGGATGAGCAGCCAGCATGCCTCCCTCCTCGATCGACCGCCAACAGCCAGCTCTCCATGAGAGCTCAAAGGAAAAGTCACCTTGTTACATTCCCACGGTTGCGAGTTAACTGACTGATGAATAGAGTTTCAGGACCCGGCGTGCCGTTCATTGACTGCCTCCCAGTACTCATCCAAACTCACTCGATCATGGCCTTGAAGTGTATTCCCAAACTCGCTTGATTACGGCCTCCAAGTTTGCTCGATCATGGCCTCCAAGTGCATATCTCCAAGCTCACTCGATTACGGCCTCTAAGTGTATCACTAAACCCGTTCAATTACAGCCTCCAAGTTCGCACGATCATGGCCTCCAAGTGCATCTCCAAACTCGCTCAATCATGGCCTTGGAGTGTATCTTTGAGTTCACTTGATCATCATTTTCAGGCGCACATCGAATTGCTCTCAAGCACCGTCTGCAGCCTGTCCAGATATACCATGTGTTGATGGGTTGTGATATAGATAGATACATAGATGAGAATACAAATTGAATACATGAGTTTTAAATATTGTTGAACGATAAGTAGTAGCCATGATTTCCAGGTACACCAGCAGCATTCCCAAAGAAGATGTTGTTTTTCCCAGAATGCTCTACTGTGATTTAAGGTGCTCCCAGACTTGTCACCAGCACTCTCAGGTTTGTTGCCGGCGCACCCAGGTTTGCCGCCAGCACTCCCAGGTTCTCCCAGGTTTGTTGTCGGCGGTCCCAGGTACTCTGAAGGCTGCCAGGAAAGCCCTCCCCGGGTCTGATACTCTCCTGAAATTGACGCATCTAAGTTTACACTCCACATCCTCTCAGACACTTCTGGAGGCTTCCAGTGACTAAAATACATTTTGCTGATGTGGCATGCAGATTTGGGAAGTTGAATACAGCGACATATTGAGAAGACTGACCGTGCAAAGCTCAGTTTGGAAACAGTGCAATGCACTTCATTGCTGTGTAGTATGCTGAGCCACCACAAATATTGTGACTGCTCCTTGGGCGCTCAATTGTAGGAGGCGGACGCGATATCGTAACTGGTATTTTTGCCAACAAAGGCTGATGATAGTTAGATCATGGGTTAGCTGTGTTCCATTGCACATAGATTATCAAATATGCAAGATCAAAAATCGTGGAGGCTCCGTTGACAATCATTTTCGCACATAGTAACGTTGTTGTGATATGAATTTTAGTCTACGAATGCGGCGAATAGTTTGCTCATGGAAAAATGTGGTCATATAGCCCGTTGATTTTCAAAGATACAAGGCCTTACATTGTTGACGCTCATTTTTAAAGCATAGTTACGATGTCATTGATAGCAGTTTTGCCTAGAAAGGCAGCTGAAAGCTGTAGTATGGAGTGATGATGTCGCACAGCCCCTTGATAATCGAACATGTACAGTCTGACATCATTGATGCTCCATTGATGCTCATATTTCGGACATAGCAGCGATGTTGTCTCAACCAGTGTTGCCCAGAAATGTGGCTGACAGTTCCGTTATGGGTTGATGTCCCCACACAGCCCTCCGAGTTTCCGAGGTGCAAGTCCAAAAGTCATTGATGCTTCTTTGACGTGCATTCTTTGAACATAGTAGAGATGATGCTGGAACCATTATTGCCCAGAAAGACGGCCAACAGTATCATTATGTGAAACTGTTGCCACACGGCCCTTTGGATTTTCCAACATTCAACGGCAAATATCGTTGATGATCAGTTCATGCCCATTGTTAGCATGGGGCAATGGGCATGTCGTAAACCTTTTTTCCTATAACTCTGACTGATTCATTTCGAAAGTGACAATGTAGCCCGTTGTTTGCTGGGTGGGTAAGACTAAAACCGTTGATGCTCTGTTGACACTCACAGAAAGCAGCTCGAAACACTCTTTGTACACTCACTAATTTTATGTAATGAATCCTATCCTCATTATTGTTATCCAATACAGTGTTACTGAGTATTATGATACGCATCCAGGAGCTTTGTTACGTTACAATTTCTGATCCACCACTCTCCATAGTATCTGAGCGGGAAATAATGTATCCCTATCACATTTCTGCGCTTTCGGCCGGCAACTTACAGCATGTAGATCATTTCACTAGTTTTGATTAATATAACTCGACTTCCTCACGATTCCTCATGCAGCTCCATCTGCTCGATATCAATGAAGTACCATGAGCAATTCCATATCATTCGACTGTGTGCACCATATCTGTACAGAGTATTATGCTGTTCGATGGATGAATGAATGCAGTATAACTGTCTTCATTGAGACAGATTCGTATAGGGCATAGACTGCTTCTCCAACGACTGGAATGACATCACTCACTTAATGATTGTTTGTACATTTCGTCACTAATTTAGCAGTTGGTTTCTCACATAACTGAAACCTGCAAACTGAAATCAAACGTGTTGGCCGTCTTACCGCCTGATTCAGATTAAAGAACTTTTGGATGGTATGTTCCACCCTTGCACATACACAGACGAATTATCATGTCTCCAAATTTGGTCACTAAAATCAACAAAAAGCTGATATGTAGCAAAATTGGTGCCCAAATTACTTTTCACTGAGATCTGACGTCAAGAATACAAATTTACCTTACTATTCCACCGCAGACGTAGGAGCCGTCACCATGTCTTCGTCAGAATCCGAAATCTACATGGCGATTAGCTAGGGAGGCTATATGCAGGGGTAAAAGCATACTAGTTCAACAGGGTTCACAGTCGCAATTGGTGATGAATCCGGGTTCACAGCAGGCACAAAACTAAATATATTTGTGTTTGATGGCGGTTTGCTAGAACCTAGCTGAATATGACTACTTCCTGGTGAAGAAGTAACTTGTGGCATTGGTGAAATTCCGGGGACAATGTCCAGACACTCCCTAAGCTCTCCAAACGTAGTCAGTACAGGTGCCACTACATTGTCATCTGTTTGCAGTTGAACGACTGCCTGAACCCTCAGTTCAGATCCTCTGTACTTTTAATCTCTTTCATGGAAGTAGTCCGCTGCGTCCTCCAATCCCGGTTGTGTCAATTGGTCATGCTGCCTCTGCTTCTGCCGAAACCTCCCCATTTGGTGCTGCACAGTTTTCGTGATTGTGCCCATCACCCAGCCGGGTTGGTTATCTTCACTCCGCTCGCCTTGCTCAGTCTCTTTATCATCCTCAACTTCCCCATCTTCCCCATTGTTGGAACTTGAATGATCACTCAGACTGTCTCAGATAGGAACCATCATCTCCTGAAAAGTCTCTGTGGGCTCTGTGTTTGTCAATCCAGCATTTTCTGCATTCGTTGTATCATCCTGCCCTTGCTGAACCGCTGCCTCTGCGTCTTCAACTCACTTGCTTGCTGCAGCGGTCTCTCTCTCAATATAATGCTCATTCCATTTGTCTTTCATTTCATTGCATAAGAAGTGCGTTTCACACCGTGTCTCGGCTGCAAGCGTCGTTTTGCATTGTTAGCTGCGCAAAGCCCCAACGGCTCGTACTATCTCTACCCCCAAGCCGGTCTTGCCTTCATTTGCTTGATGACGTTATTGGATGGATGGCGTGGATGAATTGCCATATGTGTCCCCTGGCTGTGGCGGAACATTCTTTTTCGGAGCTTTCACAATGGTAGTTTGCATTGACTTTGTTGTTGGGCGAGATGTTGCATGTTGCAAGATATGGACAATCTGGAGGCAAGCTGTGTCTTTTATGTCAAGATTGGTACATTTACTCATCTCTAACAAAGCATATTCTTTTGTTGACTGACAATAAAATGGGATTGGTTAGGCTATCTGTACAACATGTCTTGATTGCTAGTGTCAGTTTCTTGTAATATCCCGGGGATTCTTTGAGATAAACGTCAACAGACTTCCTTTCCCTTGTACAGTGTCATATTAATGTCTGATAATCATGTTATTCCAGCAGTTGTACACAACAATGTATCCCTGATAACAAAGAAACAACACCGGATCTAGTTATTGCACATCATGGGGTGGTGGGAAACCCCTGCCACATGCAGCCATATGCAGCTGGATTAATCTTGAGTATAAAGAACATCTTGGCTGTTACTCACTCCATTCTGACATGAAGCTAACTATATAGTCCTCAGGACTTCCCAGTTCTTTTCGTTATCATCTTCCTCTTCTACTCCACACCAGCAAAAAATGGATTCACAACCGCCCCTGCCAGGAGAGAGCGGATCGAAATCAAGCTGATTGGCGGGCGCTATATCCAATACGTCAGTAATTGGCACACAGCATGAATGCAGACGCCACTTAGTCCACAGTGACGCTGCCAATGCAGCCACCAGAAATATGACCGCAGATCATCAGCAAAATGTATTTTAGTCTCTGGGGGCCTCCAGGAGTGTCTGAGAGGATGTGAAGTGTAAACTTAGATGTGTCAATTGCAGGAGAGTATCAGACCGTAAGAGGGCATTTCGGCTGGCCTTCAGAGTAACTGGGATCTATGATGACTGGTACAGGAGTACCATGGGACTGATTGTGACAGGATTGGGAACACCTCGGACCGCCGGAGAGAATATTGGGTGCACCTGGGAGCACCAGGGAGCACCGGCAATAATCCTGGGAGCGCCGGTGACAAGTCTGGGAGCACCAGCGATAAGTCTGGGAGCACCGGGAAACAGTCTGGGGGTGTGGGCGACAGTTCTGAGAGCGCCGGCAACAAGGCTGGGAGCACCTCAAATCACCGTAGAACAGTATGAGAAAAGCATCCTGTTCTGGAATGTTGCGGGTGCGCCTGAAAATCATAGCTACTACTTATCATTCAATGATTATTAAAACTCATGTATTTAGTGTGTATTCTCATCTATGTATCTATATAGCTACCCATCTACACATGGTGTATCTGGACTGGCTGCTGGCGGCGTGTGAGAGCAATTCGAGGTGCACCTGAAAATGACGATTGAGTGAACTCAGAGATACACTCAGAGCCCGTGATCGAGCAAGATTGGAGATGCACATGTAGGGAGTAATTGAGGATATTTCAAGATACACTTCAAGGCCGTAATCGAGTGAACATAGAGATACCCTTGGAGGCCGTGATCGAGCGAGTTTGGACATGCACTTGGAGGCGGTGATCGGGCATATTTGAAGATGTAATTGGAGGCCGTGATCGAGTAATCTTAGAGATGCACTGCAAGGTTGTGATTGAGCCAGTTTGAAGATGCACTTGGAGGTCATAAACGTGTGAAGTTGGAGGCCGTAATCAAGCAAGTTTGTAGATACACATGGAGGCCGTGGTAGAGGGAGTTTGGAGGCCGTACTTGAGCGAGGTTGGAGATATACATGAAGGCGGTGGTCGAGCGAGTTTGGAGGTTGCAATTCTGTGAGTTTGGATGAGTACTTAGAGGCGGTCAATGCACAGCATGCTGGGTGCTGAGACTCATTTCATCTGTTAGTTAACTTCCAACCGTGGCAATGTGACAAGGTGACTTTGCCATTGAGATCTCATGGAGAGCTGGCTGATGGCGGTCGATCGTGTAGGGAGGCACACTGGCAGCTGAAGCAACATTCAGGGGTTTACTCATAATCATGAGAATGAAGGGAAGACAATCAATCTTGGGTGGATGCTGTACTCGGTGCATGCTTGTACTCGGTGTATGCTGTACTTGGTGTATGCTGGACTCGGTGTGAACTCATGATCATGACCTGGAGAGATAGAGAGGGATGACTTAACTGTGTTTTCTGCCATGATGGTAGAGTTGTGGACGAGAAAGAGAGAGATGAGAACGATGTGGACAATACGAGAGGAGCTGACCAACCAGGGGTACGACTGGCCTGATTGGGTTGTAAAAACCTCGTATCGGCGTAATTACACGCTGGATCGGAAGTTGTACCTGTTGTATCTGGGATGATATATTATCTCGCACACAAAAATCTCTAAGTCGCAGTTTCTCATGATGATTTGCCCCATTTCTTCTTATCTCTCTTGTCGGCAACTCTACCATCACCTAAGAAACAGAAGTTAAGTCATCCCTCTCTATCTCTCCATGCCATGATCAAGAGTTAACACCAAGTGCAGCATACACCAGATACAGTGTACACCGAGTACAGCGTACACCGAGTACAGCATACACTGGGTACTGTATACACCGCATACTGCATCATCCCAAGATCGACTGTATCCGGCTCCCAGCCAGTTTCTCAGCTCTCAGCGGACCTTGTTGTACTGAATACTCTTCATTTCGACAATTACGGGTTAACCAATGAATACAATCTCAGCTTCCATCGCACATTCCTCCCGATCTACCGCCTCCAGATTCACCACCTCCACATTGACTTTCTCCAGATCAACTGCTTCCAAGTACTCCTCCATTCTTGATCGATCATGACCTTGAAGTATATCTCCTAACATGCTCAATTACGGTTTCCAAGTGCATCTCTCAGTTCACACGCTCTTGGCCTCCAAGTGAATCTCCAAACTCGCTCAATCATGGCTTCCAAGTGCATCTCTGAGTTCACTCGATCTCGGCATCCAAGTGCATCTCCAAATTTGCTCGATCACTGCCTCCAAGTGCATCTCTGAGTTCACTCGATCTCTTGGTCTTCAGCTGCATTTCTAATCTCGCTTGATCCCGGCGAGCAAGTGGCACTCTGAGTTTACTCGATCTCTGTCTCCTAGAGCATCTTTAAACAAGCTCGATCAAGGTCTCCAAGAAAGTCTTCATGGAGTGATGGCGGTTGTATTGAGATAATGGGGTAAAGGAGGTGGACAGAGTGACTGGGACTATATATTCGGCAGACCCCGGAGTAGATAGACATTACCTCATTTCCATCTCATCTTATCATACAATGAAAATACACACGCTATCTTTCCTAATGTTTTGTATAACTCGCTCTGTGTGAGATTGTATGGATCCATGCAAATGTGTGGATCCTCAATGCCGGGTAGTATCATATCTGTTGACCTGATTCCTACCGTCCAAAAACCAGAACTGCTCTTTCTCATGAATTCTGTTTGGATGTCGCGAGTGGTGTGGCGGAATGTTAAGGGTGGGCTCTCTGCCTTCCAGCTCCATCGTTTCACCACATTGGGCATTCTCCAGCTGGTGCATCTCTAATGTCTCTCAATCTGGCATGTCCAGGTACTCCACCAATCATGCCCGAGTACCATCTGTGGCCAGATTTACTGTATGTACATATATAGAGAGACTTAAATGATCCATGCCATATTATGATGTAGTGAATCTGGTGACTGTAACAAAGACGAAATGCCTTGTGGTTATGTAAGAATGACTGGTGTGAGGATACGGCACCAACTCTCCCGCAAAGCTGCGCTGCGGTCTCGACTGCTCTCGAAGTATGCCGCAGAGCTGCACAGCAGTCCCAGATTCTCTCGAATGCTCCCGCAGACCTGCGTAGATGTCTCAGAAGCTCCAAAATTTGAGTATTCTCTAAGTCAAATCTTGTAGCCTCCTGAATGCACCTCCATAACTGCAGATGCTTTCAGTAGCACCTGAGAATGGTCTTGGAGAGCCTGAGAGCACTTTGCTTAGCTCCCGAGGCGTCTGGGAGCATCTGGAAGTACTTAGAAGAACTGGTGAGGTTGCCCGGAGTGTCTGGGAGGATTGTGTGTTGCTTCCAGACCAATTTACATTTTGCTGATAATGCACATTTACAAACTGTCTGTGAGACTGGAAGCAGCAACAACAAGATGGACCAGGGCCCTGAATGAAACTATATGCATATCTTGGTAAACGGCCGTCAGTTAACCGTGAAACGTACAGCAGGTGAGCATCGTGATCTGTTGCGACCAATTCATCATTGCCCATAATGAGAGTCCTCCATGTTCGACGAAGGCATTTGTTCGCACAGTCTGCAAAATCGAACATCATTATGTTGTCAGCCCTGTGATTTATGCCCACGAATTTCCTGAAAAGCATCCCGTGTGTGGTCCAAGCATGGTTCAATCACCTCAGAGCAGGCTACAGAAGTGTATCTGGCTGCCCTAATTGTCAAATGTCATCATTACAAGCAGCAAGTTTTTTCTTGTACATTTTCAATACGTCTGCTACTGTGGCAAGGCAAGGAGGTTGGGTTCAGCTGGAACAGTCCGACATGCACCTGGCCTTGCTTATGGCAAAAACGGCCGAAGGAGGGTTTTCGCGTGCCACAATTGAGGAAACGCAAGTGCTAAACAAGACACCTCGTGCTGAGGTCTGAGAAGAGAAGAAGCGGGGTGTTGAATGTCCTTGGTATCAACAGGTGAAAGCTGCGATAGAAAGACACCTTGCTATGCTTCGTCAAAACTCAATGGCCTGATACCTTTCTTGCCAACATCGCACTGGAAAGAATCCGCAGACATGATGGAGAAGCAGAGGCAGTGGCGGACCTCCACCCAACTAATGCAGGTAGCAGACTCCAGACCCCATGCCACGACTGCCTGAAAAGCTACCGCCGCCCAAACCACCACCTCTGCCCAAAACGCCACCTGCCCAAATTGGTAATAATTCCACTGCTGAACGTACCCAAATCATCAATTTGCCGTGTGGATTTGCGTATTCACATACATTTCTCCCATGTGCTGAATCATTTACTCTTGTTGCATCTGCCCAGGATAGCCAGGGAGATACAGATTTTAATAGAGATATGCTAACTGATGAAGCAATATCCACTGGGTAGTACACTATCTGCTGTGTGGTACTGCAGCTGACATCCATTTTGCAGACAACAGCGGCCTATTGAGCGAACCTGGAAGTGATGACGAGTATTGATCAAAAGGCACGGAATTTTGGAGATTATTATTATATATTTATATGTACTATTAAGCAACAAAGTAGTGATCAAGAAGAAAGTGAATAAAAACGCTAGCAAAGCTGCCAAATCAATGTGAATGATGCACTATGATAAATCGAATGATTGCATATTGTGGTTACACCAGCGGCAAAATGAGCATCAACAGAGTGTCAACAATTTTGGGTCAGGTAAGTTTGGTAATTAAACTTGTTGTGGTAATGGTTATACATAATCGAAGTATTGGCCGCCTTTATAGGCATAACCTATACTGACACGCTCCCTACCTTATCTTGTATATGAGTGTCACTGGTGAATTACACGATTATTGGTCATGCGTTCTGGGAAATCACACTGCCGAGAGGTTGCAGGTAGTCATACAGGAATCATTGGCCGTCTTTATAGGCAAAACAGATTGCGATACCCCCTCTGCCCCAACATGACAATGAGCCTCAAAGAAGCACCCACGATTGTTGGTTGTGTAACTTGGGTAATATGGGGTGCGCAACGATTCAAATATTCATAAATGAACTATTGGCTGCCTTTGTAGGCAAAAGAGTAAGTGAAATGCTCCCTGCTCCATCTTGAAAATTTTGCGTTGACAGACTGTCAATGATTGTTTGGCTTCCATCAAGGTTAATCACAGCGTGATGTGGCCATTATGGTCTATATACATTGCTTTGACCACTTTTGTAGGCTGAATGGCTCAAGAATAGTTATTGGTAGCTCTGTGAATGAAGTATGTTGTTACTGTCCTGCAGGATGTGGCAGAAATATACCATACATATCTGCCGATAAAGGCTGCCATAATCATGTTTGTGGATGTTTGTACTCAAGTGCCACTCATATTACTGAAGATGTAAGACCAATCATTGTTCATGTTCTGTTGACGGTTATTTTCAAGATTGGGTTGTGAGCGTTTCACTTCTCTTTTTGATAAAAAGGCGGATAATACTATGTTTATGACTATGTGTAACCTGTGGCCCTCCAGATTACCCAAGCTTCATGAGCAACAATTGTTGACGCTCCATTGACGCTTATTTTCAGAATATGGCAGGGCTAATGTGTCTGTTCAATTTGATAACTAAGGCGGCCAATACATCGACAATAAACCGTGATGTACCAATATCAATATTATGCGATCATGAGTTGCATATCTGAATGCGACCAAACATGTGAAACCCGAAACACAGAACCAGAGATTGGCACCGACTTGTCTAGCCAAACCCGGCGATATCGGCGGGTTGATTGGTGCGGGTCCATTCTCAGCCCGGCAACAGTCACTGGGTCAGGTTTTGGATGGGTCTTGTAATGAACCAACCCGTTCTTGTAGTCCAAATCAGGACCGCTGGCAGGCTACCTGGACCCTTTGGTAACATTATCATGGACTGGCAGGAACAAGTATTCTTGGGAGTGCCTGATGCACAATTCCAGCAAGGAAAGTAGTAGTTGAGATGATCCCTGCAGCATTGAAATGTAAAATAAAGAGGGTCTGAGTTTCACTGGGTTGAATCAATCCTGGCGATTTCCCCAGACAATGAACTGTGAATCTGTGTCGTCTTTACCACATTCATTACGACAGGATGAACAAACAACGTATACACGATCGCTTTAGGCTTCAAACGTGCCAATGGCCATTGTCAAAATTACTGAAGGAGTTCTCTGGGCATTGTATTCTGCGCCAACGATGAGGCCTTTCATGTCATCAACAAAGTGCCCATATTGCCACAGATTTCCAGCATTCAATAAGCGCAATTTTTCCTAGCCTATGTTTGAATCATTTCTCTAGTAAATATATTCATCAGCGGCTGAATTCAATGAGTTAATTACAAAGTCTGATATGTTCTGGGATGCCAGCGGCTCAAGATTTCGTTCATGCTCCATGTCTGGCAAAATTTTAACCTTCCAATGCTCAGACTGAAGGGGCTACACAACCATAGAATATCAATGAGATGCTGCAACTTGCCATCCAAGTGTCGACTGGAAGGAATCGTCTGCTGGCCGTTTGCTGATTACAATCATGGATGGTCACTGAAGAGGTTCTTTGCTTAATTCGAAGTTGAATTATCAGCTAGCTTTGAATTGTCCGATATTATGCTATGGTCATAATTTACATGATGGCTTTGGATACATCATCACCGTCTCTTGGTGGTGGAGCAACGAGAAGGAAGAGGAGCTATGCGGCACCATCATGTTCTGATTTAATGGCACGGTGGGTGATTAGTAGAAATCAGTTCATGGCATGACGACCGGAGATATTAAGGAATGGATAGTTCACGTATTAAAGTAGTTTTTGAAGGACAGAAAGGGTCGATATGATTAAAAGCATTGTCGATATACATCATTTCATTAGGTGGTTGATTCTATATTCTTCGCTTGTCTCACCTCCCACCTTTCAGACTCTTTGGATTAATTGGATTCTAGTACTAAGAATGAGAGGTGATAAGCATGCTGCGGGGTAGTGAATTGGCAGCTTTTGACAGGTAATGTAATCGCACTAAACTAATCGGATATCCAATTCACTATGCATTCCAGTGTACTGCATCAGCAAAAAATATATCCGTCCAGCCAGAATGGTTTCGTCGGAGTGGACGCGCTCCGTCAGAGCCGTCAGAGACACCCCAGTGGCGGATTCTTCCGCGCCCGGCGTCAATTCAACGTGTCGCATTCCATATCGCCTTCTGATCGCTGTTTCACCGTTTCTTCTCGTTCTGTTGGTCTCCTATTTTTAACGATCACTCTGGCGTTGTGGCAAACTGTGACCATGGGTCGGAATGGGTTCATTGGGTACGCGCTTGGATCGGGATTGCAATGTGATGGGTGACGCTGCGAAAATCTCTCCTCGCGTTCATTCTACCTGTGCGCAAAATGCAATTCTCTCTTTACTAGTGATACGGAATTGCAAGGCGATGGGTGACACTGCAAAAATCTCTCCTCACGTTCCTTCTACCTGCGCGCAAAATGCAATTCTGTCTTTACTAATTTTACGGGATTGCAAGGCGATGGGTGACTCTGCAAAAATCTCTCCTCGCGTTCCTTCTACCTGCGCACAAAATGTAATTCTCTCTTTACTGATTACACTGGATTGCAAGGCGATGGGTGACACTGTGAAAATCTCTCCTCGTGTTCCTTCTAACTGCGCGCAAAATGCAATTCTCTCTTTACTAATTATACACATCAATCCAAGTGGCCAGATCTATGTGGCTATTGACAATTCATCGTTCGTTCAGTCCGTCTCCTGTCTTACTACTAGTAACTATCTCTGGAATGACGTGCGCGCAGCCGACAATGTTTCCCACGCTGAAAACTTGCAAAGCAACAGCTGACGGTGCATTTCTCACTTGTACAAATTTCAAGACGGGATCCAAGTTACCCGAGTTTTCAGGTATTGTGGTAAACGCCAGGGATAACCAGTACTCAACCAAAGGTCCATCCTCGTTTAGGAGTTTGATTGTGAATAGTCATTGCAGTTGCCATGGGAGACGCCCATTCAGCGTGCCATAACACCTCCCCGGGCGTTGCTTTACCCATACCCAGTTGTTCCGTCGATCCCCTCCGCGCCGGCTCTGGCTTCCTGTGTATCGACACATCTCAGATATGGGTTCACCATCTAAACCCTCAACTTGAACCTTAATACCATGGTAAATACAGAGCTCCATTGCCTGCAGTTGTTCATCCGATATATATGTCTTGTTACGACTCTTATGCTTGATAAACTCCCGCATGCCACTGTATATTGCCACGCGGTGTGTTGTGTCCTGTGTATTGTCGAGTAATGCTCTGAAGTCTTTGATCATAGCGTCAGGATGCTTTCCATCACGGCAGTTTTGGGGCCCCATGAATTCGGGCTTTGCATAGGACTGGGGGCCCAGGGGGGCAGCAAGATCAGAACCGGAAGGGAGGACTTTGCAGGCGGCAGCGCTGTTCTCCCTACGCTGAGCGAGGACTTCGAGATTGAGCTCTCTGATTTCGAAGCAGAGAATGCGACACTGAAAGGTGATTACTTGCAGCAGGTGGTTGAGATTGTGATTGGAGGCGTTCCAACCGTCCTTGAGGTTCGTTTTATGTGCTTGTTCATGTCTCTCAGCAGGAGACTGTTGCAAGGCTCCTTATTGACGGATCTGTTTGACCCAATGAGACATCAAGTGGATCTTCGGAATGTTGAAGTCGGCATCCAACTCCTTGGAAACATCTATCTCGTGGCTGACATAATCCCGCCAGGCATTCATTTCGCTCCGCTTCTTGGACGGGGTCCAAGTTTCAGCATTTGTTTTTTCGTCTACCTTTTGCTTCTTCACGAGTTCCGTTCTCAGGGCATTGGCTTTGGCCTTTGCCTTTTTGCCGGCTCGCCCGAGTAAGAAAACATCTTTGAAGGTGTGAAAACGATGCAAGGAGTCCTCCATGTGGCTCAAAGTTGCATCATCATGAGATTTATATTGAGCATACCTATAGAATTCTAACAATGCCTGTGTGCACTCATTTGCGTGATTGAATATGGGACGCTGAGTGGGGCTTCCGTATCACAGAGACTGGGTTACAACTCCTAGCAGGTACCGGCTCATTTCTGTGATCTCCTTTCCATTCCATTGAGAAACTTCCTCATATGAGTTATTTTTGGGGGTGAGGTCGTGGTAAGCAGGCAGGGATAACTAGATTGTATTGTACTTGTCAAGCCGTTCGTGCGTCTTCATGAAGTGGAAAATCCACTTCTGGAGGTGGTCAAGCATGCCGATCTGCATTGTATGGAGGAGGTCGGGCTTCGTGAGGTCGCTCACGATACAGGGAATATGTCGAAACACGTTGAATCCTCAGTGGACATGGCGCGACGAGTGTTCGGCATTGGTTGCCTTGGTGTTGGCATCGCTGAGCGTTCTATATTGGTTGTGATCCCGCTGGGGGTGTTACTTGTCAGAAGGGACATAATATCCAAGTTCGTTCTTTGGAAACTCGCACCAAAAACAGACATGCCACTCGAGATGATGTAGGTCGCTATACTCAGGGCAATCTGCAGGCCATGCTGCTAAAACTGCTTTGCAACGCCTGAAGTTTCCATCTGCACAGAGAATATTGGAATACCCGCTCTCGGCGTTGGGATTTTGTTGAAAGGTGAGCGGGTGGAGTATCTGCCAGAGTATTTCGTTCAGCACCTCTCGGTATGTTTGCTGCTGTTCATCCAGCTGCTTCTGAGGATGATTGCGGTTCTTGATCGGAATCGGCCGGAGAGCGACCATTACAACGGTGTGCGCTGAGGGTATCTGGCGGATCTTCGAAGATACATTGCCAATTGTCATATATACAGGCCACTCTTTCTTGTCGCCAGCAAAATTTGAAAGATGTGTTCCGTCGGACATGAAGATCAAGTGAACCAGTGTATCCACCAGTCTGAGTGTTGCCTTAACCTCGATTAGCACGTTATTATCCTCGAGTATCTCTGCTTACCTGTATCTCCCAGCATCAGTCTGCAGTGTGCATTTCAGTATAGAGGCATTTCGGTGGTGTATCGCTGTTATAGCAACGCTGAGGGGCGTAAATGAGATGCTCGGGGTAGGCTGGCTGCCGCATCGACCATCTAATGCTTTTGATGATGTCTCGACTGCAGTATTTGATAGGCCATTTGTGATGGTCATTCCATCTCATATCCTCGAGAGTGTGTAGTTCCCACTCCCCGAGAGCCTGATCATCTGACCTGCTAGCCAAGAGCTTCTGGACGCCATCACTGTTTTTGAAGCTTGGGAAATGCAGAGCCGTGTTTTTTTCATTCAACATGTTGTCATAGTACGTCTTCATACCCTTCTTCTTGATCCCACACTGGATATATTTGTACTCTTCACCAGTCGCAAACGGGTAGTAGGGATTGTTCTGTATGTTCGCCTCAAGGCAACCCTGAGCGTCGCGTTCCCATGGCTCAGCAATGTAATCGCTCAGCGGAGCACTGGCGCCGGGGTACATTTCCGTCCGCCAGCAGAGAAGGTGGCGGTGGTTGAGACTCCGAGTCTGTGCTGTTTGCAACGTATTCGAGGTAGGGAAACGTGTCCAAGTCTTCGACTGAATCTTTGTTAGGGTTGAATTCACAACTCTGAGCGGGTTCAACGCGTCGGGGCGCGCTGCGAACAGTCAGATTCTTTGCAACTTGAAGGTCTTCAGGATGTTGTAATTTGATATGTTTAAGTCACTAGCTGTCGGAGGTGAACTTCTTTCGGCATGAAAATTCGGGGCAACCGAATGGGGTCTTCTCTGGCATTGTCGACGACACGGGCGGAGTGGAGTATTCACTGTAGAACGGGACAAAAGTTGGAGCTGGGCCTGAGCAGTCTGGTGTGGGTATAAGCTCACGATACTTGTGAGATTTAGTTAGCCTCAACACCATCACGCCAGGAGTTGCAGAAACACTGCTTCCGCGCGATGTCCCATAATACTATGAATAAATGAAAAATAAACCCTCAGCAATCCAAAAACCTCGCGACGCGTATAACAATCAATGCCTGAGATAAATAGCTTAGAACAAAGGAAACAAACAAGCCCACAACCCTAACCCAAATGAACAAAACACCTCCACGCGTGCCTTAATCAGTGCCTGAGATGAATAGATAACTGCGAAGGAAAAGCACTAGAGAAGAACCCGAATATAACCCAAACGCAATGCGAGGACTGGTTCACTCCTCACCTACCGATCCATCGGGGTGCACCTCAGAGAGAGGGACATCAGGGAGATGGACATCGGGGAGTGGGATATCGGGGAGAGGGACATCTGGGAGAGGGACATCCGGGAGAAGGACATCCGGGAGAGGGACATCTGGGAGAGGGACATTGGGGAGACTGTCACCACCTGCCGATTCACCAAGTAGCTGGTGCTCCACATCGACATCGAAGGTGTTTCTGGCTGCCTCAGCTTCTCGCAGAGTTGGCGCCACTGGGCGAGGTTTTTGGGGCGTCACAAGCCCCAAAAACTCCAGCCCACTGAGAGTATAAGTCTCTGCAGTTCGTGGTCGTGGGGAAGGCTCCGGGGTTTGTGGCCGTGGGGCAGGCTCCGGAGGTTGTGGCCATGGGGTATGCTCGCGCATCTTCTGGTCTTGCTCAGGTAGCATGGTTTGCTCATCGTCTACCATAGTATCATCATTGTTAGCCGATGTATTTACCATCTCTCCCTGGCCAATCGTCCGAGGTTCTTTGCCATCATCCTCATCCTTATCCTCATCCTCATCCTCATCCTCCTCCTCCACCTCCTCCTCATCTTCCTTCTCTTCATCTTCCTCCTCTTCATCTTCCTTCTCATCATCATCACCATCCCTTTCCATATCCACAGTGCCATCTAAATCAACCCTGTCCGGTGCGTCCACATCATCCTCCATGCGTATATCAACATCAGGGTCAAGTTCCGAGTGATATTCGCTGTCCGACTTCTTGGTAGAGTCGGTATCATCATTTGAGGAATTTGACACGGCGGGCGATCCTTCCTGCTCTAAATATACCCGCTCTAGTTAGCCCTCCATGTCCGAGTCTGCCTCATACCATTCCTTCTGCAACTGCTAAACAATGGCACGAGAGATATCATCTCTCCCTGGGGTTTGTTTAACAATACCTTTCCCTTCACTGTTTCCCTTCCCCTTCCCCTTCCCTTTCCCCTTCCCGTCCTTTGTTCCCCTCCCTTTCCCGGTCCCTTTCTCACCGCCCTGCGTGTCCTCCTCATCCTCGCCATTGTCATTGTCATGGCCATTGCCAGGATGGCTCATTCCACCGCTCTGCGCTCTGAGATCTACCCAGTTCTCATCATCATCATCCTCGTCGATTATGTCATCCCAACTCCGTGGTCTAAAGGCCAGGAAGTCGCCTGGCTTGTACTGCCGGCAGCTTGGTGGCTCAATCTTTGCCCTGGGATCATCACTACCATACCAACAGAAAGGCTCGCTGGTGCGTTTAACCTTCCCCGTGCTGGTTGTCTACGGATTGGAGCGATCGACTTGATCCCCGAAGGCATGGGGGTTGTCCCACCTCCAATTGTTCATTTGGTCGCGGGTTTTGTCAAACATTTGCCCCATACATGAGCGGAAGGCAGCCCACCACTCCCGAAAAGGTGAACTCCTGCTCCTGCGCTGCGGCCACATCAGCTGGAATGTTGAAAAATGGCCAGTCGTAACTGGATCAAGAAAGATTATATCATAAAAGAGGTCCCATGCCCTGTAGTCCTTAACGCTGCAAACATTGTATATCTGTATGAGTCCACGGATGTGTTCCGAGATAAATCCCTTTATACAGTCCCGATCCAACGACAAGCGTCGATTTATAACCGATGTCGGCATCTTTGCCCTAGCCTTCCCCTCTCCTCTGCTGTTGCCCTTTGGTGCCATCGCTGTGAGGTGACAATGAATCTACATCCGAAACGTTAGCATTATGATACAGTTGCATGTAGCGGAAGGAAGCCCAGAGGGAAAGTACAAAGTTGGGTAGGTTATTGGGTGTGTTTTGGAACGAGAGGCGTTGTTTTGTGCAAGTCACGTGAGGTCAAGATCAGAATGCTGTCAGTGTGTATAATACGGGAGGAAAAGAGAATGGAGGTGTATGCGGCAAGAAGGGATATATATCCTCAAGTTCCAGCAATTTCTTAGTTCAACTTGTGAGTTTTATTGGTTAATGAACACAAAACGGCCCAGCATTCATCTTGTAGAACCACCAGGCACCTCATGAATGACAAGCCTCGAGACGAGATTTAGTACTCGTGGAGAGGATAATTTACGACGCCGGACGTTACATTTGGATCACACATTATTTTATCACTCAGATCTAGCGCATCTCGGAGGAAACTGAGTAGTTCTCAGTTTGTCCCAACTGTGCAACCATCCAACATGGCTACCAACACCTAGCAGTGGAAAAAGCACACGCAACTGATGTCATAGGATAGAGAATACGCCATTGTTCGCATTGCGATGCTTTTAGCTCTGCCAAAGGGAGATTTCCACTGGAAAGCTGAAGATATACACAATCCATGGTTCCAAGTATTCTGCTAAGAACGAGTGCAATACGATGACAATCGCGCCAAGATGGCATAAACACCCTTCAAGCGGTGCAAATAGACCTTCAGACATTGCTGTAACAGTGAATATCAATGCTCAGTTTAATCTGAGTTTACTCTGATGGCAGTAAATCTCATAATTGAATGCTTTTGAAGGGATCTCGTCCGCGAGTATTGTCAGGGTTTAGAGTCTAGCGCGGTCTACACTGCACCACCCTTTTTTGTTGAATCCATCCATGGTCGCTCAAATAGGAGTCTACCTCGCCTGCCGTTGCATATGTATGCAGAGGATGTTATTTCTACCTTCTTAACGTTGAACATCTATATCGGAATATGTCTTCCCAAAGCCCTCACCCTGACACGACTCCGGTCGCACGAAATGTTCCAAGTCTTGGTAATCATCAGAATCAACAAAAGCGTGGGTCTTCGGGGAATTCTCAACTTCCGCCTGCTAAGAGACGCGTTTCCATACCAGCTGGCGAGAGGGATTCCTCTCAAGGAGGGAGTTTCGTACCCTCTACCATCGAAGGTCAGAACTCCACCCCCTCATCTTCGCTGAACAATTCACGAGTTGGAGATATCACTCAACGCGTGACTTCCACCCCGTCCGCTACACAGCAACAGTCAATAATTACTCCAACCGCCACACCGGGTACAAGCAATCGTAACACACCAGTTCGCAGCAGAACCATACAGACAGACTGAACGTGTCGCGTTGTATCCAACCCAGCATCCGGCATTGCTAGCACTCCCACTCCTCTAAGCAGTCCTGAAAACCTGCCTACCCCCATCCCGAATCAAGAAGCCCGCGAGATCAGTACAAATCCACTGCGAACGCGAGCTACCGAAAATAACCAGAGACAGAGGCAGTGGCAATTCCAATCGCAGGCGGTGTCTACCCCTCGATCTATGGTCTCCGGCAGTCGCAGCATCCATCGATTTGGTCACTCAGACATGACTCGTCTTGTATTTGCAACGGGCAGACTCCTGGAGCTCTACATGTGGAACAAATGGACATTTTTGAGTGCAAGCGACTTGGAGACGGTGAATTATGGAACGCGACGCGTTGCAAAAGCATTAGCTGAAGCCCCCACACTGGCAGATAATAGAGACGTACTGGAACACCGCTATGCAGCATAACAACATTTGGTCCATAGCATTCGAGGCACGTACAAAAGAGATCATGAAAGAGGTATGCTGAATCAACGGCCCACGGTAGTTATTATAAGCTCAAACCGGTACCAGGTTCGCGCACAAGTCGATAAGGTTAAATCCTATTTTATTCAATCAGCAAGGGGCAATATTGCAGAGCTGTATGATCTCCACCTCTTTGAATCCGCCGCAGAGCGTTTCGAATTTATTGATTCCCTTCTGGCAGACAATAAGTATCTTTTTCCGGTAGCAGAGCGTGTGGAAGGTGGTGTAGGCGGTCCAAATCCAACGCAAAGAGAGTCGAAAGCTGATAACGAATGGCTAGCGTCCACTTTACTTCCTGGCGGAGGCAATCCCGCGGTTTATCTACATCAAATTTTATCATCGGGCAAATAACCACGGTAAGTATGCTGATGGATTTTATAAATCCATGATTAACCACAAGAACGGTTATATACACTCGCCACTGATCATGTTCACATGCACCGCGTTGCGCCATGCTCTCCTGGAGGGGCAAAAGAACAAAGGTGTTCATCCGAAAGCTTCCAAGTCAAAGTTGAAAGCGGACAGACCTGATCACTCGAACTACTTCAACCACAAGCATGACGGTCGTAAGATCGCATCCTGCTGCGCTGTAACGGGTCGCAAGTTGTTAACCTGGCCTGGCGTTGCAGACATGTATACGTTCTTCATGAATACCTGGAACACACTACCGGAGAGCAATCAACAGAGGGTGTATAACAACACTCTTGCTACAGTCAAGCGTCAGATCCAACAGGCAGAGAACCCAACGCCTGCCATGGTGATCAGAGTGGAAGCAGCGCGTGTGGACAATACTATTCTTCTTGATTATTTGGCCTCCAAAGTGGCGCTTGAGAAGCCTGAGATCGGAAGCACTGACCCAAACATCCCGATAGACAACAATTGCACGGATGACGAACTTCATTTCGGGATGCCAGGGGGCAGTGTCGATTACGAAAATGAAGGTGATGAAAGCGACAATTGCGATGCCATCCCCACCGCCAGGCGGCGATGACGGCCCGCAACGGAACTTAACAGGTTTGACCTGGGAACCAGTGATGTCGACGGGTATGAGTGCGAGGATAGTGACAATGCGGATGCGGATGCGGATGAGGAGGAAGAAGCATCGCAAGTCGATGATGGATCAACGCAGAATGTGGAGGACTGACCTGGGACCGAGTGATCTCGACGGGTATGAGGGCGAGGATGGCGACGATGCTGATGTGGATGCGGATGAGGAGAAAGAAGCATCGCAAGTCGATGATGGATCAACGCAGAATGTGGAGGCCTGACCTGGGACCCAGTGATGTCGACGGGTATGAGGGCGAGGATGGCGACGATGCAGATGCAGATGAGGAGGAAGAACCATCGCAAACCGATAATGGATCAACACAGAATGTGGAGGACTGAGGGCATAGTACTAGACAGTGTGAAGAGTGGACTTTATATTTTTTACGTGTAAAATACGATAATGGCGAAGCATATGCAACTGCAAGTGAGGTATCCGAAGCACAGACTGTATTGCACTATCTGACAAAATCTCAAAGCTAAACATATATGGGGGGAGTGCGGCATCCGATATATAGCAATGGCGGAGAGCTACAATGTGGCTATCGGCCGAAGAAAGGCATAAACATCGCCAGGCGTTGTGTGAATGGCTACAGCATAACTGCAGCCCCTGCGAAGAGTGTAACACACGTGTCGTTCTGATGGTGCATATACCGGGCGCATAGTAATTGAGGTGAGTATGCAACGCGACCAGTCACCTGGGCGACGGGAAGCGTGTAATTCTCCGTCACAGGGTACGAGGTTCCGTCAGAGCCGTCAGAGCTGTCCGGAAAACCCGGGTGTTTCAGAGGTAAACTAGGGTTGTTGCTGATGTCCTGCTGGAAGAGTATACCAAACTAACAATTGCATGACAGCAATACATAGAGTCTTATTGCTGCTACAGTGCCTTTTCCAAGTGCAAGCGTCTCAACAAGTAATCTGAACAATATGGAAACCCAATGCAGCCCATTCTGCATGAATATGAGTGATGTAATAATACATTCAACAAAACACCAAAAAGAGAGGCAAAACCTCTCCCAAATAATCTAAATCATTGCTCCTCTGTCCACCCTTCTAAATGCCACAAACATACCCTCCTCCAATGCAACTTGTTGTACAACAATCCGGCCAGTGTATTCCCTCGTCACGAGGACTGTTTTGCAGCTGAGCGGCTTCTTGTATGTTTCCTATAGTCCAAGAAGCACAGAGTGGGTAGATTCACAATGAGTTCATACTTGCCTAGCCATGCCACATCCTGGTCTGCTACCACACTTTGGTCGTACTTGGTCAGGAGTGCAAAAGCACAGTTTCAGATGACCTTACAGTATCACTGCTGACTGATAGTCCTCAGATGATGCTTCCTGTCGAACAGTGTGAAGCCTGTTCTTGGAGTCAGAGAGTATCTTTAATTTGAGAGCTGAGTCTCATTATCATCATCTGATCACTCGCCGACATCAACAATGGTATCCTCGGCTTATTGTGGGATGAAGTCTTCTGGAGGATGTAGCTGCTGGCACCGGTTATGGATATCTGCCCCCCAAATGTGCCATCAGCATATTGGTCATAATCAATGAATCAGCAATCATTGGGTTGTATAATATCATCGCAGACTTCACTTATCTGGAAACATTATGGTGACTGATGATTGGGGTAATATTACGAGCATGCGGTCAACCATCTCTATTGGGCTTCGACCGACAGCCAAAAGGACTCTGATAATCCTGCTGAAGTTTGGCCGACCAGATAATGCACTATTTGCAATTGACCAAATGGTCCTATCAATGATTAATGTACCTATGTGAAGTAGGGATTAATCATACCCTGGCCAGCACAATGAGATTAGCAGCAAATTGTTTTTACCCTCCCTGATTCTAGCAATGTTACAATCCACAAAGTCGATGCTAACACTAAATAGCCTGATCACAGACTCCATTAGGGCATTGCAATGTACGTTTGCGGCAATGAACTGTGAACTGAGGATACTATCTCATCGGTCTCTCCATCAACATACCATCAGGAAGAGCAAATAATTCATCTGTATGACGATATGCATATCAGCGTGGGAAATGCACCTCTGCTTCAATGGGGATTGGTGTATTCTAATCTTTCATTGGCGAAGGCCACCAGCTGTGAGCTTATTGTATGCAGCTTTGGGTATCTGGCTATCGTGGATAGTATTGTCTGCCATGTACCATGTAACAAGTGTAGATATACATGCCGGATCACTGATTTGTGTAATGCAATAATCGATAAGGAAATTGTATTGGTTGGGGCAAGCACATAGCTTTTTGCTGAAGGTAATGGACTCGGCAAAGTCCAGGAGGTGTTCCCTCACTTGAATATCTTTCAATTCTGTTGTGAAGTGACCTATCTCCAGCCTGATACTCATTGTTTCTGGTGGCCATTGGAAAACTACCACTCCTGAATCCTCGGACCAGATGGAGACATGTTCAGGTGGCATCGAGATTGTATTAGCATCTACCATGAGTGATATTGGTAACCAGAAGGCATCAGGTTACACTTTCAGTTCTCAGTGGTGGTCAATGGGTGAGTGGTAAATGTCAATTACATGTTCCTCTGAACAAGCATCAGGAGTATTTGATATATCGTCAATGGTGATGCGATACAGTAGTAGAGCTGAGTATGGGGAGTTGAAGATTTTGGAGATTGTTAGTAAGGTGGGCAGGCAAGGAAAATATATAGGTGAGCTTGGAGGGGTTATGTTGATCCGGCAACATCATCATGGCTGCTATTCAGCTAATGATCAATTGGCTTAAGATCATCTAAGCACTCTGATTTGTTGACTGAACATTTAAATTCATCACAAACCCAACTAAAAGCCTGCACTGCTGTCATAGTTGATTTTTCAGTCCATTCCTCAGTGGTTGTACCCCATGATGACATCGCCGTGTTTGTTTCAATGAACAATGCACATTTCATATAAGGTAAGAACTTAATCAACAGTGACTATCATCAACCAGACAATGGGCAGAGGAGAGCCCTGAAAGTGTAAAACACAATCGCTGCAATGAGCTGAATGCTGATGCGATATGCTATTCCGAATCGTAATGATGTTCAAAATGTGAGTGGAATCAAATACTTTGCAAATGTGGGAAGGAGACTGAGGAAAAACCTGTATCAGTGGTAGGTCCACTTGCCAGGAAAATTCATACTAGGCACCGCTTTTTACAAGGACCAGCCAGCTAGCAATGACCTGGGCAGCTAATAATACTTCAAATGTGTCTGAATATTGGTGAGACATCGCAGTTGGCTAACGAACCATTGATACTCTTCAACAGTGCTTTTATTGCTCGAAGAGGTACTCCTAGATCAGCACTTTTATTACGCACCTTCATCGCACCACAAAGATTGGATTGAATATCTATCAGTAAACCAACTGCCAGATGATTGTGATGTAATCAACCACAATGGTATTCTGCTTCTACTCAGTCATAGACCGCACTACTACCCTTTGCTTCACAATTCTGACGCTGATTGCATCAAACAGGTGTACCCAGCAAAAATGGATGTGTCAACCCAAGATAACCCCAGTTTGGATACATATTTATCTTGCTGCACACATGGACAACAGTCAAGCCAGAGAGCCTATCATTACCAAGTATTTCAAAGCGATTGAGAATCAAATAGATAAATTGATTCCCATCTCATGAGAGACGCAGTATCGAGTTACGCACACATGCTACATGCACCCCTGACTAGTGCTGCTAGAAACAAGGTTTTTCGAATCTCTACAATGGCAGCTGTCAGCAACATCACTTCATGCCATAGTGTATTTGAATGATTGAACTATATATGCTATGCGATGGGCTTCAACACTTAAAAAAGAGGCAAAGTCTGTTTAAATCAGTTCACCAATTCAAACAGCCATTTTGACGATGATTACACAAATTTCTTCAACTGGAAACCGGTTGAATGTATTGAGTTCCTACTGCAACAGCCTGTCTTGAAGGAGCATACTTTGCATCATTAACAACATCTCTTGTTTCCGTCGGCAACACCCGGGTGTTCCGGACAGCTCTGACGGCTCTGACTGAACCTTATACCCTCTGACGGAGAATTAGATGCTTCCTGTTGCCCAGGTGATGGGTCGCGTTGCATCGCATCAGCAAAATGTATTTCAGTCACTGGAAGCCTCCAGGAGTGTCTGAGAGGATGTGGAGTGTAAACTTAGATGCGTCAATTTCAGGAGAGTAGCAGACTCTAGGAGGGTATTCCTGCCGGCCTTCAGAGTAACTGGGAGCGCCGACGACAAGCCTGGGAGCACCTCAAGTCACAGTCATGTACTCAGTTTGTATTCTCTCCTATGTATCTATGTATCTATATAGCTACCAATCTCCACATGCCTTATGTGGACAGGCTGCAGGCGGTGCTTCAGAGCAATTCGAGGTGCGCCTGAAAATGACCATCCAGTGAACTCAGAGATATACTCCGAGGCCGTGATCGAGCAACTTTGGCGATGCACATGGAGGTGGTAATTGAGTGTATTTGGAGATACACTTCGAGGCCGTGTTTGAGTGGACTTGGAGATGCACTCCGACATCGTGATCGAGCAAGTTTGGAGATGCACTTGTGCAGGCCGTAATTGAGCGAGTTTGGAGATACACATGGAGGCCGTGATCGAGTGAACTTAGAGATGCACTCCAAGATCGTGAACAAACGAGTTTGCAGATGTACATATGGAGGCAGTAATCGAGCAAGTATGGAGATCGCTTGGAGGCCATTATCGTGCGAACTTACAGGCCGTAATCGAGCGATTCTGGAGATACACTTGGATGCCGTGATCGAGCAAGTTTGGAGATATATTTGGTGACCGTGATGGAGCGAGTTTGGACATACACTTGGAGGCCGTGATCCAGCGAAATTGGACGACTACTTGGAGGCGGTCGATGGACATCACACCGGGACTCAATTCATCAGTTAGTTAATTCGGAACCGTGGGAATGTAGCATGTTGACTTTACCTTCCAGGCTCTGATGCAGAACTGGCTGGTGGCAGTCGATCGGTAGGGAGGTACGCCGGAAGCTGAAGCTATATTCAGTGGTCAACTCGAAATTGTGAGAATGAAGGGACGCCAGACAATCTTAGGTGTATGCTGTACTCAGTGTATGCTGCACTCAGTGTTAACTCATGATAATGGCATGGAGAGATAGAGAGGGATGACTTCAGTAGAGTTGTAGTCAAGAAAGAGAGGGATGGGGGATGAAGATGAGCACGATATGGAAGATACGAGTGGCTATGAAAAATCAGGAGTAGGACTTACCTGATTGCATTTAGAAGACCTTGTATCGGTGTTATTACCTGCCAGATCAGAACTCGTACCTGGCGAATCAGGGATGGTCAATTCACTCACGCACGAAATTCTCTAAGTCCCAGTTTGTCATGATGATTTCCCTCATCTCCTGTGATTTCTCTCTTTCTTGTGCTCAACTCTACCATCACCTAAGAACATGAAGTTAAGTCATCCCTCTCTATCTCTCCATGCCATAATCATGAGTTAACACAGAGTACAGCATACACCAAGTACAGCATCATCCCAAGATCGACAGTCTCCCGCTCCCAGCCAGGTTCTCATCTCTCGGCGGATGTTGTACTCAACTCTCTACATTCCCACAATTACAAGTTACCTAATGAATAGAGTCTCCGCTGCCGTCGAGCCTCCCTCCAAATCAACCGCCTCTAAGTACTCCTCCAATCTCGCTCGATCATAGCCTGCCAGTACATCTCGTCACTTGCTCGGTCACAGCCTCAGAGTGCATCTCTGAGTTCACTCGATCTCGGCCTCCAAGTGAATGTCCAAACTCGCTTCATTACGGGGTCCAAGTGCATGTCCAAACTCGCTCGATCACGGCCTCCAAGTGCATGTCCACACTCACTCGATCACGGCCTCCCAGTGCATCTCTGAGTTCACTGAATCTCGGCCTCCAAGTGCATCTCCAAACTCGCACGATTACGGCCTCCCAGTGCATCTCCAAACTCGATCGATCACGGCCTCCATGTACATCTCTCGGTTTACTTGATGGCGGCCTCCAAGTGCATTAATAAACTAGCTCGATCATAGCCTCCAAGTATATCGTTAAGGAGCGACGATGGGTGTACGGAGATACAAGGGTAACGGAGGTGGAAAGAGCGACGCGGAGTCTATATTCGGAAGATGCTGGGGTAGATAGACAGCATCTCATTTTCATCTCATCTTGTCATACAACGAAAATCCACACTCTATCTTTCCTAACCTCAGGTCTTACTCGCTCTTTCCGAGATTTCATGGATCGTCACGGCAGCGTAGTATCATATCTTCTCACCTCTTCCTAGGCTCCTTGAGCTTAATGTAGAAGCAACGCGAGGAGTGATTGTCGCAGGGTCACTCATTGCACTCCCGATGCAAGAGTGTACCGAATGAACCCATTCCGATGTATCGTCACAGTTGGCCCTAAAGCCAGAGTGTTAGTTTAAAACAGGAGACCAACAGAGCAAGAAGAAACGGCGAAATGGCGATCGGAGGGCAATATGCAACGTGACGCGTAGTATTGGCGCTAGGCGTGGAGTAATCCACTGCCGTGCTGTCTCTGATGGCTCTGACGTAGCACGTCCACTCTGACGCAGCCATTCCACCTGGATGGAAATGTTTTTTGCTGATGATGCTTCATTAAAGGAATCTGATCAAGGTAAGGAATGTATCACGAGAGATGTCAAATCAAATGACTGGTGGTGCAATAAACAGATATGTTAGTCAAATTTCATCATAGCTACTATGATTTTGTCTGATTCACTCGATACAGAGACAGCATGGAGCTACAATGTTCATATTGTTTGGCACTTATTACCTGACACAGGTCATAAACAATTTAGGCGGCAAGAGTGCACGGGCTCTTTATCTGAGTCAGAGAATCATTGACTGAATGACCAGTTCAAAGCATTGTGTATTTTCCAACAATCCTTGTTGCCCTTCTTGCTGTGCCTCCAAAACATCATTTTAAAGGTCATGGAAAAATAACTGCCTTTGAGAATCAACATATCCATACTTAGGATATTCTAAGCATGGTCTTTAAGCTGATGTTTTTTTCTCCTGAACCACTTGTCAACACTAGAAATAATATGCTCTGTCTGGATGGTCCTATGGGGCAATGTTATCCAGTTGTCTGTGTATCGAAGGCTGACGACTTTGAAAACATTCACTTGTAGTTGATCCAGAAGCCCGATTTGTGTGTGTACAAAGTTGAGAAGTCTTCATTTCAAGAGGGGAATTCATCGTCATTGAAATTAAAAGACTATCAGATAAACTTGCAAAAAACCATACTCACACCTCAGACAGTTGAAACAGAGAGACGGAATGCAAGACAGTATCTGGACGATAGAGCTGTTGCTAGATGGGAAAGCATCTTCTGGAATATGAAATGCACCTCCCCGATGACTATTATTGTATCTGATATCATCTGTACTAACTATCATTGTATGCTCAGGCATTTGAAGAACTTCATAACGTCCTTTGTTGAACACAAATCCAGGAGTCACATATTCAACTAGCTTCAGGTGATGATGTGTTCCTATCCTGACTTCACTCAATTCAACCTGCTGTATAGCCAGGTGACTAGATGTAGTGGCAAGGGGATAAGAACACATGAGCACATGTATATTCCGGTATTCATTGTAATACTGTCAAATCTTTCAGCTTGCCAGAGGATATGTTTCACAGAAGCCCTATTGTGCGTAAAGATTGTGGTGTGGTTTCACAATATGGCACAGCACCGGAATCCTACTGAAGCCACCATTGAGTACATGGATGAGTATCTGGAGTAGCTTTCATCTCACCTGGATGTTTTCAGTTGATTCTGTGCCAGTCAATGTAGAAAGAATGTCTTGGAACTGTTGAAAATGCAGCGTATTTTGGACAAATAGAAGGAATACATGTGTGACTCTGCTTGAAAGTATTTATCTTCTGCTGCAAAGCACCATCGCATTGACAATGATACATTACAGATTTGAATGAGTCTTTGCACAACATCGTGTCAACTAAACGAATATCAGCTTGCTAGAGATATATCATGTGAACCACTTCTCTGGCCATATATGCCAGCTTTGCAACCCCTTAAATGCAAGCTCTGAACTTTTAGACAGAGAGATGATGGATCTTAAACAGGTGTACAAACAACTGAATTGCCATCACACTGCCTTCTAGATCCAGTGAACGAAAACTCAATCAGAGATGTTTCGAGATTGTGAGCCGAATCACAATGTAGCAAAGCACTATCAGGAGTAAGAAATGCGTCACACCAAAGCACCAATTCTGCGAATAATGAGGAATCTGTGAACAGAGATCAAGACTATAGATAACATGGCCAAGCAGTGTGCCATGCCAAAAGGGGAGGGGTAGAATTACATTGCTTGCTGATTTGAGAGATTTGGCAACAGAATACACATTGCCGATCATAATCTGCATTTCACTCATCTCAACAATTCAAATTACATTCAGTATAATGAACTAGCAATGCTGGTGACATCGTTTCAATGCGATGAGTGGGCAGTTCATCTGTTTTGTCGCACTGGGTATATAAAGAAGATCAAGCTTAAGCCACCAGAAAATGATACAGTGCTTGCCTAGACGGGGATGCGTCTGGAATTTAACTATCTGTTGGCTGTGGGACACATACCGGCACATTTGAAGTGCCTTTTCGTTATCGAGGATGCTGAAATAACTGTTACATGACTTCTTGCCTTGAATCTGATGTGTGCAGCAGGGCTGATGCCTTACAATACTGGCATGGTGACTGTTGAGGTGAGATGCCAACCTCCAATACAACACTTCAATGGTGGGAGCTACTATCATCAGCTCCATTTCTGCCTTGGAGTCAGGTATATTGTACCTACACATGTGATTGGAGGAGCTGTACACCTTCTGCCGCAAACACCCCAGCCAGATAGCACACAGTGGTACGTAAAGAACAGGATTGAATTGGATGCTTTCATGTTGTATTACAGGTAGATTATTCAATTTGATACATGAATTAATCTTTACATCGTTATAGTGAAATCTGATGAGTGTCAACTCTGGGTGTCTCAATTTCATTTTAGGAGTTGTGGAAGCCTGTGTATAATCATTGTCTCATAGGATGAAATTGTAAATAATATTTTTGAAAGTAATGAAATATTTCAAAACGCTTTCGATACAATTAAAATCTGTAGGTCCAATGTAAATCAAACAACTGCTGTAAAATAACTTTAATAACTAAACAAGTTTTTGAAATTTCGTGACAATGCAACCACATTATGCAATGCTTCAATGCATGATGGGAGAATACAATCTAAATCGATTTAATTATTTGGGGAGAAAGTGTAGAAGGTTCACTGTGTGAGATCCATTTTCGTAAACTGATTTTGATTTCTACTTATTCTCAGCATGAGACTCCGGCCTAACAGTCCTGCTACCATGTCATGTTGGTTGAGTTGTTCATTATCGTAGAGGGAAGGTACCATCTTCCAAAATGCATGATTGCATCAACAAATACTAAATCTCCTTCATTGAATTGATTTAGTTTATTGTACCCACAAACTGAAAAAAATGAAATGGTGGTTTCCCTAAAATATGGCCTTACTTTACTGTTCCAGAGTGTTCATTGAGTCGTTGCAATGCTGTTTTCAAGCATTACGACCACTGTACCCACATTTGCAAATGTGACAATGAGCACTTGAGAAACGGTTCACAATTCCCTTTGTAATATTCCAAATCATGTCTTCGCATACTTCTACATTGCCCAATTCGCTTTGTCCTCGTGATGATGGTAGTACTTACTCCATATGTTTAATGAAGCTTGTAGTTCTTGTTTTTTAAAACCATCATGGCTTAATTTGACCAATGATTGTTACAATGTAGAACTGGTTCATGATTTTTAATTTGTTGATACACAATTGTCAGTACCTTGCAGTTCAACCTTCATGGGAGTGTTATACATCATTGCAATTATGATTTCACGCATTTGAGATCAGATCTCAGTGAACCATCAGTTCTATCACTTTTACTACTATATTGATATATCCACAAAACCTAGAATACACTAGCACCCAAAGAATATCCTCAATCCGATCACCGACACCATTCCTAACCAGCATGCAACATTGAACCTTACACAATCGTACTTTCATCGATTAATCCCATTTCCTCAACGTTGGTCACATTGGTGATACAGGTGATGTGGTTGCTGTTGCTTTTGCTGTTGCTGCAAGAGATAGGCCTGCTGCTTCTGGCGATGGTAGATCCACCAAGAGGCAGAATAGCTGAGAATCGCATGCTAGCTTGAGTAAAAGCAACAAAGCTACTGAGACGATTAAAAGAATTGTCGGGCTGCGCTATTGGCTTCTCCGGGACGTAATCAAGGAAACCCTCATCCAAGCTGCGCAGATTATTGTGTGGTTGTGGCATTGCTGGGACCATACCAGTTGAGTGGATCCTTCGGTTAATCATGCTGTGGATAGTGTCTATCTTTTTGGCTTGATCCTCAGGCGAGGAAGAACGAATATCTGCATCAAGACAATGAAACACATCTGTGCATGCAGCATTATCCACATGATCAATGTTTCATGTATCACACATACATTATGCTACACCTCTTGGACCAAACCCTGGCGGGACCCTAAACTTGCCTGGATTCCACACCAACAGACAATGGTGGATCATCATCGCAGTGAGAGCAATGAATGTCGGGTCGATTTTATCAATGAATGATCTATCTTTCATTCCCATTTGTTGTATGCCATAGAAGAATGTCCTGTGAATCAAATCGACAATGTCAGTTGCTGCAAATTGAAACTTCCACTCCTAAATTGATAGTCAAGACAAACAATAATGAAGAAGGGAACTTTGAACTTTTCTCATGCATGTTTGTGAGGCATGTAACCCTGGCTTTGACCAACAGCCAGGGTACCATTCTCTGGATCTCTGCAGGCGACTGTGTTCAGAATCCGTAAATAGAGTTGATTGATGTCTTGCGACTTTATACCATTGCTGCACAGGAGCAAGTTATCTTTGTGAGAGCCTAATGCACAATGTCAGCGATGAACACAATGGTTGAGATGATTCATTTACCCCTGAAATGTACGCACGTGGCAGGACTGAGATTCTCTGGGCGGAAACAATCTTGCCTATGTCCTCATATCGCACAAAGTGAATCTGAGCCATCTTCACCGTATTCGTTGAAAAGGTATTCACAAACATCGCAAAATTGAAAACTATAGGTTTCACACGTACCATGATCATCGCTGGAATGCTTGGAAGGGTTGTTTGGGCATTGTATTCTGTGCCGATAATGAGGCCTGTCACGTCGTGGACAAAGGGCTCATATCGCTCCAGATTTGCAGCGTTGTATGCCACCAATTGCTCGCTGGCTTCAGTTGAATCCTTCCTTGAATACAGATTTACATCAGCTGACGGATTCAATCATTCAAACGCTTAATCAGATACCTTCTTTCGTGCTAGTGATAGAGGCTTGCTTTCATCTGCCTCCTGCGTGACAATATACACCTCCCGACACTCAGGATGTCAGAGTTGTGCTGATATTGCAGTTAATATAAATGGCTGGGACTCGTTTTTGAAGGGCTGACTGGATGAAATCCATTGATGGTTGCTTTCCCATTGTGTTCCTGAATGGTCGCCAAAGAAGCTTGTCGTCAGATTCTCAATTCTCATCTCGACGATTATTGAAATTGGGTGGTAATGGCTGAGATTCTCTTTGAAATCCCCATCGTGGATAGATCGTCTGCTTCTCCTGGTACTGGAAGGAAGAGCAGCTGGAGTAGAAGTGCGGCGCCTTCTTGCCATGATTTCAAAAGGCAGCGAGTGATAAGTACGAAAAAATTCAAGCAGTGACTAAAGGAAATCTGAATCAATGTAGATTAAAAGAAATAAATCGTTGTGTAAAGAAAAGACAGCGTTGGCATGATGAAAAGCATTGTCATGATGCATTTTTTAAATGAGTTGACAATTCAGGGATCACGGCTTGTCCCAAGACCCACACTTCCAATTCCTTGGATCAATCGGAACTCAGAACTAAAAATGCCAGGTGACCGGCTTGTGCCAGGGTTGTTAATTGGCTTCCTTTGACAAAAATTGTTATTGCAACAGGGTAAAAAGCATCTGCATTTCACTAATCATTCAGACTAGCTTCTGCAGGGTACAGATATCGAAGTACCAATTACATTATAGCCATACAGGGCATCCTATTGCTATCTCTTTGCCTTTCCAAAAAACAAACATCTCAATGATTAATTCCAACATCGTGAACTTTCAATACAGCCCTTCATGTATGAATATGAATAATGTGATAATAAAATAAACAAAACACCAGAAGAGACCCAAAACCTCATCAAAAAACTCCAAATTATCACCCATTCTTCCACCTTCCAAACAGCCAGAATAATGCCCACCCTCAACACAAATCCTTGAACAACCGTCCAGTGAGTGCATTCCATCCTCACAATGACTGATTTGCAGCTCGGTGGCTGCTTGTATGCTTCCTGTTGGCCAAAGAGTCTGCAGCTGGAGGATTTGCCAAGTGATTGTACTTGCATAGCCAAGCCACATCCTCATCAGCAACAAGGAGTTGCTTCTAGTAGGCAAGGAGTCCGAGGGCACAGTTTCGGATAACTTCAATGTATCGCTGCTGTCAGATCAATTTCTTTGGAAGCTTCTGTTGAAACATTTGGAAGCCTGTTTTCGTCATTGGGAAGCTTCTTGGATTTGGGCGCCGCATCGCACTAAAATCATCTGATTCCTCCACTATATCCTCAAATATATCTTCGGCTGGAGGTGGGAGAATTTCATCCAGATGACAGTGCTTCCAGCCGCCACCACACATGGGCGTCTGGGCACCAGATGTGGCATTGGCTTGTTGGCTATGATCAAATGACGCAAAAAAGCTTTTGGTTGCTTAATTTCATCGCCACCTTTACCTATCCGGCAGCAGTACTGTTATTGAAGATTGCGTTAAGATTCCGGGCATATGGACCACCATATCCATTTGGCTCCTCCCGGCAGACTCATACATCTCAGATTTTCCGGCTGAGGTCTGCTAGACCGGCGATTGCAGCATTCACCATTGACAAAACAGTACTATCGATGATTGATGTAATTATCGAAAGTCTTGATTCATCATGCCCAGGCCAGTGCCATCAGGATAGGTGAGTACTGTGTTCACTAACCCTCTTCCCAGCAATGTCGGGATCCATATAGGGGATGGTAAAACCAAATCGCTCCAGACGGAAGGTTGTCGAGGTGTCGTGACCCACCTTAATCAGTGATGACCAGTGACCTCAGGGTTTGTGCTCATTGTGTTTTAAATCTACATATCATCAGGAAGAGAAAATGAAGCATCAGGGCAATACAATACATACCAACGCACACGACATTCCTGTTCTCAGTTGGAGTATCGTCGAGCATATTCTTCTTTTGGTGGAGGCCAACCTCCACATAGACATCCCACGCTGCCTTGAGTTTTTCACAAATGAGGCTAGCCTTGTCTACCACGTATTGTTTCCAAAGCGGCCATTTAGACTCAAAATCACGCTTCCAAATAATGCAATGATTGATTAGGAAATCCCATACCCTGGGGGCCAATGCCTTGCTTGTTGATAATGCTTGTGGACTTGGCAATCTCCCAGACGCGCTACCTCATGTGATTATCTTTACATTTTGTTGTCAAGCCACCGTTATCCTGCAAAACCTCCATGGTTTCTGCTGCCTATTCGCTGACTCCAACACCTGCATTCTTGGCGCTGACCTGGACTTGGACAGTCGGCATTGGTACTGTATTAGCATCTGCAATGACTTATTATGGCAAGCAGAAGGCATCACACTCCACTTTAGGTTCTCAATGGTGGTCAATAATTGGGTGGTGGATATCATATACTTGTTGCTCTATACACGCATCGGGAGTGTTGAATATATCATCAAGGGTGACGGGAAGCGGTAGCAAAAGTGAGGAGTGTGAGTCCAAGGTTCTAGGAATTGTAAGCAAGGTTGGCAGGCAAAGCGAATATATATATGGGCTTCGAGGGATCTCTTTATCCAGGGAAGTCATGTTAGCTGCAATTCAACTAGGAAGGAATTTGCTTGAAGTCATCTAAGAGTCCTGATTCGTCGGCTGAATGCTTAAGTTCATCACAACGCGAACTAAAAGCATGCTCTGAAGTCTTATCTCGCTCGTTTGTCCTTGTTAAAATTTTGTACCCCACAATGACGTTGCTGGGTTGGTATCCAAGCAGAATGCATGGTTCATGTAATGTACAAATTTAACAATGCGTAACAAGTATAAATCAGGCAATGGGCAGAGGAGAGATTTGTGAGGGTGCAAAGCAATTGCCATAACAAACTGAATGCAGATGCAGTATGCTTTTCGTGATGAAAGGTATGGTGATATTGAAAGAGCGATGAAATACTTTCCAAACGTGTGAAGGAGGATGTGAGAAATCCTACGAGAGTGGTTGGACCCCTGTTTGGAAAATGTAAATCGAGCTGTGATGCTTTCAGAGAGCCAGCTGGCTTGCAATTGTATGAGTAGGTGAGAATCCTTTGAGATGCTTCTTAACTTTGTTTCAACAATTCATTTTGTTAACGAAATATGGATCTGCGACTGCAGTGGCTTTACTGCTCGAAGACACACTCCTACATCGACTCCTTCATCACTTACCTCACTCGCGACGACGAAGAAGGGATAGTACACATATCAGCCAAACAACTGCCAGATGATAGTTTTGCAATCGACTATGACAGTATTCTACATGCACTCTTTCATGAAGTGCATTGCAACCCATTTCTTTGCCCTTCTGATGATGATTTCGGCGATAGGGATTCTGACAGCAAGAAAGGGTGTCTCGATCCAGAGCCACCTCCATTTCGGACACGTATTTATGGTACTCCGCACTTGGACACCTGTCCAACCGGGCAGCCGATTAGTAACGACTATTTTGATATCTTCACCGAGGAAATTGATCCATGGTCACCATTCTGTTGCCAGGAAGAGTATCAATTAGCGTACTGGTGCATCAAGCACAACTTGAGCAGAGCTGCTAGTGACGAGCTTTTCAGAAACCCGACAATGGCAACCTTCACTAACTTCACCACATCCCACACATTATTCAAAGTGTTGAACGAAATGTTCTATGCAATGCGCATTGACTGTTGGGACTCCGGCCAAGGGTGTTACAATCATTTGGCCGATCCAAATGACGTTTGCGATGATATTTTTCCAAGCTTCGTTTTCCACAATCTTGTTGATTGCATTGAGTTCCACATACAACAGCGCTCATTCCTGGAACATATGTCGTATTCTCCAGCAAAAGAATTCAATGATGCTGAGGAATGTATCTACTCAGAGGTGAAGTCAAGGGACAGGTTGTGGAATGAACAGGTATGTTAGTTGAAGTTAGTCATAGCTACAACAATTTTGACAACTTCAATTGCTACAGCGGCCGCGTGCCGCTATGATTGTCCCATTCTGCAGCAGTTCAGACCTGACACATTTTACAAACTTTTCAGTGGACAAGACAGAATGGGTAGTATATTTCTGTCTCGGAAACATCAACTCGACGATTTGATCAATGCCTTTGAATCTTGGAAGCAGTCTGGTTACCCTCATTCCTGTTCCTCCGAAATATCACTTTAAAGGACATGGAAAAACTACTGCCCTGAAGGAACAACAAATCCACAATCGAGAGGTGTTAAGGAAGGTCTTCAACGTTATTTTCCGTCCTCTTGACGTGCTTTTCAACACTGGAAAGTGCAAGCATTATGCAGATGGTGGGATGCGGTAATGTTATCCTGTTATCTGTGCATGGACAGAAGACGACTTCGAAAACTTTCACTTGCACTCAATCAAGCAGCCCCATTGTCCTGTGTGTGATGCACCCAAATTGTCATTTGGAGAAGGGAATTCATCGTCTTGGCAATTGACAGACATCCAGCTATACTACCAAAGATAATACTCATGTCTCAGGGAGATGAGATGGAGAGACGGAAAGCAAGACAATAGCTGGAAGATTCAGAGGTTAGGACCTCAGAAGAAGTCTTCTGGAATATGAAATGCATCTCTCCGATAACCTTGATCATACCCAATATTCTTCATGCCGTTTATCTCAGTAAGGTTAAGTATTTGATGGACTGGGTAACATCATTCCTTGAACAACTTTGCAGGATTGACAAATTCAACCAGCTCTGTGCGATGATGCCGTCATATCTTGGCTTCGCTCAATTCAACATGCCATGTAGCCAGGCAATGCAATGGAGTGGTAACATGATGAAAGCGCTCAGGTGTGTGATTGTTCCAATTTTCATTGCATCTGTTTTACAACCTTCGGCAAGCCAAAGAATTCCCTTTACTGAAGCCCTGTTGTGTGTCAAGACATTTGTGTATTTTCACCTGATGACACAGTCCCGGTACAATACTTAGGCCACGATCGAGCACTTGGAGAATTCTCTGGAGGAGTTGTGTTGTCACAAGGATGCTTTCAGTCGATTCCGCGCCAGTCAATCTCCAAAGAAGCTCTCAAAAGCCTTGAAACAGCAGCTTACTTTGGACATATAGGAGGAGCGGGAGAGTGACCCCGCTTTGAACAATTGTTTGCAGATGCAATGCATTGTCGCATTGATCACAATAAAATGCAGACCGAGTCAGAAATTACGCAACATGTTGTCGACGAATTGGATTTGAAGTTGGTCATGATGCATCTCCTGAACCACTTCTCTGACCATATCCGCCAGCATGGTAACATCTCAAATCTAAGCTCTACACTCCCAGAAAAAGTAATGATGGATCTTAAACAAGTGAACTGACAATTGAATCGTCACCTGGCCGCATTCCAGATATTGCGAACGAAAGCCTCCAAGGTGGTGTTTTGGTATTGAGAGCTCAATGTAAATGCTGCAAAACAACGTCACAACGATCATATGCCTCTAACAAAATCACCTATCAAACGAACAATGAGAAACCCGCAACCAGAAGTCAAAACCCTTGATCACTTGCCCAAGTGGTATGCAATGCCAAAAGGGGAGCTACAGAATCACATTGCTTGGTGTTTCAAGAGATTTGCCGACTTCACAGGACTTCACAGACTCCGTCGATCACGTTCAGCATTTCAGTCATATTAATGATGCAAAATACATTTGGGACAATGCGGGAGCAATTATGGTACTGTCTGTTCAAGGCGACAAGCAAGCAGTTCATACGGTTCGTTGTCCTGAGTCCCCAACGTGGAGGAAGCAGAAGCCACTAAGAAAGGATACAATACATCTCGGGATTGGGGCAAGTCTGGATAGCCTCTTCAAGTTGGCTGTGGGATGCATTTATGAATGGTTGAATTGTCATTTCGTTGTCGAGAATGCTGAATCCAGCATTAACGGGCTTCTTGCCTTGGTTCAGACATTTGCAACAGAGCCAATACATCATACAGCTGGTATGGTTATTGCTGAGGAGAGGCATCAACCTCCGATGGAACCCTTGCATGATGGATGCTGCTGTCAGGAGCCTCTTGTCTGGGTTGCAACCACTTATATCGTCTCCATAAGCCCAATCCAAGCAGCTGTACACCATCTTGCGATGACGCCGCAGCCAAACAGCTCGCAGTGGTACTTGAGTAACACGATTGACTTGAACCATTTCAATTTGTTTTACATGTAGATTATTCGACTCCATGATTCAAGTAATCATTGCAGCAATACATAGACATCTGATAAGTGTTTACTCTGAGTGTTTTGAACTTTGTAATGGGAGTTGTACAAGCCTGTGTATAATCAATGTCTCAAGGGATTAAATAGTTAATAATATTCTTGAAATAAATGGAACAGTTCAAAAAACCATAAAAACAATTAAAATCTAGAGGACCAACATGAAAGAAATTAGTGCAATGAATTAGCTTAAATGACTAAATACATTTTTGAAAGGTCATGACAACCCAATCACATTATTGAACTCTTCGAAGCATGGTGGAAGATTAAGAATATGTCTCTTGCATTATTTGTGGAGAATGTGGAGAAAGATTGGTGTTTGTGGGGTCTATTTTCAGATACCAATTTCGCATTTTGCTCATATGGAGAAGCCTTGTATTTCTCATCAGTTCTCATGTTGATGTGGATGGGGTTGAATAGAATTAACATCCCAACTAGGGGCATCCTCTGGAAGATATCAAAGTTACCAAACTGCCAGATCATATAGTCAAATATGACATCTCACTTTTTGTTTGTTTAGTAGCTGGAATGTAGGCTACATATAGCCTGTCCATGACATTTAAAAATATTATTAACATTTTATCTGATATTAATTTATTTGTTATTGAGTTAGAGATGCAGTCTAGGACCAACCCATACATGGCTCACATAGATTGAATAACCTACATTCAGTTGGCATTCATAACAATTGAAATCAATGAATATTGTCTTTTCAGGCCTCTGATTTTCACCCATATTCAATTGTCCCTCAGACAATTGCATACTCCAAGTCATGGTGGTACTATTACTGGCACTTATCAGAAGAGGTTCCCACTCCTAAGGACATCACCTTATGGATCCTGGGTGCTGTCACATCATGATGGTTGTTGCACATGTATGTTTGTGCAAGCCCAAGTTACTATAAATGTTGTCCCACCAAATAAAATATAGCAGGAGACCATTATTACCAAGATCACTGCAGATGTGTTGCAATTTTGACATTGTGGCTGTGGTGAAATTGATTGATGATCCTATGTGAATCCACTTGCGCATGTATACAACATCACAGATTTGTCCGCAGAAACTCAAGTGTTCTCCCTTGAAATCTCACTTGACAGGCTTCCATGATAATGGTATGAATTGGTATTATGTTTTGGTTGTCAGGTTAATTTCAATGTATTCACACATCAATCTATTATGTACCATTACTGCTGCACAGGGAGTACCCCAAATTAATCTCCAAAGATGTACGAAAATATCCTGTTAGTCATAGCATTGTACCTTTAACGTGCCATGGCAGGTTGGTATTGTCAGTAACATGCTGTAGTTCCATGTCAATGACTATAATACATTTTGATTATGGGAATACAGAAGCTTCTCCTAAGATTGCTGGAACATCAAGTGCAAAATCTCAATCATAGACATTGCACCCTTTCAAAACGATGGTGATAATTCTTCCAATATCACACACACTGCTTGTGTCAGAATATTGCATCAAGTGTGATATTCTGGTGAAGGGTGACTTGTATTGGACTGAAACAGAATAATTGAACCGGTTGTTTTAGTCCTAACTACATAATATTGGGATATTTTAAAATGAAGTATTTGAACTTCCAATTCAGTCAGTATACTAAACATAATCTGGGAGCATCTTGTTCAGGTTAAGGGTATCAGTGGAAAGATTCTTTTACTATAGTTGGATGATTACCTATAGCAGAATCATTTGAGATTTCACTGTGGGGGCCTTTGATTATTGAGATACCCAATTCTCCAATATTTTCAGAAATTGATTTATCAAATTGGTGTGGGTCGATGATATTAACACCCCTGATTGTCAGATATTGACTCTGCCACTAGAGTGTCACTCATGGTGCCCATTGATGAACACAATATACTAATGCTAATGAATATAAATAATATCAATGGCAGTATAGACAACATGCCAATAGCCTTGCTGCAGTTTGAGAACAGAATGGTCCACCGTGGTTTGTTCTTTATACCTCGAATCATCATAATTGCGTGCAACCACCCACTGTTGATTATCCCGGTACAACACAAGTTAACAAAACTAATACCAAGCCATTTGCTGCCATCAGGCAACAGTAATGCATGTGTGGGTTCCAGAATGAAAGCGCTTGATCAACAGCTGATCTAAACTTTTCAACATCCAATGACATATTAATCAATGCAGAATGTTTGGAAAAGATCTGCCAGCATTGCCCAAGTTGCACCAACATTCATTGGGAAAAATGACCATACTTGATGTCTAACTCTTAGAGAAGCTGTTGTAGGGGCAGTTATCCATAGCAGATTTGATGTGTGGCACTATAAGATTCTATGGACCTGCATGTTGACTAGACAACTATAATACACATGCAAGTATGTGCGGTCGATACTATATATCATGCTGCATTCGACAAACCTGTAACCAAACTGCCAAATGAACTTCAATACAGGCTCTCAAATATGCTCTGAAGTACAATTCAGATTGGACTCAATTGTACACTCCCAGCCTGCTTGAATGATGCTTCCAACACGCTCTCAAGTACACTCCATGTTCATTCCCAAGTACTCCTGCAGGTACATTCTCAACTACACTCCCAGCCAAGCTCTCCGGGAGACTTCCAATTGCACTGGTTTGTAAACTCCCAGCCTACTCGGCTCTACTCTCCCAAGTACACTCCCAAGAGAAATAACTCTTCCATTCTCACTAGACTATACATTCCCATGTACACTCCTGCATGCTCGATCCCGAGACTTGCTGAGTTGGAAACGCCATGCACCACTAGACGTGAGGCAGGTAGCAACTGGTTGGCAGTGTTTGGCAAGCAGCATGTGGCATATGGAGTGTGGCAGATAGAAGACAGCATAGAGTGGCAAAAATCATGACATCAGTCAATATCGTGGTCTTTACTGTATGATCACAGTGCCTACCCAGAGGAAATCTCACGCTTTCTCATTGTCATGGTGTTGACAATTGTAGTTTCAGATTCAGTTGAAAAGGTATATAATTCGAACTTGGAGAGAGAAGATCTCTAACTCAGAATTTCCAACTAATTCTGCTGCCCACTTTTCATCAATTGAGTGTGCAGGAGTGCACATTTAGTCTGGGGCTGACATAGATGATGGCGATGGCAATAATAATGGCAATGAAAATGGGATTGGCGATACTGATGGTGTTGGCGATTGTGTTGATATTACCAGAAGTACTTACACAAGTTGGTTGGCTACATCAATGTCAGTATCAAAGCTTCCACAGACTTAGAGCCTTCTACTAGCCAAAGCTTCCACAGACCTAGATACTTCCATTAGCCAAAGCTTCCACAAAATCAGAGTTTTCCATCGGCCAAAAGATTCCAGTGGAATACTGTACTTCTCACTGATGTGCTCCTACATGCTCAATCCAAACACTAATTGAGTTGCAGATGCCAGCTACCGGGAGACGTCAGGCAGGTATTATGGGGAGAGCAGTGTGTGCTGGGTGGCATGTGGTATGTCACAGGTGGCGGGTATCTGGTGGTGGGCTTTCAAGCAAGCTCTCAAGCAAGGTTTCTAGTGGGCTCTTCATGATAGTTTACAGTTCCAGTATCGCAGGGAACACTGTACGCAGCGAAGACTTGGTAGGTCCATCTCCAGCCGCCAGCCATATATAGATCCATATGCCTATGTGCAAATCTCTATGAATCAACTGTAGATGACTATTACTTGGGCATCATGCAGGGGTCCACAGGAAGATTGCTATGTGCGGAGGGTATGCACATTGCACAGTGCAGGGTCAATTTGCTCTTTTGCCAATGTTGAAAAAACATGTCATTGTATGGGGTTTCAACTGAAGAATAATATTGTGACATAGTTGATTGTAATATAAATACATTATTACTAAGTACTTGTCACCCAGTGCATAACACCAATTAGTAATTTCACAGTATATTCCAGTCCAGTGACCTTGAGTGGGGTTACACTTAAGTAACATGTCGATTAATCAGCATGTGCCCATGGACTGCTGCCAAATCCAAATATAAAGATGCCATTATGTTCCTATAGCCAAGATATTCAATTAAGAAACAACACCACTGAGTATTATTGGCCACCACAGCAACCACACCTGAGCTACCAGGATAGCATACAGTTATGTAACAATTACCTGGAATTATGCACGCAATGGACGTCTCTCTATATCCAAATTGAAGGGATCTGAGAGCCTACTTTCCCACACAGTTGGAATAAAACCTAGCACAGACCAGAGTTCACAATGGGTCCAAATTCCCAGTTTGGCTCGGTGTTTGGTTGTGACCTGGAACCGGCACATTGCATCAGGTTTTACCACACCAAAACCTGGTCCATGGCAGATGTGCCGGTTTTAGCAACAGAAAGGCACCATCTAAACCTTGCAGATTTGGCTCCAATTAAATATCTGAGTTCTGATCACATTATGACATGATCAATATGTAGATTGTGTAGTGTTAGACGCACATTCTCCTTCTGCTTTCAGATTTGCAATATAACCAATATTTGTGGAGTTGCTATTGAAACTGGTGAATATCACGTCAAATTTAGAGTTATTTTACAGCGATGCAACAAATATTGATCTGATCACAAATCTGACAGCCGGAGGTGAAAGAGCGGCTAATACCGCACAATCAATGTAGTGGCCATGTCCTGCTACAATCGGAACTCAGGTACATAATTGCTGCTACATTTACACGAACCGTACAATGGAACAGCAGTCGCGTTTCAATCCAGCGAACAACCCGGGGATTGATGTTGGGTCCACGTTAAGACCGGGGACTTCGCACCCAGTCTGGGTGGTTGGTAGTTCCTGACCCGGACCAGGGCCTCTGGTTTGGTTCCAACCTTCACCACAGCTGGGAAACCCACAACCATTGGAAACACTAATGCAGACCAGTCTACAAAGACTCCAGCAGTGTACGTAAAGTGTCAAAGAGATACATGTCACTAACTAAAGTTCAGAGTCCTGGAATAACGCTAGCCATTATGATGAGCTATTGTGCATCACGACATCATCCATCTGTATACGTAGAGTATCATTTGGCTGCAGATGACACATCTGGTGCAGTAGCTAGTAAATCAAATTTGGGTTGAGACATTGATATAATTACAATATAGCACAGTCAGGTTATGTGGCAATAGATAATCTGATAACTGAATCACCTAAAGATAATATAGTGAGGTTCAAGTGATGATCTGTCAATGTTAATTGTTTGATATTTTGCAACAGGATGACTCCAGTATTTGGTGTGAAGAATTCTCACCACTTATGTCAATATACATCAAAATGATACAGTAAAAGCAGCAAAATCAATGCGGGATTGTCAGAACATGGGCAATACTTCAGTAATAAGGCAATGGATAAGGTTGATGTTATAGGGGGAGTACTTGGATAGACTTCATCCCCAGTATTCAATAACAAAGAGGTGACATTATTCTGGCAATGTAAAGAACTCTAGTATAGCAGCAATCCACAGTCAAACATTAACGGCAAAGAACTTCTTAAACTATTGTTAAGCATTCTATCCACTATTGATTTCCAAACACCTACTCTACAGACATCAACTAAGCCACTCAAAAAACATGCATCTTCATTGAGCACCTGACACTACATATAGCTGTTGTACGATAATATATCCGAATTTGCTTATGGTATTATATGCTGCCCAAGTTTTGAAGCTTATACGTATGTTAGGATAAACTGGGAAAGTATGCTTATACACATAAAAATATACTACACTCCATCATCATAGTCATTGTATATGACATTATGTACGATCTCATAATGGGGATGTTCATATGTGAAGAGTTCAGAGATATAGTCAACTTGATTTGGTAGACATTAGATGCTTATAATTACTAGTGTGCTGTTGTCAAGGTTGAACAGAAGATTTCTGTTGGAAATAATTCTGAAACATTTTATGGCAGTACATAATCCCAACAATAAATGTGATATTTGTTAAGACTAAGTATTGCAGCCGATTCTGTCATGTTGCTCATTGTCCAACATTGTTGACAACTCTCAACCTCTCCAAATCATTTTAAAACGTAAAATTATACTGAACATCAAAGTCACCAAGATGACTAGTATTAGCAATGGTTCCGGACCGCAGCATTGGGTCTGGGTTCTGGTCAGAACCAAATCGTCGCCAAATATGCTGTCTGGGTTGTCAAATAACAGGAATGGTCAATTTGAGTATGGTTTGATGGACAGCTCCCAACCTGTCAGAATGGATTGGGTTGTCAGCCAGTTGTCCAGCGGGTCCGCCTGTACATTAATATGATGGTCTTGCTTTTGCTGTTTGATATCTGTATTTGATCAACATAGCTCAACTAACATCCAATAATAGCTTTTTAAACACTTCACAGGTTGCGATATTGGCTAATTTGGAATCAATGTTTTTCTTTTTGTGTGTTATGTTAAGAAGTACTAAGGCGGTGAGAAGTACTGTTATGAGCTTATACATCGGGGCGACACCTTGATTACCCAATGTACAAGACAAAACATGATTGACCTGTAGTTGACTTTATTTTCAGAATGGGGCAATAACCATGTCACTTTCTGTGTCGCCTATGAAGGTAGTCATTACACCCATTACGCCAAGCCACAACTGGATCACATTGTAATTACTTGAATTAGAAGACTGAAAATCATTGATGCTCGGTTGACGCTCATTCTGATGATGGGGTAACGAACAGCTCAGGCATTGTTATGCTTGAAAATGCTGCCAATACATTGTATATGAAGTAATAGCACAAATCAACACTTAGATAACCCACAATGCAAAGGCAAAAATGGATGATGCTCAGTTGACAATCATTTTCAGAATAGGGCAGTGACCGTGTCGCTTGGTGTTTTATCTGTACAGGTTGCCAATCTAACAGTTATGCAAAATAGTAATTGAATCACTTTTCAATAAGCATACTTATAAGACGAAAAATTGTTGACGCTCTGTTGATGCTCATTGTCAGAATGGGGCAGTGACCGTGTCTCTTGGTGTTTTGCCTATAAAGGCTGCCAATATAACAGTTATGCTAGAAAGTGATTAAATCACTTCACATTTACCATACTTACATGACCGAGAATCGTTGATGCTCTATTGACACTCATTTTCGAGATGATGTAGGGAGTGTGTCTCCATATTGTTTGCCTACAAATGTGGCCACTACTGCGATTCTGTATAACCCCAACCAAATCAATTTTCAATTACCAGACTTACATGACCTAAAGTTGTTGGCGCTATATTGACGTTCATTTTCCCACGGGCGTTTGTGCAATACACAATCAATTGATTTTGAATAGTCTATCATTCACATTGTTTTGGCAGCCTTTCTAGCGTTTTCATCGACATTGTTCTTGATCATTACTTTGTGCTTTAATGATACCTATAAATACATCCTTTGAAATATACTTTACAGTGTCCACTAATGGTAGATAATAATATACTACAAAATCCCATTCCTTTCGATCAATGGTCGTCACCACCTGCAGTTTCGCTCAATATGTTGCTCCGGGCTCTAAAATGGATGTTAGCTGTATTACAACACAGCAGATAGTGTACTAACCAGTGGATGATCCTTCATCGGTCAGCTTATCTGGATTGAAATCTGTATCGCGCTGGCTATCCTGGGCATATGAATCAAAAGTAAATAATTCAGCACAGTGAAGTGAGGTATGCAAATACGCATATCCGGCTGGCAGATTGACAATTTGGGAACGTTGAGCGCTACCATTGTTCTCTGATGGCACGGGTGGCATTCTGGGCATAGGTTGCATTTCAGGCAGAGGTGGCTTCGGCTCTGGTGTCGTCTGTCTGCGTCACTCTGGTGGAGGTGCACCTGTTCCTTTGCCTCTCCAGCGTGCCTATTGATTGTTTGCGCTGTCATTTGGCAAGGAAGGCATCCGTACATTCGACATTGACGAACCATCACCGAATGTCTTTGTATCGCAGAATTCTAAATTTTTGGGCACGCCAGCTCAACACACCGCTGCTTGTCCTCTCCGACTTCAGCACAACGTTTCTTGATCAGATAATGCGTTTCCTCTATTACGGCGTATGGAAACCTGCCATTGGCCATCCTGGCCCAATTCAACAGTGGGTGCATGTCAGACTGTTCCAGCTGTACACGATCTCCTGGGTTTGCCATAGTAGCAGACTTGTTGAAAGCCAACAAGACATTGCTTGCTGCTTGTAACAATGAGATTCGGCTAGTACCTTAACCATATATGCTTCCATAGCCTCCTGTAAGGTCATTAAGGTCTCGTTCGTCCACTACAAGAGATGCTTATCCAAAAATTCGTCTGTGAAAATCCCTGAGCTGACCACATCATCTTGTTCAATTTCGTAGACTGTGCTGACAAATGATTTCATCAACCATGGAGTTTTCCCATTACTGGTGGCGATTAATTGGTCATGTAGCTCACTATGTACACCCGCTGTATGTTATAAGGTTATTTGAGGGCGGTTCACCCCAGTATGGATATACTCACATTCAATTACATGTTGCTTCTCATTCCTGCTGCTCCCAGTCTTACGGAAGATTTTTATATTTGCATCCTCAGTCATATGGCTGGAGGCAGCATGTGCAGCATCATGGCGGACTAACTGTTGTCAGCATTGTTGCTGTGTGCCAATCTGTGACATAGCGGACAAAATGCATGTCGTTCAGCTCGATTCTGATACGGTCACCCGTCGCTGAGGTGTTTGTGTATCCATGATTTGGTGGTGTGGAATAGAAGAGAAAGATGATAATGAAAGAAGTCGGAAGTCCTGAGAACTATATAGTTAGATTTATGTCAGAATGGCATAAGTAGCGGCCAAGCTGTAAGTGATACTCAAGTTGCATCCTGCTGCGTATGGCTGCAAGTTGCAGGGTTTCGCACTGGCCCCTGACTCACAATAAGTTGGTCCAATGTTGTTAGAATGATTCCAGGGATAAGTTGCGGTGTACGGAAGCCAAATTCGCATGGTTGTTAGATATTCATAGGACATTCTACAAGGGAAATGACTTCTGCTGATTTTTGTCTCAACAAATCCCCGGGATAATACATGAAACTGACACTAACAATCAAGGCATGTGGTAAGGTTAGCCTAACTATTCCTGCTTTATTGACAGTCACAAGCCAGATTTGGCTGTGTTCAAATTGATTTAACATATCAACCTTGACACAGAAGGGGCAGCTTACCTCCATATTGTCCATATCTTGCAACATCCAACATCTCACCCAACAACAAAGTCAACACAAACTACAATGGTCAATGCATTGAAAAAGGACTTTTCGCCACTTCCACCTTGCAAATACGGCAAATTGACAAAGGGTTCCACATGACAACATCATCAACTGAATGAGGGCAGGAGCGGCTTCGGTGCAGAAAGATTCCGAGCCCTTGGTGCTTTGTACATCTTGCGATCCAAAAAGAAGCTTGCAGCAGAGAAATGACAAGAAACCCACTTCTTAAGCAATGAAGAGTAAGTGAAATGGATTGAGGATTATGTTTGAGAGAGAAACCACTGGGTCCAGACAGCGAGGCGAAAATGCAGAGGACGGGATTATGCAGGAGCACGAAAGATATGGAGACGGCTGAAATCGGGGATTGACAACGACACAGCCCAAAAAAACATTTGATTAGGTGATGATTGCAATTGAAGACAGTCTGAGCAATATTGCAAGTTCCGATGATGGGAGGATGGGTAAGATGAGATTGATACAGAGGTAGAGCAGGGCAAGCTGAGCGAAGATGACACACCGGGCTGCATGATTGGCACAATATCCAATACGGTCCTTCAGCGCATTGAGAGGTTTCTTGTGAAGCAGATGATGCTTGACAAATTGACGCAACTGGGATGGGGGGACGGAGTCAATGACTTCCGTGAAAGGGATACCAAGTATGGCACATCTGAATTGAGAGTTCTGGCTGTTGATATACCGCAAACAGTTCAAGATGTATCGGCACCAGCTACTATAACATTTGGAGAGCTTATGGAGTGTCTTGATAATGTCCCCGGAATATCGCAAATAATGCAAGGGACTTCTCGACCAGATTGTAGTCATCTGAGGGTAGAATCTGGGAAGCCCCAGTCGGACACAGGCATACCTGGTCTTGCGCCTGCCGTGGAGCTAGATACATCACATATCGTGCTAGCAAAGCCTGTTGAGTCTGTAAGCTTTTACCCCTGCATATGGACTCCTCTGCTGATCACCATATCGATAATGGATTCGGCTCAAGACATAGTGACAGCTCCTGCGTTCGTGGAGGAAAAGTTAGGTAAAATGTCATTTTTGACATCATATCTCGGTGAAAAGTAATTTGTGTACCAATTTTGCTATATGTCAGCTTTTGCTTAATTTTAGTGACTAAATTGTGAGACATGATAATTCGTCTATGCATATGCAAGGGTCAATTGCACCATGTGGAAGTGCTACAATCCTAATCAGGTTACAAGATGGCCAATCAGCTCGATTTTTGTTTAACGATTAGTATTAAGTGAGAAAGCAAAAGCAACATTAGTAACAAAATATACTAATACAATTTGAGTGAGTAATGTCATACCAGTCATGGAAGGAGTGTTTAGTGCTCAATACGAATCTCTATGCATGATCACTGTGATGCGGTATTTATCCACTGATCCAACTGCTTTACTCTCTATATAGACCTGGTGCACACAGTTCACAGAGTTGAAAATGCTTATGGTGCATCATGGGAATCGAAGAGAAGGAGCTGGAAGAGGAAAGGTGAGGAAGTCGAGCTATATTAATCAGAAATTAGTGAAGTGTTCTACATGTCATCAATTGCCGACCAAAAGCGCATGAATGCGATAGGGCCACGTCACATTTCACTCCTGTACTGTGCATCGAGATTGATCAGAAATCAAGAGGCTACAACGCTTCTGGATATAAACCACAATAATTAGAAACACAATACTGGATGTCAATAACCAGTATACGATTTGTGGCATACAATGATTGAGTGTTGGAAGGCTGTTTGGTGTTTCCGCATTCTAAAAATAAGAGTCAATGGAGTATCAACCATTTTCAGTCTTTCACATTCGACAATCAGAGGGCTGCATTGTCACATCACTTCAAAGTAAATGTGTTGGCCGGCGTTATAGCCCCAAGGGGACATGTCATGGTCATTGCCACATCCTAAAAATGACCATCAACGCAATGTAAACAATTGTTTGTCTTACACATTCGACAATCACAGGGCTGCATTGGCACGTAACTCCAAAATGTATGCCTTGCTCGGTTTTATAGCCAACAAGGCAAATGAGATGCTCGTAGCCCCATGCTAATGATGAGTCTCACCAAATCATCAACGATGTTCAGTTTTACACATTCAACAATCCATGGGCTGTGTAGTCATCTCCTGCCAACATCAATGTATTGGTTGGTGTTAAAGCTAAAAAGGCAATTAACACGCTCATTGCCTCATCCAAAATATGAGTGTCAATATTCTGTCAAGGTTTGTTGGCTTTGCATCTTGGAAAATCCATGGCAATGCAGCGAAATCAACCAATAATCGAACTATCAGCTGCCTTTCTAGGCCAAAACGCATGCAAAAATATTATCACCAGGTCCTAAAAATGAGCATCAATGGAGGGTCAACGATTGTTGGCCTTGCATCTCGGAAAATGCTATGGTTGAGTGGTGATAGTAATCCATAATCATACTACTGGCCTCCTTTCGAGTCAAAGTGCTTGTGACAACATCATTACCATTTCCTAAAAATGAGTGGCTACGGAGCATTAACGATTGTTGACCATCTATCATGGGAAATGCTTCGGCTGTACAGTGACATTAACCCATAATCGAACCATTGGCCATCTTTGAAGGCAAAAAGGATTTTGACAACTTCGCTATCATTTTCTCAACATCAGCGTCAACAGAGCATCAACCATTATTGGCCTTGCATTATGGAAAATGCTAGGGCCGTGCGGAGACATGAACCCATAATGAAATGATCAGCTGCCTTTCTACGCGTAAATGCTTGCAACCACATCGCTACTGTGTCCCAAAAATGAGCATCAATGGAGCATCATCAATGTTTCGCCTGGCATCACGGAAAATACTATGGCTGTCCAGCGACATCAACTCATAATCGAACTATCGGCCATGTTTTAGTCAGATGTGATTCCAACAACACCCCAACTGTGTCTGATATCTATACGTCAAATGAGCATCAATCATTGGGCAACAGAGCATCAATGATTTATGGTCATGGAACTTGCATAATCCAACGGCTGTGCATCGACATATACCCATAATCACCATATTTGCCGCCTTTGGGGGCAAAAATCCCAATATCAATTCCACTACTGCCACATAATGATATGTGTCAGCGGAGCGGCAAAAGGTTGTGTGGGGCTCAGTAAGCTGTACAGAAACAAAATGCCTTGGGTCATTCCTAAATGCCGTGCTGAACGGTGGAACCTATCAGTATCATTCTGTACACAACTTACCAATGACGCATGCAGTGTCTTACCGGTCTTACTATTGTCTTGCATGTAGATCAAGAGTCAATATTTAAGCACTAGAGTTCTGCTCAGTAATAATGTCACCTTGCACAGTTTCTCATCGGGAATGACACAGTTTCCAACATCCTACTGCCATGTCGGATTCGCAATCTCTAAATACCTCATTGCTAGAGGTTATGATATCTTCCAAAAATGAATGAGTCTTTATTCGCAATTTGACCGACCATACTTTTCACATCATATTCGACGCTTGCTGGGCTCCAATGTATGTGGGCTCGAATCATCCTATTGGTTGGAATAATTCTAGACATGCGCCTTCATCGCGCTTCTATTTGCTCTGCATAATTGAGGAGACCGGCAGCCCTGGCATCATATGTATCGTTTGTCATCAAGTTCTTTGCCATGGATCAGAGCATGTGACCAGCTCCATCGGGTAACACTTGCTGGCAAAAGCACACATTGCAAAGGTTAAACTAACTAAACGAGTCAGAAGGTTCTGAATTGACAACTACAACCGTTGACAAAACAGCATTGGCCATATTGAAGAGACAAGGCAGTTGTGGAATTACAATTGTAAGATCGCAACAGAAATTCATATTTGACAGTTTTGTCTTACTTATATTGACATTGTTGACGGACACAACAGTCCAAACTGGCAGCAAAGGACTTCCTAGCTGCCAAATTTCACCAAGATACTTGGAATCACTACCTCATGATAGGATATGTTTCAGCTCACATTAGTTCGAACGGTATCTCAAACTTTCAGCTTCAACGGTAATATACTGCATTGCACAGCGAGCTGGTTCTTCCATCCGCCAGCTCCCTAAGCATCCTTTGCCGGAGGGAATACTCACTGACAGTGGATGCAATTCAGGTGGTCATAATTTACTATATGGATTGAAATTGGGCATTGCAAGAAGTACAACTCACATTTGACAAGGTAGATAACCTGTTCCTTTCCTATATCAAATGCTAATTAAGATTACTAGGTCAACGGTAAACATACTGGAGCAAAGCTAGCCGTATAATCGAAACTGGTTGTGGATCGTTTTGAGCTTACCATCGGCAGTTTGCTAGGAATTACGACAGACAATGCTCCATCAAATTATTAGATGCCTTGGGAACTGCAATCAACCCTTGATGCCTCCGGTTTTCTGTGGTCTGCAATGAGAAACCACATACCATGCATGGCGCACGTCATTCAGCTTGCTTTGGGTACATTCATGAGCAGTCTTGGGGTCGATGGCTGCACCAAGTTGTGGGATGCCCATGAGTGCGATCAGTGATTTGGAGAGAATCAAAGCACAGACATTGGGAAGAGTCAAAGACAGCGAAAAGAGGGCAATGCTAGAATCAACAAGGTGTTGGCTATGCGGCCGGATTTGGCAAAGATACTTGAGAAAGTAAGTATTTCAAGATATTGTGAATAACCTGAAACTGACATTCATATAGCACGAAATGCTTGCTGTATAGATTATGCTTACTCCTGGTTGTCGAAATGAGTGCATTGACAGTCAAAAGCCAAAATCCGAATCGCAGTACTACCTATTATGGATGTTTAACTACGGTGGACTTCAGCACTGGAGTTGCTTGAGGGAGTCTACCAATGATGAGAATTCACCCGTGAGTGGCTTAAAAATCCAATATTCAGCGAATACCGGCGAATCTTCAGAACACAGGATGAATGGACGATCATCAAGTACATCATGGAAGTTGTGAGGCCATTCCAACAATAGACCCTGAGGATGTCAAAAAGGCATACAGTTACTCTGCTTGTCTGTCATCACGGTCTACAATGACAAGTTCGATCACATGGATGGCATTATGTGAGGTTTGGCTAAGAAGAAGACAAAATGGAAGGAAGACTTATACTTAGCTGTGAAGGTTGCACGCCAAAAGCTGTCCAAATATCATGCCAAAGTCACTCCATTGACCAGTCAGCTTTACATTTCGGCGCATATTCTTGATCCTTGTCGAAAGTTGCGATCATGTAGAAAGTGAGAGAAGGCGATAGATATGAATCCTGAGGATGAGACCTCTCATGGTACCATATACCAGGAGGCCTTTCTGAAGTATGTGGGGAACAAACACTGCACCAAACATTGACGAATGTTGGTTATTAAACCCGAAATTGTTCACCATTGCAACACCTTCCCTCTGCAAAGGCATCTGGATTTGGTCAATCATCTTTTAATCAATATGATTTTGCCAGCAATGATAACGAATACTTCACTTCTTAATGTGTGGCAGGAACAATACCCGGACGAAATAATCATGCAGCATGCTTGTTGACTGTCACCAAGCTTTACTTCGATTTTCCGCCTGAATGACCAATGAACTGCGGGCAAGTCAAACCAAATGTTTCTGATTTCCACCCCGACCACATGGAGATTAGCAGTACATGTTGTTACTGGATATCAGCAACTGGTGGCCCCAGAAAGCTGAAACACACTGAAAGTACGCAGATCTCTACAATGTGGCTTGCGACATATTTTCTATTATACCACATGGTGTCGTAGCGGAGTCCAGTTTTTGCCTTAGACAATACGTTATTGGCTGGAGACAGTCTAAAACCACTGGCGGGATGCTTAGGGAAAACGTGATAGTTAGGCAGTATGCTTGAGCCATTACTAGAATATTGGTGGGCGATTGTGCAACATTGGATACCCCAGAAACTGAAGTTGATTTGGAAATTGAAGAAAGTTGCGAAGGAATGAATATTGAAAAGAATGACCAAGGTCCACAACATTTTGGAGATGTGGCAGGGCTGCCAAAACCTGCATGCTACACAGAAGGAATCTCACATTCAAAACAAGCAAATGACAGCCGTAGCATACAGTTCAGATACCAACGGGATCATCAAAGTATTCTGGTCAAACTTTCAACATGATGGTGCGGCTGCATTTTAATTGTCAGAGAGATTACCTTTGCCACCAGCTTTGCCTGCAAAGGACCTCCGTAGAGGACAAACTCAAGTATTACACAGCTGTCGAATCAGAAGAATCGACTGATATCGATCTGAAAGTAATGAGAATAGCGCACCTAAACACAATTCCAACAACAAACATTAGCTTAACTGGAATGGTGATTTTGATGATCCAAATGAAAGCAAAGACAACTGTGAGGCAGACGATGAATCCGACCTAGCGCCATGCACTGGCATCAAGGCTTCTGAAAGCGCAGATCACCATATTGTAAATGCTGCACCGAATGTTCCTGGGTTGATTCGGGCAACACGGAAGTCAATGAAACACGCTGAAACAGGGTTGGTAACCGTCAGTGCAATGAAACAAGGAGGAATAAGGGAAACAAGAAAAAGTAGGACAGATTGAGTCAATATGTTTTCACCAGGTTATATATGTTGTATGATCAAGAATTTCAGTTAGAGATATATTACGGGAGAATACTGAACAGTTGCATCAGGATATCTGTTCATAAAGAAATCTATTATTGGTGAAATGCAATATTCAAACAGATGTATCATTTTTGGTAGAATGAGAGTGGCCCATGCAAGAATATTTCTGGGCTCGGCTTTTCCAACAGGCTGCCTCTCAATCGGACATAAAGGCAATGACTGCGTTCGTATAATTATTTCTTCTCTTATCGATGGCAGCAGATATTCACAATACAACACTTTGAAATGACCATCAATGTAGCATCAATGATTTTCAGTCTTGTGTGCTGGGTAATCAGATCGCCGATAGAACGCAAAAAGTCATAAAGAAAATTCTGGCCGCCTTTATAGACAAACCAGATTATGGTACCCTCCCTGCCCCATCTTGAAAATAAGTGTCACCAGAGTGTCAATGATTATTGGTCATGTATTGTGGCTAATCTAGGTGGCAACTGATTGTAGACAGTCATGAACAAAGTATTGGCCGCCTTTATAGGAAAAGGAGAAAGTGACATGCTCCCTGCCCCATCTTGAAAATGAGCATCAATGGAGCATTAATGATTGTTGGCCTTGCATCGTGGTCAATTGAAGTGCGATGTGGTCGTCATTGTCTATATACGTTGTTTTCACTGGTTTTGTAGGTCATAAAGCTCAAGTACACTGGGTAGTAGCTCAGTAAATGAAATAAATTGTTACTGTGCGGGAGGATGCGGCAGAAATGTCCCGCACATATTTGACTGCAAAGGCTGCCATATTTGTATTTATTCATGCTTGTGATCGAGTGCCACTGATATTACTGAAGAAGCAAGATCAAAAATTGTTGACACTCATTTTCAACATCAGGTTCAGAGCGTCCAGCTTTCTCTATGGTCCAAAAAGGCGGCCAATACTATTGTTCTGACTATGTGCACCCTGTCGCCCTCCAGGTTTCCCAAGATAGATGACCAGCAATTGTTGACGCTCTGTTGACGCTCATTTTCAGGATCTAGTAGGGTGCATGTTACTGTTCGTTTTGATCATGATGGCAGCCAATACATCCCACAGAGTCTGTTATGTAGCAATGTCAATATTTTGCATTCAACAGTAGCATAACTAAATGTGACTATAACTAGTGAGACCCAAACTGCAACACAGGAGATGGGAACCAATGCGTCTAGCCAAACCTGCTATTTCCCGCAGGTTGAGGGGTATGGGTCCGGGATCGGTCCACCAGGATGCAGTGCGTCGGGTTTTTGGATGGGTCTCAAACTGACCCGATCCATTTTTGCGGTCCATACCTGGACCGCTGGCAGGTTACCTGGTCCTGTTGCTAACACTAAAGATGACTAACTATTTCCTCATGAACATAGTTGTATGGGAGCAGCACAGTCTGTATGTACAAACTTACATTGTATTTGCACCCCTGGATACTCTCATAATGTAGTATCTGATAGGCATTGAAAAATTGGTCAGTTTATTTTAGTAATAAAAGCATTGTGACCAGAGAATGGCAATGAGGGAATTGTTTGTGGTAATCTGAATTCGCTATAGACTCATATGTGTATATGGTATTTCTTTTGAATATGAAGCATCACTATGTGGCACTGAGTTGAATTAGCTGCAAATAATGTTTGATAGTAGTGAACCAAAATTCATAATAGTTTAAGGTGTTCTTAACTACTGCTGTGTGACTGTGGATTGCTGTGAGAGCATGATTCGTCTCATTGCAGGAGTTATATGAGCTCGGTATAGTCCAACTCTGAGGAAGAGACCTCTCCAAATGTTTCTGCTCTGTAACCATGATTTCCTGATGGCTGATGGTGGAAGTCATTACCTGTTTCCAAAAAAGCGATCCTGATTTAGTTACTAATTCCCTCAAGGTAATCATATCCATGTGTGAGTGAGTTTTGCAGTAATACACTTCTGATTTTGATAATGCTCTGTAAAATATCAACCACACAACAATGAATGCTTACAACTTTAACAAGGGTATCTTGCATTCATTTGTGCAATAGTTGAAACCTCTGCAAATGCCTATTCTAATAGGGCTTATTACAAAAACTAATTGCACATTTAAATTTGGACATTCTCAGCCATTGCATCAAGCATTGAATCTGTGATAAACTGGGACACCACCAAGGTAGTTGATAATATATATGAGCTATCGCAATGTAGAATGCATAGGTTCAATGTTACAGGTTGTATGTTGGTTCTTTCAGTATCTGAATTTGGTCCATTCTTTGGACACTGTATGGTTAGATCTCAATGATTCAACAACCTCAATGTACAGCAAGGAGATTCTTCTCATCAGCTTATTCGCCTAAAGGTTGAATACACTCACATATTCTGTGACATATACTGTGCACATAATGTTGCATATTTGCAATACAACTGTGTGATAATCTGCTAGACAATATATTGTAGATATTGTTGATTATTATACTCACCGCTGATATTTTCTAATTCATACATCACTGTTGTAGTAACATACCTGCATTGCCGAGACAATAAGTCAGCTAGTCAAGGCATTCACATCATTGTTTAGCCTTGGCAATGGTTCCGGATCATTGCTTTTGGCACGTGTCCGGATCTCAACCTAACTGTTATCAAATTTGCAGTATGGCTTGTCAATACACCCAAACCCTCAATTCATGTAACCTTCATTGAAAGTATCCCAAGCAGTTTAAACGTGGCGGGTTCAGAGCTTGTCGCCCAGTGGGTTCGTCTGGAAATTCACATAATGCTCTATTCTTTGCCGTGTAATGATAGTATGTTATCAAAGTCGCATCGTCAGCTGCCAATAACCTCTTTTTGCATAATACACTCTGAACGATTGCGATGATTGTGGAATCCGTGTGTTTCGTTTCATATGTTCTATCATTGTCTAGCAAGGCAGCCAATAGTTCTGCTATTAGCTCATGTATCCGCGCAATGCCTTGGTTACCCTACTTGCCCCACAACAATTGTTGATGTTGAGTTGACTCCCATTTTTATGATGGGGTAATGCATATGTCATGCACTGTTTCTGATAAACAGGCTGCCAGGACATCCTATATGAATTACTGCCATAATATGACCCATATATTAGCCAAGATGCATTATCAAAAATTGTTGATTCTATATTGATACTCATTACCAGGATGGGGCAGGGAGCATGTCGATATTGTTTTTGCCCATATAGGCGGCTGATATCTCATTTATGGATGTTTGCAACCTATTGCCAGTCAAATTACCCAAGATACATGACCAAAAATCGTTGATGCTCTGTTGACACTGATTTGCAGGATGGGGCAGAGAGTGTATTGCTGTTATTGTTGTGGTTCAAGGGAGCCAATACCTCATTTATGGATGGCTGCAACCATTCGCCACTTGGGTTACCCAAGATGCAATGGTAAACATCATTGACACTCGGTTGATACTTGGTTGACACTCATTTTCAAAATGGTGCAGTGACTCTGTTGTTTACTATTTTACATATACAGGCCGCAAATACATTAATTATACACAGCAGCAACCAAATGAGATTTTGATTACCATACTGACAAGACCAATAATCATTGACACTCCGTTGATGCTGATTTTAATGTACTATGCATTCAAAATCTGGTACCATCAATAATTATATTCATAATTGTTTCACAATTTTGGTTGCGTTTCTGCCTGATCGACACTTGGCCCCTTGGCGAAGCCAAGCCCAGTAATCTCCATGCCCTGGTCGCTCTCATTTTATTAATATGTATACATCTTTCCAAATGATTCATTATGCCAGGTATACTTCTATTTGTTAACAAATATTCACTGGTGACTGTTCAATATTCTCCCATAATATGACTTGAAATGAAAGTCTCGGTCAAACTACCTGAAGAACCTGGCAAAAATACATTGATCTATTATGTCCTGGTTTTACTTGATCTCATTATTTCTTCTCGTTTCGATTGTATTGACAGTCATCAACACCTGTTTAGTCCATATCATAGACCTGTGTGTTGGCCGAACCAATCTGGGAACATTTGGGGCGGCTTTCACAATCAGCTGCTCTGAGGTTCCTGAATCTTCCATGCTATTGTCTAACTCTAAGTCGGATTCGGTGTCCTCCTCCCAGTCATCTTCATTGTTGTTTGGATTATGCAAATCCGTAATCCGGGCAAGCCAATTTTCGGAGTCCGAAATGCTTTCAGGTCCACTATCCACATCACTGTGACAGTGTGGCAGTCGATTGGTTTGTTTCGGCGGACATTCAATAATTCAGTGCGTTCTCCAGGGACAGCTTTTGCAGACACAGCTGGTGGCAGAGGTGATCTTTCTTACAACTGAAACACAGCCACACCATCATGTTGAAAGGTTAACCTGGATGCTTTGACAATCTCTTCTGAATCTGAAATGTATCCTAAAGTTGTCATTTACTGATTTGGACCCCGAAATTCTATCTATGAAGCACGTATGATTTGGCTGCCCTGTTACATCTCCAAACCATCGTGGACCTTGGCCATTCTGTGCAATATCTACTGCTCCACCTCTCTTTTTATATCCAAGTCGTTATAAATATTTGTCATATTCAATACAGGGTCATCGCCTGCCAACAGCGCATTATTGACTCGATGAAACTTCCTTACTACCACCTCTTCGCGAAGGGTGTCACCTACTGTTATGGACTTCCTCTAGCCGATTACGTCTTGCCCAAGGAAAACACTCGCCTCCACTCCAACACTATATGCTATAATAGGGAAGCTGTTACATACCACATTGGAGAGATCGGTGTACTTTGAGTGCGTGTCTTCTTGCTGACGCCAGCAGTTGGTGATATTCAGGATCTAAAATGTACTGCTAATCTCCAAAGGGTCAGGACAGTAATCATTATAATTCAGATTAATTTGCTGCCAAATCTGTAGTAATTCAGGTGGTGAATTCACGAGAATCACTGTGGCTAATAGTAAGTACAAGGTGTGATTTCTTCATCTAGGTGTTGTTCCGGGCATATTATTGGACACTAAATAATATTCATCATTACTGGACTAATCATATGGATTGAAGGACGACTGACCAGACATTGAAGTCATTGCGGAGAAGAACAGATTGTTGATGCTAAGCTGTCGGCTGTGATGACATGCAAGCATCCATATTTGGCGCATTATTTGTTCCCGACATACATCAGCAAAATGTATCTTAGTTGCTTTGAGCGTCCAGGATTGCCTGAAAGGATGTGGAGTGCACACTTCGAAGTGTGGAATGCAGGAGAAGATCGGACCCTACGAGGGCATTCCGACTGGCATTTCGAGCAACTGTCATCGCTGATGACTGGTAATGGAGTAACATGGGAGTGATTTTGATGAGTTTGGGAACACATCAGAGTGTAGAAGAAAAGCCTGGGAGCGCTGGCAACAAACCTGGAAGCACCTCAAATCACTGAAAAGCAGTCTCGGAAGAACAACATCTTCTTAGGGAACACTGGTGATACACCTAGAATTCATAGCTACTACTTATCGTTCAACGGTTTTTAAAACTTATGTAATCAGTTTGTATTGTCATCAAGGTATTAATGTATCTATGTATCTACATTAGCAAAATGAAAATCGGTCTGGAAGCCACACGCAAACCTCTCAGACACTGCGGTAGATCTCACCAGTACTGCTGAGTACTTCCAGATGCTCCGAGGCCCACCTGGAGCTTTGCAATGTGCTCTGAGACTCTGCAAGAGCATTCTCAGGTGCTCCTGAAAGCACATGCAGTTATGGAAGTGCCATCAGGATGCGCCATCTAGGATTGTCAAATTTCGGAGCGGCTGAGACCTCTGCGTAGATCTGCAGGAGACTTTGTAAGCACCTCAGACCTCTGCGCAAGCTCTGCGAGAGACTTGGTGCGGTATTCTCACATTGGTGGTTCTTAGCATTCCACAACAACAAGACACTTCATTTATCATATTCGTCTTTGTTACAGTCACAAGATTCGCTACATCATAATATGGCATGTATGATCTGAGTCTCTCTATATATATACATACGGAGTTACAGGGATAGCGGAAATGGACTCAGCAACAAAAAGTGTATATTAGGGAGGCCCCGGGGTACATAGACATCACGGCATTATACGAAATACACAATCTTTCTTTCCCTGCTCTTGGTCTCACACACCCTTGCCAAGCATTCATAGATCCAGGAAATTTGTGTTGATCATTATGGCCGAGTATCCCTTCGCACCCTGTCACCCTCTTCCTATGCTGCTTGAGCCAGAAGGGCTCATTCTCAAGAAATCTCTTCGCATGCTATGCGAGGTGCGGTGGTGTGTTCATTATGTGGCTTCTAGCTCGACAACCTCTCTACAGCATGATCAAGTGAACTTGGAGATACACTCCGAGGCCATGATCATAAGAATTTGGAGGCCATAATCGAGCAAGTGTGGATATACACTCGGAGGCCATAGCAGAGCAAGTTTGGAGGCTGTGATTCAGCGAGTTTGAGGATGCACTTGGAGGCCATGATCGAGCGAGTTTGGAGTTGCACTTGGAGACCATGATCGAGCCAGATAGGAGCAGTCATTGGAGGCGGTCATTCTGGAGGCAGTAGTTAGGGAAGGAGGCGAGATGGGAGCTGAGACTCTATTCATTGGTTAACTCGTAATTGCGGCAATGGAGAGAATTGAGTACAACATAGTCTACGGAGAGATGAGAGACTGGGAGATAGTTGATCTTGGGATGAGACAGTCCCAGTGTATGCAGTACTCAGTGTATGCAGTATTCGGTGTATGCTGTACACGGTGTATACTGTACCCGGTGTTAACTCTTAATCATTACATGGAGCGATAGAAAGGGATGACTTAACTTCGTGAGCTTAGGTGATGGTAGAGTCGAGAACATGATAGAGAGAGATGGGGTAAATCATCATCAAAAACAGGGAATGCAGAGAATTTCACGAGCAGGTCAATGTACCATCCCTGATACGGCACGTACGAGTTGAGCTCCGGTGTGTCATAGCACTGATAGGAGTAGTGTTAGCAACCGGTCTAGATAACCCGCCAGCAGTCCAGATTCAGACCGCTAAAACGATTCTGTTTGGTTCCAAACCCATTCAAAAAACCCGACCCCCTGCATCTTGGAGGCCCAAACCTGGACTCATACCTGTCAAGCTGCAGGTTTTGCCGGATTTTGCTGGACCTGTCGGTTCCAATCTCTGATTCCAGTTATCGGGTATTTCTATTTCTGGTTGCATTTTGATATCGTATTGCTATTCGCAACGAATTGACATTGGTATATCGTTGTCCCTTTCTGATGTCTTGGCCGTCTTTATAATCAAAAACAAGTGAGAAACGCTCCCTTCCCAATCCTGAAAATTTGAGTCAACGGCCAGTCAATGATTTTTGGTCTTGCATCTTGAGTAATCTGAGTGGCAATTGGATGCAGACGTTCATAAATGAGGTATAGGCTGCCATTATAAGCAAAATAGAAAGTGACACACTCCCTGCCCTATTCTGAAAATGAGCGTCAATGAAACGTCAACGATTTTTGGTCATGCATCTTGGGTAATCGAATTGGCGAATAATCGCAGACATCTATATACCGGGAATTGGTAGCCTTTATAGACGGATAACAAGCAATGTTCCCGGGACAGCCTCCTGGACAACCACAATTTAGTTCATTTTCCAAGCTGAACTCAGTGATACTGAGCATTTCAGCCTATAAAACCGGTCACAAATTTGTATATAGCCATTAACGGCCACATCACACTTTGATTAACCATGATGCAAGTCCAACAATCTTTGACACTTCGTTGATGCTCATTTTCATGATCGGGCAGAAAGCGTGTTGCTTTCTTTTTGGCCTACAAAGGCGGCCAATACTTTCAGTATGCAACATAATGGCTAAGTCTCTAATTAATTACCTGACTTAGAAGACCAATAATCATTGACGCTGTGTTGACGCTTAGCTTCAGAATTGGGCAGGGAGCGTATCGATTTATCTATTGCCTATAAAGGCAGCCTGTACGTCATTTATGAATCTCTGCGACCAATTGCCATCCAGAGTAACCATGATGCTAAGCCAAACATTGTTGACCCTCCGTTGATGTTCATTTTGCCACAGGCGTATCCGCAACATGAAACCATTCACTTTGGCATAGTTTATCAATAATGGCCTTGTGGCAGCCGTTCTGTGCTATTCATGTAGGTTCTCCTTTATTACTACATTGTTCGTTAATGATGCATATAAATAAACCCTGTAAAATTTACTTTCAAGTGTCCGCTAATTGTAGATAATGATAATACTCAAAACTCCCATTCCCTTCAGTCAACTCTCGGCTTTGCTGTCAGATTCACTCAAAAGACTGCCGTTGTCATCCACATGGCTGTCAGCTGCATTACCACGCAGCTGATAGTGTACAAACCTGTGAATGCACCATCATGAGTCAGCACATCTGGAATAAAATCTTTATTGCGCATGCGATCCTCGGCAAAAATGGAGCGCTGGGAAGCAGAGTATATACATACACATATGTGGGTGGCACACCTTCTGTTTCGGCTTTCTCATCATCATCAAATGGCACAGGTGGTGTTCCGGCCCGAGGTTGCGCCCATCGTGGAGGAGATGCACCTGTGCCTTTGCGCCTCCTGCGTATCTGTGCATTTTTTGCAGTGCCATTGGGGCAACAAAGGCAGCTATCCGGTTGATTTTCGCGAACCTTTCCCGGGTGTCTTTCGATTTCAGCCTTCACCTTGTTATGCCCGGGAAACTTAACACCCCATGTCTTCTCTTCTCAGACTCTGGCGCAAAGTTTCTTGATCAGTTGTTGCGTTTGCTCTATTGCGGCGCATGAAAACCCTCGATTGGCCATTTTGGCCATATTCGAGGCAAGACGCATGTCGGAATGTTCAAGCTGTACCCGAGCTCCTTGTCTTGCCATAATAGCTGACAGGTTGAAACCCTCCAAGATATTAGTTACTACTTGTAAAGTGAGATACGGGTATTACCTCAACCATATATGACTCCGTGCGGTTCTCTAAGGTCTTTACAGCCTGTTTCGTCCATTTCAGGGCACGTTTATCACGAAATTCATCTGCGAAAATCCCAGAACTGATAACATCGTTGTGTTCAATCTCGTGGACAGTACGGACAAATGCCTTGGTCAACCATAGAGGTTTGCCGTTATGGGAAGCGATAAATTGGTCACATAGCTCTCTACGTACCCCAGCTGTGCGTTATATTCCTAGTTGACCGTCGTCTACACAGATATGGATTGACTCACATCTGATCACATGCTCCTTTTTATTCTTGCTGCTACCGGTTTTAAGTACATTTTTTAAATGTGCGTCCTGGGTACTATTTTCGATAGCTACAATTGCAGCGTCGCGGTGGACTAACTGGGGTCTGCGTTGATGCTGTGTCTCGCCAAGTGGCGTATTGCCTTAAGCACCTGTTGTTCGGCTCGATTCGGCTCCAATCGCACCTGCGGGAACTGTTTCTGTAGCCATGGCTTGCTGTTGTAGAAATGTGAGGAAGATGATCACTAAAAGAAGTGGGAAGTGCTGAAGAGTATATAGTGAGCTACAAGTGAAAATGGAATGAGTGACAGCGAACTTGCATGTTCAATTCAGGCTAAATCCTGCTACATATAGGTGCACTGCGTATAGCTGCAGGGGATTCCAATGGTTGTGCGATTTCAGTAAGTTGGTCCAATGTTGTTTGTTTGTTCACAGGGATACATCGTAATGAACAACAACTGATATCTTATGTTTGATAGATATCAAAAGAACATTCTGCGACGGAAAGGATATTTGGTGATGATTGTCTCAAGACATTGGCAGAATCTTACCTGAATCACACACTAACTATCAAGTCATAATGTACTGTTAGCATAACTATTCCCAATGAAGTGGTGGTCAAAACGCTGATTTTGCTTTGTTCGAATTGATCAAACCTACCAACCTTGACATACAAGGTGTAGCTTGCCTCCATGTGGTCCAGTTCTTGCACCATCCAACATCTCACCCAACAACAAGGTCATCACAAGATACAATGGTCAATGCTCAGAAACAGAACCTTTTGCCACTTCCGGCAGGCAAATATGGCAAATCGACGAAGCATTCCACACAATGACGTCACGAGGCGAATAAAGGCAAGAGTGGCTTGGAGGCACAAAGGGTTCGAGCGTTGGGATCATTGCGCATCTTACACTCCAAAAAGAAACTTGTGGTGGAGAAACGACAGGAAACGTACTTCTTAAGCAACGAAGAGAGAGAGAAATTGATTGAAGATTATGTGGAGCGAGAGACCGCAGTGGTAAGACAGCGAGTTCAAGACGCAGAGACAGCAATGATGCAAGAGCAGGAACATATGGGAAATGTTGAAAAGGGACAATCAATAACCAGAAATCCTGATATAACATTTGAGGAGATATTGAATGCTATCAGAGACAGTCTGAGCGATCTTGCAAGTTCCAAAGATCAGGAGGATGGGAAAGACGAGGATGATGATGAAAAAATACAGGGCATGGCAAGCTGAGCGAGGATCACGAACCTGGCAGGGTGACGGGCACAATCTCCAAAACGGTACAGCACCACATAGAGAGTATTCGGCAGAAGCAGATGAGGCATGACAGACTGACGCAACTGGGATGGGGGGACGCAGCCAACCACTTCTGTGAGAGAGATAAGAAGTACGGGGCAACTGAATTGAAGGTTTCGGCTGTTGGGAATCCCCAAACAGACCCGACTGCAGCCACACCATCACTGACAACATTTGGAGAACTTATGCAGGCTCTTGATAATGTCCCCAGACAATCACAAATGCCACAAGTGACGTCTCGACAGGGAAGTAGTCAAATGAGGTTGCGTTCGGAGAAACCTCAGGCAGACAGTTTCATTGTACCGCCAATGTCCGCTGCCATGCCCGATTCGTCACAGATAGACATTGTGAAGCCTGTTCAACCCGTAATCTTTTACCCCTGCATTTAGCGTCCCTGCCTAATTACCATATAGATATTAGATTCGGACGAAGACATGGTGATGGCTCCTGCGTCACCAGAAGTGTACATAGCCAAATAGCTATTTTGACGATGTATCTCGTGTAAAAGCAATTTGTGAAACTGTTTTATTGTGTGTCAGCTTTGTCTGGATTTCAGTGACCAAATTGTGAGACAGGATTATTCGTCAGTGTGTGTGCAAGGGTCGTACGGGCCATGCAAATGTTCTAGACTCCAAATCTTGTTGATTGACGAACAACAATCTTTATCTGGTGTTGCCTGTTACGGAAAAAGGATGAAGCAAAACCTAAATTTGAGACGAAATTTACTAATAAAGTTTAAGTCAGTGATGTCATATGACTCATAGAAGTAGTGGTCAAAGCAGATGCGAAATTCGGACAAATGACAGCCGGCAGGCTGCATTAATCCATGCAGCCAACCACATATTTCTTTGCTCAGACCTCCTGCACATGGTCGAGCAATTGAGAATTGCTTATGGTACATCATGGAAATTGAGGAGAATGTGCTTGATAAGCAATGGTGAGGACATCAGGCTATATATATCTAAAACTATTGCATGGATTTTTATGCTGTAAATTGCCGGCCAAAAGCGATGAAACATGACAGAGCCATGTCATTAATCATGTAAATCACGTGTATAGTGGTGACTCAGAAACTGAGATTTCTCAAAGATCTTTGATTTCAATAATATTACATAGAGACTGTATACTGGCTGCCAATAAAGGCTGTATGCATTTTTTGTACAATTGTTGAGCACCCAATGACTGTTAGTATGTCTCTAAGGTGAGCTAAAAGGTGAGCGTCAATGGAGCGTCAACGATTTATAGTCATATCTATTCAGCAATCAGCCAGCTGTAAAGTCGCATCCATCCAAAGAAGAAGTATTGGCCAGCTTAGTGGGGAAAATGGCAAGCCACACGTACATTGCCCCGTCATGGAAGTGAGCGTCAACGGAGCGTCAATGATTTCTGGTCTTACATCCTGGATGATAACTGGGCTGTGCAACAGCATTTAGCCATAATCATAATATTGGCAGTCGTCATGGGCAAAAATGCTGCAGACGATATCGCTAGTACCTCCCAAAAATAAGGGTCGACAAAGCTTCAACAATTTTTGGCATTGCACCATAGAAAGTCGAGAGGATTTGGCTGAAACCTTGACTCATAATTGAACTATCACCTGCCTTTCTAGGCAAAACATAGTTGTGACAGCATCGGGACTATGTCCTAAACATGAGCGTCAACAGACTGTCAACGACTTTTGGCCTTGCATCATGGAGAATGCAAGGGCTGCGTTGCGACATAAAACTATCATCGAACTATCGGCCACCTTTCCACGGGAAAATTGTTGTGACTACATTGCTACAGTGTTCTAAAAATGAGTGTCAACAGAGTGTCAATGACTTCTGGCCTTGCATTTTGGAAAATGCAATTGTGCGGCGACATTGACTCATAATCGAACTATCGGCCATCTTTCTCGGCAAATATGCTTATGACAAGATTTTAGCCATGTGCCAAAATGAGCATCAATGGAGCGTCAATGATTTTCGATCTTGCATCTTGGATAATCTAACAGCAATGGAACGCAGATAACCCACAATGAACTTAACAGCAGCCTTTAATGGCAAAATTTCTAGTGACGATATTGCGTCCGGCTCCTACGATTGAGCACCCATACAGCGTCAACAGTTTTGGTGGATGCTCAGAACGCAAAACAGGAATGAACTGCATTGTGCTGTTCCTAAATCGAGTTTTACGCGTTCAGTCTTCGCAATCTGTCCTTGTATACAACTTCCCAAACATGCATGCAATGTCTTACAGATCTGATTTTTTTGCTTGTAGTTGTAGAGTCAATATTTGAGAACCCGCAGTCTGCTTTACTGTATCGTTCCATTTGGCAGACTCTCAGGTCAGATCACCCAGCATTCTAATTCTTACCGCCATGTCAGATTCAAAATCTTGGAACCCCTCTTTGCTTGTGGTTATGATCTCTTCCATAAATGAACGTGTCTTTATTCATCATTTGAGCGAACATATATTGCAAAATATTTTCGATGCTTGGTGGGCTTCAATGAATGAAGGCTCGAAGCGGCCTATTGCTTGGAATAATTCTAGACACGCAGTGTCGTAGCGATTGTATTTACAGTGCGGAATTGAAGAGACCAGCAGCCCTGTCATCATATGTATCATTTGTCATCCAGTTGCCCGCCATTCATTAGAATACGGGACCAGCTCAATGGGGAAACACTTGCCGGCAAAAGCTCACATCGCAAAGTTAAACAAAATAACAGAGACAGAAGTTACTGAATTGACTAGTTCAACGGTTGATGATACACCTGTAGCTCTCTTGAAGAGGGAAGGAAGTCGAGGAATCACAATAGTAAGTTTGAAGAGGAAAATCAGATTTGGCATCCAGTTTCATACGTATTGATTGAAATGACAGACAAAACGGTCCAAAATGGCAGATAAGGACTTTGAAACTTCCGAATTTCACCAAGACATGTGGAATCGATACCTCATGTTAGGATTTGTGTTGGCTCATATTCCATGGAACGCTATGTCAAATCTCGAGCTACGGCGGTGATATAAGGTGTTATGCGACGATCTAGTGCTGCGGTCCACAACAACCCTGAGCAACATTTGCTGTAGGGAATATGCACTGAGAGTTGATGCAATTAAGAAGCAATTGCCGTCACAAAACAAAGTAAGTTTAGCTTTGGACAGATTGACATTAACAACCAAATTAGGCATATTATCGGTCATTGCTTACTATATGTATCGAAATTGGGCAGTGCGTGAAGTTCAACTCCCTTTCAATGAGGTTGATCGCCTGTTCTTTCCCTCTCTTGAAAGCTAAATAAAGATGATAGGTCAAGTGCCAACATACCAGAGCAAGCCTAGCTGTACATTCGAAGGATGTGCTGGATCGTTTCGCGCTCACCAACAGTCGTTTGGTTGGGATTATGACAAGTAATGCTTCCTCAAATTACTCGATGACATGCGAGCTGCAATCAATACTTGACGCCTCTCGAATCGAGTCACCTGCATTGAGGAACAACATACCATGCATGGCGCACGTCATACAGCTGGCTTTAGGTGCATTCACAAGCAGTGTCGGTGTAAAAGGCCGCACCAAGTGTTGGGAAGCCCATGAGCGTGATCAGCAATTTGAAGAGAATGAAAGCATAGACATCGGGAAGAGTCAAAGACTTCAAAAAGAGGGCAATCCTAGAATGAATAAGGTGTTGGCCATGAGACCAGGTTTGGCAATGATAATTGAGAAAGTACGTATTTCATGATATTTTGAAAGTCCTGAAACTGACTTTCATATAGCAGAGAATGCTTGCTGTAATATTTATGCTGACACCTGGTCGTCGAAACGAGTTCATTGACTGTCAAAAAGCGAAAGTCCGCAGTTGGGTACTTCCGATTATGCATGTGAAGATACAATTGAACACCACACTGGAGTTACTCGAGCGGGCCTACCGATTATGGGAATTGACACATGAGTGGCTTCAAAATCCAAAATTCACTGAATACTGGCTACTTTTCACAACTCAAGATGAATGGATGATTGTGAAGTATGTCATGGAAGTATTGAGGCCATTTCAATATTGCACCCTGTGGATGTCGAAGAGACATACAGTCACATTGCATCATGTTATCACAGTGTACAATGACATGTTTGATCACATGGATGGCATGATGAGAGCTTTGACTAAGAAGAAAACTCAATGGAAAGAAGACTTGTTCTTCGTGGTGAAGTAAGCTCGACAGCAGTTGTCAAAATACTATGCTGAAGTAGTATTAGCAACAGGTCCGGGAAACCCGCCAGCGGTCCGGGTTTGGATCTGAAATACGAGTCGGTTTGGTTCCTGACCCGTTGAAAAACTCGACCCGCTGACTCTTGGCGGGTCATACCTGGACCCGTACCTGTGAACCTGCGGGTTTCGCCAGGTTTGGCTAAGCCAGTCAGGTTCCACGTTTTGGGTTTCACATTTATGGTCACATTCGGATATGTTACTGTTGATCGTAAAATATTGACATCAGTACGTCACAGTCCATTCTCAATGTATTGACCGCCTCAATGATTAAAACAAATAGACACACGCCCCCTACCGCATCCTCAAAATGAGTGTCAACAGAGTGGCAACGATTTTGGGGTTTGCATCTTCGGTAATATGAGTGGTGCTTAATCACAAGCATTCATAATCCACGTAATGGCAGTCTTTATGGGCAAATATGTATGGAATATTGCCGCCACATCCTCCGGGACAGTAACAACTCATTTCATTTACAGAGCTACTGCTAAATATCCGTGAGCCTTTTAGCGTACCAAAACAGTCAAAACCATGTATATAGGTAATAACGGCCACATTGCACTGTAATTAACCATAATGGAAGGCCAACAATCGTTGACACTCCATTGATGCTCAGTTTCATGATGCGGCAGGGAGCATTTCATTTTCTCTTTTGCCTATCAAGGCAGCCAATTGTTGGTATATGACTATGTGCAACCTCTTGCTCACAAGATTACCTATGATACGTGACCAAGAATCATTGACGCTCCGTTGGCGCTCATTTTCATGATCGGACAGGGAGCATGTTACTATCTTATTTGCCTATATAAGCAGCCAATACTGCGGTTATGACTACGTGCAACCTATCCCCCCGCAGATTACCCAAGATACATGACCAAGAATCGTTGATGCTCTGTTGACGCTCATTTTCATGCTGGGGCAGGGAGTGCTTTACTGTCTCTTTTCCCAATAAAGGCGGCCAATACTTCGCTTATGACGATTTGCAACCTATCGCACCACAGATTACCCATGATCCATGACTACGAATCGTTGATGCTCCGTTGACGCTCATTGTCATGATGGGGCAGGGAGTGCTTTAATGTCTCCTTTACCAATAAAGGCAGCCAATACTTTGTTTATGAAAATTTGCACTCTATCGCACTACAGATTACCCAAGATACATGACCAAGAATCGTTGACGTTCCGTTGACACTCATTTTGCCATGGATGTATCCACATCATGCAATCATTTGATTTGGCGTAGTCTATCATTCATGTTGATTTGACAGCCTTTCTAACGTTTACATTTACTTTTTCTTGATCACTACATTGTTCTGTAATAATACATATAAATATATCCTTTAAAATATACTTTACAGTATCTGCGAAATCAGGATAATAATAATCTCCAAAATGCCATGCCATTCGATCAATGCTAGTCATCACTGCCAGGTTCGCTCAATAGGCTGATCTGGTCTTCAAAATGAATCTTAGCTGCATTACCACACAGCAGATAGTGTACTAACCAGTGGATGCTCCTTCATCAGGCAGCAAATCTGGATCATAATCTTTATCGTGCTCGCTATCCTGGGCAGATCGATAGAGGGTAAATGATTCAGCACATCGAAGAGATGTATGTGATTATGCATATCTGCCTGGCAAATTGACGATTTCGAGACATTGAGCTCCGGATGTGTTACCGGTTGAGGTGGGTGGTGTTCCTGGCATAGATGGCGTCGGCTCTGGAGTCGGCTCCGGAGTCTGCTTTCTGCGTCGGCGGGGCGGAGGTGCACCAGTTCCTTTGCGTCTCCAGCATGTCTGGGGATTTTTTGGGGTGCCATTATTGCAAGTAAGGCACCTGGGCGTCTGATTTTGACGATGAATAGCCGGGTGTCTTTCTATCGCAGCCTTCACCTTGTTATGCCCAGGACACTGAACACCCCACTTCTTCTCTTCCTGGACCTTGGCGCGAGGTTTCATGATTAGGTATTGGATTTCTCCTATTGTGGCATGCAAAAACCCTCCTTTGGCCAGTTTGGCCATGTTCAAGGCTAGGCGCATGTCGGACTGTTCCAGCTGTACACGACCTCCTTGCCTTGCCATTGTAGCAGACATGCTGAATACCTACAAGAAATTAGTTGCTGCTTCAAACTATGAGATGCGGCGATTACCTCAACCATACATGCATCCGTAGCCTCCTCTAAGGTGAATAACACCTGTTTTGTCCACTCCCAGGTATCTTTTTCACGAAATTCGTCCGCGAAAATCCCAGAGCTGACAAAATCATGATGTTCAATTTCGCAGACTGTGCAGACAAGTGCGTTGGTTGACCATGGAGGTTTTCTGTTACGGGCAGCAATAAATTGGTCATGTAACTCTCGGCGTACACCTGCTACACGGTATACAGTTAATTGCCGGCCCTTGACCAGGGTACAGACATACTCACATTCAACTGCATGCTGTTTCTTATTCGTGCTGCTTCCTGACTTTCGGACAATTTCTAAATGTGCATCCTGGGTCATATTATTGGTAGCTGCATTGGCAGCGTCCCAGTGGACTAACTGGTGTCTGTGTTCTGGCAGTGTGCCGCTAAGTTACGTATTCCATGAAGCACCTGTCAATTGGCTGGATTCGGATCCGCTCGGACCTTGCCGGGGTGGTTGAATAATTCTCATGTGCTGGTGTTAAATTGAAGAGGAAGTTGATAACGAAAAGAAGTGGGAAGTCCTGAGGATTATATACTAAGCTTCATGTCAGAATCGAATAATTAGTAGCCAACATGTGCGTTATACTCAAGATGAATCCTGATGCACATAGCTGCAACTTGCAGGGGTTTCCCACAGCACCGAAATGTGGAATATGTCGGTCCGTTGTTGTTTGTTTTTTTGCAGGGATAAATTGCAGTGTATGACAGCCGAAATCGTATCATTGTCAGCTATAAATAGGCCATTGTTTGAGGGTAATGATGTCGGCTCATGTTTGTCTCAAAGAATCCCCAGGATAATACATAAAACTGACACTAACAATCAAGTAATGTTGTACGGTTAGCCTAACTATTCCCGTGTTATTGACCGTTAAAAGTGAGGTTTTGCTATGTTCTAGATGAGTACACATACTAACCTTGACATAAAAGACGCAGCTTGCCTCCATATTGTCCATATCTTGCAACATCCAACATGTCGCCCAACAACAAAGTCAACGCAAACTACAATGGTCAATGGTTTGAAATAGAACTTTTCACCACTTCCGGCTGGCAGATATGGCCAATCGACAAAGCTGTCTGCCCAACGACGTCATCAAGCGAATGAAGGCAAGAGCGGCTTGGAGGCAGAAAGAGTCCGAGCCCTTGGGGTACTGTGCAGCTTAAGATCCAAAAAGAAGCTTGCGGCAGAGAAACGACAAGAAACGCACTTCTTAAGCAATAAAGAGAAAGAGCAATGGATTGATGAATATGTTGAGAAAGAAACCGCTGTGGCAAGAAAGCAAGTTGAAGACGCAGAGGCAGCGGTTCAGCAAGAGCAGGAAGATATGAAGCATGCTGAAATCACGGGAGGGGAACAGAGAGCCAGAAGAGACCTTTTACGAGATGATGGTTGCTATCGGAGACAGTCTAACTGATGTTGCAAGTTCCGACGAAGGGGAGGATGGAGATGATGAGGATGATGAAGAGACAGAGTAGGGAAAGCTGAGCGAAGATGACGAACTAGGCTGGGTGATGGGCACAATCACTAAAACGGTACTGCAGCGCATTCAGTGGTTCTGGCAGAAGCAGAGGAAGCTTGACGAATTGACACAACCGGGATTGGAGGATGCAGCCAACTACTTCCATGAAAGAGATAAGAAGAATGGCACATCCAAATTGATGGTTCCGGCCATCGTTCAACCGCAAACAGATGATGACGCTTCAGCACCTGCACCTACAACATTTGGAGAGCATATGGAGTATCTTTGGATCGTCCCCGGAATATTGCCAATGCCACCAGGGACTTCTCGACCAGGAAGTAGTCAGATGAGGCTAGGTTCGATGAAGTCGCAGTCGAAGACGAGCATATCTGGTCGTGAGCCCGCCGCAGATCGCGATACGTCACATTTGCTGAAAGCAAAGCCTGATGAACCAGTAAGTATTTACCCCTGCATATAGCCTCCTGCTGATCACCAGATAGATTTCGGATTCGGACGAAGACATGGTGACGGCTCCTGCGTCTGCGGAGGAACAGACAGGGGAACTGTCATTTTTGACATCATATCTTTGTGAAAAGCAATGAGTTTACCAATTTTGCTACATATCAGCATTTTCTTGATTTCTGTGACCAAATTGTGAGACATGATAATTCGTAGGTGCATGTGCAAGGGTCCAACGCACCATGTGAAAGTTCTAGACTCTAAATTGCATGGGAAAACGGCCAAAACATTCGATTTCTATCTGCAGGTGACAGTTAAGCGACAAAGCAAATGCTAAATTAGTGACGAAATATACTAACAAAATTGAAGTGAGTGATGTCATACATGTCATAGAAAAAGCGGTCATTGCTCAAGACTAATCTGTCCCAATGACGACCGTCATGCCATATTTATCCATGTATCCAACTGCATTACTCTCCGCATAGACCTCGTGCACATGGTTGAGATAATTGAAACTACTTATGGTATGTCATGGAAATCAAGGAGAAGGAGCTGGATAAGGAATGGTGAGGAAGTCGAGCTATATTTACCATAAACTAGTGAAATGATCTACAGGCCGCAAATTGCCAGCCAAAGTGCGGAAATATAATAGATCCACATCATCACTCACTCAGATAGCATGGATCGCAGTTGATCAGTAATTGAGAGGTAACAAAAATCCTGGATGCAAACAATAATACATACAACCACAATATTGGATGTCAATAATGCATATATCAGTAGTTGCATACAATTATTGAGTGTACAAAGGCTGTTTCGATGTGATTAATGTGATCATCAACAGAGTGTCAACGATTTTTAGTCTTACACATTCGGCAATCAAATGGCTGCATCGTCACATTCTTCCAAAGTGAATGTACAGGTCGGCGTTATATCGAACAAGGCAGAAAACACGCTCTGTACCATATCCTAAATTTGAGTGTCAACGATTTTTCGCATTGCATCATGGAAAATGTGAGGGCTATCCAGCAAGGTTAATCCATGATCGAACTCTCGGCCGCCTTTCTAGGTGAAAGGAGTTGTGACAACATCACTACTATGTCCTGAAAATGAGCGTCAACAGAGCGTCAATAATTTTTGACCTTGCAGCTTGGAAAATGCAAGAGCTGTGCGGCAACATGTAGCCATGATCGAACTATCGGCCTCCTTTCTAGGCGAAAGGAGTTATGACAACATCGCTACTATCTTCTAAAATTGAACGTCAACGGAGCGTCAGCGACTTTTGCCCTTGCATCCTGGACACTGCAAGGGCTGTGCAGCAGCATTAAGCTATAATTGAACTATCGCCCGCCTTTCTAAGCAAAACTGCTTTCCACGACATTGTCACTGTGCTTCAAAAATGAGCGTCAACGGAGCATCAACGATATTTGATCTTGCATCGTGGATGATCTAACGGCAATAGAACACCGATAACCCACAATAAACCTATCGACAGCCTTTATTGGCTGCAATGCTAGTGACGATATCATATCTGCCTCCTACAATTGAGCGCCCACGGAGCCTTAACAATTTTTGTGGAGGCTCAGTACGCTACACAGCAATGAACTGCATTGTGCTATGTTTAAATTGAGTTTTACACGGTCAGTCGTTGCAATCTGTCTTTGTATACAACTTCACGACTATGCATGCAGTGTCTTACAGATCTGATTTATTTGTTTGTATTTGTAGGGTCTATATTTAAGAACCCACTGTCTGCTCTACTGTAACATTACTATTGGCAGTCTTCCGAGTTGAATTACGCAGCTGTCTAATTCATACTGCCATGTCGGATTCCAAATCTTTGAACACCTCATTGCTCGAGGATATGATCTCTTCCAAAAATGAACGTGTCCTTATTGGTGATTTGAGCAACCTGAATTCACAAATCATATTCGATGCTTCATGGGATTCAATAACTGTAGGCTTGAAGCGGCCTATTGTCTGGAATAATTCTCGACATGCGCCTTCGTGGCATTTCTATGCACACTGTAGAAGTGAGGAGACCGACAGCCCTGGCATCATATGTATTGTTAGCCATTAAGTTCTTCGCCATTCATCAGAACATGGGACCAGCTCAATGGGGAAACACTTGTTGGCAAAAGCTCACATCGCAAAGTTAAACGAATTAAAAGAGTCAGAGGTTACTGAATTGACCAGTTCGACGGACGATGAAATGGTGTTGGCCATCCTGAAGAGGGAAGGATGTTGAAGAATCACAATAGTAAGATCGCAGTGTCAAATCATATTTGACATCCATTGTATCCCATATTGACCAAAATGACAGCCAAAAGATTCCAAACTGGCAGCTAAGGACTTTGAAACTTCCAAATTTCACCGAGACACATGGAATCGCTACCTCATTTTAGGATTTGTTTCGACTCATATCCCATGGAACTCAGTATCAAATCTGGAGCTACGACAGTCATATCAAGCGTTACGTGATGACCTAGTGCTGCCATGTCCTACCACCCTTAGCCACATTTGCCAGAGGGAATATGCACTCACTGTAGATGCACTTAAGAAGCAGTTGCCATCACGAAATGAAGTTAGTCATCTTTAGACGGATGGACATCGACGAACAAACGAGCCATAACGTCGGTCATTGCTTACTGTGTGGATTGAAATTGGGCATTACTTGAAGTTCAACTTGCTTTTGATGAGTTTCATCACCAATTCTTTTCCGCATTCGAAAGCTAATTAAGAATGACAAGTCAAGGGCCAACATACTGAAACAAGGCTAGTCGTATATTTGAAGGAAGTGCTTGATCAATTTGATCTTACCGACGGCCGTTTGCTTGGTATTACGACTGATAATGCTTCCTCGAATTACTCGATGACACGCGAGCTGCAATCAACACTTGAGGCCTCTCGAATCGAGTGGCCTGCATTGAGGAACCATATACCATGCATGGTGCACGTCATACAGCTGGCTGTAGGTGAATTCATGAGCAGTCTCGGTGTCAAAGGCCACACGAAATATTGGGAAGCCCATGAGCGCGATTAGGAATTTGGAGAGAATGAAAGCATAGACATTTGGAAGAGTCAAAGATTTCGAAAAGAGGGCAATTCTAGAATCAATAAGGTGTTGGCCATGAGACCAGATTGTGCAAAGATAATTGAAAAAGTACGTATTTCATGATATTTTGAAATTACTGAAACTGACCTTTATATAGCAGAGAATGCTTGTGGTATTGATTATGCTAACACCTGGTCGCCGAAACGAGTTCATTGAGTGTCAAAAAGCCAAACTCCGCATTGCAGTACTTTCGATTATGGATGTGAAGACACGTTGGAACTCGACATTGGGGTTGCTCAAGTGTGCCTACAGTTCACAGGAATTCACAAGCGAGTTGTTCCAAAATCCAAAATATACGGATTACCGGCCCCTTTTCACAACTCAAGATGAATGGACAATTGTTCAGTATGTCATGGAAGTATAGAGGACATTTTGATATTGGACCCTGTGGATGTTGAAGAGGCATACAGTCACATCGCATCACGTCATCACAGTATACAATGACCTGTTTGATCACATGGATGGCGTGATGTTTGCTTTGGTCAAGAAGAGGACTCCATGGAAGGAAGACTTGTTCTTTGCTGTGAAGTTAGCTCGACAGAAGCTGTCCAAATACTACGCTGAAGTGACTCCCTCAAGAGGCATGCTTCTTATTTCTACACAGATCCTCGATTCTTTCTGCAAGTTGCGATCATATAGAAAGTGGGACATGGGAATGGATATTAATCCTGAGGACGAGACATCCTATACTACCCAATACAAAGATGCCTTGCTGAAGTACATGGAGAATGTATACTGTGCTAAACATCAACGTGTGACTGTCAATAAACTCGAAAGCTTGCCAAGCAGCAATCTTGTTCACTCTGCAACAGCTTCTGGATCCTGTCAGTCATCCTTTGATCCATATCATTTGTCCACCGATGATGAAAGATACTTAACGCCTAACAATGTGGCCGAGACAACACCCGGACGAAGTAATCGCGCAGCACGATTATTGACCGCTGCCAGGCTCCATTTGATTTCGCCGCGTGAAGCACCAAAGATCTGGGGGCAAATAAATCCAAATCTCAATGATTACCACTGCGACCCAATGGCGATTAGCAGTACATTTTGGATACCGGACATAACTGACTGGTGGCGTCAACAGGAGGAAATACACTCAAAGTACACCGATCTCTCCAATGTGGCATGCGACATATTCTCTACCATACCACATGGCGTCGGAGTGGAGGCCAAATTTTCCCTTGGGCGAGATCTTATTGGCTGGAGGCAGTCAAAAACCACTGGCGAGACCCTTCACGAAAAAGTCGTTGTAAGGCGGTTTGCTCGAGCCATTAACAGGATTTTCGCTGGTGATAACCCAGTATCAGATACGACAAACACTGAAAACGACTCGGAAATGAAGGAAGACGCGGAGGAAAGAAAATTGCACCGAATGGCCAAGGTCCACAACTGTTTGGAGTTGTGGCAGGGCAGCCAGAACCTACGTGCTACACAGACGAAGTCTCTCACTCAAAACAAGCATATAACAGCGATTGGTTACATTTTGGACACGGAAGAGATCGTCAAAGCCTCCTGGTCACTCTTTCAATATGATGGTGCGGCTGCATCTACATTGTCAGAAAGATCACCTTTGCCACCAGCTTTATCTGCAAAGAACCTCCCTGGAGGACGAAGTCAAATCTTAAATTTCCGCCAAATCCTGAGAATCAACCGTCATCCAGTCGAAAGCGACGAGGATAGCGCACCTTAAAACATTTCGGACAATGAAGATTGGCTAAACTCGAATAGTGACTTGGATAATCCAAATAACAGCTAAGAACATTGCGCACTGGACGATGAATCCGATATAGAGCACAACAATGGCATCAAGGATCTGGAATACCCAGAGCAGCAGGATGTGAGCGCCACGCCAAATGTGCCCAGATTGGTTCAGCCAACACGGAAGTCAAAGAGACAGGCTGAAAAGGTGTTGGTGACGGTCAATGCAGTAGAAAAGCGGAGAAAGAAAGGAGGAAAGATAAAAGTAGGCTAGTAAGTGTCAATGGTTCACCAGCATTATGTAGCTTGACCAAGAGATTCAGTTAGAGATATATTATGGGCGAATGGTAAGAAGTAGCTTGTAAATATCGGTTTATAAATAGATGTATAGCAGACGCAATGAATCTTTTGGCATGATACATCATTTTTCATCATGTGAGAGTCAACAGTGCAAGATGATTATGCCACTCGGCTTTGCCACATGACCGAGTCTCAATCAGAGAGAAAGACAACCAATATAGTCAAAGCAAGGTGAAAATAATTCTCGGCGGCAGCAGATGTTAAATGGACAATAGATCAAAATGAGTGTCAACAGAGCGTCAGCGATTTGTGGTCGTGTAAGTACGGTAATTCACCAGTGACTTGGTCGTTGTTATGCACAACGGACATATTGGCAGCTTTTATTGCCAAAAGAGATAGCAACTCAGTCACCGCCCCATTCTTAGCATGAGCGTCAACGGAGCGTCAACGATTTTTAGCATTGCATCTTGGGTAAGTTATGTTCCGATTGGTTGCAGTAATCCATTTATGAGATATTGGCAGCCTTTACAAGCAACAACGACAGCGACAGGCTCCCTGTGGCATCCTGAAAATGAGGGTCAACAGAGCGTCAACAGTGTTAGGTCTTGCATATTTCGTAATCAAGATATCGTACGGATCTTCGCGTTCATAACTCTATTAGTGACTGCCATGGTAGGCAAAAATACCATATATAGAAGCTGAAACACAGATACCAAATTAATCGATTTTGCAAACTGCTCAACAAGCAAAAGTGCATTATTGGTTGATGAAAACACAATTTTAATAAGATACTATTAACAAACTGCAAATACAAGAGCCTTATATGAGTATACAGCTGGACCCGCAGGGCGACCCGCTAACAACCTGCCCATTTCGGACGGGTTGGAAGTTTACCATGGAGCCGTACCTGAGTTGGCAGTCCGGGTTTATTGACGACCCGGACCGCCAATTTGGCAATAGTTGAGTTTCGACCCAGACCCAGACCTGAAGTGACAGTCCGGAACCGTTACTAACACTACGTTAAAGTGACTTCAACAACTGGCATGCTTCTCATTTCTACACATATCCTCGATCCTTTCCGGAAGTTGCAATCGTTTAGAATGTGGGACAAGGGAATGGATATCAATCCTGAGGACAAGACATCCTATACTACCCAACACCAAAAGGCAGTTCTGAAGTATATGGAGAATCAATACTGCGCCAAACATCGATGCGTGCCCGTCAATAAACTCCACAGCTTACTCAGCAGCAATCCCATCTTCTCTGCAATGTCTTCAGGATCTTGTCAATCATTCTTTGATCCATATGATCTGTCCAGCAATGATGAAAAATACTTAACGCCTAACAATGTAGCTGAGACGACACCCGGACGAAGCAATCTCACTGCGCGCCTATTGGCCGCCAGCAGGATCTATCAGAATTCGCCGCCTGAAGCACCAAAGACCTGGGGGCAAATCAATCCAAATTTCAATGATTACCACTCTGACCCAATGGAGTTTGACAGTACATTTTGAATACTGGACATAACCGACTGGCGGCGTCAACAGGAGGAAACGCACTCAAAGTACACCGATCTCTCCAATGTGGCACGCGACATAGTCTCTATCATACCTCATGGTGTCGGAGTGGAGTCCAGTTTTTCCCTTGGCTGAGATGTTATCGGCTGGAGGTAGTCAAAAACCACAGGCGCGACCCTTCGCAAAAAAGTTGTTATATGGCAGTTCGCTCAAGCCAATAACAGGATTTTGGCACGCACTGACCCAGACTTGAATAACATGAACACAGAACATGACTCGGAAATGAAGAAATAGGCGGAAGAAAGGAATCTGCACAGAATGGCCAAGGTTCACGACATTTTGGAGATGTGGCAGGGCAGCCAAAACCTACCTGCTACACAGAAGGAATCTCGCGCTCACAATATGCAGATGACCGCCGTAGGATATATTTCGGACACTGAAGAGATCGTCAAAGCATCCTGGTCACTCTTTCTCCCTGATGGTATGGCTGCATTCAAATTGGCAGAAAGATCTCCTTTGTTACCACCTTGGTCTGCAAAGGACCTCCCTGGAGGACGAAATCAAATCTTAAATGTCCGCAGCATCCGAAGATTGAACCGTCATCGATTTGAAAGTGATGAGGATAGCGCTCCTGAAAGCATTTCGGGCACTGATGATTGGCTTAACTGGAATCGGGACTTAGAATATCCAAATGACAGCGAAGATGATTGTGCGGCGGACATTGAATCTAATATGGACCAAGACAATAGCATAAATGGTCTGCAATCCCCAGAGCAGCGGGATGTGAGCGCCGCGCCAAATGTTCCTGCATTGATTTGGCCCACATGGAAGTCAAAGAGACATGCTGAAAAGGTGTTGGTGACGGTCAATGAAATCGAAACGAGAAGGAACAAGCGAGTGAAGATAGAAAAGGATGGAATGGGTCAATGTTTCACCAGCTTCTTTATGTAACTTAATTGGACATTTTAGTAAGAGATATATTATGGGCGAATGGTGAGGAGAAGCTTGCCAATATCGGTTGATAAACAGATATATAGCAGGCGCAATGAAGCTTTGGGCAAGATACATAAAATTTCGTCCTGTGCGAGCGAACAGTGCAAGAATGTTACTGTGCTTGACTTTGCCACAGGGCCAAGTCTTAATCTGTCAGAAAGACTACCAATAAGTTCAAATCATGATGAAAACTACTGTCGATGGCAGCAGATGTTGAATGGACAATACAGTAAAATGTGTATCAACAGAGCGTCAATGATTTGTAGTTATGTAAGTACAGTAATTAAACAGTGCGTTTGTTGCTGTTAGGCATAGCCAATATATTGGCAGCTTGTATCGGCAAAGGAGACAGCAACACGGTCATTGCCTGATTCTGAGAATGAGCGTCAACAGAGTGTCAACGACTTTTGGCTTCACATCTTGGCTAATTCATGTTGAGATTGGTTGCAGACATCCATTTTCCAGACATTCACAGCCATTACTGGGAAAAACTTCCCCGACATGCTCCCTGCCGCATCCTGAGGATGAGCGTCCACTGAGTGTTAACAATTGGTACCTTCGCATCTTGGCTGATTTATGTTCTGATTGGTTGCAGACATCCATTTATCAAATATTGGCAGCCTTTACTGACAAAAACAACAGCAAAATGCTCCCTGCCACATCCTGAATATCAGCGTCAACAGAGCGTCAACAGTTTTAGTCGTTGCATATTTGGTAATCAAGTCATCGCGCTAATCTTCCCATTCATAACAGAATTATTGACAGCCACTATTGGCAAAAATACAATATACCAAAGGTAAGACACCGATTCCAAATTAATCTATCTTGCAAGCTGCAAAGCATACAAAAACATATTATTGGTTGTTGAAAACACTATTTTGATAAGATACTATTAACAAACGCCAAAACCAAGAGCCTTATTTGAATCTATAGATGGACCCACTGGGCAACCCGCAGACAACCCGCCCAGTTCAGACGAGTTGCGAGTTTACCTTTGAACAGTACCCGAGGTAACGGTTCGGGTTTATTGACAACCCGGACCTCCAATATGGCAACTGTTCAATTTCGACCCGCACGCGGACCCGAAGTGAGGGTCCGGCACCGTTGGTACAAGTAGATTCAAGGCTTTCCCATCCCAATCAGGCAAGTCGTATCCCTGATTTCTCATATCTGCTTGTATCCTCCACATCATTCCTATCTTTATCCCCCATCTCTCTTTTTCTCATCCACAACTCAACCATCATGGCTGAACACAAAGTTAAGTCATCCCTCTCAATCTCTCCAGACCATGATCATAAGTTAACACCGAGTAAAGCATACACCCAGTACAGCATACACTGAGTACGGCATACACCAAGAACAGCATACACCAGGAACAGCATTCACCGAGGACAGCATCTACCCAATATGGTTTTTCTTCCCTTCATTCTCATGATTAGGATTTGACCCATGAATGGAGCCTCAGTTTCCAGTGTGCCTCCCTACACGATTGACCGCCATCAGCCAGCTCCCCATCAGTACTCAAAGGTAAAGTCACCGTATCCCATTCCCATGGTTGCGAGTAAATTAACTGAAGAATAGAGTCTCACCATGCTGCACACCGTCTACCGACTGCCTCCCAGTACTTGTTCTAACTCGCTGGATCATGGCCTCCGAACTCACTCAATTAGAGCCTCGAAGTGTATCTCCAAACTCGCTCGATTGCGGCATCCATTTTCACACGATCATGGCCTCCAGGTGCTTATTTCCATACTCGCTCGATTATGGCCTCCAAGTGTATCTCCACACTCGCTCGATTAAAGTCTTCATGTTTGCACGATCATAGCCTCCAAGTGCATCTACACACTCGCATAATTACCGCCTCCAAGTGCATCTCCAAACTCGCGCGATCACAGCCTCACAGTCAATCACTGAGTTCCGTCGATCGTCATTTCCTGGTGCACCTCAAATTCCTTTCAAGCACCGCCTGCAGCCAGTCCAGATATACCGTGTATTAATGTGTAGATATATAGACATATAGCTACATGGATGAGAATACAAACTGACTACATGAGTTTTAAATATCGTTGAATGAGAAGTAATAGCTAAGACTTCCTGGCGCACCAGCAGCGTTCTCAAAGATGATCTTATTTTCCCAGACTGCTCTACCATGATTTGAGATGCTCCCAGGCTTGTCGTTGGCACTCCGAGGCTTGTTGCTGGCGCTCCTAGTCACTCTGAAGTCCGGCAGGAATCCCGTCCTAGGTTCTGGTACTCTCAGGAATTGACGCATCTAAGTTTTCACTCCACATCCTCTCAGACACTTCTGGAGGCTTTCACTGACTAAAATACATTTTGCTGATGTATATAGTTACCAAATCTACATACAGTATATCTGGACAGGCCGCAGGAAGAGTTTGAGAGCAATTCCGGGTGCACCTGAAGGTGATGATTGAGTGAACTCAGAGATGCAATTGGTGGCTGTGATCAAATCAGTTTGGAGAGGCACTCAGAGGCCGAGATTGAGTGGACTCTGATCTGAACTTGGAGGCTGTAACCGAGCAAGTTTGGAGATGCATTCAGAGGCTGAAATCGAGTGAACTCAGAGATGCATTTGGAGGCCAACATTCAGTTAGTTTGGCGATGCCCTTGGAGGCCATGATAGAGTGAACTCGGAGATGCAATTGAAAGCCGTAATCCAGCGAGTCCAGAGATGCACTTTGACGCCATGAGCGAACGATCTCAGATATGCAATTGGAGGCCATGATCGAGCGAGTTTGGAGATGCACTTGGAGGGCTAGATTGAACGAAATCAAAGACGCATTCTAAGGCCGTAATTAAGCGAGTGTGGTGATGCGCTCAGCCATGATCGATTGAGATTGTAGGAGTACTTGGAGGCGGTTGATGGTAGGTGCGAAAAGGGCTTACATTCCGTTCATCAGTTCGTTACAGTAACTCGCAACCGAGGGAATGTAACGAAGTGACTATTTCTTTCCGCTCCCATGGAGAGCAGGCTAGTGGTGGTCGATCTTGTAAGGAAGAACGCCGGAACCTGATGCTACATTGATGGGTCATCTTGTAATCGTGAGAATGAAGGGACGACAGACAATCTTGGGTGTATGCTGGATTCGGTGTATGCTGTACACAGTTTTCACTCGTGCTCATGGCATGGAGAGATTGAGAGGTATGACATAACTTTGTGTTTGGCGCTTATGGTAGAGTCCAGGAGGAGAACAAGAGATGCAAGATACAGATGGGAATGATATGGATGATACGAGCAGATATCAGAAATCAGTGGTACAACACGCCTGATTAAGGTTGGAGGACTGTGTATCAGTGCAATAACCTTGCGGATCAGGTCTCATTCCGGTCCTATCAGGGATGGTAAATTGATTCGCACACGAACTTCTCCAAATCCCAGTTGTTCATAAAGATTTCCCCCATCTCCTCTCATCTCTCTCATTCTGGTCCTAAACTCTACCATCGCCTAAAAACGCAAAGTCAAGTCATCCATCTCTATTTCTCCATACCATGATCATGAGTTCACACTGAGTACAGCATACACTGAGTACTACATCATCCCAAGATCGACTGTCTCCTGCTTCTAGCCGGTCTCATCTCTCTCTCGGTGCACCTTGTTGTACTCCATTCTGTACATACCAACAGTTACAAGTTGACCAATGAATAGTGTGTCAGCTCCCATCAGGCCTCCTTCCCGATCCACTACCTCCAGACAGACCGGGTCCAAGCACTTCTCCAATCTCGATTGATCATGGCCCAGTGTATCTCCACACTCGCTCGATTATGGCCTCCAAGTACATCTCTGACATCTCACTATCTCGGTCTCCAAGAGCATCTCCAAACCCGTTCGATCACAGGCTGTAATTGCATCTTTGAGTTCGCTCAATCTCTGCCTCCAAGTGCATCTCCAAACTCACTCGACAGCAGCCTGCAAGTGCATTACTGAGTTCCCTTGATCTTGGCCTCTGAGTGCACTTCCAAACTTGCTCGATCACATCGTCCAATTGCATCTCTGAGTTCACTCAATCTCGCCCTGCAAGTGCATCTCCAATCTCGCTCTATTGCGGCCTCCAAGTGTATCTCTATGTTCACTCAATCTCGCCCTCCAAGTGCATCTCCAAACTGGCTCAATTGCGTCCTCCAAGAGCATCTCAGAGTTCACACGATTTTGGCCTCTGAGTGAATCTCTGAGTTCAGTCAACCTCTGCCTCCAAGTGTATCTCCAAACTCGCATGATCATGGCCGCCAAGTGCATCTCCAAGCCTGTTCAATCACAGTCTGCAATTCCATCTCAAAGTTCACTCAAACTCGGCCTCCGATAAAATCTCCAAACTTCCTCCGTCATGGGCTCCAATTGCATCTCTGAGTTCACTCTATCTCGGCCCGCAAGTGCATCTCCATACCCACTCGACCGTGGCATCCAAACACCGCTCCAAGTTCACACAATCAGGGTATGACGCAGCTCGCTTGGTCTCGGAAGGCAATTTGTGAGAAAGCGTGGTTCTGGCTCGATGAGCTTTGAGACGGAGCACGAGAGGATATCATGGGGTACCTGGCCGTGCCAAACCTCTCAAATTGTGTGGATCTGTGAAATCTCGGCAAGTGTGCAGAGGACGACCCACTGGGAAAGATTGATTGTGTGTAATTCGTAAAATAAAATATCATCTGAATACTCCCCTGTATCCCTTTTTACCCTCCCCCGGCTGCCCCTTGCCAAACTGAATGGCAGTGGCGGTGTGAAACAGATTTTCTCACCCCGATGGGCTCCAAGCGCCTCACTATATTCTCTCAATCAGCGGCTCCAGGTGCTCCTCTAAATTTCCTTGAGAACCATCCGCAGCCAGATTGACTCTGTGTATATGTTTCAAGCGGGTTATGTTCTTGGGACATACCATATTACCATGTCCCGAAGTTTGTGACTTGATCAAAGTTGGATTTGATGGTCGAAATGCCTTGTGGTTAATGAACCCAAAGAACGACTGCTGTGAGAATTCGCCAACAAGTCTCCTGCAGACCTGCACAGCAGTCTCAGCTGCTCCAAAGTTTAGCTATTCTATAAGTCAAATCTCTGAGCACCTGAGAATGCCCTTGCAGATTCTGAGAACACTTTGCTTAGCTCCAGGGGGACCTGGAAGCATCTGAAAGTATTTAGAAGTACTGGTGAGGGCAACTGGAGTGCTTGGGAGGTTTGTGTTTGGCTTCCGGACTGATTTACATTTTGCTGATATAATTCTGTCATGCCTCCTGGTATTTCGTTGTTTGAGAAGTCTAGTCCTCAGGATGAATATTCATTCCCTTGTCCCACCTTTTAAACAATCGCAACTTGTGGAAAGAATCAAGCATATGTGTTGCAATGAGATGCATACCCATCCTAGCAGTCACTACAGCGAAGTATTTGTAAAGTATCTTGCTTGCAAACTACACGGCAAAGAATATGTCCTCCTTCGATTGCGTCTTCTTGTCAGCTGAAGCTCCCATAACACTATCAATTTGATTGTACATGTCATTGTAGACACATCAGCAAAACATCATTCGGTCTGGAAGCCATGCATAAACCTCCCAGGCACTCTGGTAGCCCTCGCCAGTGCTTCCATGTTCTTCCAGATGCTCCCAGCGCCCCCTTGAACTATGCAAAGTGCGTTCAGATTCTTCCAGAGCATTCTCACGTGCTCCTGACTCCACCTGCAGTGGTGGAAGTGCTTTCAGGATGCTACAAGATTTGACAATTAGGAGATTCATATTTTGGAGCTACTGAGACCTCTGCACATGTCTGCGGGAGACTGCAAAAGCAGCTGAAATCTCTGCACAAGCTCTGCCGGAGACTTGGTGCCGTATTATCTATGTCTCTGTATATATATACATAAGGAGGTACAGGGATAACAGAGATGGGCTCAGCGACAGGCAGTATATATTTTGGAAGCCCCGGGGTAGAGAGATATCATCTCAGTAGACGAAATACACACTCTATCGTTCCCAGCTCTTGGTCTCATGCACTCTTGCCGAGCTTCATAGATCCACGCAATTTGTGCAGTTCAACATGGCCCCATATCCCATCATAACCTCTCACCCTCTACCTATGCTGTTCCAGTTAGAACCGCTCTTTCTCGTAAATTCCCTTTGGATACCATCCAAGGTGTGGCGGATTGTTGATGATGGGCTGTCTGCTGTCAAGCTCCGCCGTTTCACCACACCCTGATTGAGTGAACTTGGAGATGCACTCCGAGGCGGTGATCGATCGAGTTTGGAGATACACCTCGAGGCTGTGATCGAGCAAGTTTGGAGATGCACTTGGAGGACGTGATGGTGTAAACTTGGAGGCCATAATTGAATGAGTTTAGAGATTCACTTGGAGGCTTTGATCGAGCAAGTTTGGAGACACACTTGGAGGCTGTAATCGAGCAAGTTTCAAGATGCACTTGGACGCCGTGATGGTGCGAACTTGGAGGCCGTAATTGTACGAGTCTAGAAATGCACTTGAAGTCTGTGATCAAGCAAATAGGGAGATGGACTTGAATGCTATGATCGAGCAAGTTTGGAGATGTACTTGGAGGCCGTGATCGAGCAAGTTTGGAGATGCACTTGGAGGCCATAATGATGCATACTTGGGGGCCGTGGTGGTGCGACTTTGCAGATGCACTTGGAGGCCATGATCGTGCGAGATCGGAGATGTACCTCAAAGCCGTGATTACATGAGATTGGAGATGCACTTCAAGGCCGTAATGGTGTGAGTTTAGAGATACACTTGGACAGTGTGATGGAGCGAGATTAGAGATGCACCTGGAGGCCCTGATCAAGCGAGTTTGGAGATGCACTTAGAAGCCGTGATGGTGCGACACTGGAGGCAATAATCATGCAAGTCCCAAGATACACTTGGAGGCCATGATCGTGCGGGAGTGGAGGAGTACTAGGAGGCGGGCAATCTGGAGGCGGCAGTTCGGGAGGGAGGCATGACGTGAGCTGAGACACTATTCATTCGTCAACTAGTAACTGTGGGAATGTAGAGAATTGAGTACAACATAGTCTACCGAGACATGAAAGACTGGCTGGGAGCAGGAGACAGTTGATCTTGGGATGATGCAGTACGCAGTACTCAGTGTATGCTGTACTCTGAATTAACTCTTGATCATGGCGTGGAGAGATAGAGAGAGGTGAATGAACTTCGAGTTCTTAGGTGATGGTAGAATTGAGTACAACAACGACCGAGATGAAAGGGTCCGGGGGAAATCATCATGAGAAACTGGGACTTCAGCGGATTTCATGTACAAGTCAATTTACCATCCCTGATATGGCATGTATGAGTCCCAATTCAGTGTATAATGAAACAGATAGGATGTCTTCCCAACCTAATCAGGCAAGCTGTACCTGGGATTTAGCATATATGCTTGTAATCAACCACATCGTTCTCATTTTCATCCCCATCTCACTCTTTCTCGTCCACAACACTCCTATGATCAGAGAATACAATGTTAAGTGATTCCTCTCTATCTCTCCATGTCATGAGTACGAGTCGACACCAAGTACAGCATACACTGAGTACAGCATACACTAAGTATAGCATCAACCCAAGATTGGTTGTCTTCCCTTCATTCTCATGATTACGAGTTGACGTCTGAATGTAGCTTCAGCTTCCAGCATGCCTCCCTACACGATCCACCGCCATCAGCCAGCCCTCCATGAGAGCTCAAAGGTACAGTCACATTGTCACATTCCCATGGTTGCAAGTTAACTAACGAATCAATAGAGTTTCAGCACCCGGCTTGCCATCCATCAACTGCCTCCCAGTACTCATCCAAACTCGCTTGATTATGGTCTCCAAATGTATCTCCACACTCACTCGATTACAGTCACTAAGCTCGCACAATGATGGCCTCCAAGTTCATATCTCCAAACTCGCTCGATCACAGCCTCCCAGTATATCTCCAAACTTACTCTTTGGCAGCCTCCAAGTTTGCATGATTATAGCCTCCAAGTGCCTCTACACACTCGGTTGATCATGGCCTCCAAGTGCATCTCCAAACTTGCTCGTTTATTGCCTTCAAGTTTGCATGATCATGACCTCCAAGTGCGTCTACACACTCGCTTGATCACGGCTTCCAAATGCATCTCCAAACTCGCTCGATCACAGCCTCGCAGTGTATCTTTGAGTTCACCCGTCCATCAATTTCAGACGCACCTTGAATTGCTCTCAAGCACCACCTGCAGCCAGTCGAGATATACTGTGTGTTAATGGGTAGCTATATAGATACATAGATGAGAATACGAACTGAATACATTAGGTTTAAATATCATTGAACGATAAGTAGTAACTATGATTTCCAGGCGCACCAGTAGCGTTCCCAAAGAAGATATTATTTTTTCCAGACTGCTCCACTGTGATTCGAGATACTCCCCGACTTGTCGCCAGCGCACCCAGGTTTGTTGCCGGCGCACCCAGTTCTGTTGCCGGCGCACCCAGGTACTCCGGGACTTGTCGTTGGCACTCCCAGGCTTGTCGTTGGCACTCCCAGGCTTGTTGTTGGTGCTCCCAGCCTGTCCGCTTGCGCTCCCAGGTACTCTGAAGGCCGGCCGGAATGCCCTCCTCGGGTCTGATACTGTTCTGAAATTGATGCATCTAGATTAAGACTCCACATCCTCTCAGACCCTCCTGGAGGCTTCCTGTGACTAAAATATATGTTGCTGAAGTACACTCCCGAAATCGACACATCTACATTAGCACTCCACATCCTCTCAGATACTTCTGGAGGCTTGAAGTGACCACAATCCATTTTGCTGATGATTACAGGAGGAGGTGCACAAGGTAAAGCGCTTTTACGCTTTCAGGTTGGTGCAGAAGTGCCCCATTTGATGCTTCGTCTTGGTCAGGTTTGGGATACTCTGCAGGTGTATTGACAAGCATTGGTAGGCAGCTGCCTCTCAGTCAGTAGTAAATATGAGAATCAACTAAATTATCAAGTGCTGACTAATTGTACCATCCTCCTAAAATGTGACTCGGATCTTCGGTATCTCCCAATTCCAATGTGTAACCCTCCAGATGCCATCTATGTACCCTCCAAGCTCCTGAAGCACTTTCTAATGTGTATCATTCAACATGGGTTTTGAGATTTGCTTGCACTTCCTCATTCCATTTGGGATCAACAAGGGATGCATTGTGTATGGGTATCCAAATGAGTCATTACCCATTCACACGTTTCGATTCTGACTACCCCCTGATTCTCCAGTGCACTGCATTTTGCATCTTCCAGTGTGCTGCATCATGTTGAGCATCATGGTCTTGAGTCCAGATGACATGCATCAAACTCTTCACTGTGGAATACAGTGCCTCGGCGGTGTGCATTTCTATCACAGTCACATTATTTGAATCTTCAGGTGCACCTGAATGAAGCCACATTTCTGTTAAATACCGGTCATCAAGTTAGTGGACTCGCAGCATAGCTGTGACTTGTACTTGGAATCCAATTCTCCCATTCTTTGCAATGCAGGAGCCCACACTATTTTTCACCTCAAACCAATTGTACACATCCCCAATCAAAAAACTGCATGAACAGTCTGAGAGTTGGCCAATGGTTAATGGTTTTGCTCTTGATGTTTAGGAATCATACGACACAAAGTGGTTATTCAATCAGCTTTCCCGCTTGGCTATATTTGTATTCAGATCGGCATGAGTGAGATACGCATTTTCCATCTGCAACAAGTGACTGAGTTTTAAATTGCTTCCATATTTCATCTTGTCAATGACACTCTTGAATGTCTCTGCAACTACAAGCATTGTTACTGCCAGGATTGGTTTAAAGGCTGACATAAGCACTGGATGCCCCAGTAGTTGAGTTGACGGGATCTCTGAAAGGTGGCAACCCACTGGTTTCTGTCTCCGCAATGAATACCACTTCCATTTGTCACTGATCATCTCGGAAATGTCATTCAGTGCCATATTCACCCACTGGTCAAGGGTATTCCCCCATAAAATTGACATTGGTAACTCTATTCCAACTCTCTCAGTCACGAATTTGCAGATCATTGCTGCTGACACTCAGGTTGAAGTCTTGCGAAGGGCCAATTCATCTGCCAACAGAGCTGCTGGCATATATCATAATCCCAAACCCACCTCCACACAGTGAACTATATTGCCCAAACCTGGTGCGGCAGAAACTTCGTGATGGGCAGGCCTGGAATTGAATACTTGCAGCATGGAATACAGACATCTGCTGATTGCAGATTTGGATGGGCATTCAGTAGGCTGATGGCCTAATCAAGACACTCCTGTTCAAATTCTTTCCTGCTGGTGTTCAGAACAGTACTCAATACTGAACTGGTATTAATTGAATTGAGGATGTCCTCACCATCTGCTTGCTTCTGAACCTCTCAAGCACCTTTGTTGGTCTTCCTTTTGTCCTGAACAATCTCTTTCAGTTGCTCCGAGGAAAGAAGGGCAGATGGGCTCATACTCCAGTACACCTGAAATTCATCGCAATGTTAGGTATTTCACACACAAGCATTTGGACCGAATTGATATGTGGAATATACTAGATCTGATTCACTCAATCAGAATTCACATTAATACATGGTCAGTCTCTTCCCCACCTGCCACTGTATCCATCACTCTTTCAGTTTCATCAGATACCTCCGAAGTTTAAGTATACTGAATAGGAGTGTGGAATAACTCACTGAAACAAGGCTTGCCGGAATTACCTTAGCTGGTCTATTTATATGCCCTGCAATATCCTTTCCTCGAGTTCCCTTCATGTCTACCCAGAATAGTTTTGCAGTGTGTTCCTGTTTCAACTTGATGTCATTAGAAATGGAAATGTGGTATGCAAGCTGACAATATAGTGGGTAATTCATTACTTGCCCTGGTGCATATCATCCCATATACTCTTCACCCAATTCTTTCTGCATCAGGTTGCATGTGTATATTGCAATCAGACAGTATGGTACTTTTGAGCCACAATACTTTTCAACGATATCTTTTGGCTTCTAACAGTGCCTCCAATCTGGATACGAATGTTGTAGTTGCATGCTGGAAGTCTAGTCGTTGTTGCTGTTTGGCACTTGACAAATCACAACTATTAATGTCCCTTTAGGCACCTCTGGGAGGTCATCCACAGCTGGTTTGCCTATGCATTTTCCAAAATCCGTCACTGGTCGGTTCTTACAACACTTTTGTAAGGAAGAACATATTCTGTTGCATGTAAGCTACCATTGGCTATATGGCCTGCCGTAACCTCTCGTAACACCGATAACACCAAATACTACTGAATACCCCAGAGCTGTTTTTGGTAACCCACAATCATACACCTGGAATGTACAGATAGTATAACTGAATTATTACTGTCATGCAACCATAGCGCATGTATCATATACTGCAATTCATGGGTTATACTATATATTCAATAGTTACTTATGTATTTACTACTCTGACAAGCATACACTCTGACTTTCATAACTACAACAAGCTGACTCCCACAGCTCTGACATGCTCACTCTAACAACTCTGACATACTACTTGCTTCCACTCCAACTCTGACATACTTGCTTCAACTCCAACTCTGACATAGTCGCTTCTACTCTGACTCTGGCATGCACACTTTCACCACTAGTCTGGTCGCTTACACAACTCTGACATATTCACTTTCCAACCTCTGACATGCTCTGTCTCACTTCTCTGACAAGGTAACTCTCAGCTCTCTGACACTCTGCTTCGCTGGGGGCAAGCTGGTAGCGGTGGATCTGGCTCCGCTGGTAGGGGTGAAACTATCATCACTGGTTGCAGTGGATCTGGCTTCACAGGGAGAAAGCTGGTAGTAGTGGAATGATCACTCTCACCTCTCGGACAATCTGGCATTGCTGGAAGGAAGCTGGTAGCGGTGGATCTGGCTTCGCTGGTAGGGGCGAAACTAGGTTCGCTGGTAGCTGTGGATCTGGCTTTGATGGAAGGGGTAAAACTGGCTTCATTGGGAGCAACCTGGTAGCAGTAGATCTGGCTTCGCTGGTAGTGGTGAAACTGGCTTCGCTGGTAGCAATGGATCTGGCTTCGCTGGGAGCAAGCTGGAAGCAGTGGAATGCTCACGCTCACCTCTCTGACAATCTGGCTTCGCTGGGAGCAAGCTGGTAGCGATGGATCTGGCTTTGCTTGTAAGGGTTAAACTAGGTTCGCTGGAAGCAGTGGATGTGGCTTCAATGGTAAGGGTTAAACTGGCTTCGTTGGGAGCGAGCATTTAGTGGTGGATCTGCCTCCGCTGGTAGAGTTGAAACCTTCTTCGCTGGTAGCACTGGATTAGGCGTCAATTGTAGAGGTGAAACTGATTTTGCTGGAAGCAACCTTTTTGCAGTGGATCAGGCTTTGCAGGTAGCACCGACAGAGACTTCGCTGGGAGCATGCTGGTAGCAATGAATCGGGCTTCACTGGTCGGGGTGAAAGTCACTTCGTTTGGAGCAAGCTGGTTGCGGTAGATCGGGTTTTGCTGGAAGGGGTGAGTTACATCAAGTTCATAGATGTATGATCGAAAATTAAAATACCTGATGGTGGTGATTTTGATGGTGGTGACGGTGATGGTGGTGGAGATAACAATTGGAAAAGGGGGTTGATGGAATGAATGCAGTATGAGAAATTTGCTTCATTCTGTAATATGATATTTTATATGATAACACTTGAATAACATTCTCCTAACTCCTCTCAAATACCCATAGGACATGGCAGGCAGTGATAATCTATACGAACCGACTGTAATACAGCAGTATCAGGGATGATATATGTCGATTACAGTTGCACCGAAGGTTTTCCCAACGTTCCCTTCCTCCTCGCCTTCCAAACCTTGCTTGCGCATTTATTCAAAAACCTTTCCACCTGCTATAGCCGAAACCATTCCGTGGTATCAACACCAATCGAGGGCAGCCAGTTCTTGAGAGTCTAGAAACGCTCCGTAACCACCATTACATTGTGCAGGGGTCCATCATGCAGCTGTTTCAAACAGTTCTGTTCCCAGACAATCAACTGATGGCTCTTCTCCAGCCATTCAGCCACCCACACTTTATTCTGCATGTTAAAGGTACTAATATTCGGCTGCCCCATCCATATAGCAAATTGCTTCAAGGAGAATTCCATTCGCTTCTGCTGATTGCAGTATTACCTTCCGCCATGCCCAGGTCTGACAAATCATCACTCCGATAATCTCCATTGTATTTGTCATAAGAAATCTCTGATAATGGGGGCAGTATGGGAATCACTGCAATATCAGTCCTGCGTGGTTCAGCTCCTGGCTGAAATAGTTTCGTTAGGAGGCTATTGGAGGGTCTCCCAGGTGTTCCAGGAGGATTTTCCTTGTGCGCTACAGGTGGAAGATGTCAGCCGAATGTCTAAGTTGTTTTGATGCAGTTCTGGAGGCACTTAAGGTATGCCTACAGCTGATGGCCCATGCCATGTAAATTGCTGCATCAGCAAAATCTAAATCGGTCTGGAAGCAACATGCAATCCTCCCAGACACTCCGGGCAACCTCACCAGTGCTTCTATGTACTTCTAGATGCTCCCAGACCACCCTGCAGCTAAGCAAAGTGCTCTCAGACTCTGCAAGGGCATGCTCAGGATGGTATGAGATTTGACTGATAGGATAGTAAGATTTTGAAGTTCTGGAGACCACTGCGCAGATGTGCAGGAGACTTGGAGAGAAGCTGAGACCGCTGCGCAGTACAGCGGGAGACTTGGTGCCGTATTGTCACAGCAGTGGTTCTTACATTAGCACAAGGCATTTCGTCGTTGTTACAGTCACAACATTCGCTACATCATAATATGACATGCATTATTTTAGTCTCTCTGTATATATATACAATCAATCTGGCCGCAGATGGTACTCGAGCATAATTGGAGAACCACCAGGACATGCCCATTGAGGATGGCGCTAGAAGGCAGAGGGCCCACCATTGACACTCCACCACATGGCTTGTGACATCCGAACGGAATTCATGGGAAAGAGCAGTTCCGGTCGGAGAAGCGTCGGAATTGGGTGAGAAGATATGATACTACCCGGTGTTCAGGATCCATGCCATAGCGTGGATTCACAAACTCTTGACAAAGCGAGTGAGACCAAAAGTTGGAAAAGATAGAGTGTGTATTTTCATCGTATGATAAGATGAGATGGAAATGGGATGATGTCTGTCTACTCCAGGGGGTGCTGAAAGTATACTCCCTGTCACTCTGTTCACCTCTGTTACCGCTGTACCACTGTACACCCGCCGTCGCTCCTTGAAGTTGTACATGCAAGCCGGAATCGACCCATTTTGGAGATGCACTGGGAGAACGAGATCAAGTGAACTCCGAGATGTGCCTGGAGGCGATAAGCTAGCGAGTTTGGAGATGCACTTGGAGGCCAAGATCGAGTGAACTCAGAGATGCACGTGGAGGCCATGATCAATTACAATTGGAAGAGTACTTGGAGGCGGTTGATCTGGAGGTGATTGATCAGAAAGCGGTCAATCTGGAGGTAGTGAATCTGGAGGCAGTAGATCGGAAGGCATGTGCGATGGAATGGGAGACTCAATTCATTGGTTTACTTGTAATTGTGGAAATGTAGAGAATGGAGTACAACAAGGTCCCCTCAGAGCTGAGAGACTGACTGGGAGCAGAAGACAGTCGATCTTGGGATGATGCAGTACACAGTGTATGCAGTACTGATTGGATACAGTACTCAGTGTATGCAGTACTCGGCGTATGCAGTACTCGGCGTATGCAGTACTTGGTGTATGCAGTGCTCGGCGTATGCAGTACTTGGCGTATGCAGTGCTCGGCGTATGCAGTACTCTGCTTATGCAGTACTCGGCGTATGCTGTACTCGGCATATGCAGTACTCGGCGTATGCAGTACTCGGCGTATGCAGTACTCGGCATATGCGGTACTTCGCATATGCTGTACTCCACTTATGGAGTTCTCGGCATATGCAGTTCTCAACAAATGCAGTACTCAGCGTATGCAGTATTCCGAGTATGCAGTACTTGGTGTATGCTGTACTCAGTGTATGCTGTACTCAGTGGATGCTGTACTCAGTAAATGCTGTACTCGGTATATACTGTACTTAGTGTTAACTCTTGATTAGGGCATGGAGACGTAGAGAGGGATGACTTAATGTCATGTTCGTAGGTGATGGTAGGGTTGAGGACCAGAAGGAGAGAGATGAGAAGGGATGGGGGAAATCATCATGAGAAACTGGAACTGCAGAGAATTTTGTGTGCAAGTCAATTTACCATCCCCAATATGGCAGATACCAGTCCAGATTTGCCGAGTAACAACACCGATACGTGGTCTTCCTAACCCAATCAGCCAAGTTGTACCCCTCATTTCTCATATTCCTCCACATCGTTCTCATCTTCATCCCCCATCTCTCTCTTCCTTGTCCACAACTCTACCATCATCGCAAAACACAAAGTTCAGTCATCCCTCTCTATCTCTCCATGCCATGAGTTGACACCGTGTACAAACATACACTGAGTACAGCATACACCCAAGATTGTTTGTCTTCCCTTCATTCTTATGATTGTGAGTTGACCCCTGAATTTAGCTTAAGCTTCCGGTGTGCATCCCTACACAATCGAATACCATCAGCCAGCTCGCCATGAGAGCTCAAAGGTGCAGACACCTTGTCACATTCCCCCGTTTGCTAGTCAACTAACTGCTGAATAGAGTCTGAGGACCCAGCGAACCTTCCATCGACCGCCTCCATCTCCTACTCCAATGTCGCTCGATAATGGCCTGCAAAGTGTATCTCCAAACTCGCATGATTACGGCCTCCGAGTGCATCTCCAAACTCACTTGATCACAATCTTGGAGCACATCTCTCAGTTCACTCAATCACAGCCTCCAAGTGTATATCTGAATACACTCGATTACCGCCGGCAAGTGCAGCTCCAAACTCACCTAATCATGGCCTCCAAGTATATCTCTGAGTTCACTCGATCTCGGTCTCCAAGTGCATCTCCGAACTTGCTCAATCCCGGCCTCCAAGTGTATCTCCAACTACGCTCGATTACTGCATCCAAGTGCATCTCTGCACTCACTCGATCATGTCCTCAGAGTGTATCTCTGGGTTCACTGGATCGTCATTTTCAGGCACACCTCGAATTGGTCTCAAGCTCTCCCTGCTGCCAGTCCAGATATACTGTTTGTAAATGGGTAGCTATATAGATATATAGATGATAATACAAATGGAATACATGAGTTATAAAAATCGTTGAACGATAAGTAGTAGCTATGATTTCCAGATGCACCTGCAACGTTCCCAAAGATGCTGTTTTTCCCAGCCTGCTTTACAGTAATTCGAAGTGCTTCCAGACTCCTTGCTGGCACTCCCAGCCATGTCGTCGGCACTCCCAGATTTGTCGCAGGTGCTCCCAGCTGTCCCCAAACGTATCACAATCACTCCCATGGTACTCCTGTAGCAGTCATCAGAGATCCCAGTTCCTCCGAAGGCCGGCCTGAATGCCCTCCTATGGTCTGACACTCTCCTGAAATTGACGCATCTTAGTTTACACTCCCCATTCTATCAGACACTTCTGGATGCTTGCAGTGACTAAAATACATTTTGCTGATGTAAGTGCAGAACTTGTGAGGTCCACCATAATCTCGTTGGGGGATATCATATGCTTACAACGATGGCCTATGACTCATATATACTTGGGTTGCACCAGAGCTTGGTTGTGAGCTACGTGGTATATTGAGTGGGGCAGGGTGGTATAAGTGGGGAGTGCGTGGAAATGGTGGCTTCGAATGTCGGTAACTTGACCCCTGGGTTTGATGAAATTGATTCATGGGTTGCCCGAATTCAAAGCCTGTGATCAGTGTATTCACCGCATTATCATCTGATGATCCCAGATTGTTATTTGGGCATTGTGGTTAGCCAAACAGGCAACGTATTGGAGCCATATTAGTTGTCGTCAGCAGGGATCTATTCGATAACATTGCATGTAATCAAAAGATGGTAGTAAACAAATTATCATTTCAAATGGTAATTTCAAATGCAACCGAGTATAGGTACAAATATTGAAGCTTGCAGTGACCTTTGGCAGAATGAACGTCACTCAAATTCATCTGATGTGTCAAGAACTGCGGTGTTTCACTGTACCTTTCATCACATCCAATCCAGCTGAGGAAACAAAATCATTATCACACCGTTCATTGTTATATGCCTGAATTCGTAATACAGGATATCTAAAAATTCTCACCTTAGTTCAGTTCATGACAGTAAAGGTCATAGAAGTATTACAATATAATATCCCCCGCAATCCAACAAGAACTATACCCTGTTGGAAGATTCTCACGATTAGGCATTCTACATTCAAAATGTATCTGAGTAACCTACACTTGATTCAATATGAGGCCTTGGCAATTGAACAGCAACTGTGATTGCTGTCTGTTAAGTTCCTTCTGTAAACTTCGTTGTCTTCTCACGATCCACCAACCAGTCAATGATCTTGACTGAAAAAAACATCCTACTAGCCTATTGGTTGTTGATGATCATTGAGCAGGCATACAGTCAGCTAGGAACCATACCTATTCAATGTATTAAGCTGATGTTATCAGCTGCATAAGATTTGAGAGTAGACATAATCTGAACAATGTCATGATGACCTGGTATATGATAAGCCCGATCGTAGCAGTACCTGATGCTCTGTGTTGCATGCTGATTACAGCAATGATAAAATAAAAATTTTCTGCAACAATGATTGGAAGATAATTTGAAGCATTAATGTGCCCAATTTGATACATAATAACCTTGTTCATGAAGAAAACTGATCGTAGGGTGACTTTGTTCAACTCCTGCTCTGCATTCAGTGGGGTGCGATGTGGCTTTGAACATCATATGCCACCCTGAGTTAGCTCGCTTTCAATCAAATATCCTTTACACGCAGATCCAGCAACAAACAATACCCCCCAATGCATTATCAAGATGCATCAGAACACTGAGAGATTTCCAAATATGGTCAATTCGCACCCAAAAAATGTCAAATGCTTGATCTGCAAAATTAAATCATTCCACAAGATCCAACTGGATGCTCACTGTCAACAATATCACCCAATATCCATGAATGAAAGGCTGTTACTCAGCGGAATTCTATTGCCTGCCGGCTGGAATTACCCTGACCCAACATGATTTGACTACAGTAGGTGCACCTCAATCGCCATCAACAAGTTGTCAATTAATGATATACAAATCAACAATGTTCCAGATGCACCACCACCATGAGATACTCTGAACAATAAACCTATACACTCTCAGCAGTCTGATCGCACCTGTACCCCTTATCGAATAAAACTGAAGACTCATAAACAGGTAGTTGGAGTAGAAAATGCAGGGCGGTAAGCCGGTGGCAAAACAACTGGATTGTACAACAAGCATCGAAAGCACTCAGAAGAATGGTTTCCATGGCATCCATTTCGGTCCACAGACAACATTCCACAGACTCAAATGTTTAGCCAGCGAACGAAATCATCAATTGATCGCCATCTCAGGAGTTGACTGGACAACATCAACATTGAATGGTTCCCATCAACAGATGCCCTGGTGACTCTTGTCTTGCAACTCAATTTCTAGCTTGTTTATGATTCATCGATTAAAGGTCACTCACATATCTTCAGAACATAATATTACAGGGATACTTTCGAACCTAACCTGTTCCATCTAGCATATTACTGAGTTCAGCACTCCTCAATATTCAAGTGGTCGTCCTTGTCAAATTGGAGGGTCGTCCAATCTGCACCGATATGATCACAGGCAATTTGTGGTGGAGTACACAGAACCAACATCCTGCCGGAGCTACGGTTGTGCCAGTCACCTGCAAATCTGACATGCCTTGCTTGACCAACATTTTGGGCGATCTGCATGCCTCGCCGATATATATTATGCTTTCTACTGTTTGAAATGATATTCGCTGGACACTTTCAATGTATGGCTGGATACCTGTTGGCCTGATTCTATGTCCCCTGAAGGATGCTAAAAACATTGAAGAACCATAGCATCACGTGGTTTGAATGGTCCTGTCTCATCTTACGCATTTTCACATTAGTGGGGACAGCTTGAAATGGGATTGTGCAGACAGATTCCCGGAACTAACCAGCACGAACTACTGCCCGTATGGATATGTGTCATCCAACATATAATCGGGTAAGTCACCTCCTGAAAGTTCCTGGGTACCTCCTCCAATACATTGGAGTGCTGTACCGCAAATCCCATCGACTTTCGACCATGTGTAGTTTCATGATACTATACTACATGTAATGTAATATTGGAATTATTAGGCCTTCATTTTGTTCACCCTCAGGTCAGGTCAGCGGCCATTGCCCACAGAGCACAGGTGGAGCGATCTGGCTGGACTTCGGAGAGCACACCATTTGCAATCGTGTCTGCCCATTTGACTTGCATACCAGTACTGACCATACTGTGCCATATTGAGATCCACCTGTGTGGTGAGATCCGCAGAGCGAGATCCCAGAGCAGTTGCAGCAGAATGGTCTCATAGTGTGGCCCAACGTAGGGGTTTGTGGGCAAGAATATAATCGGGAAGATTGGCTGATTACTGGAACTTTACAATGTAGTATAATATCAGTACTAATCTTTGGAATATATAAAACTTACTCTAAACATGGGAAAGTCAAGTATAACTTTGACTCTGACATGAGAGAACCAATGTATACAGTATAACTCTGACAATTACCTTAACTCTGACAATTTCCCTAACACTGACATCCACCCTGCTCTGATACAGGAAGCAACCCCACATATAATACAGCATTACATCAACTTTGACTTGGGAGGCCCAACGTATACGGTTTAACTTCGACTCTGACAATGTCCCTAACTCTCGCAACCACCCTTCTCTGATAGGGGAAGCACCCTCACATATAATAGGGCATTGTTTTAACTTTGACTTGGAAGGACCCAATGTATATGGTATAACTTTGATTCTAAAAATTACTTTAACTCTGACAAAGTCCATAACTCTGACAACTACCCTACTCTGATACAGAAACCAACCCCACCAATAATGCGACATTACTTCAACTTTGACTTGGGAGACCCAATGTACATGGTATCCCTTTGCCGGTAACCGGGTTTGGGCCCACAGGTGGGCCAGCTTTTAAAATACACATCACACAACCACAATCCAGCCAAATGCCTCCAGGATAAATAGAAATACTCTACATATGGTGAAATTCATGAAAACAATTTCGTTTGGGTGTGAAACATAAAGCCTCATTGCAGTCCTCACACTTTATGCTTGTTTTCATGCCTTCTCCACTACCACCCTGACTTCTTCTCCACCTGCAAAGGGAAGAATCTACTCTACTCTCCATCCAAAGTGGGGAATGCATTCCTGGTACCTTTCGGCAGAGGGGCAGGGGGTGTGCTTGGTAACTTGGCTGGTAGGCGGTGGGGGCAGGGCAGATTGTGTGGGGGGAGCCGACCGAGTGATTTTCTGTGAAGCCGGAATGCTGGAGGAACTTTTCATTGTTGATGGACTTCCAGCTTGCAAAAGGTCATGCACAATGGAGAGACAGAAGTCAAAGTGATTCACAGTGCGCTCTTTGATTGCTGGTAGATCTCGATAGATTATAAGGCTGTTGATAAGGGCTGTCTTCAGAATGCAATAGAAAAGTGGATACCAATTGCATCTGGAGATGAGCTGTGTATCAAAATAGGTTCGATACTGGTCAGCTACATCCACTCCCACCTTGTGCTGGTTGTAGACATCAACAATAACAGGTATATCAAGCTCTTTATGGCGTTCTCCAGGAAGAAATGTGGAATTTGCTCCACTTGCATTGATACTCTTGTTGCCTGGATGCTTTCTCATTCGCAGTACCAGTGAATCCTCATCACTTAGAGGGTGGATTGTAGACATCATGGTAACAGGCGAACTGTCCATCCATAGCAGGGTTACAACCCCATCATTAACAGCTCCACTTCGAAAATGATATGGCATTATGGCATTCTTCCCAACCTTTTACTCATTGGGAACTCCTCGAAACTGCTGCCTGCATGTGCCACATGCTCCTATCCCCATCCAACGAAGCTCCGCCAGCAGAGGTTGTGTTGTGAAGAAGTTGTCCATGTATACATTGAAGGAGAGCTTTCGATGCCTCTGGTGCAAACGTCTAGTCAAGTGGTGAACCATCTTTTCAGTGTCTGTAAGCTGTAACAGATGGTATTCTACATCAACAGGATCCCCTCCAACTACATTCGATGATGGGTGGAACTCCCAGACATAACCCTTCTCTGCCATGCAGAAAAACTTATATCCTTGACTAACTGGCTTGTTTGGCATCTTTGTAATGTGAATTGACCTGCCAGTGAATAGAATCACGGCTTCATCAATAGTAACATTGCTGCCAGGTACTCGGTACTGCTGCGAGAAAAACCACAGTTGCTCCAGTAGAATATCCACCTTTGAATGCCAACAAGATAGGCCATCAGGAGTTTCAGTTGGTGAATTGTATGGAGAAACATGAAAGAAGCGGCGGATCTCCTGAAAGCGAGTCTTGCCAATGTAGGCGGCTGGTGGTAATCCATCCTTGGGAAGGTAAACTCCATCCTTCATCCAGTACCTCTCAGGAGGAACTCCAATCAGACTCATATGAATTTGAATTGCCAGCCAGGGATAAAGATCTTGGGCAGTAACTGGCTGCCAGGAACACTGCCGCTCCTTCTCTGGCCCAAGAAGCTACTGCTGGGCATAGGAATTGGTGTTGGCTACAAGCTGTCCCATAATGGAGTTGGTAAGAAAGAAATTGAAGATTTGAATTGGAATAATGGTATCCAGCTTGGAGAATGACATGGGCAATTGGTTCCCTGCTTTGTGATGAGGGACAATGGGTTGTAAAGGGTCGAATGTGGAAAGCTTAGGAAGATCTTGCAAATTTTGAATTGGCTTTTTGAGTGTTTTCTTGGGCCGCTTGGCCGAGTGACAATCTGTGATCGACCCCGCTGGCTCAATATATGCCTCATCTGAGGAGCTATAATTATCATCAAGGTTGAGCATTGCAGGTGGAGCTTCAGTAGTGAGTGAAGACACATCAGGTACAATGACAGGTCGATGCTGTACCACTGTAGGTGGTGGT